>Ga0075275_1000086_pt1 | contig 11004 bp, 9 predicted proteins | sample SF_Rice_5C_80N_3_FD_69769 | JGI IMG/M metagenome (GOLD analysis project Ga0075275, IMG submission 69769) | Rice paddy soil microbial communities from Twitchell Island, California, USA - SF_Rice_5C_80N_305 | ecosystem: Environmental > Terrestrial > Soil > Paddy field/soil | place: USA: Twitchell... | reverse complement strand
CGATGGGACGGATGCGAGTATATTCCTTCAACCCGAAATATCCATTACTGAAGGAACTGAAAAGCCTGGTTGAAAAGGCGCTTGCCAACCAATCTTCATTGATGTCCAAACGGTCATCTGCCCCCCTCCCAAAAAGCTTACAGAAATATTTTTGGGATTATTCTTTCGAGGATTTCTCCTGGTCAAAGGATCGCGACTTGATTATTCGCCGTTTGCTCACGGATGGTTCATGGGACTCCATTCTATGGCTGCGGAAACGAATTGGCGATGACAGCTTGCGAAAGTGGCTGATCGCACATCAAGCCCGCGGCCTCAGCCCCCGCCAAATTCGCTTCTGGTCGCTTGTTTTGCACCTGCCCAAACTGCAAGTGGAGGCTTGGACGCGAACCGCCCGCTCGTCTTCATGGGGTCAGCGATGAAATTTCACCTTGAAGGTTTGAACGGAAAACAAATCCGGATCTTGCGTAAATTCGGAAGGGAGTTCGATCGGCGTGGTTTTTATCTGGCTGGTGGCACTGCTTTGGCGGTCTACTTCGGCCATCGCCTTTCGGTCGATTTGGATTGGTTCACATCGGGCACGATGGGCGATGCTCTTCTTCTGGCAGAATCCCTGCGGAGGGCCGGCCTGGATTTCACAACTACGCAAAGCGCACCGGGCACATTACACGGCACACTCTTGGGCGTGCGCGTTTCCTTTTTGGAATATCACTATCCGCTCCTGCAAACTCCAACGATATGGGAAGAGATGGGGTGCTCGCTGGCTTCATTGGATGACCTGGCTTGCATGAAACTTTCTGCGATCGCCGGACGGGGAGCGCGCAAGGATTTTTGTGATGTTTATGTGCTCGGTGTCAAACATCGTCCCCTGCCCGAATTGATCCGCCTCTATCGGCAAAAATTCAAGGTGGACGACATCAGTCCAATCTTATACGGACTTTCTTATTTCGACGATGCAGAGAGTGAACGCATGCCTCGTATGCTCCTGAACATACAGTGGCGGACGATCAAACGGACAATTCAGGAATGGGTTAAAGGGGTTGGCAATTCTGATTTGTGACTATTTTATTTAATCTTGAGCGCACTGGCATCGATGTAACTATAGAAGCACTCCTCATGAAATTGGGGAGTGCTTCTTGACTTGGGGGACCGGGCCCAATTGTGGAATGTGCCTACTGTTATAGGCAACCAGTAAAGGACTTTATTTCCTAGTAAAGAACTTTATTGTTGTTTCACAATTACGGCCACCCGATCTGGCCCTGCCCCTCCCTCACAGCCCAATAGATGGTTCCATTCCAATTCCACGATCTTTGATAACGTGGATTATCCACGCGATTGTTATTATCCATTCGTCGCAAGGTTAAGTTGTTATTCCAATAAGCATCCGGTGTGCCATCGTTATTGATGTCCGCCATCACGGAAGATGGCAGGTTCTGCACGGCAGAGGGCGGGATCTCCCCGCCTTTGGATTGAGCCTTCCACTCATAACCCGTAACTTCCTTGTGGCCTGTACTGCCTCCGCAGTTGTAAATCCCATTGCTGTTGGGTCCGGGCACACAATCCTTGATCGCATCATATTCGTAGTAATGTAATTCCCAGAACAGCTTATAGGGCGCGCGGCCATTGCCGGTAAATAGAGGCATATCGGCGGGGAGTTCATCGAGACTGCCAACACTGCCTGCAAGCACATCACCTCCAACGGAAGGATGGGAGGGAACCTGCCATTGGATCGGTGTTGGATTTCCGCTTGTACCTTGATCGGGAAGAATCAAATTTCCAACATGCGGCAGTGATACAAACATCGGCCCTGCCTGTCGTAGCGTCAACGTCAGGCGCAAATCCTGCCAGTCGCCTGCACGTGGATGATTTGGTGAACCGCCGCCATAAGCGATGTAATTCATACTGCCCGAGCCCGATGCATCAGGTTCCCCGCCGTTGCGTAATGCCGTTGGCCAGCGAACCAATGTTGCCGGAAAGGGACGCACATCGAGATAAATTTCCGGGAATGCAACCCGTGCGCTCACCTTCCATTCCGTAATCCCACAAGTGATCCCACCTGCGCTCACAGAGAACGTATCACACGGATTCCCGGCGGGCGTTCGCGAGGAACAAGGTAAACCTTCCGTGATCTCACCACCTTCCACCATCACTCCATCACAACTAAAGAATCCGGATGCGACCGTGCAGGTATTTGTGGAAGCATCGTAGGCGATCACCTGGTAGCCATAGTGCACGGTTGCTGGATCACAAGTGTTGTTATTGCTTCCTCCTGAACCATCGCTTCCTCCTTCGCCGCCGCCACTGCCATCGCCCATTGTGCAAACAATACTGCCGTCATCCTGAGATGTGCACGCAGGAGTGGATTGCGCATGTGCGGGCAAAGGCCAGAGAGAAAGCAGTGTCAGGAAAACAAGCAGGATATGTTTCATGGCTATTGCAGTCCTTTGAGAATAGCCTGCTTCTCGCCCTCATCAGTCATGCTTTGCCAGTGATCGGGCAGTGGGTTCATGGACAGGTGATAGGTATCCTTGAGCCACTTCGCATCCCAGGGCTTTGAATCAAATAATGTGGCAACGGTTAGCCTTTCTTTGGCATTGGCTTTCGGATCCGTAATTTCCAGTTTCGGATCATCCCTGGTTCCAAGCCAGACCCAGTTACCATCGGATAAATAACCAAAGAGCAGGAAGGAGCGCATGGGTTTGGCAAGCGAAGTAAAGATGTGGTCATTCAATGAATAAACGATATGTACGTTCTCTGCATCTTCGACAACCATGCAGATCACCGGATAATCCCCTCCCCATGTTTTCAACCGGTTGCCTTCGATGGTTGACGTTCGAAAACAACCGCGCAGGGCATAGGTCACCGCAGCATCACCGTTTGCATTGAGCCGCCACTCTGTGAAATCAGGATTGGATGGGATGAAACTTACAGGCACTGATGTCAGATTATTGGCTCCGGATGGGATCACAACGGTTTGCAGTTGGCGCATCGGCATTTCGGTAAAGCCAAGTTGTTGTGTGGCTTGTGCGCGGCTGTATCCTTCGCGCACCAAAAGCGCCCATGCAATCGTTTTTTCCAATCCCTGATACACACAGGCAGGCTGGATCAGGTTGTCGTTATTGCCTATCAGGGTTGGACTAAGGGACCATTTCGATGAATCGGTTGGACAGGAGGATGGAGTTCCATCTTCCTGTTGCATGGATGAAATTTGTTTTGTTTCAATAAACGGTGTAGTCACAACTGTCGGCGTGATTTGAATTATCTGTGTTGTACCGCTGATTGTGCTCATCATAAGATGGCGCTGGAATCCAGCCATGCCCGCGGCCATTACAATCAAAAACAAAACCAGTGCGGTCATCACCGTATACGTACGCGGCTGTCTCTTCCCTGCCAAATTTTTATAAGTTAATCCATCCAGGATTGTTTGCCAGATCGAATTCATTGTTCTCCAAAAAATTATTGATCGCCGCGGGTAACACCGTGTGCCAGATATCCAATAGCGTGTATGCTCACCCAACGGGCGGGTAGCAGATAACCTGCAGAATGTACCTGCACAGTGACAAGACAGGCGGGTCGATCCTGATGTCTTCCACAGGAAACTGAAACAAGTTGCGCACTGTCTGGCCGTTGGGAATTGAAGTATGTCCTGACAATTTCGTTGCCTGCTGTTGTGGCAGTAATCGTGCCATCCGGCAACACCGTGATCTCCTGTGCGCCGGCATGTGCCGCAAGATCTGCGGCAGCCACGGTTTCCATCACACGCGCATTCGTCACCATGTAATCCAGAATGCCCAATAGAAAGAGGGACATCACGGGCATCAGGATCGCAAATAAAAGAATGGATTGCCCGCGTTCCTTTTGTTTGATCATCGCCATCTGGCTTTCCATGTTTCGGAGCGCGAGACGAACCACTCGCTGTTCCAATCACTCGCACTCAACCCCAGCAACCCATTGAAAAGAGTCGGGGCTTTAAACGAGACCAGACATTGACCTGGTTCTCCTGGACCGCCGGGCGGTGAGACCTGCACGCGATATTGCACTCCTGCCGTGGCGGACCAGTCCGCATTCAGGGTTTGCCAGGCAACATTCACGGCGTTACGCTGTGCGCGGACAGGATCAGGTGATTGAGATAGAAACTGTGAACAGGCGTATGCGGCGGCAGTCGCGGCGGTACGGGCGCGGTGAGTTGGGATCCAGGCAAGTAAACCGAGTGCCATCAGAACAGCCAACATTGCGAACAAGGCGGTCTCTGCCAGTGCCTGACCATGTTCACCTTTTCGATGGCTGACTTTCATTCGAATCCTCCTGCAGGAGGTGGACCGGGATAAAAACGCCACAAGCGAAAATTGGTTTCTGCGCGTTGCGCTTCGATCAGGCGAATACCAAAGATCCAATTGCGCGAGTCCTCCACACTGATCAACGAACGCACCTGGCGTGGACCGTTCTGCCCCGCGTTAATCTGATCCGCCAGGTCCGGCCACAAAACGTTGTCTCTTGCATGTTCTGTGGCCGGGGTGTTGTATGAGCCGGAGGCGACACCCGTGATGAACACGCCCCAATCCATCGAGGCGGAACGAAAGGCATAGAAAGCGGCGAAGGTCATGCCGAACATGAGCAGGATCAGAACCGGCATGATCAGTGCGAACTCGGCCATGGCCTGTGCCTTTTCCCTCGCGCGAAACATCTATCCGCCTCGCGCCATGCGCAGCGCTTCGATGCCGGCTTCGAAGGCCGCGATCAACTCATTGCGATAGCGTGCGATCACGGCAATGGCGACTACACCCACTGCGCCCAGGATCAGGGCATATTCCGCAAAATCCTGTCCGTCTTCCTCGCGAATGAATCTCCTTAATAATTTCAGCATAGGTCATCTCCAGTGAATCAAAATCGGCTGGCAAATTTACTGCCAGCCGGGATGATACAGATTCGTATAAAGGGGATTCCCTGTTGCGTCGCTTGTTTCACAGCAGTGGTTGGACGGGTTGCCTTCGCATCGAAACTTGAAGAGATCCTTCGAGACATACGCAGGGGGCATTTACCACCCCACGTTCCAAATTACTAGTTGTACCAGCATCAAACATGCACTGTCGTTTTGAGTACAATACGATGCAGGCACTTCTTATACTCGTTCTGATGGGCGTGGAATATATCAAACCAAATCGAGGTGGTCATGAAGAATCATGCAAGAATAAGAGCGACATTCCTTATCGGGTTTGCCATTGTGTTCCTGACAGCCTGCTCTATTGGACAAAATACGGGAGCAACCTCTACGCCAACACCGCTCCCGCCTCCACAATCCCTGGATCTTGGTACTTTCGGCAATGGTGCTGCCAGGGACATGACATGGTCGCAAGATGGGAAAATGCTTGCAGTCGAAAGTTCGGCGGGAGGATACATCTATGACACATCGAGTTGGAATCTAGTCGCTACCATTCCCACAGACTCGCTGGAAGATGGCCGGCCCGGTCAACTTACTTTTTCCCCTGATCAAAAGCACCTGCTCTTTGTTTCGGGTTATCAAAAAGTCTTTTGGCAGTATGACCTGCGCACCAATAAGGTTTCCCGCATCTATGAAAATATAACAGACGAACCATTTGATAAACCTTTTTATTCCCCCGACGGCAGGCTGTTTGCCTTTGGCAGCTTGATCTGCAAGACAACAGATAATAACTCCGTATGCAGGCAGGCGCTGAATCTATACAATGCCGGCACAGGTGAATTGATTCATAGACTCCCTGAAAACGGTTTGGATCAAGGGGAGGATATGAGTGTCTTTGCCTTCAGTCCCGATGGTCAATGGGTGGCCACAGGCGGGAAGGATGATGTGGTGAGGGTATGGGATGTTGCCAGCGGGATATTGAAATATAAATTACAACAGGAAAGCGATGTGTACAGCCTTTCATTCAGTCCGGAAAGTAATGTCCTTGTTTCCGCCGGACTTGACGCTGCGCTGCGGTTCTGGGATATGAAGACCGGCAACAGCCTGTATGTCCTGCATGGAACAGTGGATGAGTTTTACCAAAACGCAGCTTACATGGATGGCGGCAGAAAATTGCTGGTCAATTATTACGATGGCAAATTCAAGGAGTATTCCATTGATGAACATTTTCTTCCCACCACATCACTTGACGTGAAGATCGAAACTGAAAAACGATTGATGACACAAATGGGGCAATACACTCCCGAACTGGTCATACGCATCGATCCTGATGGAAAGAGGATGGCGCTTCTGGTCAACGGCAATGTTCAAATCTGGGATTTGCAAAGCGGCAGGAAAACGTACACCCTGCCTGAATTTATCCGGGAAGTATATGCCATCGGATTCAGCCCGGATGAAAAGATGTTGGCGGTTGCGGATCACAACGTTCATCTCTGGCAGATTCAACCGAAGCAATTTATCGGTACCCTGGAAGTCAATGGCGGGCAGGTGATGGACATTGCCTTTCATCCGGACGGAAGGCAGGCGGCGTTTGCCTTGGCAGGTGGCAATCAAGTGGAAATCTGGGATTTATCCCTGCAGCGCAGGATTCGCACACTCGACTCCGGATGTTCCAATGGAGATATCACATACTCTCCCAATGCCCAGGTCGCATACTCGCCTGATGGAAGCAAGCTGGCTTTTGCAGCAAGCTGCATGATCGAACTAACGGATGCAAAGACCGGTGCAATTCTCGAAAAATTTCAAAACGAATTGGGAACGTCCGCGGGATTGTCATTCAATTCGGATGGAAATATTCTGATCTATGTCAGCGTATACGGAAGGGCTGCATGGGATTTGAATACAGGCAGGCAACTATATTCGATCAAGCAAACCGATGATTACCAGGCACATGTAGCCCTGAGTCCCAACCTGGTGATTACCACCAAATGGGATGCACCCTTGTATTTTTTCGATTCCATTTCTGGAAAGCGTTTATATGAATTTCCGCAGGGAAAAGGGAGCAACGTAATTGCGCTCAGCCGTGATGGGCGGCTGCTCGCGCTGGATAATTACAACAGGATCAGCCTGCTGGATTCAACATCAGGTGCGGAATTGCTTTCTATGAAGTTCGGGCTGCCTTACACCATGGCATTCAGTCCAAATGGAAAATTTCTTGCAGCGCGTTCGCATCAGGAAAACGTTCATCTGTGGGAAATTTCGCGTGTGATGCAATATGCAGAATACAGTCCGCAGCAAACCGCAACGCCCAATGTGGCAATTACACCTACTCTGCAACCGACTGCCACGCCTGCGCCCACTCTGGCACTTTCAATTCCATCCGCGCCGGCCATGCCGCCTGCCTCTTCGCAGGCTGAGCATGTTGCACAAATGCAAAAACTCGGCGAGCTGGGTATGGGGCGTGTAAATACCATGGCCTGGTCACCGGATGGAAAATTGGTTGCGGTGGGCGGACAGGGAGTGTATATCTTTGAATCTGGAAAGATTCAACCTGCACAATTCCTCCCCGCCAGGGGCGACCTGGTGATGTTACAGTTCAGCCCCGATGGACAATATCTGGCCGGACAGATCAGCAATGAGGCCATCCAATTGTGGAATGTGCAATCAGGCAAAAGCCTTCATGTGTTGGAGGATGCCCTTTGCTGGAATCAGAGTATGAAATTCAGCGCAGACAATGAATTTCTAATGGCAGACTGTGGCGATGTGAAATACACATGGAGTGTTGCAAGCGGTCTCCTGGTTAATCAGGAAAAGCAAACATTGAAGAACAATCCCATTTCCGGTCATTACACATTGCAAGTCGGCATGCAAAATATACGTTTGATTGATTCCATCAGCGGCGAGATCATCAAGACCTTCGAAATCCCAGGCATGGCACCCTCCCTGGCAAGGTTCAGCCCGGATGGGAAGACGCTCGCTATCTGGCATTATCAATATGAAATCGCACGCACTGGAGTTTATTATCCGGGAAAGGATTTGAAAACCACCCTGCAGCTTTGGAATATCTTCCCCGATCAACCGCCCACTTTGCGCACCGAACTTGTCACAGGCAGGTGGCATCAGAATCTGATGTTTCTGGGGGAATTCCAGGGGCTGGCCTTCAGCCCCGATAGCCGCATGCTGGCAACCGCCAGCGGCGATGGGATGACCCAGGTTTGGGATGTTTCCAAAGGGCAGTTGCTGGACACCCTGCCAAATGGAACCACTATTTATTTCTCCCCGGACAATAAATATCTTGCCACCCTGGATAATGACAGCGCGCGCATGTGGAATATATCTTCCAGCAGTCCTCGCATCATTTGGGAGATCTCCGGCTTTGACCGCTGGGTGTATACCATCGCATTTGCGCAAAATGGAAAAGAATTGGTAAGCGTAACGGATGAATATTACAAGTTCTTCAATCTCGCAAATGCGGGCATGACTGCCCCCGTCCGCCAAATCAAGCTGCCTGGCATACGCGGACACAACTTAGCCGTTAGCCCCGATGGCAGCCGCATGGCATACAATACTTCAGAGGGTATTCTGGTTGGGGAAAATAACACGGAGAATCCCAACTGGCAAATGCTGGTCAAATTTCCCGAACTGCTTACGTATGACCGTGACTTGGATTTGACTTTTTCTCCAGATGGCTCCCTGCTGGCTTCTTATGAACCTGATGACAAAAAACGGATTTGGAATTTGAAGACAAAGAAGGCCGTTGAATTGGAAGATCCCGCCTCCACACCGCATGTATTTGTTTCCAGATTCCTATTCAGCCCGGATGGAACATTATTATTTGGCGCAGATCCCCAGACATCTAAACCCTCCACCATGTATTTATGGGATGTCCGCACCGGGAAACTGGTTAGACAATGGACAGCGCAGTTCTATCAATTTGCGTTTCATCCGACACAGCCGTTGTTTGTGGGTGTGGATTACATGAGCGGGACCGTGCAGTTTTTTGATCTGCGCACCGGTAACTTGAGCAGGGAAATGAACGCCAATCCATATGTTCAAAGTTTGGCATTCAGCCCGGATGGAGGGCTGCTGGCATTGGGCTATGAAGATACAGGCAATGGAAATGCTAGAACCGAAGTCCGGGATGCGGACACGCTCGCACTTCTCAAGGAAATTCCAGGTGGCTTTGGCAGCATGGTGTTTTCACAAGATGGAACCATGCTTGCGATTGGAATGAACAATGGCGGAATTGAATATTGGGGCTGGAGGGGAAAATAATAATGGCAAAACGATTTACTCGTTTTGCCATTGCCATTCCGATTCTCGCGTGAAAGGTTATTTACTCCAAATCGGGACACCTTTTTGGATGGCCAGGATCAGCGTTACAACAGCCCCGCTCCCATAAACGGCGCGATGATCGCCAACACTAGTCCAAGAACTGCCATTACGCCGAACAAGCCGGCCCGCTGACGTACCAGTGCTGCACGCGCCTCCGTGGACTCCACCACGGAACGATGCACAGACTCCTGCAGACCTTGAACGCTGGATAATACCGGGCGGTTATTGGCAAAGAAATCGTAAATATCACGCAGGAATAAATTAGCTTCCACATCGGATGGGTCGGGGAGATGGGCGCGCGTGATCTCAATTGCCTTTGCAAAATCATCCACCTCCATGCGCGCCACCAGCAAACCCAACAGGTTGCAGAAAGGACCACCTACAGTGGATGTGCGCCGCAACGCCTCCTGCACACCCACACCGGATGATAATAGTGAGCTCAATACGGACAACCCGATCAGCATGTTATTACGCAGGGACTCGGCTCGTTTTTTTGCCAGGGTCCTCAAGCGCACATAGGGTCTGCGCAACCCGAGAAAGACGAAGATCAAGGCGATGACGGGGGCCACGGCAATAATATTCGCGGCGGCAAGAGCCCCGGCCAGCAATCCACCTACTGCCAGAAAGATGGTGAAATCACGGATGGCCACCGCATAGAATTCCCCGGGCGTATCGTAAGGATAGCCGGCTCTTCGTAACATGCTGATGACATCCGCGATTGTCTTTGCCTGTTCCGGATCAAAGCGACCGGGAAGAACGGCAATCAATAATGCATCCCAGGTTGAACGTTTCTTTGTGGGACGCGAGAATTGGAAATTCATCAGGCGGTTAGGGCCAAAGGTACCAAATGCAGATTGGAAGACAGACAATAGTTCAAAGCCAGTCACACTTAAACTAAGGGCGCCGAGAAAAGCAAGCAGGGTCATGAGGGTTCTCCTTCAAGATGGAAGTCTAATAATTTTTGCAGTGGGGCCTCGCCCGGCTGACGTCCGCGGAAGGGTTTGCTGTACAGGGCATTTCGCAGGGCCTGCATGTGTCCCTCGCCGCGTTTGATGTTATAAGGAGGGCGCGGCTCGGCATGTTTCAGTGCACCGCTGCCAGCCCCCCCATGTGTCTTCGCCAAATTCTTTTGGCCACAGTGGAAAAGCGCACTCATCCCAGTCAGGTAAATGGTGATTCTTCAAGGCACGATGCCATCTCCAAAAGGCTTCAAAGCGCGGTCCCCACAATCCCCAGACCAGGTCAATTTGCATTGGTTCATTATTCAATAGCCCCAGCGTTTCCGTGCAGTGATGGCAGATCGGGATGGCATTCTCCGGCCGCTGGTATCTCCAGGTGATCTCCACAGGCGCATCGAGAGGCGCGTTCAGGACCGGACGCCAGGAAGCCGGTTTGCCGCAACGCATGCAGTGATTGGGAAATTCATGCCGCCAGGGAATGCCGGCAACGGATGCCGCCACCAACTCCTCAATGAAAGGTTCTTCAACGCGCAACACGGAACGCGACAACCTCATGGCGCCATTGGGAATATCCCAGGAATGGGAAAAGTCCAAAAGGAATCCGGCAGAACTCAACATCTGCCCGCGTTCCCAGGCGGAGAACTTCTGCCGTTGCACTGCAAGCTGCACTTCGCCACGATGAGCCTCGCGAATGCGGCGGATATCCGCCACAGCTTCGCCCAACAAGGCAAACAACAAGCTGTCCAGACTTACATTTGGATCGAGGGCCCCGCATTGGGGCAATTGGGGGGAAAGGGAAAGTATGGTATTCATGAAGGGAAGATAATCAACTTT
>Ga0075275_1000085_pt1 | contig 11049 bp, 12 predicted proteins | sample SF_Rice_5C_80N_3_FD_69769 | JGI IMG/M metagenome (GOLD analysis project Ga0075275, IMG submission 69769) | Rice paddy soil microbial communities from Twitchell Island, California, USA - SF_Rice_5C_80N_305 | ecosystem: Environmental > Terrestrial > Soil > Paddy field/soil | place: USA: Twitchell... | reverse complement strand
CCCCTTTACTATCAGCCTGTCCGGATTACCAAAGACAAACATCGACTTCTGAAACTTTCCAACCATTGGATTTCAGCAAGTGGGTGCCCTGCAAGTAAATTTACTATTTGTTAATTCCATAGGAGGGACGCAGTCATTCCAAATCATTGAATGGGCTTGGTGATAATAAAATCCCTATTTCCTTACCCTATCCATGCAGACAGTTAATACCCGACCAGCGGCAGATGCGTACCAACGTTAATTCATCTAAACTCGTATATAGATGGAAAGGAGAATGTCTATGTCTGTCAATCGTTCGAATATCGGTGCAATTGTAGCTGGTATCATCCTGATTGGGGTGGGCGTGTTGTTTCTGCTCGGACAGATCTTCAGTCGGTTTGCCTTTTGGCATTATTTTTGGCCTTTTGCCGTCATTGGCTTTGGCGCGTTGTTCTTCGTTGCCATGTTGGCAGGCGGCAAGCAGATGGCTTTCATGGCGATTCCGGGCAGCATTATCACCGTCAGCGGATTGATGCTTCTGGTCCAGAATTTGACCAGCGATTGGGTCAGCTGGTCCTACGGCTGGACGATCACCATTATCTCAGTCGGACTTGGGATCTTTTTGATGGGTACTTATGAAGGCAATGAGCATCGCCGTCAGGTTGGAATGAAAGTGATGAAAGTCGGTGCGATCCTGTTCGTCATTTTCGGGATTTTCTTCGGAATGCTGTTTTCCTTCTTTGGCCCGCATCAATATTTCTTCCCGGCCCTGCTTATTCTGTTGGGTGTGTATCTCGTCATCTCGCGCTCAGGTCTTTTGCGAATACATAAATCCGATGAGAATAGTTCGTCTGAGATTCCGAATAATTTGAATTGAGAATCGAATCAAAATGGAGAGTGAGAAATGAAGAATCGTTCCTTGTTTTTTCCGCTGGCTTTGATCGCAGCGGGCGTCATTTGGCTGTTGATCAGCATGGGCAGAATCCCCGCTGAAAACCTTTGGGCGTTGGCACGCTTCTGGCCGTTCCTGTTGATCGGAGCCGGTCTCGGAATTATTGCGCGTGCCTGGCTGCCGTGGTTACGCATCGTGGTGGATGTGCTCGTGATTGGTGCAGCGGTGGCTGTCATTTTTTACGCGCCACAGTTGGGTTGGAACACGCCTCAGTGGGGAATGAGCCTCCAATTCAACGGCAGCGTTCCCGGGTCCGGAAAGATCGTGACTCAAAACCGGGATGTGAGCGGTTTCCTCGCGATTGACATCAGTTACCCGGCGGAAGTCGTCATCAACCAAGGTCAGACCGAATCAGTAACCATCGAAGCCGATGACAATGTTTTGCCGCAACTGCACACACGACTCGACATGGGCACGCTTTACATCGAAAACGGTGAACCAGCCTGGAACGCGCGCGTCAACCCCAGCCGTCCAGTGAAGATTACGATCAATGTAAAAGATTTGCGTTCATTGAATTTCTCCGGCGCTGGAACAGTTAGGGTCAGCAATTTGCAAACAGATGATCTGAAGATGAACATCAGCGGAGCTGGCACGATTACTGTTGACAAGGTCAACTTGCGCAGTCTCGATTGCGATTTGAGCGGCGTAGGAAGCGTGATCATCAGCGGTGTAGCGGATGATCTGAAACTTGACATCAGCGGCCTGGGGAGTTTCCGTGGCACCGACTTGTTTAGTAAGAGTGCGGATGTTCACGTCTCTGGCACGGGCAGCGCGACCGTTCATCCAAAAAATGAATTAATCGCCGATGTCAGCGGCACAGGCTCGGTGAATTATTATGGTAATCCGAGCATCACGAAATATGTAAGCGGTCTCGGCGGTGTTGTCCGCCTCGGCGACTGAAAAAGGAGAATCGAAATGAAGTCTAAACTCTCTGCAATCCTTCCGGGTTTGTTTTTGATCCTAGCGGGTGCGATTGCCCTTTGGGCGCAACTGGGCCATTTCTACAATGGCGCTCCGCAATTTTGGATTGCGGTCTTTGCTGGATTTGGCGTTCTGTTTTTGGCCGCCTACCTCTTGAGCGGCGTACGCGCCTGGGGTTGGCTCTTCCCGACTTTGATCTGCGGTGCGGTGGCATTGACGATTTACCTCAGTGAAACTGACGTAACTAGCTCTATTATCGGAATGCCGATCCTGGTCGCGATTGGATTACCTTTTCTTGTTCCTTTGATTTTGGATATTCATAAAAACTGGTGGGCGCTCATCCCGGCCTGGATCATGGCCGTCCTCGCCGGAGTCGTTGCTATGGCTGACATTGTTCAAGGCGAATGGATTGCCGCCTTGGTCATGCTCGGGTTCGCCATTCCTTTTCTCATCGTCTTTCTGGTGGATCGCTCGCGGTGGTGGGCGTTGATTCCGGCTTTTGTGTTCGCCATGATTGCAGCCATCCCTCCATTGAGCATGAGCCTGAAAGGTGAATACATGGGCGGCCTGATCAATATCTTCATTGGCCTGCCCTTCCTCGTCGCATATATTGTTTCTCGCAAGGCCTGGTGGGCGGTCATCCCGGCAGGCGTGATGTTCAGCATTGGTCTGATGATCATCCTGATCGGAATTTTTGGCAGTACCGCTTCAATCGGTTCGATAGGAGTTGGCGTTATGTTCCTCGGTTACGCTGCAACTTTCGGATTGTTGTGGCTGCGACGCGATTTGCATCCTGCTGATTGGGCGAAGTACCCCGCCGTCGCCATGGTAGTCCTGGCTATCTTCATGTTCTTCAGTGCGGCAAGTCTCAACTATGCGTGGCCCATCATTTTGATTGCAGGTGGCTTGCTCCTGCTTTACTTTGGCTTTCGGCATAAATCGACTGACATAAAAATGTAATGTTTTTTTCTTGGCCTCCCATGATGGGAGGCCAAGATTGTCAAAAAAACAATTTAGGAGATAGCATGACCAATCGTAAACAACTTCTCACGTTCCTCGGTCTTCTCATCCTATATGCACTTTGCGCTTTCAGCACGTATGCTTTTTTTGCCGAACAAATGGCTTCGTCCGCTGGTCTGACCATGCCTGATCTGGGTGTGTCAAATTGGGTTTTGGGACTCGCCAATGCCGGGATTATTTTGGTGGCCTACGGACTCCTTGGTCTTGCTGGTTACTGGTTCGCACGCAAACTTAATTTGCCCGGCATCTTTAGCGAAGGTGGAGATTGGCGCAGATGGTTCTTGATTCCGCTTGCACTTGGAATTGTTTGCGGAATTCTGCTCGTTGCAGGAGACCTTTTGTTTGCGCCGATCAACGGAATTGGTCGATTGATACATCCTCCATTTCCTGTTTCAATTCTTGCGTCCATCGCTGCTGGCATTGGCGAAGAGATTATATTTCGCAGTTTTGTATTTGGATTATGGGCCTTCATCTTGAACTGGCTATTCAAACGTTTCAACGGGCGCACGCTCGCATTGTGGATCGCAAACGTAATCGCCGCACTGGCTTTTTCTGCGAGTCATTTGGGAACCATCATAGTCCTGACTCACGCCACATCGCTCTCTGACCTAAGCCCGATGCTCCTCGTAGAAATTTTTCTCCTGAACGGAATTATTGGATTAATTGCGGGCGAACGTTACATGAAGGATGGTCTGATCGCCGCATCGGGAGTCCACTTTTGGGCGGATATGGTCTTCCATGTAACATGGGGATTGTTCTAGAAAATATGAAACCGCATCAGTCCGGACTTTGGCTGGCTACCATTAAATGAGCAGGAGTGGCCGCTGAAACCACTCCTGTTTTGTTTACGAACCTTGTCAACACTGGAAATATACTTTTTGCTGACTCTGTTACGTCGATAAAAATTCGAACATCAACCAATGCGTGAAATGAGTTACCTTGCCCAGCGTCCAAGATTTGACTCTACGTGCTGCCCGAATCTTGTACGCCGGATTATGATAAACGGGTAGTTGTATTCCACGACAAGGAAAAATGTATTGCCTGCGGTGCGTGTGTTTTGCAATGTCCTGAGGATGCGATCGAGATCAAATAACAGTGACAACTCCACTTCCCCATGATTTCCGCGGAATAAATATATCCGAATAACGTGAGTGGCGTGCAGATATACGGATAACAGTTTTAAGATGATTACTTCTGCGACTTATCTCCCCAAAAAGCGCGCCACTCGGTCATTGATTGGCCTGTCGAAGATATTCTGAGGGTCACCACTTTGTTCGATGCGGCCATCCAGGATTACAGCCATGCGTGTGGCCAACTTGAGCGCTTCCTGTAAATCGTGTGTGATAAAGATCGTAGTCATCTTCGTTTCGATCAGGACGGACTTTAGATCTTCAAGTAGGCGACCACGGCTGGGCGGATCGAGGGGTGTGAACGGCTCATCGAGCAAAAGCAATTCCGGGTCCAGAATGAACGCACGCGCCAGACTGACTCTCTGCGCCTCACCGCCGGATAACTGGCTTGCCCGCCGTTTCGCCAGCGACTCAATCCCCAGTGATGACAGCCATTTGTTAACCCGCGTCTTGATCTCGAACTGTGCAACACCGCGAAACTTTAATCCCAAAGCTACGTTCTGTTCAACGGTCAAATCCATCAGGAGAGGGTCTTGAAATACAACGGCTATTTTTCGGCGATATTCCTTATCTTTCCAAGTTGAAATAGGCTTGTTATCGAAAAGGATTTCACCCTGTGCCGGCTTGAGCAAATGTGCCAGTGCCAGCAACAATGTGCTTTTGCCCGCGCCATTCGGGCCAACAACTGCCAACGTCTCACCACGTGTGATGTCTAATGAATCAACCTTCAACGTCTCGCGTCCGCCGCGGCACACTAGAAGATTGTTAATGGCAATCAGCCTGTTCATCGCTTTGCACCCCTTTGTTGGATCCATGTCAAAGCCCAATTCACCAGGAAAGTAATGATGAGCAATAAAACTCCTAACGCAATGGCATTATTGAAGTCACCCTTACTGGTTTCCAAAACGATGGCGGTGGTCAACACGCGTGTTTGATAACGAATATTTCCTCCCACCATCATGGATGCGCCGATCTCGGAAATGACGCTGCCAAACCCGGCCATCAACGCTGCCAGCAGGGGCAAACGGGCCTCGCGCCATAACATCCATATCATTTGCAATCGTGATGCACCCAGACCGAGCAGCTGCAATTGCAGACGTTGATCCAAAGCCTGCAAAGCTGCAACAGTTAAACCTGCCACAACCGGGAAGGCAATAATCACCTGAGCGATCACCATTGCTGTAGGAGTGTAAATAAGGCTGAAGTCGCCGAGCGGACCCGAACGCCACAATGCCATGGCCACTGCCAGGCCGACAACTACGGGCGGTAATCCCATGCCAGTGTTGACCAGGCTGAGCAGCAGAGAACGTCCAGGAAATTTTCCTAATGCCAACAGAGTTCCAAGCGGCAGTCCCAGCAGGAGACTGATGGCAGTCGCCACGCCGGAAATTTGCAGTGAGAGGATCGTGATTTGAAATACTTCAGGGTCAAAAGGCATGTTACAAAAAAGAAAACGGGAAACGAGTACAGTCCAATATTACTCGTTTCCCGTCATTAGTGAAATCGTTATAGGTTAAAGACCAAGGTCTGCATCGGTCTTGGTCGCGTCCGGGATGAACAATGCCTGTCCGAATTTGTCCAAGCCAAATTTACCGATTACAGCCTGAGTATCTGGCGATGTGATCCATTTTGCAAAGGCAAGTGCGCCGTCATAATTGATCTTTGGCCATTTGTCAGGATTAACTGTGATGACATGATAGACATTTAACAAGCTGTTATCTTTTTCAGCCAGAATGTCGAGCTTCAAGTTGGCTTTGTTTGCAAGATATGTGGCGCGATCCGTCAATGTATAAGCACCTTTTTCAGATGCAATCGTCAATGTAGTCCCCATGCCTTGACCAGACTCAACATACCAGGCTGGTTTCGTTCCAGCAGGATCGATTGCCGCACTCTTCCACAATGCCAATTCCTTTGTGTTGGTGCCAGATGCGTCGCCGCGCGAAATGAACGTGGCACTTTTGGCAGCAATCTTTTTAAAGGCGTCCACGGCGCTTGTATCGCCCTTGATGCCAGCTGGATCGGCAGTAGGACCAACGATGATGAAATCATTGTGCATGACGAGGAAACGTTCCTTGCCAAATCCGCCATCCATGTAAGTTTTCTCGGATGAAGGTGCATGGACGAGCAAAACATCTGCGTTGCCTTCCTGTCCCATTTTCAGGGCAGCACCAGTTCCAACCGCAACCGTCTTGACCGTGTAGCCGGTCTGCTGTTCAAAGAGCGGAATCAACACATCGAGCAATCCCGAGTCTTGCGTGGAAGTGGTGGTTGCCAAAATCAAATTGGGGTTGGCAGGCGGGGCAACAGTTGCTGGCGCGCTAGTGGGGGCTTCAGTTGCGACCGGTGCTTGTGTAATGGAAGCCGCTGTCGGCGTGGCGGCTGAGCCGCAAGCTGACAAAGTCAAGGCCAGAATCAGGCCAAGGGTCAAAAGAATGTTGCGTGTTATAAGTTTCATCTATACTCCCTTATTGAGTAGATTTGGGTGTCAGACGATGGACGCCTAGCACGATGATCGCGCCGACGAATCCACCGATCAAACCAAAGGGTAAATGCTGGCAGCGGGATAAAGCAATAAGGTTTAGGTTTTGTTCACAGCGATTTAGGAAATACTTAACTGTAAGTATACATGAAATTCATGCAAACGGCTTGGGCATTTTCAGACTCTTTTTATATACGAGCCTTTATAAAAACTGCTGCATTTCAAGGAATGCCTTCACCACATCCGGATCGAAGTGTTTGCCTGTCTGCTCGCGAATATATTGATATGCGTCTTCTTTTGAGCGGGCTGCCCGGTAAGGCCGGGTGGAAGTAAGCGCATCGAACACGTCTGCAATCGCAAAAATACGTGCAGAGAGTGGAATCTGTTTTCCCTTAAGTCCACGAGGATAACCAGTACCGTCCCATTTTTCATGATGGCAATAAGGAATATCCAGCGCTTCTCTTAAATATGAGATCGGTTCCAGCATTTCAAAAGCATGGACAGGATGCAGACGCATAATCTTCCATTCGGCTTCTGTCAGTCGACCAGGTTTGAGCAGAATAGAATCGGGGATTCCCATTTTGCCAATGTCGTGCAGAAGTGCGCCGCGACGAAGATCCAATTTCCCCATATCACTCATCCCCATTTTTTCCGCCAATTGCAGGGCCATCTCCGTTACACGCTGACTATGACCCTCAGTTTCCTTGTCGCGCATATCGAGGACGCGCGACCAGCCTTCAATCATCGCATCGTAAGCCAACCTGAGTTCGATGTTCGATTATTGAAGATAATTAGACCTCTTGCATAAGTATGCCATAATAGGCAGATGAGATACGAAGAGATCAAAGATTGGAAAGAACCAGATTTCAAACGGCTGACTGGAGTAAAGTCCGAGACCTTCAAGAAGATGTTGGCAGTTCTCGAACGAGACTTACCAAACTTCGGTCGCCCCTCCAAGTTGAGCCGGGCAGACCAACTGCTAATGACTTTGATGTACTGGCGAGAGTATCGCACACAATTTCACATTGCTGGTTCGTATGGCATCAGCGAAGCGACCGTGTGTCGAACCATCAACAAGGTGGAAGATGCGCTTGCCCGCTCAGGTGAATTCCGCTTGCCGGGCAAAAAGGTGCTTCAGCCGAGTGACACGATCCTCGAAGTCATATTGGTAGATGCCAGTGAGCAACCCATCGAGCGTCCGAAAAAAAGCAAAAATGGTACTACAGTGGCAAAAAGAAGCGTCACACCCAGAAAGCACAAGTGATCATCCATCAGAAATCTATGCAGATCATTGCCACAGCTTTTGCCAACGGCTCCACCCATGATTTTCGCTTGTTCAAAGAGAGCAGGACGGTCATGGCTTCTCAGGTACTGTGTTTGGCAGATGCAGGCTGCCAAGGTTTAGCTGACCTGCACACCCACAGCCGAACACCAAGCAAGAAGTCGAAGCACCACCCGCTGACATCTGAACAGAAGGCTGTTAACCGTGAACTGGCGCATCAGCGCATCTATGTTGAACATGTGATTGGTAAAGTCAAGGTCTTTCGTATCTTGAGTGAGCGTTATCGTAACCGACGCAAGCGTTTTGGACTGCGTTTCAATTTGATCGCTTCACTCTACAATCTCGAACTCAAATGACTTTTGCAAGAGGTCTAGTCAAATAGCTTCATTTTCCACAGTCATACAACGTGACCTGCATATTTCCGCCGGGACCAGCGGCAATAAACTGATGATTGAGTCTGCCATCTGCGCCGACGCCGGTTCCATCAGGAGCGCCCGCGTTGCGCGTGGTGGTTTCAAATCCGCGGACAGCTTTGCATGAAGATGTGACCCATCTTGAAATATTGATCGAGCCACCGTTTGGTCCGCCACCACCACCGCCCCAATAGATGTAACGCAGTTGACCGCTGCTCACCAATTGCGAGAGCGACTCTGGCGTTTCGACGGCATCCTGCCCGCTGAAGCCGCCGAGATATAAAACCGGGCGTCCGGTTGCGATGACATAATCCGCGCCTTGCATGGAACTTGGAACAGCCATCAAATATTTCATACCCTGCGTGTTTTGTTGAAGATAGCTCAACAAAGTTTGATTGACTTGTGTCCCACCGCGATTGGCCGGGCCTGAATTATTTCCGCCGCTGTACGCAGCCGGAAGCGATTGATTTGCGCTTGTGTTCAAATTTGTCAGCACAGACCATGCGCCGGGTGTGATCATCATGGCTGTCACAATGAAAGCGAATCCAAGTGACGCGATCAATTTGCGATTGCTCACAACGAACGATGCAATCAATGCAATGAAACCAATTGCAAATATCCCAAGCGCAACATACAACCACCATAAATTTTTCGTGAACGATTGCGCCGTCCAATATTGAAATGCCAGCGTGCTTCCAGCGACGATGGATAGCAATCCAGCCGCGAGCCAGAAATATTTTTGACCAAGCTTCCACAATTCCATCACGCCGATGCCAACCAACGCCGCCAGCGGCGCGGCCATCATCGATAGATAATATTCATGAAAGAAGCCCGCGATGCTGAAAAAGATTCCGGCGGTCACAAGCCATCCGCCCCACAGAATCAACGCTCGATGTTTCGATTCAACCGGCCAGCGCAAACGCGTGAACAACAAAATCAGCATCGCAAAAATTCCGAACGGCAACAGCCAGCTTGTTTCCTTGCTCAACGGTGCGATGAACAATCGCAACGCGCCAGCCTGACCGATGTTAAATCCGCCCGGGCCGGGGCCGCCTTGATTCGGTCGAACTCCTTGCGGCGGATTGTTCGGCGGAAATCCCTGTCCATTAAATGGCGGACGATTTGGCGGCAGACCGTTTTGAGTCCCGTTGGATGCGGGCGGAGGAAATGCCCCGTTCATTCCCGGACCTTGAGCGGGCGCACCTCCGTTCGGCAATTGATTCGTCTGGTTGTTTCGTTTGCCCATCATCCCAAGCAGACGGTTGACTCCGTTATATCCAAAGATCAAACTCATCTCAGAGTTGTCGCCGCTGCTGCCAACGTACGGACGTTGACTGGCGGGCGTGAGATCAACCGCGACCGCCCACGAAAAAGAAATGACCAGCAACAAAACAGTCGCGATGGCAAGATTGCGAATCTTGATCCAAATTTTTTCTTGCGCGCCAAAAAAGTAAAGTGTATAAAATGCAGGCAACGGCAAATAAGCTTCAAGCATTTTGATGTTGAAGCCGAGACCAACGAGCAACGCACCCAATAATAAAAATCTCAACTTGCGAGTCTCAGTGGCTTTGACGAATGCCCATGTTGCCAAAAGCAAAGTTAAGATAAGCGTACTGTCCATCGTGTTGTTGCGGTCGGTGGCGATGACAACTGGCGTGATGGCAAGCGCGAGGACGGCGATCCAACCGGCGACAACGCCAAACGATCTTTTTACCAGATGATACAAAACCATCACCGAAAAAATTCCAGCCAGGATTTCCGGAAGCACCACGCTGAATCCGCTGACGCCGAGGAAGTAAGCCGAGATGGCTTGAATCCACAAACCCAGCGGCGGCTTGTCCACGCTGACCGAGCCACCCGGTTCGGCGGCCACAAAGAAAAAGTTGTGCCACGATTGAAGCATGGCGGTCACGGCCGCGGTGTAATAATGATTGGCGTAACCGATGGCATCCAAATTTGCAAAACGCAAAATCGCGGCGAGGATGACGATGGCGGCCAAGCCGACCCAACCGAGGATTCTTTCGCGGGAAAATATTTTTATTTGAGTTGCGGGAATGTCTGTTGCAGTCTGTTCCATTGGTAAGCTCATTTTGAATTCTCCGATTTGCTAAAAAGTTTTTCAGGCTTGCAAATCAAGTCTACAAATTCAAGCTGTGAGATCGCCAAGAGAAGATTGAGAATTTGTTGAGAGAATTTTTTGTACACGGATTCGACGGACAACACGGATGAACGCGGGTTTAATTTAAAAACTTTTCTGCGTAAATCCGTGAAATCGGTGTAATCCGTGTACATGATTTCAGAAAATACAATTCCGTTTAACAGCATTTTCTCAACTTTGTTTTGTATGATATGAACAATTGTTTGGAGCGCGGACTTTAGTCCGCCCTTTCAAACAACACGCGGACTAAAGTTCGCATTCCATGAAATATCGGTGTGATATTATCAAGCAAGGAAACGAAAGATGCCGACGGTACTTGTCGTTGACGATGACGTAAAACTTCTCAAAATGCTTCAACGCACTTTGACGTATGAAGGCTTGCAAGTTGTGACAGCCGCGAATGGCGAAGAAGCTTTAAATCAAGTTGACTCATCCAAGCCGGATGTCATTATTTTGGATTGGATGATGCCGAAGATGGACGGTCTAACCGTCGTGCAAGAATTGCGCGCGGAAAAGAATCAGACTTTGATCCTGATGCTAACCGCGCGCGATGCGCTGGAGAATCGCGTCGAGGGATTGGAGAGCGGCGCGGACGATTATCTCGTCAAGCCGTTTGCACCGGTCGAACTCGTGGCGCGAGTCCACGCTTTGTTGAGGCGGATCGATTCAAAGTCAGCGAAAGAGCCGCTTGAATTTTCTAACATCAGACTCGATC
>Ga0075275_1000084_pt1 | contig 11087 bp, 10 predicted proteins | sample SF_Rice_5C_80N_3_FD_69769 | JGI IMG/M metagenome (GOLD analysis project Ga0075275, IMG submission 69769) | Rice paddy soil microbial communities from Twitchell Island, California, USA - SF_Rice_5C_80N_305 | ecosystem: Environmental > Terrestrial > Soil > Paddy field/soil | place: USA: Twitchell... | reverse complement strand
CCGGTGTGCACGCCCATCGGATCAAGATTTTCAATTGAACACACAACAACAAAGTTGTCGGCTTTGTCACACATCACTTCGAGTTCATATTCTTTCCAACCGAGGACGGATTCTTCAAGCCATGCCTGATGGATCGGCGATTCAGAAATGGCGCTACGAACGGCTTCTTGCAATTGCTTCGATTCATAAACCCACGATGCGCCCGTACCGCCCATCGCAAACGAAGCGCGGACTAAAACAGGATAGCCCGTCTCTTTGACGAGTTCTTTCGCGTCTGCGAGCGAGTACGCCGCTCCGCCACGCGGAACGGGAATATTATTTTTCTGCATTGTCTCGCGGAAGAGCAGACGATCTTCCGCGGCTTTGATGGCGCCGAGCTTTGCACCAATGAGTTGCACGCCATATTTTTCGAGCACGCCGTTTTCGCTGAGAGCGAGTGCGAGATTGAGTCCTGTTTGTCCACCAACAGTTGGAAGCATCGCATCGGGTTTCTCTTGCGCGATGATAGCTTCCAAGGCTTCAGGTGTGAGCGGCTCGATGTAAGTCGCGTCCGCGATTTCGGGGTCGGTCATAATCGTGGCAGGATTCGAGTTGACCAGCACCACGCGATACCCTTCCGCTTTCAACGCCTTGACCGCCTGCGTGCCGGAATAATCAAACTCCGCCGCTTGACCGATGACGATGGCTCCCGAACCGGGAACGAGAATAGTGTGAATGTCAGTTCGTTTCATTATTCACCACCCATCATTTTGAAAAACTCGCCGAAGATGTCATGCGCATCATGCGGACCCGGTGCAGCCTCAGGATGGAACTGCACGCTGAAGACGGGTTTGTTTTTCATCTTCAAACCTTCGAGCGAGTCGTCGTTCAAACTCTTGTAAGTGATTTCAACTTCGTCTTTGTTCAGGTCGCCTTCGGTGACACAGTAATTATGATTCTGCGCGGTGATGAGAATCTGTCGGCTGGGTAAATGCTGGACGGGGTGATTCCCGCCGTGATGTCCGAACTTGAGGCGGTGGGTGTCCGCTCCCAGTGCGCGACCAATCAACTGATGTCCGAGGCAGATTCCAAAAATTGGTACACCACTTTCAATCAATCCATCCACTGCTTCAACCGCATAAGGCAAACCCGCCGGGTCACCCGGACCATTCGATAAAAAGATTCCATCTGGCTTCAATGCTAAAACTTCATCCGCAGTTGTGTCCGCTGGGACAACAGTCACATTTGCTCCATAACTCGAAAGATGCCGCAAAATATTTTCTTTGATTCCAAAATCATAAGCAACCACTGACCGCTGTTTACTGTTCACTGATAACTGTTTACTGGTCACTGGCTTCACCCACTTTGCTCCTTCATCATCTTGCCACCGATAACTTTCTTCGCAAGTAACTTCCTTGACCATGTCGCGTCCATCGAGTCCGCTCCACTCGCGTGCTATTTTCAACAGATCATCAGCGGATGTTCCCTTCGTGGAGAGCGCGGCTTTTTGTGTGCCGTCATCGCGCAGTTTGCGAGTTAGCCAACGTGTGTCCACGCCGCTGATGCCGGGGACTCCAAAATCACACAGCCAATCCGAAAGCGATTTGCTCGCGCGCCAATTCGACACAACCGGACTCAATGATCGAATCACCGTTGCAGAAATTTGCGGCTTCGCTGATTCATCATCTTCCAAATTGATTCCAACATTTCCAATGTGCGACGCGGTAAACAACACGCCTTGTCCGCGATACGATGGGTCGGTCAAAATTTCCTGATAGCCGGTCATGCTCGTGTTGAACACCAACTCAAACACAGCATCGGCCTCCGCACCAAATGCTCGGCCTTCGATCACGGTTCCATCTTCTAAAACGAGAGTGGCAAGTTTCATTTTATCGGCTCCTAAATTTGGCCGATTATAATGTCTAAACAAATTATTGGATAACCGTTCCGTTACCAGCCAACGCATTCGAGATCGGGTTTTGGATTCGTCCGTCCGCGATGATGACTCGACTCACGCCGCCTTTCAACGCTTCTTCTGCACCCAAAACTTTTTTCTTCATGCGACCTTGAGCCGCTTCACTCGCCGCCGATAATTGACTCTGCGGCAGTTGCCGAATGAGCGTTGACTCGTCTGGGAAGTTTTTCATCAAGCCTGGAACTGCAGTGAGCAACAATAAAGTTTCTGCCTTCAAAGCAGACGCGACCATCGCCGCCGCGCGGTCTGCATCAACATTTAATGCTTCGCCCTTTTCGCTGACAGCCACCGGCGCGATCACTGGCAGATAACCCATATTCAGCAACACCATTAACAATTCGCCATTAACCACCTCGATCTTGCCTGTGTAATCGTCTCGGATAATTTTGCGTTTGCCGTTTTCAATGGACTGGATTGAATCTTTTCGCGTGGCTTGCATGAGCTTGCCATCGAGTCCGCACAGCCCAAATGCGTTGACGCCAAGCATCTGCAATTGCTCCGTCAACAACGAATTGACTTTGCCATTAACCGCCATTAAAAATATTTCCAACGTTTTGCGGTCGGTATATCTTGATGTATATCCCGAAGGCGACGTGATCATCTTTGGCGGCGCGCCGAGACCTTCGCCGAGGGCATTCGCTTCAGCTGATCCGCCATGCACAAAGACAAGTTGCTTGCCTTGCTTCAATAATTCTGCGGCGTCATTACAAATGGCAGAGAAGTCGACCCCTTCAGTTCCACCAAGTTTCACAACAATAATTTCATCCTTCATAATTCATCCTTCATCCTTAAATTGGATGCAACCCCATAAACTCCAGCCCAAGAGCCTCGTCCCATCCCATCATCAAATTCATACATTGAACCGCTGTGCCCGATGCGCCTTTCATCAGATTATCAATCGCGCACATTGCCACGATATGCCCGTTGTTCTCGTCCAATTCAAAACCGAGATCAGCATAATTCGAGCCAGCCAAAATCTTCGGCTCAGGGACTCGATAAATTCCACGCTGTTCCTTGACCACGCGCACGAACGGATTTTCATTTGCAACTGCGCGATATGCTTTCCATAAATCTTTTGTAGCCATACCTGGTTTAACTTTTGCATGTGCCGTCGCCAACACGCCGCGCACCAGATCAACAGCAGTCATGGTCAATGAAACATCTTTCACGCCCAACTCTTGAATCACTTCTGCGGTGTGGCGATGACCGAACGCGGAGAATGTCCGAATCACATTCGCGCGTTCTGCATGAAGCGATCCGGAATTTCCTTCTGTGCCGCCCTCCGATGAACCAACTTTAATCTCGATAAAAATGGGTGAAGACAAATCCAGCAAGCCTGCTTTGACCAGCGGCAGTAATGCAAGATTGCTTGCGGTGGCGTTGCATCCCACTCCGCTGACATAATTCGCGGTCGCGATTTCTGAGCGATGAAGTTCGGGTAATCCATAAACGAATTTGCTCAACCACTCAGGCGCAGCATGTTTTTCGCCGTACCATTTTTCGTAGAAGTCAGCGTCTCTTAAACGGAAGTCCGCCGCGAGGTCAATGATTTTAGAAGCGAGCTTTGCATATTCTTTGATATGGTGTTGCGCCTCGCCATGCGGTTGGGCGAGAAATAAAATGTCAACTTGTTCGAGCGCGGCTGGATCGCTGAACTTGAGTTGAGTCCGCTTGCGAAGATTCGGATGGACTTGATAAACGTATTCACCCAAATGCGAGCGCGATGTTACTTGTTTGATCTCGATGTTTGGATGATTCAACAAAAGGCGAAGTAACTCTCCGCCGCCATAACCCGAACCGCCGATGATAGAAACACTTATCATAATTGCTCCTCAAAAATCTTAAACACGAAGGATACCAAGTACACAAAGAGAAAAGGCCTGAGAAGTTTTTTCTTCGTGACCTTTGTGTCCTTTGTGTTTAAATCTTTTCTTTTGCCACACTCATCACATAATCCACGATCTCGCCCGCGATATCAATTCCGCTGACAGGCTGCATCGTGTGAAATTCCATCGTGTGATTGATCTCGTTGACTACGAGTCCCTTTTCGGGATGTTCGACCAGATCAACTGCAAGCACTCCGCCGCCAACAGCTTTTGTCGCGCGCAGACATAAATCTTCGATCTCGGGCGTGATCGGACACAACTCGCCTTCGCCGCCGCGCGCCGTGTTCGTGATCCAATGCTCGGACTTGCGATACATCGCTGTCAATACTTTTTCTCCGATCACAATCGCGCGGATGTCGCGTCCGGGTTTCTCGATATATTCTTGAATATAGAAAACAGAATGTTGCACCGAACCCAAAGTGGATTTGTGTTCCAGCACCGCTTCCGCTGCATCGCGGTCATTGACCTTTGCGAGCAGTCGTCCCCATGAACCGACGACAGGCTTCAGCACAACCGGATAACCAAACGCTTCGATTGCTTCGAGCGCGGCCTCAGGCGTGAACGCAGTTATGTTGTGTGGCTGCGGCACACCGTCACGTGCGAGCGCGGCGCTGGTCATCAACTTGTCGCCGCAGACTTCTGCCACCGCCGCGGTGTTAACCGTTGGCACGCCGAATGCATTCAACAATCTCAACGCATACAATCCGCTGTTGTAACTGATACTGCGTTCGAGTACCGCGTCGTATTGCTTCCAGTGTTCGGGCTTATCCAAATCAAAATGGATCGCGCGGTCATCGAGTCGGTCATAATCAATGCCGCGTTTTTCCATCGCGCCGAAGATCCATTTTTCTTCAACACGCACACGCGAATACAAAACGCCAAGCTTTAATCGTCGTTGCATAACCATCTCCTGTAGGGACGCAATATATTGCGCCCCTACAAATACTTATAAAAATTATTCGCCCCAATCTTCTTGTTCCATTGGCGCGAGTTGCACCGCAGCGGGATCAATCGAAATCACTTCCAAATCCACGCCGCAATCGGGGCAGACAAGGATCTCGCCAACTTCGGTACCAGCAGCCAATTCGATCTGGCCTTCGCATTCAGGACAAGTAACAGTAGCCATTTTTAAACTCCTTTGATTTTTTGAATTTGATTTTTGACCGATTGGAGACTTGTGCCGCCAATCGCATTTCTTTTTTCGATGGATTTCATCGGGTCGAAAACTTGATATACATCCGCTTCAAACGCGGGACTGAGAGTCTGATACGCTTCGAGCGGCATTTTCTCCAGTGAGACATTTTTCTCGCCAGCCAGGCGGACGGCTTTTCCCGCTATCGCATGAGTCTCGCGGAAGGGGATTCCTTTTTCAACAAGATAATCTGCCAAGTCAGTTGCCATCATGGTTGAGTCAATTGCATTTCGCATTCGTTCAGGCTTGGCAGTGATCGTCCGCAATGCGCTAGCGATGACGGGCAGAATCGCCAGCAAAGTATCCGTTGCCTGAAAAACAGGCGCTTTATCTTCTTGCAAATCTTTGTCGTACGTGGAGGGCAATCCTTTGAGCGTTGACAATAATCCCGTAAGCAAACCGATCAATGTGCCGGCCTTGCCGCGCGTGAGTTCAAACATATCGGGATTCTTTTTCTGCGGCATCAAACTTGAGCCAGTTGAAAACGCATCGGACAGTTCAAAGAATCCAAACTCGGCGCTGGTGTATAAAACGGTTTGCTCGGCCAGTTTGCTGAGATGAATTCCGATCATCGTCGCGCAAAACAGAAACTCAGCGGCAAAGTCGCGGTCTGAAACGGCGTCCAAACTGTTTGGAGCAGGTTCGGCAAAGCCAAGTGACTCAGCCAACACGACGCGGTCAACGTTGACGGGTGTGCCCGCGAGTGCTCCACAACCTAATGGCAAAATTGAGACGCGCGAAATTAAATCGTTGATGCGTTCGTGATCGCGCTGCAAAGGCCAGTAATGACTCAACCACCAGTGCGCTAACAAAATCGGTTGCGCGCGTTGAAGGTGGGTGTAGCCGGGCATGATCGTCTCGCCTGATTTTTCAGCTTGCTCCACCAACGCGGACTGCAAATCTTTCAGCGCAGAATCTAATTTTGGAATCGCTTGCAACATCCACAATCTGAAATCAGTTGCGACTTGATCGTTTCGGCTGCGTCCGGTGTGGAGTTTGCCAGCGGTCGAACCAATTAACTCAGTGAGGCGGCGCTCGACGGCGGTGTGAATGTCCTCGTCGGAGGGGGCGAAGGTAAACCGTCCCGAAGAAAATTCCTCTTTAACGGTGGCCAGCCCGAGCGCGATCGAGGCGTGCTCTTTATCCGAAAGGACGCCCGCTTTGTGAATCGCATCTGCCCATGCGAGACTTCCATCCACATCTTGAATCGCCATGCGCTGATCAACAGGCAGGGACGAATTTAAATCCCAGGCCTGATCGTTGAGTTTGGTTGAAAAGCGTCCGCCCCAAAGGGTCATGTGTGCTCCTTGAATGTAGTCACGTTTCAAACGTGACCCACGAATTAATCGCGTTTGAACTTTGAATAATCTGGCTTCGGCATATCGATGCCGGAGACAGGCAGGCCGTTCAACGCGCGGACTTTCATGCTCAAACCAAAGAGCCGGATGAAACCCTCGGCGTGACTCTGATCGTAAACATCTTCCTCGCCGAACGTGGCGAAATCTTCGCGATACAAACTGAACGGAGATTTTTTACCGGCCGTGATGATGTTGCCCTTGTAAAGTTTGAGTCGCACGATGCCGGTGACAGGGCCTTGCGTAGAATTGACGAACGCATCAATTGCTTCGCGCAATGGTGTGAACCACAAACCGTTGTACGTGAGCTCGGCATATTTCACTGCAACCATTTCTTTGAAGTGCATGGTCTCGCGGTCGAGCACGAGCGACTCGAGTTCGCGATGAGCGTAAAGCAGGATCGTTCCGCCGGGAGTTTCATAAACGCCGTGTGACTTCATGCCGACGAGTCGATTCTCGACGAGGTCAACACGTCCGATGCCATGCGCGCCGCCGATGGCGTTGAGCGTGGCGACAATTTTTGCAGGCGAAAGTTTTTCGCCGTTGACCGCGACCGGGTTGCCGGTTTCAAATTCGATCTCGACATACTCGGCTTGTTCAGGCGCGTTCTCGGGTGATGTCGAAATTTGATACATCACTTCTTCAGGTTCGTTCCACGGGTCTTCGAGCAGACCGCCTTCGTGCGAAAGATGCCAGAGATTTGAATCGCGGCTGTAAATGGATTTAACGGTTGCAGTCACGGGCACGTTATGTTTCGCGGCGAAAGCAATCGCATCTTCGCGTGAGCGGATGCTCCATTCGCGCCACGGAGCGATGATCTTGAGTCGCGGGTCGAGTGCCATCACGGTTAACTCGAATCGAACCTGGTCGTTGCCTTTGCCGGTTGCGCCGTGAGCAATCGCGTCTGCACCGGTTTCATGCGCGACGTCCACCAGATGTTTCGCGATTAACGGACGGGCAACAGATGTGCCGAGCAAATATTTGTGTTCGTACACGGCGCCCATCTTCAGCATCGGGAAAAGATATTCGCTGGCGAATTCTTCCTTCATGTCATGCAACACAAATTGATTTGCGCCGCTCTTGATCGCCTTCTGTTCAAGCCCCGCCAAATCTTCATCGCCCTGACCGACGTCAGCACAAAAACAAACGACTTCACAGCCATAGTTTTCTTTCAGCCACGGGACGATCACGGATGTGTCCAAGCCACCTGAATAGGCGAGGACCACTTTCTTCACTTGCGGTTTTGGTTTGGAACTCATTTGCCTTACTCCTTGTTTATCGAAAAATAAAAACAGCCCTCCGAGAAGGAGGGCTGTTTTGGTTGACTTATGCGTGTCTATCAGCGCACGTTTGCGTTCACGTCATCCAAACAAAAAGCTCCCAGCCTTCTCAGGGAAGTGGGCTTCGGACGACGGGTACGCGGGAGTGCAAATGCCGTAAACATATTGGGCGGTATTCTACTCGAAAAGAAAAATGTGTCAATGATTTTGCAGCACCAATTTTGTGATTGCTCGTCGTCCGAAATTAATTAAACTTTTTGCATTGCCTGCTCCAAAACGTAATTGACCATCTTCTCCGGGATGTTCGCGCCAGTGGTTGCGATGCTGTTGCGAAATTCCATCGTATGATTAATTTCGTTGATGGTGAGTCCGTTCTCGGTCTCGAAAAGATCGAGCGCAAGCAATCCGCCGCCGACAGCTTTGGCGGCGCGATGACACAAATCTGCGATCTCATCGGTGACGGGACAATTCGTCGCAACGCCGCCGCGCGCGGTGTTGGTGATCCAGTTTTCGGACGAGCGATAAATGGCGCAAATACATTTATTGCCAATCACGAAGGAGCGGATGTCGCGCCCGGGTTTGTGGATGTATTCCTGAATATAAAAAACTTGATGATTGATTCCGAGCGCGGCTTTATGCTCGACGAATGATTCTGCGTCGTGACGATTCTCGACTTTCGCCAGCAGACGTCCCCACGACCCGACAACAGGTTTGAGCACGCATGGATAACCGACCGCTTCAATCGCCATCAAAGCGGACTCCTCGTCGAAGGCCATCACCACTCTGGGAGTTGGGATTCCGTTCTGCACAAGGATTTGGCTGGTGACGTATTTATCGCCACAGCGCTCTGCAACTTGCGTGCTGTTGACGACTTTAATTCCGTTGGCTTCGTAAATTCTTGAAATGTAAAGTCCGCGCGAATAAGAGACTGACCGCTCGAAGAGCACATCCACTTCTTCAGGGACAGATGAAATGTCGAAGAAATGGTCGCCATCGTTAATGCGGACAACTTCAACGTCGGAATGTTTTTCCAATTCATCGAGCAAATATTTTTCTTCGGCGCGCAGACGGGTGTATAAAAATCCAACTCTCAACATGATTTCTCCTTTTGTTTTGGAGCGCAAAGTCTCCAGACTTTGCATATCCGAAGTCTGAAGACTTCGGACTCCGTCATAATCTTTGAATGACTTTTTCTGTCGCTCGGTTGGTTGTCAACGCACCGCCTAAATCTGGCGTTGTTTCATTATTTGCGATGCAAGATTCGACGGCGTTTCTCAAACGTGATGCTTGTTCAATCTCGCCGAGATGATCAAGCATCATGGCCGCGGCGAGAAAAGTGGCAACGGGATTTGCCTTTCCAGTTCCAACTAATGTTGGCGCACTGCCATGGACTGGCTCAAAAACTGCCGCATCTTTTCCGATGTTGCCAGATGCCGCCACACCCAATCCGCCGACGAACATGCAGGCTTCATCGCTGAGAATATCGCCGAACAAATTGGTCGTGACAATCACTTCAAATTGCTCCGGCGCGCGGACGAGTTCCATGGCGCAAGTATCCACGAGCATTTCGTTCATCGTAATGTCGGGATATTCCTTTGCAACTTCAAATGCAACTGTGCGAAACAATCCGCAGGTTTGACGAAGCACGTTGGCTTTGTGAACTAGGTGAATAGATTTGCGTCCGGCTTGTCGAGCCAGGTCAAATGCCTTGCGGACGATTCTTTCTGAACCTTTACGCGTGATGACTCGTTCGGTGATCGCGCGATCCCCATCATCTTCAACGCGCTCGATGCCTGAATACAATCCTTCCGTGTTTTCGCGGACAATGACCATGTCAATGCCAGCGCGTGATGACGCGTGTGGAATGGATCGAGTGGGGCGCAGGTTGGCGTATAAATTCAACGATTGGCGCATCCGCACAACGGGCGAAAAATAATTCGGTATGTTGGGTGGCGTGGTCACGGCGCCGAAGAGAGCGGCGTCAGCGCGGCGAATTTCATTGATAGTGGAATCCGGCAGCGGTGAGCCTGAGCGTTGATATTCGCCGAAGCCGATTCCGCATTCGATGAAGTCCCATTGAATCGGGAGTGCGGTCAACACGTCCCGCGCAGACGCGATCACTTCGGGGCCAATGCCGTCGCCGGGCAAAAGACAAATGCGGTGTCGCGTCATGACATCAAATCCTGAATATCATGTTCTTTCAAGAAGTTGACGATGCCGCCAGCGTCCGCAATTTTCAAAACAAAATTTGGCAGCGGGCGCGCTTGATATTGATGTCCGTTGGCGCGATTGAAAATTTCTCCCGTGGAAAGATTCACGTCCACATCATCGCCTTCTTTGATATCCGCGACGGCTTCGGGGCATTCAAGAATCGGCAGGCCGATGTTGATTGCATTGCGAAAAAAGATGCGCGCGAACGATGGCGCGATGATGCACTTCGCCTGCGAACCTTTGATCGCAATCGGCGCGTGTTCGCGCGATGAGCCGCATCCAAAATTTTGTCCGCCGACGATTACATCGCCGGGCTTTACATTTTTTGCATACTCAGGCTTGATCTCGCAAAAAACATTTTTCGCAAGTTCAAGCAGATCGATCGTGATGTTGAAACGTCCGGGAATGATCTCGTCCGTGTTTAAGTTTTCGCCAAATGTCCAGGCTTTTCCCATGAGGCTCTCCTTTTGTTTTCACCACAAAGGGCCACAACGGTACGCAAAGTTTTTTTCCTTTGTGCTCCTTCGTGTACTTCGTGGTTAAAGATTTTTTAGATATTCGCGCGGGTCAGTGATCTTTCCTGTCAACGCAGTTGCTGCAGCAGTCGCAGGGCTTGCCAAATAAACTTCAGATAACGGGCTTCCCATGCGCCCGATGAAATTTCGATTCATTGTGGTCAATGCGCATTCGCCCGCCGCAAGGATTCCGCCGTGACGACCGATGCACGCGCCGCATCCCGTTCCGGTCACGGTGCAACCGGCATCCATCAAAATTTCGATCAAGCCATTTTGCATCGCCTTTTTATAAATGCGTTGGCTGGCCGGCGTCACGATCACGCGCGTCAATGGATGTACCTTCTTGCCTTTCAACATGTTCGCTACAATTTCAATATCTTCGTAACGCGCGTTCGTGCAGGTGCCGATGTAAACTTCGTTCACGACCAACCCCGCGACTTCTTCCAGCGGCTTGACGTTATCCACGTCAGGATGACACGCGACTTGCGGCGCAATCTTCGACGCATCGATCTCGATGACTTTTTCATAGCGCGGATTGACTGGACCAAACGCTTCAAACGGACCCTTGGCCGGAGTCTGGCTTGCGAGATAATTGATCGTCACCGAATCCGCTTCGATGAGTCCGCACTTCGCACCGATTTCCGTGGACATGTTCGGAAAAACGATTCGTTCATTCATCGGCAGACTGCGGATG
>Ga0075275_1000083_pt1 | contig 11109 bp, 11 predicted proteins | sample SF_Rice_5C_80N_3_FD_69769 | JGI IMG/M metagenome (GOLD analysis project Ga0075275, IMG submission 69769) | Rice paddy soil microbial communities from Twitchell Island, California, USA - SF_Rice_5C_80N_305 | ecosystem: Environmental > Terrestrial > Soil > Paddy field/soil | place: USA: Twitchell... | reverse complement strand
TACAAATCTGGGCAGATGAGCCAGGTAACCAGTTCAGCAGATTTTGCCGCGCCAGCGGGAATTAATGAACACCCAGCCAAGTTACGGCCTGCACTTCGCCGTTGATGGATGCGACCACGGACAAGTCTTGATAATGGGCATCAAAGGTAGTACGGTAAATGCTGTACCCGCTACCGCCCGTAGGGGCGAAGAAGAGCAGGTTGTTATGTGGATCCCAAATTGGTAGGCGGGCCTTGTCCGTGAAGATCTGGCCGATCTCCACGCCTGGGCCGCTGATCCAGACCCCGGGTTGGCTTTCATCTTTACTGGTCCAGCCCCAGATGGCTCCATATATGGCTACGTCGAGATTTTCAGAAGGTGCGTGGACGGGCGATACTTGGCGGTCGATGTCGTTGCTGCCGTAGGTAGCAATGCCTCCATTCTCAAAGCGCACAGTAAAGATGTCGTTGTACGATTTCCAGGGATCAATTCGTGTCACTGGGTCCCGGCTGATTGAAATGGGCTTCCGGTTAGCGGCTGTCAAAAGATACAGGCCGTTGCTATTGGCAAAAAGTGTCTCGCCGCGCTGGCTGTTGACCGCGGCAGAGATGAAGCAATCCTGGTTCAGCATGGCTTGCTGCTTGCTAACCACATCGTAGAGACGCAGCTGGGCACTGCCGCATGCCGGAGACCAACTATCCAGGACAGCTGTAGTACTATCCAGCCAGCCGATGATTTCTTCACCGCTGCTGTTCGATTGGTACAGCAGGGTCGCGTTGCTTCCTTCACTGTCCGCAGACCAGACGCCGGCCATGACTATCCCGGCACCTGTGCCGAACGCATCAGCCCCCAAATAAAGCAGGTGGTTCCCGTCTGGTGACCAAGATGGCGAAAAGTCTTGGACATTATCCTGGCTGACGCGTCGGACCTTTCCTGAGGCTGCATTGTAGAGGTAGATCTCGGCCGAGGGCCCGTCCATTATCCCGACGAAGGCCAGCCGTGTGCCATCCGGCGACCACGCGTAACTGAGTCGCTCGCCGACAGCCCGCAGCGCCTCAAAGCCGGGCTCGCCCGGACCCGAGCCCGTGTAGGCTTCGCTCTGGGCTGAGGTTAGATCGGTGACCTTAGTAACATGGCCATCCGGCAGAGAAATCAGGTTGAGTGCCATGTTGTGAAAATCGTACTGGCCCGGGCTGATGAAGACGATCTGGTTGCCCATCGGCTGAATGGCGTCCTGCAGACTGCCATTCCAGTAGTCGACTTCCGTGAGCTGCGTTATTCCGGACCCATCCGGATTAGCGACCCACAGACCCTGGTCGGTCTCCATCAGCAGCCAGGGACCTTCCGCATTCAACCCGCCGCTGTTGACGATCGGGGTCTGGGTGGCGGGTAATGGCTGCGGGTTGCTGCAGTTGGATGACAGTGCACTGGCACAGCAGGCAAACTGTGCCAGTGGCAGGGCAATCAGCAAGATCAAGAATGGTTTAAACGCTTTTGAGGCTTTCATAGTCTTTCTCCTTTCTGGCGTCGGTCGCTCAAGCATAAGACCTGGAAATGGCTTCTCTAATTCCCCTCGAGCCGATCTGCCAGGTCGCTCAAGGTATTAAACAACTTCATCAGGAACTCGGCATTGTCCTCAACGGCTTCCCGGGCGTAGACCAGCGACGAGCCTGTAAGATGGATTCGAAATTCGTGCGGGATCTCGATGATAGCCATCTGCAGCCTCGCCTCAGCCAAAAGCTTCACGGCAAAATCCGGCGGATTGCTCTTGATGACGAAGCGCTTGTCAAATGCCGGGTCGCCGATTTTCACGTCTTGGGCGTGGAGCATTTTCCCGACGAAAGTCCAGGGATTAGCTAACGATGAAATTTCCAACTCCGAGTTGGTCGGGTTGCGGACCGTCAGGTCGACCACGCTGAAAGTGGTCCTCTGTCCCTGCATCCCGCTCTTTTCGATATACAGACGGATTGGACGCTGGCGGAACTTGCCCATCAATTCCGGTTGGGAGAACATCGCCGCCGGTTTGAGCGTAAGCCCGGTGCGCATTCCCACATCGCCCCAGGCGAGGTTCAGCGCTTGTGTGCTGCGGTTAATGAAGAAAAAAATGCCTCCGATTACGGCCACTACAAAACCTCCAAAGCACAAACACAACAAGAGTAGGATTAGCCAAGCAGGTATATAAGACATCAGGTTTCCTTTCGTTTAGGTTGAGGAGATTTATCGCTTGCCCTCTACCCGGTCAGTGAGATTACACAGCGTATCGCCTAGGTGTTTCGGAAAATCCGGGTTTAGCTTCACTCCAGCGGCGCTTCATATCAGAACGGCCATCTGTGCTATTCAAGCGATGGAGCTCTAAGGTTGAGGGTGTACCTGCCATAGCCGCGCTGTGCCATCCTCATTGCCAGTGATGACTGTCTGACCATCTGGGGAAAATGCCACACCGTATACATCACCTGCATGCGCATTGAGAGTCTGCACGGTCTTGCCAGTGGTCACATCCCACAGCCGCACCGTGTGATTCTGGCTTCCAGTCAGGACATACTTGCCGTCGAGCGAGAAAGCCACGGGTTATATGCCCTGTGAAGGTCTGCACAGTCTTGCGCGTCGCCACATCCTACAGCCGCGCCGTATGATCAAAACTACCCGTAAGCACCCGTTTACACCATCGGGTGAAAACGCTACGCTGACTACGTAGCTCGTATGCCCGCTGAAGGTCTACACCAAAGCCGCTGGTGTCGGGGTTGCAGATATAGGTGATCGTTGGAGTTGCGCTCTGAATTTGTGCTGCCACCGGGGGCGTTGTGCCATACACGGCAGGTGCGGTAGTGGCTGCTGGCCCGCTGCAGGCCACCAAAGCCAAAAATAGAAGAGAGCCTAGGATCATGGATAGTCTGTTCATTTATTTTGCTCCTTCATGGCTGACCGCACTCGTTCGTGTCAAGCGGGACCAGGTCGACGTTAAAAGGAGCGGTATCAGATTTGGTAACAGTATCTCCCCCCCCCGTGACGATCACGGTGGATGTGACCGTCGAGGAGATCTTGACCGCATCCGTGCCGGCCCCAGCAACCGTATAAGCTCCATGACCGATCCAGTGGAAAGTCGTGGACTTCAGGGTTCCAATCGCGTCGAGGGTAAGCTCGCCAGCGTCGGCGCTGCTTGGAGCGAATTGATACTCCCAGTGCGCGGGCACGCGTCCCGGAAAATCATTTATGATGGTAAAGGGCTTCGCTAAGTCACACACAACACCGGAGAGGGTTGAGCCGCCGATCCCCGGATCGACAACCTTCCAGCCCTGCCCGGTGGTGAAGGTGACATCCAATTTCGCAATGCCTCTCCTCGAACGCGTTTCCAGATTGACGGTGGCCGTCTGACCGCTTTTATCCGGTGCTTTATATGTGAAGGTGGCTGGAGCCGGGACCTTGCTCCCAGATGGGTTAACCGAAACCTGCCCATCCTTGAGCGTGGCGATCACCGGCACGTTCAATTCAACCTTTTCGAACTTGTGCCGGACAATGGCTGTGAAAGGCGTTTCAGAATTGGGCTGAACATTTTTCTGTTTTCCGGCTCCCAGCTCGGGCACCTGCACTTCGACGCAATATCCATCGGTCCACTGTGTCTCGGCAAGAGTGAAAGCAATGCCGACCACCGCGCCGTTCATTCCCATTAACGCAGGCATGACGTTCTTAAAATACTTCCAGTCCGCATCAGATGATGATCTGGTAACGTCTCCATTGGCTTGGCCATCCTTTGGATTCTTAAGTGATGTTCCAGTCAAATCCATTTTGTACTCGAAATACTTGTTTGCTGTTCCCCAATCGTCCCCTGCGCCCTGAAAGGGCTGCCTGGCCGCAGAAGTAGTGAGATGCAGGTCGAAATTAGCCAGCTGGCCCTCATCGCTGACGTGGCCGGTAGCCTGGCCATCAGACTCTAATTGTTGGCCACCACCTTTCAGAGCCATGCCACTGTGAAGCGAATACTGCAAAGGTACGTTGCCCTGCGCATCCGGGCACAAGTCCATGCTCATCTTGCCAGTTGTGCGTTCTTCGTATGCGAATGGCTCTTTTATGCTGACGATCATTTCCACATCAGACTCCATTTTGGAACCCATCAGCTTTGGCTGCATGCTGATATGGACGGTGACCTGGTCCTTGGTGTTCTCTGTTTCGATTTTCGGGATGATGGCGTTTCCGTTCTCATCACGAGGCGCGCTTTCCAAAAGAAACGGCGTTGCTATCATCAGACCTAACGAACCGGCCCATGTTGCCAGTTGATTGTCTGTTGTAACAAGCGGGGATTCTTTTGTGATGGTTGATAGTGAGATCAACGACATATTCTGGGAAACCCGCGGCGCCGTGACGGATTGCCCCATCTGCTGTTTGACCAGAGCCTGTATTGTCAAAGCCTTGGCCTGATCGATCTGTTGAAAAATCTCATCGGCCTGATCGCCGAAAGCAGCGCGTGCACCACTCTGCTCTCGTAACACGTTGGTCATATCCTGCTCGCTCTGGTCCGCGGCCTGCATGTTGCCCGATTGCGAATCACTGAGCGCGGTGCCGATCACCTCTTGATATGGGTTCGAAGTCCCGGTCAGCGAGGTTATGAAGCTGCAGCTAAGCGTCAGACTTATAATCAACGTGATGGCAGACAGTTTGTGAATCAATCTCCTTTGGTTCATTCTTGCCTCCAAGATCGAAAAAGAGTGGGGCGAAACCTGGAGAAGCTGGGCTCCTCACCTGTAAATAATTCAAACCAATTCTTGTCACCTGTGTTGGGCAAACGGCCAGTTGTTGCGCCGACGCGTGCCAAATTCAGCCTGATTTTGTTCAATGAGCCTCCCTCCTTTTAGCGATTGTCAAGCGTATTTTCTTCACTCACGGCTGGTCGCAACGGCGAAGCTGCTCGGATTTGAACCGCCAGAGGGCAGAGAATCAGTCACCATCTGGCAAGAGATGGTGACCATTAGTAAGATCGAAATCAATGCCATCATGCGGGTTTGTTTTTCATTTTTCTCCTATTTTATGGAATAACTTACACTATTTTGTGCTGAAAGTGCAGCCCACTACTGCAAGAAAAAAACCTGATTGCAGGAAACACCTTGGTTAAGGATGGAACCGCGACGTTATATACCCCTCCCGATTGAGGGCTGACTGTCGTGGCCGATGTTAATAATCTTCTCGGAGTTGGCTGCTTGTCTCACCTGACATCAAGGATCGCTTTATAGTCCAACGCCTATAAACTTATTGCCTAACCACCGAAATTATTTCGAGGTTCGGATTGGACGCGAAAAGACGATACATCTTCAAAGCTATTCAATTGCATGTTGTGCCGGACAACGCTACGTCTCAGGATCAATCTATGACCAGATTTTTCCCCATGAAGTACCGATAAGGATGTGCCACTCTATCATCAGTACACTAGATAGTTGCTATCAGTATAGCTTATTCTATGGAAATAACCACATTAGGATTTATTTCACAAAGAACATCTGACCTGCCCTCCAAAAACTGATCCAGTTTTTGAGATAGGATTAGCAAAAGGAGATAAGCAAAATGCCAAGAAAATATTTCACAGCAGAACAAATCATAAGCAAACTGAGAGAAGCGGAAATGCTGATCAGTCAAGGTAAAACCGCAGCAGAAGCGAGTCGGGCTGTGGGGATCAGCGAACAAACCTATTACCGCTGGCGGAAAGAATGTTGTATGTCCTCAGAACATTTTTGCCGGAGAGCAAATGCCGCAACAGCTTTACACCCCCATCTGCAACAACGAACAAATACTCGGCAAAGTCGCCAGCAAAGCAGATGGTTTCGTTCGGTGCGTATCCGTATTCATGGAACAGCCGATTGATCAGCTCCACGTCTACATAAGGAAGGTCTGCAAAGAATGGCAAGCCGTGCAGAATCTTCAACCACACATCCACCGAGCATTGATGGGATTCAGTCACTTCGATATTGTGGGAGTTTTTCTGCGAGCTGACATCTCTTCAAGATTATACAGCTTGCCGGACAAAGCCAAGAACGTGTCGGGAAACACGTGCGGGATTGTTATAGAATCAAAATTTGATTTATATCGCAAGGCGATATATAACGAATCGCTCTCGTGTTTTTTTCTCTCCTTGGTGAGGACATATTGATTACGTTGAAAAATTCTCGTTACTATATATCTAACTGAACATTACATGCCAGGTTCAAATTTTAAAGCAGGTTGATTAATATCGTAATACGATATATAATCGTTTGTGCTCAATTCTAGTTCTGGAATTGAACGATTATTTTTTCGGATTCAAAATGATCGTTTTATCGGTAACGACTGTCTCATAAATACTGAGGCGTCGTGAGGAGCTTCTGTGTATCCCCCAGAAATTACAGTTGATGTGCAGAGCGTGCTGCTCTACGGTTCGGCAGTGATCGTGTTGATCATTGCCATGTTGGGTATTTCGTATCTGCTCGGCGAACATCATAAAGGTCATGCGACGGATGAACCTTTCGAGTCGGGTGTGCCTGTAATCGGCTCAGCTCGGCAACACGTGGCTGTTCGGTTCTATCTGGTGGCCATGTTCTTCGTGATCTTCGACCTCGAAACGGTTTTCATCATCACTTGGGCGGTGGCAATTCGTCAATTGGCGTGGGCTGGTTATGCTGAAATACTTGTTTTTGTTGGTGTGCTTGTCGCCGCATTAATCTATTTGTGGCGTCTGGGTGCCTTGGATTGGGGTCCGCGAAAAAAATAATCCTGCATCATCGGCGCGTCTTTTGTTATGGAGAATTTAGAGGTAGCGTATGCGTTGGTCGCTAAGTAAAACGAATGGGGAAGTTACAGAAGGCAATGAGCGAGGATTGAATCAGATCGTTGACAAGATTTTCATGCTGACGCGTCTTCAAGACCTTTTGGCTTGGGGACGCAAGAATTCGCTCTGGCCCTTTAACTTCGGCTTGTCCTGCTGTTATGTCGAAATGGCGACCAGCATCACCAGTCGCTACGATATTGCCCGCTTCGGCGCAGAGGTCATCCGAGGCACGCCGCGTGAAGCCGATCTGATGATCATTGCCGGGACGCCGTTTATCAAGATGGCACCTATCATCAAACGCCTCTATGATCAGATGATGGAGCCGCGCTGGGTGATCTCAATGGGTTCGTGCGCGAATTCGGGCGGGATGTACGATATTTACAGCGTTGTGCAAGGGGTGGACAAGATCATGCCGGTTGACGTTTATGTGCCTGGTTGCCCGCCTCGACCAGATGCCTTTCTCGAAGGTCTGACTTTGCTGGCTGAGGCAGTCGGCAAGGAAAAGCGCCCTTTGAATTGGGTGATTGGACCGCAAGGTGTAATCAAGCCCGATAAAACATCGCAGAGAGATCTAAAACGTGCTGAACGTCAAAAGGCAACTATACTGCGTCCCCCGGATGAGGTATGAAGTGGGAAATATTTACGATGAACTAAAGGAACGCTTCGGCGAAGCAATCCTGACACTCCAGCCAACCAAAGATGATATTCCGACGATATGGGTTTCGCCTAATCGTATCGTTGACATCGTGCGTTTTCTAAAAACCGAAGTACCTCAGCCATATAAGATGCTCTATGACCTGACCGCCATAGACGAACGAACGCGCACTCATCGTGAGGGCCATGAGGGTCAGCCAAAATCTGATTTCACCGTTGTTTATCATCTATTATCTTTCGAGCGCAACGAAGACGTAAGAATTAAAGTTCCCCTGATTGGCGAGTACCCTTCGCTGCCGTCAATCAACAGCGTCTATCTCAATTCCAATTGGTATGAGAGGGAAGTTTGGGACATGTTCGGCGTCACTTTCGAAGGTCATCCGCACTTGGCGCGCATATTGATGCCGCGCACCTGGCAAGGTCACCCGTTGCGCAAGGAACATCCCGCGCGCGCCACGGAAATGGGTCCGTATCAATTGCCTTTGGATAAACAAGAGCGTGAGGAAGAAGCGCTTCAATTTCATCCTGAAGAATGGGGGCTAAAGCGACAAAGTGAAGACACCGAATTCATGTTCCTCAATCTCGGTCCACAGCATCCAGGCGCGCATGGCGTTTTGAGAATCGTTTTGCAACTGGATAGCGAGTTCATCGTGGATGCGGTGCCTGAGATTGGTTACCACCACCGCGGCGCGGAGAAGATGGCTGAACGTCAATCGTGGCATACCTTTATCCCGTACACGGATCGCATTGATTACCTCGGCGGCGTGATGAACAACCTGCCTTATGTTTTGGCGGTCGAGAAGCTGGCAGGAATAGAAGTCCCTGACAGGGCAAAAGTGATACGTATCATGATGGCGGAATTTTTCAGACTCGCGAGTCATTTGGTCTGGTACGGGACTTTCGCACAGGATGTCGGTCAGCTCTCTCCAGTCTTCTTTACTTTCTCGGATCGGGAGCGGGTCTTTGACATCGTGGCAGCGATCACTGGCGGACGGATGCATCCGAGCTGGTTCCGAATTGGAGGCGTGACTCAAGATCTGCCCAAAGGTTGGGAGCAACTCGTCCAAGATTATCTCAAGTACATGCCGAAGCGTTTGGACGAATATGATCAAATGGTGATGCAGAATAAGATTTTTCAGGCTCGCACAAAAGGAGTCGGAAGCTATACACTGAATGATGCGATTGAATGGGGCGTAACAGGACCAGGGCTTCGTGCCTGTGGCTTCGAATGGGACTTCCGCAAGAAGCGACCTTACTCAGGTTACGAACAATTCGAGTTTGATATTCCCACCGGCACTCATGGCGATTGTTACGACCGAGGCGTGGTGCGTGTCGAGGAGATGCGCCAAAGCTTGAGAATAATTGATCAGTGCCTCCGCAACATGCCACCTGGTCCGTATAAATCCGATCATCCACTGGGAACGCCGCCGCGCAAAGAACATACCATGTACGACATCGAAACATTGATTGATCATTTCCTCAACGTCAGTTGGGGACCTGTGATTCCGCCCGGTGAGGCGTTTGCAGAGATCGAAGCTACGAAAGGCAACAACGGATATTACTTGATTAGCGATGGCGGTAGTGAGTCCTATCGCACCCGCATTCGCACGCCATCTTTTCCTCACATTCAAATGCTTCCGTTTATCAGCCGCGGGATGATGATTCCTGATTTATTAGCTACGTTGGGCAGTATTGATTTTGTGCTGGCAGATATTGATAGATAAAGCGAGAGAAGCGACGATGTTATCAGATATTGAGAAAAAGGAAATCGAAGCCGAGATATCCCATTACCCAATCAAGCGCGGGGCTTGCATCAGTGCGCTCAAGATCGTGCAAAAAAAGCGCGGTTGGATTTCGGATGAAAGCTTGAAGGACATTGCGGATTTTCTGGAAATGACATCGGATGAGTTGGATGGTGTCGCTACATTTTTCAATTTGATCTTCCGCGAACCAGTGGGCAAACATGTCATCCTGGTATGCGATAGCGTTTCTTGTTGGATCATGGGATATCCGAAAATCTGTCAGCGTTTGACCGAACAATTGGGAATCGACTTCGGACAAACGAGCCAGGATGGTCGCTTCACTCTGCTTCCTATCGTTTGCCTTGGAGACTGCGATCATGCCCCAGCCTTGATGATTGACGAGGACTTGCATCATGACCTCGACACGGAAAAGATTGATCAAATTCTGGAGAACTACAAGAAGTAGATTATGGCAGAGACTCCACTCACCCAAAATATTCGCTCAAGACAACCGCTGCCGGATATAAAGTCTTTCGAGCACTCCGGCGCTTATCAAGCCTTACGCAAGGCTTTGTTTGAGATGGCGCCTGCAGATGTGACCAAAATGGTGAGGGATTCTGAACTGAGAGGACGTGGAGGGGCAGGTTTCATTACAGGGCTGAAATGGAGTTTTGTTCCGATGGGGCCAGATGCCCCACATCCCAAATATTTGGTTATCAATGGCGATGAAATGGAGCCGGGCACCTTCAAAGATCGTATGCTTCTGGATGGAAATCCGCACCAGTTAATTGAAGGTGCTGTGATCACCGCTTATGCGATCCAAGCCGAGATAGGATACATCTTCATGCGCTGGGCATATAAAGAAACCAAACAGCGCTTAGAACAAGCCATTGCTGAAGCTTATCAGTCAGGTTATTTGGGCAAAAATATTCTTGGCTCAAAGTTTAACTTCGATCTGCATTTGCACGTCAGCGCGGGACGGTACATCAGCGGCGAGGAAACCGCATTGTTGAATAATCTCGAAGGTCGCCGAGCGATCCCGCGAACTAAACCGCCGCATCCGCCCGTTGTCGGTTTATGGGGCAAGCCGACGATTGTCAATAACGTGGAGACGATCAGTTGTGTGCCGCACATTATCCAAAATGGCGCGGATTGGTTCAAGCGGTTGAGCCACACTTCAAATGGCGGGACCAAAATTTACGGCGTCAGCGGAAGAGTCAATCATCCCGGTCTGTGGGAATTGCCGTTGGGAACTTCGTTGCGAGAGATCATCTTCGAACACGCGGGCGGGATGCGTCCCGGTTATAAATTTCGCGGAGCTTTGCCCGGAGGCGCATCCACTGATTTTTTGTTGGAAGAGCATTTGGATGTAGCGATGGACTACGAGAGCGTTGAAAAGGTTGGCAGTCGATTAGGCACAGGAACCGTGGTCGTGATGGACGATCAGACTTGTCCCGTTGGCATGGTGCTAAATCTGGAAAAATTCTTCGCTCAGGAATCCTGCGGCTGGTGTACTCCTTGCCGCGAAGGATTGCCGTGGGTTGCCCGCATCTTGCAAGCCATCGAAGATGGTCACGGTCGGATGGAAGATTTGGATCTGCTCTCCTTCCATGTTCGTATGCTCCAGCCAGGCAATACGTTTTGTATGTTGGCACCTGGCGCCGCGGAACCATTACAGAGCGCGCTCAAATATTTTCGTGATGATTTCGAACAGCACATTCGTGAGAAACGCTGTCCGTGGAGGTAACTGGTGAGTACAGTTTACATTGATGGCAAAGCCTATCAGGCTGACGCTTCACAGAACATGTTGCACGCGGCTCTTACCTTGGGATTCGATTTACCTTACTTTTGCTGGCACCCCGCAATGGGATCAGTAGGAGCGTGCCGCCAATGCGCGGTCAAGCAGTTTCGGAACGAGCAGGATACAAAGGGCAGGTTGGTCATGGC
>Ga0075275_1000082_pt1 | contig 11135 bp, 9 predicted proteins | sample SF_Rice_5C_80N_3_FD_69769 | JGI IMG/M metagenome (GOLD analysis project Ga0075275, IMG submission 69769) | Rice paddy soil microbial communities from Twitchell Island, California, USA - SF_Rice_5C_80N_305 | ecosystem: Environmental > Terrestrial > Soil > Paddy field/soil | place: USA: Twitchell... | reverse complement strand
CAACGTCGCGATGCTCGTGATGGCGGCGAGCACGTTCTTCCGCAGCGGCCTCCACCACGTCGAGTCGCTCGAGACTGCCCACCGGACGCTGACACCGCTGCTCGGCGGCGCGTCGAGTGCGCTGTTCGCGCTCGCCCTCCTCGCCGCGGGCCTCTCGAGCTCGGCGGTCGGGACGCTCTCGGGCCAGGTCGTGATGCAGGGCTTCGTCCGCCGCCGGATCCCGCTGAGCGTCCGGCGGCTCGTGACGATGGCGCCCGCGTTCATCGTGGTGGCGATCGGCGCCGACCCGACGCGCACGCTCGTGCTCAGCCAGGTGGTGCTCTCGTTCGGGATCCCGTTCGCGCTCGTGCCGCTCGTCCGCTTCACGAGCCGGCGGGACGTGATGGGCGGCCTCGTGAACAGGCGCGTGACGACCGCGGCGGCGACCCTGGTGGGCGCGGTGATCGTCGGCCTGAACCTCTTTCTCGTGGCCCAGACAGTCGGCCTCTGAGCCGAAGAGCAACCGGCCGCCCCGGGGGAGGCGGCCGGCGTCGTCGGGAGACGACCTTGCGGACCCCAGGTGTCCTCGGAGTCCAGTTCGTTATGCCTTACAACCCGTAAACGCTATCCCCGACGGGCCAGATACGGCCTCTAGCCGAGGTACCCGAGCGGATCGACCGGCGTGCCGTCGACGCGCACCTCGAAGTGCACGTGCGGGCCGGTGCAGAAGCCGGTGCAGCCGGAGTAGGCGACCACCGCTCCCTGGGCCACCTCCTGGCCGCACGAGACGGCGACTCGGGTGTTGTGACCGTACGCCGTCGCGTAGCCGCCACCGTGGTCGATCATCACGAGGTTCCCGTAGCCGGACATCCAGCCGCACCAGACGACCTTGCCGGCCGCGGCGGCGTGGACGGGCGTGCCGGACGGGACGCCGATGTCGATACCGGGATGGAGCGTCCCCCAGCGCTGCCCGAACGGGCTCGTAATCGGGCCGGACACGGGCCAGATGAAGCCGGGCGCCCCGGCGTGCGAGGTGGAGCCGGAGCTCGCCGTCCCCTGCGAGGACGCGCGGAGCTGCGCGGCGAGCTGGTCGCTCGCGGCCTGCAGCGCCTGCGACTCCGACACCTCGGCGTCGATCGCCTTGCGGGTCGCCGCGAGCGCCTGCGACTTGCTCGAGCGCGCGCCCGCGAGCGAATGCCGGCTCGTCAGCAGCTGGGCGCGCAGGATCGCGACTTGCTGGGCGCGGCCGTTGATCACCTGCGTCTCGGAGAAGACGGTGTGCTTCGCCGTGTGCGTCCGCTTGCGCGCCGCCGCCACCTGCCGCTTGGCCGTCGCGACCTCCGCGGCCACACGCTTGTCCTGCGCGGCGATGGCGCCGAGGTAGTCCATCTGGTCGAGCACGTCCTGGAAGCTCTTTGCGGCGAGCACGACGTCGAGGGTCGACGGGGCCGGCTCCTTGTAGATCGAGACGAGCCGCGCGTCGAGCCGCTGCACCGACAGCCGGTACTGGTGCCGTAGCGAGCGGAGCCTCACGGACTGAAGGTGCAGGAGCTCGTCGAGCCTCGCGAGGCGCTCCCGGTGGAGGGCGATGTCGCGCTGGAGCACCGAGAGCTGCGAGGAGACGTCGCCGACCCTGCGCTCGAGCCCGCGGATGCTCGTGGTCAGCGAGCCGATCTGCTTCGAGAGGGCCGTCTCGTGCTGCTTCGAGCGGGCGATCTGCTGCTGCACGGTCGCGAGCTGCGCGTCGACCGTCGCTTTCTTCTTGCCGATGTCGTCCGCCGCCGCGGGAGCCGCCAGTAGCAGCGCGAGCGCAGGCAGGAGCAGCAGTGCGCGTGACCGTGGAGCCACCCGACCATCTTCGCCGGGTGGGCGGTCGTCCCTGCTACTCGTCCAGGCCGGGCGCGCCCGTGTCCGGGGCAGGCGTCGGCGGCGTCCCCTCGTCGGGCGGCGGATACGGCTCCGGCACCGTCGCGGGCTGCGGCGGGTCGGCCTCGCCGGGGGGCGGGTACGGGCTGCTCGGCTCGTTCGGGGTGACCATCACGGTGTCCTGTACCGGAAGCTGCGCGTCGCGAATCCTCTCCCCCGCCTCGGCCACGCGTTCGGCGCGCTCGCCCTCGATGCCGGCGCGGCGCTCGTCGAGCTCGGCGAGCCGGGCCCGCGCCCGTTTCTCCGCATCGGCGTCGCCGCGCCACACGGCGGCGCCGAGGTCGCGCACGGCTGGGCCGCGCTCCCGCTCGAGCAGCCGCAGCCGCAGACCCGCCCTCCCGCGGGCGACCAGCGCGCCGGCGCGCGCCATCCCGACCTGCGAGGCGGCGCTCGCCTGGGAGCGTCCTTCGGCGACGAGCAGGCCGGAGCGGCGTGCGAGCTCCGGCGGCGGCCGGTGACGCGCCGCCTCCCAGAGCCCGACGAGGAGCAGGACGGCGACCCCGAGCAGGACGAGGCCGAGCGGCCAGTGGCCGGCGGCGAAGAGCCCGATCGCGGCCCCGAGCGCGGCGAAGCCGAGGCAGAGGAGGACGAGGCCGGCAGGCGCGCCGAGCCAGCGCGGTGCGGCCTGGTCGTAGGCGACGGGGCCGGGCACCGCCTCGAACGGCGGCGGCTCCTCGATGGCTTCGCCGCAGGCGGGACAGCGGGTCGCGCTCCGCGGCAGCGGCGTCCCGCAGCTAGGACAACGGCTCGGCTGCACCGTGGCTGCGCTCACGTGGCGAGGGTTCCCTGGGCTCGAGCGAGCGTAACGCTTCCGCGGCGCGTCGCCGGAGCGGGCCGACCTGGGCGCGGTAGTCCCCGTCGGAGACCTTTCCGGTGCGGTGGTCGAACTCGAGCTCCTTCAGCGCGCCGAGCGCCCGGTCGCGCTCCTCGGCGAGCTCGAGCAGGCGCCGCTCCTCCGGCCCCGGCTCGCTCAACCGGTCGCTCACGGGAGCCGGCTCGCGCAGGAAGGGCCGCGCCACGAAGACCACCGCGGCGACGGCGAGCACGGCGGCGAGCGCCAGCGCGAGCGCCACTAGGCTCCGGCCGTCGCCGCGCCGGGCTCGTAGCGCTCGGCGAGGCGCCGCTGCTCGACCGCATCCGGCCACATGGCGACGAGCGAGCCGCCGACGAAGAGAAAGCCGGCCAGCCAGATCAGGTTGACGAGCGGCTTGACGAGCACCTTCAGGTAGACGACGTTCGTCTTCGGGACGATCTGGTCGGCGATCGTGAACAGGTCGCCGACGGTGCGCGGGTCGTGGTAGATCGACACGTCGTTGCCGACGTCGCCCTCGACCGGGAACTGGCTCTTGCCTGGATCCAACGTCGCGACGTGCGAGGTGCCGCGCCACACCTCGACGCGCGCCCGGGTCGTCTGCGCGTTCGCGCTCTGCGTCGTCCTCAGGCCCTCGTACCGAAGCGTGTAGCCGTCGACCGCCATCGCCTGCCCCGGCTTCAGCGCCTGCTCGCGAACGGTCTGGTACGCGCTCGAGCCGGCGACGCCGATCGCGAGCATGACGATCGCCGCGTGGACGAGATAGCCGCCGTACCGGCGCCGGTTGCGCGCGACGAGCATCGCCAGCGCGCGCAGCCTCCCCTCGCCGGCGATCGAGCGCCGCGCCGCCGTGCCGCGGACGAACTCGAGCACGATCGAGGCGACGACGAAGGCGGAGAACGTGTAGGCGAGCAGCCCCGGCCACGAGCTGCCGTAGCCGAGGCCGAGGAGCACCGCCCCGGTGACGACGGCGGCGGCGAGCGGGACGAGGAACGTCTTCCCGAGGGAGCGCAGCGAGGCGCGCCGCCAGGCGACGAGCGGGCCGAGCCCCATCAGCAGGAGCAGCGGCAGCCCGAACGCGTGCAGGAAGAAGTCGTAGTACGGCTTCGAGACGGAGCGCGTCTCGCCGCGCAGCGCCTCGGTGAGGAGCGGGTAGACGACCCCCCAGAGGATCGTCAGGCAGAGGGCGACGAGGAGCAGGTTGTTGTAGAGGAAGGTCGCCTCGCGGGAGACCAGCGACTCGAGCTTCGTGCGCGCGCGCAGCAGCGGCAGCCGCAGGTAGATGAGGCCGACCGAGAAGACGGTCATCAGCGCGATGAAGCCGAGGAACCAGCCGCCGAGCGGGCTCTGCGAGAAGGAGTGGATCGAGTTGACGACGCCGGAGCGCGTGAGGAACGTGCCGAAGATCGAGAGGCAGAACGCGAGCGCGACGAGCACCATGTTCCAGACCTTCAGCATGCCGCGCTTCTCCTGGATCATCACCGAGTGGAGGAACGCGGTCGCGGCGAGCCACGGCATCAGCGCCGCGTTCTCGACGGGGTCCCAGGCGTAGTAGCCGCCCCAGCCGATCTCGACGTACGCCCAGTGCGCGCCGAGCAGCTGGCCGACGCCGAGGAACGTCCAGGCGGCGAGCGTCCAGCGCCGCGTCAGCACGATCCAGCGCTCGTCGGTGCGGCGGGAGAGCAGCGCGCCCATCGCGAACGCGTACGGGATCGACAGGCCGACGTAGCCGAGGTAGAGCAGCGGCGGGTGCGCGAGCATGTACGGGTTCTGCAGGCTCGCGACCATCCCGGCGCCGTCGGCGGGCGCGGGCGCGGTCGCGAACGGGCTCGAGACGAAGCAGAGCATGAAGACGAAGAAGCCGGCGACGAGCGCGAGCACAGGCACGACCCACGTGAGCAGCTCCCGCGAGCGGCGGTTGAGCCAGACGGCGAGCGCCGCGTAGCCGGAGAGGATCAGCAGCCAGAGCAGCAGCGACCCCTCCTGCCCGCCCCAGAAGGCCGAGAGCGCGTAGCCGAGCGGAAGCGAGTGGCTCGTGTGGGCGGCGACGTACTCGAAGGTCATGTCGCGGCGGGCGAGCGCGACCCAGAGCACGATCGCCGCGACGACCACGGCCGGGAACGCGGCGAGCAGCGCGTTCTGGGCGGAGAGCGCGAGGCGGCGCCGGCGCTTCCACGCGGCGTACGAGCCCGCGAAGAGCGCGTAGCCGACGAGCCCGAGGGCGAGCAGGAGGGCAGCGCGCCCGAGGGCGGCCATCAGGTCTGCTTGGACTTCGCCGGCGCGTACTTCGAGGGGCACTTCGTCACGAGCGAGCCCGGCTTCGCGACGAAGACGCCGTTTCGCATCGTCCCCTCGACCACGATGTGCCGGCCCACCTTGAACAGGTCGGGGACGCTGCCCCGGTACGCGACCCGGACGCGCGCGGGATCGTGGCCCGACACGTCCTTGAGCGCGAAGCGCATCGGCGCCGAGTGCGCGTCGCCGGCGACCGGCCCGACGACGGCGCCGACGAGCAGCACGTCGCCGGTATGGCTCGCCAGCGTGCTGGGCGAGATCTGGGGCGTGCCCGCGCCGGCGACGGCGGTGTAGACGACGAACACCGCGAGTGCCGCTGCCACCGACAGCGCGATAACGAGCCGCGCAGGACTGGCTCTCACGCCGCCGATGATAGCCCCGGCGGCGCGGCCCCGGGCGCAGTCAGCGCTCGGGCGTCGCGGTCGCCCGCCGGTCGGGCACGCGATAGCCGTGGTCGTGGCAGAGCGAGCCGGGCGCATCCTCGGTGAGCGCGTCGCAGTACCCCTTGCCGTACGCCGCCCGCATGAAGGCGGCCACGACGTCGAGATTCCAGTCGGTGATGTCGGCCGCCTCGCGCCAGAGATCGGCGAGCCGGAGGTCGATGTCGAGTTCGAGGAGGTCGATTCGCGACGGGTGCTGTGCCATGCCGAAAACGTAGAAACACCGTCGGACGGCATAGGCTGCGCCCGTGGGCGAGATCCGTTTCGGGCCGGCCGGGCTGCCGGAGGCGACGAGCTTCGAGGCGTCCTGCGCACTGCTCGCGGCGGCCGGCTGTCGCGCCTGCGAGTTCGGATTCGCGGGCGGCTTCTGGCTCGACTACGAGTCGGCGCCGCTCCTCGCGGAGGCGGCCGCCGCCGCGGACATCGCGCTCTCGGTGCATGCGCCGCTCGCCGCGTTCATGGGCCACGTCGAGCGCGGCAAGAAGTTCAAGATGGCGCTCGGGATGCTCGACCACACGGCCGGCCTCGCGAAGGCCTGCGGCGCGCGCCTGATCGTCTTCCACCCCGGCTTCCTGCTCGGGCGCGAGCGGGAGCAGGCGATCGCGGACGTCGTCGACCAGCTCGGCGACCTGCGCGAGCGACTCGAGTCGAAGGACCGGCTCGTCCCGTTCGGGATCGAGGTGATGGGCCGTGTCCGCGAGCTCGGCACGGTCGACGACGTGGTCGCGATCGCGGCGCAGGTCGACTTCGTCCGTCCCGTGCTCGACTTCGCGCACATGCACGCGACGAGCGACGGCGCCTATCTCGAGGCGGACGCGTTCGCCGCCGCGCTCGCGCTCGCCGACGCGGCGCTCGCGCCGGACGAGCCCTTCCACGTCCACTTCAGCGACATCGCGTATGCGAACCGCAACGAGACGAAGCACCTGCCCTACGGCGAGGGGACGCTGCGCGCGGAGCCGCTGCGGGAGGCGCTCGAGCGCTTCGAGCGCCCGGCCGTCGTGATCAGCGAGTCGCCCGACGCCGCGTCGACTCAGGCGATCGGTGCGGTGCTGCGCGGCGACAGCTCGGCGAGCCGCTCTTCGTAGCGGGCCGCGTCGGCCTCGCGCCCCGCGCCCCGCATCAACCCGACGAGCTCGAGGACGACCGACCGCTCGGCACTCCGCATCCCGTACTCGCGCAGCCCGGCGAGCGCCGCGGAGAACAGCTCGTCCGCCTCCTCCTCGCGTCGCTGCGCGAAGCGGACGACGCCGAGCGCGAACGCCGTCGTCGAGAGGGAGAGCCGGTCCTCGGGGCCGACGCTCTCGCGCGCCTCGAGGGCGAGGCGCTCCGCCTCCTCGAGGTTGCCGCGGCGGACGAGCAGCTCGGAGAGCGAGCGCTGCGCCTCGCAGAGGTGCGCGCGGTCGCCGAGACCCTTGAGCACGCGGACGGAGTCGCGCAGGAGCCGCTCGGCCGGGTCGAGCTCGCCGCGGGCGAGCTGGAGACGCGCCAGGTGCACCTTGAGCACGGCCTCCCACGAGGTGGCGCCGATCTCCTCGTAGATCGCACGGGCCTCCTCGTACGCGCGCACCGCCTCGTCGTCGTCGCCGTGGACGGCCGCGAGGAAGCCGGCGGACTGGACGGCGAGGGCGCGTCCGACCACGCTGCCGCTCTCGGCGGCGAGGTCGAGCGCACGACGGACGAGCGGCTCCGCCTGCTCGGCGTCGAGCGCGGTCAGGTAGCTCTGCGCGAGCGCCTGGGTGACGAGGGCCTCGAGGTCGGCTCGCCCGAGCTCCTGCGCGACGGCGATCGCCTGCCGGGCGGTGGCGCGGAAGTCGTCGTGGTCGCCGAGCCAGTTCGCGATGTGCGTGCGGGCCGAGAGCGCGTCGAAGAGGGGAACGCCGCTCTCGTCGGCGAGGAGGACGAGGGCCCGCTCGACGAGCTCGCGGGCGGCGGGGGCGTTCGCGCGCAGATTGAGCTCGACCTCCGCGAGGCCGGTCAGCGCACGTCCTTCCAGGCTGCGGTCGCCCGCGGCCTCCGCATCCACGCGGACGCGCTCGAGCTCGACGGCGAGCGCCCCGAAGTCGGCGAGCCGCCAGGCGGCGCGGGCGGCGTGGTAGCGCCGCTCGAGGGTCGGCACGAGCTCGACCGCGCGGAGCAGGAGCTTGCGCGCGCTGCGGAAGGCCTCGCGGGAGAGGGCGCGCCGGCCGGCGTCGGTGAGCGCGGCTGCGGCCTCCTCCGCGAGCGCGGGCGGCACCGCCCCGTCGAGCTCGCCGAGCAGCCGGGCGGCCTGGTCGAGGTGGAAGGCTCGGATCTCGAGCAGCTCGGCCCCGGCCCGCGCGGCGAGCCAGCCCGCGTAGGCGCGATGCAGGTCGGCACGGGCGCTCTTCGAGAGGCCGGCGTAGGCGACCTCTCGGATGAGGACGTGCTTGAACTTGAACGTCTCCTCGCCGCTGATCGTCGTCCGCGGCTCGCGCAGGACGAGGTCGCGGAGGAGCAGCTCGCCGATCCGCTCGTCGACGTCGTCGACGTCCGGAGAGAGGTGCTCGAGCGCGCCGCGCATGAACAGGCGCCCCATCACCGACGCGCGCTGGAGGAGGCGGCGCTGCGGTGCGGGCAGACGGTCGATGCGGGCGGCGATCAGCGCCTGGAGCGTGTCCGGGATGCGCTCGACGCCACGCCCCTGGCGCTCGGCGAGCATGCGCACCGTCTCCTCGACGAAGAGCGGGTTCCCCTCGGTCTTCGCGAGCACCGTGTCGACGTCGACGGGCACGCCGAGCTCGCCGGCGAGCGCGGCGACGAGCTGGGCGCTCTCGCGAACGGGGAGCGGCTCGAGCTCGAGCGTCATCGCGCGGACCCGGCCGCCGCCCCAGGTCGGGCGCACGTCGAGCAGCTCCGGACGCGCGAGGCAGAGCAGGAGGAGCGGCGCCTCGCGCACCGAGGCGGCAAGGTGCTCGACCAGCTCGAGGAGCGGCTCCTCGCCCCAGTGGACGTCCTCGAACACGAGCACGAGCGGCTGCGCCTCGGCGAGCTGCTCCGCCCACGAGCGGACGGCCCAGGCGATCTCCTGCTGGCTGCGCTCGCCCTCGACCGCCTCGAGCACGCCGACGGCGAGACCGAGCAGGTCGGCGACGGCCTCGTCCTCGCAGGTCGCGCGGAGCTTCTCGTGCGCCTGGTCGAGCGGGTCGTCGTCGGAGATCCCGGCCGACGCCTTGACCATCTCGGCCACAGGCCAGTAGGTGACGCCCTCGCCGTAGGGCAGGCAGCGTCCCTTGAGCACGGTCGCGCCCTCGATCCCCTCCACGAACTCGCGCGCGAGCCGGCTCTTGCCGACCCCGGGGTCGCCGTAGAGCGTCACGAGGGTCGCGCGGCGGTCGCGCGCCATACGGGCGAAGGTCGTCTCGAGCAGGTCGAGCTCGGACTCGCGGCCGACGAGGGCGGCCTCGAGCGAGCGCACGGGCAGCTCGCCCTGCTCGACGGCGCAGACGACGCGGCTCGCGACGACGGGGTCGCGCCAGCCGCGCAGCTGGAGCGGCTCGAGCGGCTCCAGCTCGACGCGCTCGCGCACGAGACGGGCTGCCGCCGGCCCGACGAGGATCTCGTCGACGGCGGCCTGCTGCTGCAGGCGCGCGGCGAGGTTGACCGCCTCGCCGGTGGCGAAGGTCGACTCGGAGTCCTCGGTCACGACCTCGCCGGCCTCGATGCCGATCCGCGCGCGCAGGCCGAGCTCGCGGACGCGCTCCATCGTCGCGAGCGCCGCCCGGACGGCGCGTTCGGCGTCGTCCTCGTGGGCGAGCGGGATGCCGAAGGCGGCCATGACGGCGTCGCCCGCGAACTTCTCGACGATGCCGCCGTGCATCGTGATGCAGTGGGAGACCTGGTCGAAGAAGCGGCCGACGCGCCGGCGGACGACCTCGGGGTCGGTGACGGCGAGGAGCCCGGTCGAGTCGACGAGATCGACGAAGAGGACGGTTGCGAGCTTGCGCTCCACGGCTCAATGGTAGACGTCTGAGGGCCACCTCCCGGGGCCGCCGGCCGGGCGGTTTCCGTAGCATCGTGGCGTGCTCGACCCGAAGGTCTTCAAAGCGTACGACGTGCGCGGCGTCTTTCCCGACGAGCTCGACGAGGAGGGCGCGGAGGCGATCGGGCGCGCCTACGTCGAGCAGTTCGAGCCGCGGCGGATCGCGGTCGGCCGGGACATGCGGCTCTCGGGCCCCGCGATGCAGGCGGCGGTGATGCGAGGCGCGGCGGGGGCAGGCGCCGACGTGCTCGACCTGGGGCTGATCGGGACCGAGATGCTCTACTTCGCGGTCGGCTCGCTCGAGCTCGACGGCGGCATCGCGGTCACCGCCTCGCACAACCCGAAGCAGTACACGGGAATGAAGATCGTGCGCCGTGGCGCGCTGCCGGTCGGCGGCGAGTCGGGCCTGCTCGAGATCCGCGAACGGGCGGTCGAGGGCGGGAAGGCGGGCGGAGACCGGGCGGCCGGGCGGATCGAGGAGCACGACATCTGGCCGGCGTACGTCGAACGGGTGCTGTCCTTCGTGGACGTGTCCGCGATCGGGCCCTTGAAGGTCGTGATCGACGCGGCGAACGGCATGGCCGGCGCGATGCTGCCGCCTGTGCTCGAGCACCTGCCGATCGAGGCGGTGCGCTGCTACTTCGAGCCGGACGGCTCGTTCCCGAACCACGAGCCGAACCCGCTCCTGCCCGAGAACCGCGAGTTCATCGTCCGCAAGACGCTCGAGGAGGGCGCGGACCTCGGCGTCGCGTTCGACGGCGACGCCGACCGCTGCTTCTTCGTCGACGACAGCGGCGAGTTCGTCCCCGGCGACTTCGCGACGACGCTACTGGCCGAGTCGCTGCTCGAGAAGGAGCCCGGCGCGAAGATCATCTACGACGTCCGCGCGAGCTGGGCGGTGCCCGAGACGATCGAGCGCGCGGGCGGCGAGGCACTCGTCAACCGGGTCGGACACGCGTTCATCAAGCACCGCATGCGCAAGGAGGACGCCGCGTTCGGGGGCGAGGTCTCGGGCCACTACTACTTCCGGGACTTCTCGCAGGCGGACACCGGCGTCGTGCCCTTCCTGTTGATGCTCGAGCTCGTGTCGAAGAGGGGCCGGAAGCTCTCGGACGTGCTTGCCCCGCTCCGCGAGCGCTACTTCATCACCGGTGAGATCAACACACCGGTGCCGGACGTCGCGCTGAAGCTGCAGGAGTTGAAGGAGCGCTACGCCGCGGAGGGGACGATCTCGCACCTCGACGGCATCTCGGTCGACGCCGAGGACTGGCACTTCAACGTGCGGCCGTCGAACACGGAGCCGCTTCTGCGTCTCAACCTCGAGGCGCGCTCGCGGGATCTGATGGAGCGCAAGCGCGACGAGGTGCTCGCGCTCATCCGCTCGTAGCGACCGCTGGCGGCACGAGGATGCCGGGCGGGAGGCCCTCCTCGAAGCGTTGCACCTCCGTGATCGTGTCCGACACCGGGACGTGTCCCGAGAAGACGAGACGCGCGAGCGCTTCGCGCGCGACGGCGACGTCGCGCGCGAAGAAGGCGAGCGCCTGCTCGACGACGAGCCACGAAGGCTCGGTCTCGATTCCCATGTGGGCGCGGTAGCTGCTGTCGCGCCAGGCCGCCGGCTCCGTCGACGCGCCGTGCTTGACCGGGTTGCGGTCGACGTACGCGATCGAAGCCACGACGTGGGCGT
>Ga0075275_1000081_pt1 | contig 11207 bp, 10 predicted proteins | sample SF_Rice_5C_80N_3_FD_69769 | JGI IMG/M metagenome (GOLD analysis project Ga0075275, IMG submission 69769) | Rice paddy soil microbial communities from Twitchell Island, California, USA - SF_Rice_5C_80N_305 | ecosystem: Environmental > Terrestrial > Soil > Paddy field/soil | place: USA: Twitchell... | reverse complement strand
AAAGAACTTTTTATTTCTAAGTCAGAAATCAGACATCAGCAGTCTAGGCGCAAAACTATTCTTTGATCGGAGCACCTGTTCATCATCGGATGTATACTTTGTTATCAAAAGTACTTTATCAATCGCATCTGTGTTAATGTAAGTCGAATACGAATTTGCACAAGTACTTCTTGAGCTAGTGGTTCAGAATACCGGCTTATTTCAGTTTGCGGTTTTGGATCATATTTATTTCACGTATGAATTGAATAAAGAGAGAAGGCGCATGAAAATTCTGATGATTAGCAGTCTCTATCCCCCCAATAACATAGGAGGCGCAGAAAAAGCAGTTCAAATATTATCTGAGGGTTTGGCCAAGCGTGGACATTCGATTATGGTTATAACCACGCAACCAACAGGACTATCAACTACTAAGGTAATAAATGGCGTAAGGGTTTATTATGTTCCTGTTAGAAATATCCAGCATCCATTTTTCGCAAAATCATCCATAGAGCAGTCTTTATTAAAAGCTGTATGGCATGGGATCGATTCCTACAATCCATGGATGGCTAAGGCAGTTCAAGATGTGATAGAAACCGAGAAAGTAGAACTTGTTCACACCCATAACTTGGCTGGTTTTTCTGTTGCGACATGGACTGTCAGCCACAATTTAAAATTGCCTATTGTTCATACTCTACACGACCATTATTTGCTTTGCCCCAAATCGACCATGTTCCGAAACGGCAAGAACTGTACCAGCATCTGCGTCGATTGTCGTTTTTATGCTAAGCCAAGACAACTTGCCAGCTTGAATGTGAATACAGTAGTTGGTGTGAGCGCCTACATTCTGAATCGCCACCTGGAGTTAAGGTATTTTTCAAAAGCCAAGCAATCACAGGTAATTTTCAACCCGTATATCGGCCCCCATCATAAAAAGATGCACGTTGTTCAAGCGCCTGTAAGATTTGGGTATTTGGGACGAATCCATCCAATAAAAGGGATAGAAAACCTGATCAAGGCTTTTACAGGGTTGGCCAACAGGTCCCAATTGTTGATCGGTGGCACAGGAGATGATGAATATATAGCACGATTAAAACAAATAGGATCTCACCTTAATATTAAATGGCTTGGATATGTAAACCCGCAGGTTTTATTGGAAAATATAGATGTTCTAGTTGTTCCATCCCTAGTGAATGAAACGGCAGCCATGGTCATTCAAGAAGCATTGGCCGTAGGTATTCCAGTGCTTAGCTCCAAGCGAGGGGGGATGCCTGAAGTACTTGGAGATGCGGGCTGGCTATTTGATCCGGACGATCCTCAAAGCCTAATATCAATATTAACCAGATTAATACAACATCCAGATGAAATTTCATCAAAATGCGAACAAGCCTGGCAACGAGGAATGTTTTTTTCAGTCGATTCGGTATTTCAACAATATGAAAGCTTATATAGATCATTGTGATAAGATGTGTGAGAAATATCCTTTAAATTCAGTCCGGGAATCTAGAAACATGGCAACTTCATTCGTCAGAAGGTTTTGGAAGAATTTTATAAAAGCAAGACCTTTTAATCGAGCCCAATTGGCGCATCATTGATGATGAGCGGTAAACCTAAAATATCAATGAAGAAAATCGTCTATCTTTTTTTTATCATTTCCCTGTTCGCAACGGTCACAAATTTTGTGCCGCTCAGCGTTTCTTTTTCAGCCTTGTGTTTTTTGTTCCCATTTGTATTCGGTAGAATATTTAATCGACCTGTCCCTAAGTTTTATTTTTTTCTCCTTCTAATTTATGTTTACTTTTTGATTTCAACCTTACAATATTCTCCCAAGGTACTTTTGCAACCGGAATTTTATAGACGGGACGGAAATTTTTTTCCAGTCTATCTACCGATCATAATTCTGTGGCTTATACCTCTTCAGATCAACATCGAACGTATAACCAAACACTTCGTGATATGGGCATCGCTTTTCTCTCTAATAGCATACCTTATCCTGCCAGCCGAGGCACCTCACATACATCATTTATTTTTTATTACCCATAATGCGGCAGGAGGGTTCATCTCAATCCTGCTTGCTTTGTGCATAGGCCAGTACTTGGAAAAACGCGATAAAATTTTCTTTATGCTCGGTATCCTTGATTTTTTTCTTCTTTGGGAGACTGGTTCCAGAGGTAGTTTACTCGCCATCATTATAGCAATTATCCAAATTCTGATTCTGAAAGGCCACTTTACCAAGCTACTCCTTTTAGGAGCTACGATCATCATGGTGATAATTCTTTTCTACGCATATCCTATATGGGTCGAATCTGGCAAGCATTATGGTATACCTTCCATAGGGACGATTGATGAGATCAGAGAAGATAATATTAACAACCGCATATTTTACTTGTGGCCAAGAGCACTAGACAATTTTTGGAAGTCGCCTATTGTAGGACAAGGATTTGGAAGTTATAACGACACGCCTTATCATTTTGAGGATTTTGGAATCGCAGTCCTTAATACCAGCAAAATATACATTAATAGCGATGCGCATGCGCATAATTCTTATTTAAATATTTTGTCAGAAACAGGTTTGGTTGGTATTTCCCTCGTAATCATGTTTCTAGTAAGTTTGTATCGTTTTATTAAGCGTTCTGGCTTGTCAAAGGGAATAGATTTAGGTCTTCGTATCGCCTTCTGGGTGGTAATTTGGTCTTCATTCACAGAACACAGACTTACCGCACCAGCACAGATGTTGCCATTTACCATTCTAGTAGGATTTATCCTGTCAAATTTCCATAGTTATCAGACACGAACAAGCATTGCATATGAAAGCCAACGAAATACGCGCTACTATAGATAATAAATATAACAGATAAGCCCGGTTATTAGTAATATATTATTCTAACTTCTCCTAGAGCCAAAATGAATGATAAAAGCAAGATTATTGTCAATACCCGTATTCTTCATTCACCCACCACTGGGGTTCAACGTTACTTGCAAGAACTACTTACTAGAATACCGCCTAACAAAATCCGAGTCGAATCTCCCAGTGTTGCTAGTTTTTCAGGAATAAAGGCTCATTTATGGGAACAAACTATTTTGCCCATCCGGGTGAGCAAGAATTTACTTTGGAGTCCGGCCAACACTGGGCCAATTGCCATTAGAAATCAAGTGGTCAGTATACATGATATGTCAGCAGTAGAACATCCAGAATGGTTTTCCAAAAATTTTTCGGCATGGTATCGTTTTTTGTTGCCAAAGCTTGCACAGCGAGTACAGAAAATTTTAACCGACTCTGAGTTTTCACGAGATCGCATCGTCGATATTTGTCAAATTGACGATAAAAAGGTAGTGGTTATCAATGGCGCTGCAGATATGCGTTTTTTTAAAAAGCCACCGGAAGATATAAAAGCTGCTCGCAAAGCATTGAGCATTCCTACAGAGAATTATATTCTTGCTGTGGGGTCGCTAGAGCCACGCAAGAATCTTGGCTATTTATTAAAAGCCTGGTCAATAGTGCAACCCCTTTTGCCGCACAGTCTTTGGTTAATATTATCCGGTGCCAAGGGGAAATCAATGGTATTCAGGGATGTTCCTTTCGAGAATTTACCTTCGCATGTTCACTTAACTGGTTTTGTGCCAGATCAGCTTCTTCCAGCCTTATACTCAGGAGCCAAGGCCTTTGTTTATCCTTCCCTTTATGAAGGCTTTGGTTTGCCTCCTTTGGAAGCCATGGCCTGCGGTACGCCAGTAATTGTTTCAAACACAACATCTTTACCTGAAGTAGTTGGCAATGCAGGTTTAAGGGTTGACCCGCTGAATGTTGAACAAATCGCAGACGCTATCCAAAGATTGGTTACAAATAACAATTTACACCAATCACTGCAAAAAAAAGGATTGGAACGCGCCAAACTTTTTTCGTGGGATAAAACGGCTGCATCAACTTGGAATGTGTTGCAGGAAGTCGCAGAGAATTTATCATGAGTACTACGCCAATTAAAATCGCTTTTGTTCATGACTGGCTGGTGGACAAAGGCGGCGCAGAAAGCACCTTGACCGCCATGTTGGAACTTTGGCCAGACGCGCCAGTGTACACTTTGGTTTACGATCAACATGGGCCATGTCAAACATTTTTAGATGGCCATCAGGTAAACACATCTTTCTTACAGAAATTACCTCAAGCCACACGCCGATATCGTTCTTTCTTGCCGTTAATGCCGCTCGCCATTGAACAATTTGATCTTTCCGCTTATGACATCATCATTTCTAATTCTTATGCAGTAGCTAAAGGCGTTTTGACAAGCCCGGATCATTTACATATTTCATACTGTTGTTCGCCAATTCGTTACGCATGGGATTTACAACATCAATATTTGCGCGAAGCGCACTTAAATTATGGAATCAAAAGCGTATTAGCGCGTTTATTATTACACTATATTCGTCTATGGGATGCCCGTACTGCAAACGGTGTAGATGAATTTATCGCCATCTCAGGATTTATTGCGCGACGGATATGGAAGATCTACAGAAGAGAATCTGCCATTATTTACCCTCCGGTCGATGTGGATAATTTTGGATTATATGAGAAAAAAGAAGACTTTTATCTAACAGCATCTCGTATGGTGCCATACAAACGTATTGATCTGATTGTAGATGCTTTTTCAAGGATGCCAGACAAAAAACTCGTTGTTATTGGCAATGGCCCTGATTTCAAAAAGATAAAAGCACGCGCAAATTTCAATGTAAAATTATTAGGGTATCAACCCCTTAATGTATTAAGGGATCATATGCAACGGGCAAAAGCTTTCATTTTTGCTGCGGAAGAAGATTTTGGCATTGTTCCCGTAGAGGCCCAAGCTTGCGGTACACCTGTGATTGCATATAGAAAGGGTGGAGGACTAGAGACAGTCGTTGACGGAGAAACTGGGTTATTTTTCCAAGAACAGAGCGTGGAAAGTCTACAGGATGCAGTCCGCCGTTTTGAAAAAGGCAGTTATCATTTTGAGCCACTTTTACTACGGCGCAATGCCGAACAGTTTAGCAAGGGACGTTTCCAACGGGAATTTCAAAAATTTGTAGAAGATGCTTGGAAAGTACATGAAGCCAAAAGTTTAAAGAAATTAACTGTTCAAGCAAAATAATAAGGCAATCATGATCTATAGAAGAAATTGGATAATTAGCAGTATTCTCATTTTGACTGATGCCATGCTGTTATACGGTATTATTAATATTGCTGTGTCACTACGAGAAATATTGACTCCCCTGATAGATCATCCGATACTCAGGCAAACTGTCACGCCAATGGCTCAATTAGTCATAGTGCTTGGAATTGTGACTTTTCTTTTCCAAGATCTCTACCCTGGTTACGGACTAACGGCAGTAAAAGAATTAGAGCGCATATCGAAGTCTGTTACTCTAGTATTTTTTCTTTTGGCTGGTGTCTCATATCTGAATAAGCCTTTTCAGGATTTTTCCCGGTCGATAATCTTGATAGCATGGGGGCTTGCTTTGGGAATACTGCCAGTCGCTCATTTCATCCTGCGCAACCTACTGTCGCGCACTCGCTGGTATGGTATTCCTGTCATTATTTTCGGAGAAGGTGAATGGCCCAAACAAATTGAAAAATCCCTGCGTCGGGTCCGTCGATTAGGCTGGAAAGTTCAAGTAATATTTCCTATTAAAGAAATAGAACGCATTTCCCAAAGACAATTACCTCAAATTGCTATCTTGGCGCCATCCACAAATGCCCCAACCGAAGATTATGCACGTATCTTAAGTCTGCACTTTCGAAAAGTTGTTTTAGTCCGACAACGAGACAATTTTGGATCATTATGGATTGAACCTCGCGACTTAGATGGCCAATTAGGGCTTGAATTTCATTACCATCTTTTAGAACGACATAGCGGGTGGCTAAAACGACTGATTGATTTAATGGGCTCTCTCATCTTGATCCTTTTCTGCAGCCCATTGTTTATTTTGCTAGCGCTGATTATTCCCATAGATTCTCCAGGTCCTGTCTTTTTTCGTCAAAAACGTCTTGCCAAAAATTTCCAGCAATTTAACGTTTTGAAATTCCGTACGATGGTGCGGAATGCAGAGCAGGAATTGAACAATCTACTGCAAACCGATCAAAATGCAAAAAAAGAATACGACCAATACCATAAACTGGAAACCGACCCTCGTGTTACGCGAATTGGCAAATTACTACGCCGGTTTAGTTTGGACGAAATCCCTCAACTATGGAATGTGCTAAAGGGCGAGATGAGTTTGGTTGGACCGCGGGCCTACATGCCATCCGAGTTGGATGCGATGGGAGTATATGCCCAGGTTATTCTACGTGTTCAACCGGGAATAACCGGTTGGTGGCAAGTCACAGGCAGGAATCAAAACACCTTCCAACAACGCCTACAAATGGATGAACATTATATTAGCAACTGGTCATTATCAATGGACATCTATATTTTATTAAAAACATTCTGGGTGGTTTTAATCGGGACTGGCTCTTAATATCTGGCTTGACATTCAAATCTTGATCCGAACAATTTGGATTGTCATCCGCGGCAAAGGCGCATACTGACAAAAAACTCCTCGACTTTGTCGAGGAGTTTTGAAATATATGGGCCCGGCTGGATTCGAACCAGCGACCAAGCGGAAAATAGTCTCAATTTCACTCGGCTAAGAAATCGGCATAGTGGGCAATTAACATGTTTACCAGGCTCCAGCTTCTATAAGAGCCTGTGCTTTTGTGTACCAAAATCAACTATGGGGGCATGGAATAGGTTGAACTTTCACTTTTCAATCCTTGTTCAATACAGGAAACTTTTGTGGCCTGCATTTTGTCATTCCTTTCTTGAAACAATACCAAACCCAATAGGCCCACCAGTGAATAATCATAACCAGTAATTCTTGATAATCACAAAAATCTTGATCCTATTTGTTTCAAAGGATAGCCATGAAAAAAGACAATTTCACCATGCACATCCTTCTCGGCTTGAGCATCACCCTGTTCATTATTGGATTGTTTGTGCTCACTGCCATTACAGTCGGAAAAGCAGACCTTGCGTCCCTCTGGCCATGGCTACTTTGCCTGCCCGTCGGTGGCGCTGGCATTCTTTACATGGCGCGGGAATACAAGCAGAAATGAGTCAGATTATGTCATTCAAACCTGCAAGCCTGATCTTGTTTCTCCTGCTCACAGCCTGCGCCACTTCAACGACTGTGCCAATGAACAGCACACCAGACCCAATTCAGGCATACGTGGATGCCGGGGCAAGTCAGGCTACCGCGGTCGCTGCTGTGGCCACCGCGGAGTATTTTGGTCACCAGCTCACTGCCACCGTTGAAGCTCGCAGTGAGAACGCGACACAACAGGCCTGGTCGGTTCAAGCCACAGCCACTGAAAGAGTTTGGGAAGCGACATCCACCGCCGCCAGCATCCAAGCCACCAGCACAGCCGTTACCACCGATACCGCACTCGCCATTCAAGCCACTGCGACACAGCATGCCTTTAACATCGCATCCACCGCCGATGCTGCTTCTGTTCAGGCATATGCCACACAACAATATGCGTTAGCACGCACTGAGGAACTTTCTCTGCAACGCCAGGAAATGATGAATCAAGTAGCAGCTGTAGCACCCTGGGCTGCGTTTTGCGTTTTGTTCATCGCCGCCATCGTGTTGGTTTTCCGCTTGACTCGTGTTCAAGTAGTCCAACGCGCTGCCAACGGCGATGCACCTTTGCTCTTGGATGTTGTGGATAGCATTGTATACGACGCCGATCGACATCCCTCTTCAACCGCCAGCCTGATGCGCCGCGATCTGAAACAACTGCCCGCCTTCAATTCAAGCGAACATCTTCGGATCACAACCCAGGATCAAATGTTGGATATGGCATCACGCACTTCGCATGAAGCAAACCGAAAAGCAACATCGGTCTCGGGCGTGTTTGAGACCGGAACACAACCACAACTGCAAGTACTCGATACTGCTCAGGCCCGGCCTCTATTTCAAGATGTTATTCCCCATCTGGTGCAGGATGCCATCGAAGCCGAAGTCATCACCAAAGACATGGAAGGAGAAACCAATGAACACTAACCCGCCCTTCATCCGTCACAAAGACCTGCTGTTAGCACAGCAGGTTGCGAAAAGGTTCCCAGGCCTGTTCAGCAACCGCAACATGCTTCCGGCTTTCCTGAATTTCTATGTGACCCGCGATCTGGAAGTCACCATTTTTATCGCGGTGCTGGACACGGACCGTATCGGGGATCACTCGCGCTATGTGCAGCCCGATCTCTTGCACCAACTCGGAACCGATCTTGGTGGTCTGCGAGTGTATCTCTCCAACAGCACCGGCATTCGCTACGTAATCCCACTCTCGACTTTGCCCAAGTTGCCGCGCAGCATCGAACTGCCCAGCGACATTCCAACTGGAAGGTTGGCATTAGGTGTGAAGTTCAACAGCCAGCCCATCCTGATCCCATTCTCCAAGCTCGGACACCTGCTCGTGGCTGGCATGACCGGCTCCGGCAAATCATCCCTGCTGCGCTCGATTGCCATTCAAGCCATTCGCAATGGCATTCAATTGGCGCTGGCAGATATCGACCAAACTACCTTTGCGATGCTCGAAGGAAATCAGAACCTGTTCGCACCAATCGCCACTACGCCGCAAGCTGCCCTCGAGCTGATCATGAAAATCCTGGGCGAATGTGATCATCGCGCAGCCATGTATAAGTCCATGCCCGGCTTTCCAGAGAACATCGATGAGTACAACGCCCTGGCTGTGAAGGCGGGCAAAGGGCCTTTGAACAGAATCATTGTCATGCTGGATGAAAGCAGTTCCGTACTCAAGGCCATGGGCGGTGGCTCAGGAGAGCTGGCTGGCAAGCTGGCCGAACTCACTTGGCGCGGTCGCAAGTTCGGAGTGCATTTCATTTTCGGCGCACAGGAAGTCTCGAAGGAACTGGTGGGTCCTCTGCGCGAGCAGATCAATCTGTCCATTGCCTTTCGTGTCAAACCCACTTCTGCTTTGATGGCAAAGAAGCTTGGCTGTGAAAATGCGCACCGCATTCCGGCAGATCGTCCAGGTCTGGCCATCGTGGATCGTTTCGGTCCGATGCAGTCCTATTTCGTCCCCAAGCCCGCATTGCTTTCAGCAGGTACATCTTCGCTGGAGGCTCTCACTGCATTGGAGAAACAGTTGTTCTCGCGCTCTCTGGCTGAGTCGCAGGGCAAGCTCACACTAACCAACATCGCCGAGTGGAGTGGTTGTTCCACTAATCAGGCCCGCCGCTTGCAATCCCGTTGGGCCATGCGCGGCTGGCTCTCGAAGGATGGAAGTCGGGACAACAGCTTCTGCCTCACCGAGAAAGTTCACATTTTAGTAGTAAACCAACAAACCGGACAAACCGCAACAAACCCGGAAAACCAATAACAAACCCAATATTCAAAGGAGATTTCAAACATGAACATCAAAACCATCGCAGTCGATCCCGGATACGGATCCATCAAAGTCCGCCTGAACAATGACACCTGCCTGATGCACGCGGCTGTCGCCCGCACCAAGGAAGTTGGCATGGCAGGCATCGGCATGAAGACCGCCTCCCAGGCCGAGACCATCCGCATCGGCTGGAATACCTACGCGGTGGGAGAAGGCGCCTGGAACTGGGGCGAGCCCCTTACCAACCGCGATTATTCCGCGCTCACTTCCATCGAACGAATGGCATTGGTCTTCGCGGCCATCGCACGGATTCTGGAGCCTGGTGAATACGAAGCCGAAGGCATGGTGATCGGACTGCCCGTGAACCTCTTGATGGATGAAACGCAGGGTCAGGCCATCATGGGCGGCTTGAAGGCTTATAAGGGTCTGCACGAATTTTCCACCGCCAAAGGCCAATACAAACTCAGCATCCAGAAGTTGAAAGCTTTGGCTCAACCGGTGGGTGCCTATGCAGACTGGCTGCTGGATGATGAACTGCGCATCCGCAAGAACGGACGCCAGGCGGAAGTGGCGATTCTGGATGTCGGCATGAATACGCTGGATCTGTATGTGGTCCAGGATGGAAAAGTCCTGCCGCGTTTCATCGGCGGAGCCAAGGTCGGGGTGCGGCGTTTGCTCGAGATCCTGAATTCCAATGGACATGATCCGGAGGAATTGGATGCTCAATTGCGTTCCGGTCGTTTGAAGCCATCCAAAGAGCAGCTCGAGTCATGGCTGTCCGAAGTGCTGGCCGCCATCGAACGCACCTGGCCCAGCCTGCGCCGTTTCACAACAGTCATCCCGGCCGGTGGCGGTGCGGTGTTGTTGGGCGATCTGTTACGCCTGGCTTTGATCACCAAGGGTGCAGCCGTGAACTGGCCGGAAGATCCTGCCATCACGAATGTGAACGGCCTGTGGAAGTGGGGAGCGTATGGCAAGTAGTGAAGTCCGGACCAATGGCAATCTAGTTGTCACGGTGCGCATCACGCTCCAGCCCGGACGGGATGATGACTTGATCGAGCTGGTCTCCAAGGCTCCCAAGGGTGCACTGGCCGGTTTGATCCGGGAATCCATGCGCTCCGGCACGGCCAGCAAGGTCATGTACGAAGCTGAGTGGACGGAGAGCCCGTTGGAGATGAGTGGGCTGGGCATGGATCTGTAACAGGTGCGTGTTACATGCTGGCCGGTGTGTAACACGCACAAACCAGCGCCCGCAAGTCTGTATTTGGATCGCGGTTGCCCGCTGGTGTTTCGATCTGCCCCCATGTAACACGCCTGGATGCACTCCTGTGAGTCCACCGACTGGAAGGAATGATTGGACAAAACGCAGGGCTCATTGTTTTTGTCCAGTTCCACAAAATCCGGTTTTCAAGGGAGAAAAGCGGAAGGAATGAAAGCTAATTTTTTAGACTATAGAGCTAGGAGAAAAAAATAGAATGCCAGCAAAAAGAAAACTATCTGCAAAACTGAAAGACAAACGCTTCAACGGAATTATCGAGTCTGTCCTGAGATACGGTCTGACTTCCCATCGCATCGCTTTCAATATCTCGGATGGAGATGTAGAGGCAAAAGAGCTGATCTACGCCTTCAACAACCTGATCCGTGCCGAACGAATGCTTGAGCCGCTGACATGCGGCAAAATGTACGCCGGTCCCGGACGTTCCGAAAAACCCCTTGCCCTGACGCACACAGGTGTGCAGGTATTGGAGGATCTCGGCTACCAGGGCGCCGAATATCTGAAGCTGGACGGGCCGCTGGATGTGGCGCATCGTTT
>Ga0075275_1000080_pt1 | contig 11212 bp, 10 predicted proteins | sample SF_Rice_5C_80N_3_FD_69769 | JGI IMG/M metagenome (GOLD analysis project Ga0075275, IMG submission 69769) | Rice paddy soil microbial communities from Twitchell Island, California, USA - SF_Rice_5C_80N_305 | ecosystem: Environmental > Terrestrial > Soil > Paddy field/soil | place: USA: Twitchell... | reverse complement strand
GCGATATTTTTATAGCGTGCCGCACGCGTGCTGCGCGTCCATGCCCGCAAGCCGATGCGCGGCAGAAATAATTCCCAGAAAACAAAGTTTGCCGTAGCACGCGTGAAGAACCACATAATGTAACGGTAACGAGCGCGTAAACGTGATGATTGCATAAATGTCTCCGTGAAATTCAAATGGATTGTATCACCATGAAATTTGTACGTCATTGCGTACCGCGAAGCAACGAAGCAATCTCGCAATGACGAGGTAGAATTAATTCATGAACTTTGACAAGGTGGTTGAATCCATCATCAAGGAAGCCATGGAGCGCGGCGACTTTGACAATTTGCCGGGCAAAGGCAAACCCATCGATCTGACGGCTTATTTCGATACACCGGAGGATGTCCGCGCAGCGTATTCATTGTTAAAGAACGCAGGGATGGTTCCGCGCGAAGTGGAACTGCTCAAAGAGATCGCCGAACTCAAACAGGTGGAGTCCGCTTTGGTCGAGGAAAAGAAGCGGGAAGAAATCCGCAAGCAGATCGCACAAAAGCAAATCGAGTTCAGTTTAATGATGGAAAGAAATCACAAAAAGAGATGAGCCATCCCGATAAACGAGGATGGCTCATACAGACTCTATTTGAAATCTCAAGTTCAGATTATCGGGAATAAAGAAGCCACAACTTTTCCAAGGTCTGCTCAAGTCTTTGCCCCAAGGCATTGCCCCTTTGCGTTGTCACATCATCGGCATTATCAAACACAACATACGGAACTCGAATCCCTTGAATGGTGAGGTATTGCGGATCATCCTTGCTGACATCGCTCCAATCGATCTCTTTGTAGAGACGTTCCAGTCTCTCATCTGGCAAGGAATGTTCCAGGATGCTATCGGGTTTTTCAGGATTAAATCTCTTACGGTTCTTTCGAAGTGACTCTTCCCATGTGACATCAATGTATAAGACCGCCGTTTTCTCGAGCATCGCTGGAAGCAAATGAGAAAAAGCCGATCGATACCCACCATGCTCTGTTCCACGCGAGAATTCGATAACTGTTGTGAAAGTTTCCTGATAGCTTGGAATATCACGCAGCTTTTTTTGATACTCCAACCCAATACGCTCGATCAAAAGATCCCACAAATATTGATTGAGAAAATTTCCATCCTGATCGGTATGAAGCCGCGGATGTCCCATCTGTTCGAGCAAATGGTCTTCTTCAAACCACGCCCAAAGCATTGGGAAGTCATCGATCTCTTCGAACCTGCCAATGTGGAAGCGTTGTGTCCGTTCATCCATGGGAGTTTTCTTGAGGTAATCAATCACCTCACTTTTGCCGGCGGCTGGCCTGGCAATTAGCAAAAGAATGTCAAATATTTTTTTATCAGTCATTTCCATTTCCTTCCCGACAAGCCGGAGTTCTAACCATGCAGGCTACAGCGCTACACTTCAAGGCAAAGCCCATCATAAGCAATATCATATCCATGCTGGTTTGCAAAGGTTACAAGCTCTGGATGCGCCGGGTTCGCTCCATGAGTAATGTGTGTGGCATAGATACGAGAATCGGGAGACAGTAAATTTTCAGCCCGCATCCGCGCAATATGTTCGATAAATTGATTTGCGTTTAAGTGATCCCTGCCCGATTTTGTTAATCCAAATGTGTGATCAAGGATCACAAGATCAAATCGCATGTTTAATTGGTGGAAAGCCTGCCAGGTCTGTTCGAAAAAGACTGCAGTGTCTGTACCATAGAAAAAGCAACGGCCATCCGCCTTGACTGCATAGTTCATCGCTCCCATGGATGGCGCATGATTGGCTGAGAATGCAGTTACGTGATAATCATCCAATATAAGAGTATCTAAAGGCCTGATGGTGTGCAATTTTAGATTTAAGAAAGCCTGCGTTTCAGGCGATAGAAGATCTTTATCGATGAGGTCCCGCTCAAAGGTCTGGGCTGCGCGCTGCAACGTCTCGGACGAGGCATAGAAGTTCAGGCAAGGTGCGCCGACCACTCCAAGAGCGGGGCTGCGCGAGAGAAAATGCGATACATCCAAGTGATCGGAATGTGGATGGGTTTGAATACAGTAACGAACGTTCGACAGTGAACATCCGTGGATTTGAGAAGCCGTCATAACGTCGGGGCCAAGATCAATCAATAAATCATCATTGACCAATAACGAGGAGCGTTTCCGCAAACTTGGACCGCCATGCAACCTTGCTTGTTCGCAGTTTGCACATTTGCAGAAGGCTTCGGGAAAAGCATTTACGCCAGATGTACCAAGAAATGTAATCTTCATCGATGGTTTCTAATTAGAAAGATGTGAGCAAGATTTCACGCAGAGGAAATAATTCGCCATTGACATTATGCGATTTTTATTATACTATGAAGTTGTAGGACGTCCAACATATTCCAGATTTACCAAAGGAATAGTATGAGCGTAGTTATCCATACAAGTTCGCGGTTGACACAAGTCAAAGAGTACCTGCTCGAGTATATTAACCAGAATAAAATTCGAGATCGCCTGCCCTCGGAAACCGCAATTGCAAAAGCATTGGGGGTCAGCAGAAACACCTTGCGGGAAGTGTATGTAGAGTTGGAGAATGAGGGCATTATCATTCGCCGCCACGGAATTGGTACTTTTATCGCTCATTCCCCCACCATTAGGGATTCGCTTAACGATTTTTCACCTTTCACACAAATCATTAGAGAGAGTGGTTTCACTCCAAATTTCCGAACCCTTTCCGTAGATTGTGATCCTGCGCCTCAGGATGTATGCGAGGTGCTCATGGCGCCGCCCTCTTCAAAAGTTTGTTGCATCAAGCGGATTGTACTAGCCGATCAATTACCAGTGATATTTATCGAGGACTATATTGCCCCGACGATCAATACGGATGGAGTGGACTGGAATACTTTTGACGGTAATATGGTTCAGTTTTTAGCTTCGCTGCTTAATACACCCCTTCACCATATTCAATCACAAATCAGAGCATCAGTCATTGACCCTGAATTTCGACAGTATCTGGAACTGCCGGAAGGAACTCCCATACTCAAAGTTCGATCAACAATTTTTTCTGCAGAAAATCAACCAATTGCTTATAGCAAAATTTGCTTTAACTCAAATATTTTTGAACTGAACATTGTGCGTATGATCCAAAAAAATTAACAACACACGACATGAAATTGTTGTTAATCAATTCTTAGCGGAACTACAATATTTTATTCAAACATCAGTACGTGTTTTAGGTTATTCTCGCCGGAGAATGGAAAGGACAATCTCAATAAACTAATAAATAAAATAGTCTCAAAAACTCCTCTACGGCTTTCATCAATGAGCTTTGATTTTCCATCCATCTGGAGTTTCTCAAAAAAAATTGATTAGGAGAAGTGAAAATGCAAAACAAACGCTTTACCATTCTTTCGATTTTAATAGTCCTTGTGTTGCTCGCTGGTGCCCTGAGTGGTTGCGCACCGGCGGCCACATCGGCTCCTGCACAACCACCTGCTACTGCGCCCGCCGCCACAGAAGCACCTGCCACTACAGCACCCGCTGCAACCAGCGCTCCCGTCGAACTTACTTTCTACTATCCGGTCGCAGTTGCTGGACCAATCACTCAGATCATTGATGGCTATATTTCCCAATTCGAAGCAGCCAATCCCGGTATCAAAGTGAATGCTGTCCTTTCGGGAGGATATGGTGATACTCTCACCAAGATCCAGACCACGATTAAGGGCGGCGGCACGCCTCCGGATGTAGCGGTGCTGCTCTCAACAGACCTATATTCATTGGTTGATGCAAATGCCATTATGCCACTGGATGACTATGTTAAAGCCGCCGGTGGCGATACATTCACATCTGATTTCTACCCTGCCTATCTGGCAAATTCAAATTATCAGAACCACATCTGGAGTTTACCATTCCAGCGCTCCATCCCAGTGTTGTATTACAACAGGGATATGTTCAAAGCCGCTGGCTTGGATGACACCAAAGGACCCGCAAACTATGCCGAAATGGTTGCTGATGCTCAAAAACTAACCAAACCGGATGGCAGTGTCTGGGGCATTGAGATTTCCTCTGATGGAATTCCCTACTGGTTGTTCCAATCCTTTGTGATCGGCAATGGATCGAATGTCTTTACAGCCGCCAACAAGGTCACCTTTGACACCCCGGAAGTGGCCCAAGCCCTTCAAGATTTTGTTGATCTGCCAAACAAGGACAAAGTGATGCCTCCGGGCGTTTTGCTCTGGGCAAACATGCCGAATGATTTTGTCAACGGCAAGGCCGCCATGATCTGGCATTCGAGCGGTTCGTTGACCAACATCCTCAAGCAGGCCAAGTTCAACGTCGGCGTAAGCTACACTGTCGGTGAAAAAGGATACGGCGCCCCAACTGGCGGCGGAAACTTATACATGCTAAAGGGCATCCCAGCTGATCATCAGGCCGCCGCGTGGAAATTCATCCAGTTCATGACATCGGTTGACACCCAGGCGGATTGGAGTATCAAGACGGGTTATGTTGCTTCCCGCCAATCTTCCTATAACACACAGGCAATGAAAGATCATATTGCCCAGGTTCCTCAGGCTGCTGTTGCTGCCGCCGGTCTGCAATACGCTGGACCCGAACTGGCAACCCATGACAATGCTCAAATCCAGAAGTTTTTGGGCGATGCCGTTCAGGCTGCACTGACTGGAAAGAGCACCATCGCGGATGCGCTCAAATCTGCTCAACAACAGGCAGATCAAGTTCTTTCGCAATTCAGTCAATAAGTTTGCCTGTGAGCATCCAGACGAAAATCAGTAATTCTACAGAGCGGCGGTCCCATTTTTGGGCCGCTGCTCTGCCCTATTTATTGATCACCCCAACCTTGTTCTTCGTGGTGGTCTTTACCCTGTTGCCGCTATTGCATGTGACATATAGCAGTATGTTTGCTGAAAATCAGGCGGTGCAGGTTCCAAAATTTATAGGCGCTGGAAACTACACATCCTTGTTCACTGACCCGGGTTTCCACGATGTTTTCGTAAACACACTGATCTATGTAATTGTCACCGTGCCAGTCAGTGTATTTCTGGCGCTGGTTCTGGCGCTGCTACTCAATCGCAAGTTTCGTGCATTAGGGCTCTACCGACTGGCATTCTTCTATCCAACTGTTCTACCAATGGTCAGCGCCGCCACCATTTGGCTATTTATGTACACACCCGACTATGGGTTATTAAATGTCTTCATCGAATTTTTTCATATTCCCAGCCAAAACTGGCTCGGTGAGCCGAGGTTGGCGCTGATAGCGTTGATGATACTCGGCATCTGGAAGCAAACCGGTTATTTCATGGTGTTCTTTCTGGCTGGGTTGCAGGGTCTTCCACACGATATTTTTGAATCAGCCAAACTGGATGGCGCCAACATATTGCAATCCATCTATTACATCACACTGCCACTGCTGATGGGCACAACATTATTTGTAACGACCATCGCCGTGATCAACGCTTTCGAGACAGTTGATCAGATTTACATCATGACCGGCGGCGGACCAATCAATTCAACCAGCATGTTGCTGTTCGATCTATGGCAAACACTCTTCAGCTATATGGATGTTGGACGAGCCAGCGCAATGAGCGTGATTCTGATTGTCGTCCTTTTGATTTTCACGATTGTCAACTTTGTTACTACCGAGCGCCGGGCTACCTATGAATAGACGCCGACTAAATTCCATTCTCAACACTGTTGGACTGCTGGTCTTGGGCATTATCGCTCTGGCTTGGACTGTTCCCATTCTGTGGACATTTGCCGTATCATTCCATTCGCCAAACGAGCCGCTTAGCGCTACAAACCTATGGTGGAGCAGCCAACCGACCATCTCCAATTATTCGCAGGCATTTGATATCGCTCCATTTGCAAAATATTATCTTAACACAATACTGATCGTGGTTGGCATTCTTGCTTTCCAACTGGTCACCATCAGTCTGGCAGGTTACGCCTTTGCACGTTTTACTTTCCGAGGTCAGAACATTTTATTCTTTTTAATCATGTTGCAACTTATGGTTCCATCGAGTGCCCTGATCGTTCCAAACTACAGCACCATTCGTAGCTTGGGATTATTTGACACATTGCTGGCAGTCATGTTGCCATTCTTTGGATCAGCCTTTGGCACTTTCTTAATGCGTCAGACCTTCAAAACGATTCCTCGGGACCTGGATGATGCGGCCCGCATGGACGGCGCCAACTGGCTACAAACTTTATGGTACGTTTATATTCCTCCGGCTCGACCGGCACTGATTGCTTTCGCCCTTTCCTCGATCAGTTTTCACTGGAACGATTTCCTTTGGCCGTTGATTGTCACCAATAGCACCAACAGCCGCCCACTTACCGTTGGTTTGGCGGTCCTGACACAACTAGGCGAGATCGGCGCACAGTGGCCACTGGTTACAGCTGGTACGATCATCGTGGTTGGACCATTATTAGTATTGTTCCTAATCTTCCAACGGCAATTTATCGATAGCTTCCTGCACTCGGGCTTGAAATAGATTTCTATTTAGGTCTTTCTTCCTGCAAGTTTATTGACATGGACAATCACTCTTGGATGAGGAATTTTAAACTATTAAGCTTGCCAACTTACCCGCGTTTGCGGACAGAAAAGCGGGCAACGAGTTAACACAAACTTAACATACCCGGCATAGACAAATATCCCCTCCCCTGCTATACTACTTGCATTCGGATGTTGACCTTTTCTGCCATTCGGCAGTTTTGTAAGAACAATTGCACGCGGTACGTTTAAAGAATCCCGGCGAGCAAGTCCGCAGGGATATTTTTATATCTGTCAACCAACGACTTTACCCGCCAGAGGCGGTTAACTATACTTTTTAAAGGATTAGGAAATATAACAAAATGAGTAAGCACGGAAAATTGAAGATCATTCCCCTGGGTGGCTTAGGGGAAGTAGGCAAGAACATGACCGCCTACGAGTTCGACCATCAGATATTGGTGGTGGATGCAGGTATCATGTTCCCCAAGAACGATATGCTCGGGGTGGATTACATCATCCCAGATTACGAGTATCTTCGTAAACGCGCAGATAAAGTGGTCGGACTGGTGATCACACATGGACATGAGGACCACATCGGCGCGATCCATCACTTTTTGACCGACATCACCTCACCGGTTTATGCCACACCGCTAACGCGCGGTTTGATCGAGGTCAAACTGGCACGCAACGGCGTCACGGCTCGAGCCGGACTCCACACGATTGAAGCGGGAAAACACATCGAGCTTGGCCCGTTCAAAATCGAGTTCTTCCACATCTGCCATTCCATCCCAGACGCAGTTGGACTTGGTATCACCACACCTGCCGGGCTTGTCGTCCACATGAGTGACTTCAAATTCGATCACACGCCGGTGGATAACTGGCCGACCGATTACGCCAAGCTAGCCGAGTTATCCAATCGCGGCGTTGACCTGCTCCTTTCGGACTCGACCAACGCCGAACGTCCCGGTTGGACACCGTCCGAGAAGATTATCGGTCCAGCTTTCGATAATGTTTTTTCAGAAGCCAAGGGCCGTATTATCGTGGCGACATTCGCGTCGCTGATCTCGCGCGTTCAGCAAGTAGCTGACGCCGCTGCAAAACTCGGACGCAAGATGGCGCTGGCGGGTCCGAGCATGATCGACAATGTCAAGATCGCCCGCAAGCTCGGCTACCTCGATATTCCCGATTCGATTCTCATTCCTCTTGACGAAGCCCTTCACATGCAGGATCACAAAGTGGTGCTGATGTGTACCGGCTCACAAGGTGAGCCATCCTCCATCGTCGGACGTTTATCTGCGGGTACAAACCGCCAGTTCGATCTCAAGGCCGGTGATACGGTTGTACTTTCTTCACACCCAATTCCGGGTAACGAAGAGTCGATCAGCAAGACCATCAACCGTCTTTTACGACGCGGCGCAATTGTCGTCAATGACTCGATTGCACCCATCCATGTTTCAGGACATGCCAGCCAGGAAGAGTTAAAACTTTTGCTCAACCTTGTCAAGCCGAAGCATTTTTTGCCGATCCATGGTGAGTTGCGTCAGCTTACCCGTCATGGTGATCTTGCTAAGATGGTTGGCGTACCAGCCGAGAATGTGATCGTGGTCGAGAACGGACAGGTTGTCGAGCTTCAGGGTAGGAAAATAAAACTTGGCGAGCGCATCCCCGGTCAATATATTTTCGTGGATGGCGAATCAATCGGCGACATCGATTACGATGTGATGCGCGAGCGCGAGCAGTTGGCGCGCGGCGGTATTTTCCTGATTGATCTAAGTATCGACAAACTCACAGGCCGCCTGCTTCACGACCCGGAAATCATCACACGCGGTTTTGTTTCGCCTGAAGAAGCTGAAGATCTAATTCCCGAAGCCCGCAAACGGGTGATGGAAATTGTCAACACACGCGGCCTGGTCAATGAAAAAGATATCATCAGCGCGGTAAAATCCTATCTGCGGCAGGAGACCAACCGCAGGCCAATGGTTTTCGTCACATTGAGCAAGGCATAAAACAAATGACCGTCATATTGAATGTGACGGTCATTTTATTTTATTCGCGATCTGCCGATCAACTTTTCCCATCGGGTAATCTTCCAAATCTTTCACCCTCACCCATTTCAAATTTTCATCATCCGATATCGAAACCAATTCCGCCCGAAACACATGAACCGTGACTTTGAAATGTGTATAGGCGTGATTGACAATTCCTAGCGCTTCTTTTCTTTTGACTTTTAAACGGGTCGCCGTTTGAAGAGCTTTTGCCAACTCTTTAGCCGGGTCACCGTTAACGCGCGCATTCGGGAATTCCCACATTCCACCCAGCAATCCCTTCGACGGACGTTTCGCTAACAAAACTTTTCCGCGTTGAAGGATCACCGCCGCGGCGTGAAGATAATGCGACTGCGATTTCTTTTTCTTCAACACCGGACGTTTTTTCTGAACGCCAAGTTCATGTGCCTTGCATAATTTCATCAGCGGGCAAATCAAACAGTGCGGATTCTTCGGCAGGCAAATCGTCGCGCCTAAATCCATCAATGCCTGGTTGTAATCGCCCGCCTGACCTTTTGGCAAATGTTCGGCGGCCAGGCCCCATAAAATCTTTTCACCAGCAGGTGAATCGGCTGGCTGACTGACATCGAAAATACGCGCAAAGACACGCCGCAAATTACCGTCCAGAGTTGGCTCATCGAAGCCGAAAGCCATCGAAGCAATCGCACCGACGGTGTAACGCCCAATGCCAGGCAGACTGCGAAGTTCATCGAGATCGCGCGGCAACTTGCTATTAAATTTTTCAGTAACGATCTTTGCGGCTTTATGCAAATTCCGCGCACGCGAGTAATATCCAAGCCCTTCCCATAAATTCAAAACATCCTGCTCAGAAGCCTTTGCTAAAGCTTTGATAGTTGGAAATTGCTTCATCCATTTTTCGAAATATGGAATGACCGTTTCGACGCGTGTCTGCTGAAGCATGATCTCCGAAACCCATATCGCATACGGATCAGGGTGTCCGCGCCAGGGCAAGGTCCGGCCATTTTGGCGGTACCAGTTTAAGAGCGCCACACTGAGCCGGTCGAAGTGTCGAGATGAGATGCGGGACATTTTAGGGAGAACAAGGTTGGGAGAGCGGTGCGCTCAAATAAGCGGAATCCGTATCAGGAAAGAGAATCAACCGCACATCAATATAATCTTTTTGCTGACATCCGAGGATGATGGCATCCGCGGCCTGTGAGAAGTTGAGAATATCCTTCGATTGAAAAAGCGCGTCGCTTCGTTTTTGATTCAAAAGCAAAAAGCCGATACGAGCAAAATCACGCGGCATGTAAGACGGCCACGGATTTGCCGAAGCAAGGCCATTGCCTCGAATAAAAAAGCGCGGATACAAAACGCGCCCGATCTGTAAAACAGCCTGTGGTTGCGAGGAAAATGTTGAAAGTTGAGTTTGATCCATGCCAAGTTTTGTGACGGCTGACGAGGCTGAAAGCGTCGACAATAAAGTTGCAGGCGTCTGATTTTCATAACGCGGCACAGAAATGCCCTCGGCCATCCACGGGATGGCGCCAATGAAAATAAAAATTCCAGCCAGAAGAACGCCGTGTTTCCAATTTGTATTTTTTACGTTGACCACAAAGTCTCGAAGACTCAAAAACTCAAAGTTTTTTGTTTTTGTGTCATCGTGGTTAAAAATCGGTGTAAAGATTTTTTCCGCATTCGCGCCAAAAAGCAAAGCTGCACCTGCAAAAATTTCTGCCACGCCGATCCCAAAATAAAAATATGAAATCCAATCAGCCGGGAAGGAATAGCGCCAACCAGAGAAGCGGCCAATCCCATTTGCAAGTGCGTAGCCAAGTGAAAAGGCCAGCGGGATTAATCCCGCCCAACGCAGACGCTTCCAGGATGCACCGAGGCCGATGGCAATGATTACCAGATAAAAGATAACCAGCAGGAGGTTATACCAACTTAAACTACCATTCCATTCCATCCAATAAAGGTTGATCGGCGCTAACAGACCATTGTATTTTTCTATCAACGGCAGGGCAAGAATTCCGCTGATTTCTGTAGCGAAGAAATGAGTGGAAATAAAACCAAAAACAAATTTCGGGTCTTTCAATGCAAAGGTCAATAATATTCCAAGCAAACCTTTACCCTGCAAGTCCGCGCCTTGCAGATCAAGATTACCAGTGTATTTATATTGGCTGGCAATAACTTGATATTCAAATGGCGCATCGAAAGTGATTTGGCCACTGGCGAGATAGTTATGGAGCAGCCAAGGCGTGACGGAAACAACGAGACCCAAAATGAAGAAGGATGAAAGAAGAAAGAAAGGATTTCTATTTTTCCAGCCGAAAGCTAAAAAGGCGGTTAGCAAAATGAACGGCAAAATCAACATGGACTGTGTACGCAAAAGCATCAACAATCCAAATGCGCCACCTGCGACAAAAGCACTTTTCCAATCTTTGCGCTCCAGCCAACGTAACGCGAACAGACAGGCGAGGGCAAGTAAAAGGAAAGTCGGCAAATCGACGAGCAGAGTCTTCGTATTGGATACACGCGTTTGAGAGGAGATCAGCAGGCTGGTCCATTCGCGAAAAATGGCAAATAGCGCGATGATGATGCCTGCTGTTCGACTATGTATTTTTTTACCCAGATAATAAAGAACCACCGGGAAGAGCGCCAACACAAAAGTCTGACCGGTAATGATGAGGTCGTAACGCTGCCCCACCAGCA
>Ga0075275_1000079_pt1 | contig 11249 bp, 10 predicted proteins | sample SF_Rice_5C_80N_3_FD_69769 | JGI IMG/M metagenome (GOLD analysis project Ga0075275, IMG submission 69769) | Rice paddy soil microbial communities from Twitchell Island, California, USA - SF_Rice_5C_80N_305 | ecosystem: Environmental > Terrestrial > Soil > Paddy field/soil | place: USA: Twitchell... | reverse complement strand
CGCGGCGCCGGCCCCGCCGGCCAGGGCGAGGCCGAGCAGGAGGGTGGCGGCGAGGAGGCCGAGGGCTGTCGTCCGGCGGCGGGGCATCGTTCCGGTGGTCGCGCTCGAGGGCCCGAGGCTAGCAGGCGCCGGGGAGGAATTCCGTCTTTCGCGTGGTAATCGACCAACCATGCGCTTCCGTCTCGCACTCGCGGGGGCGCTCGCAGCGGGCCTGGCGGCGGCCGCGCCGAGCGTCCACGCGGCCGTGAACCCGCAGCAGGCGGGCCTGCAGGTCGCGCTCCGGGCGCAGGGCCTCTACCGCGGCCAAATCGACGCGATCGCCGGACCGCTCACCGTCGCCGCCGTCCGTGCGTTCCAGCGCGGCCACGGCCTTCGCGTCACCGGCCTCGCCGACGCGCGCACCCGCGCCGCGATGGGGCCCCTCGGCCGGCCGCTCTTCGGGTCGCGTGCGCTCCGCCGCGGCTCCTTCGGCTGGGACGTCGCCGTCCTCCAGTTCCTGCTCGTCCGCCGCGGGATCCACGTCCCGGTGAACGCGTACTTCGACGCGCCGACCCTGCACGGCGTCCGCATCTACCAGCGGCGGCTGCACCTCGCCCCCGACGGCGTCGTCGGGCCGCACACCTACACCGCCATCGGCCTCCAGCAGCGCATCCCGGTCAAGACGGTGACGCGCACCGTCGTCTCCGCCCGGCGCCACGTCGTCCACGCGGGCGAGTCGCTCTCGCTGCTGGCGACACGCTTCCGCACCTCGGTCGCCACGCTCGCACGGGTGAACGGCCTCGACCCGGCGAAGCCGCTGCTGATCGGGACGACGCTTCGCCTACCGGCGGCGTCGTCGGCACCGGCGGCGCACGCGACACCGGTGTCGGCGCGCCTGCCCGACGTCACCACGGTCCGCGCCTCGCTCGACCGCTGGGCGGCCGCGTACGGGGTCGACCCGAGCCTCGTCCGCGCGCTCGCCTGGATGGAGTCCGGCTTCAACAACTCGATGGTGTCGCCGGTCGGGGCGCAGGGGATCATGCAGCTGCTTCCGTCCACCTGGGACTACGTCGAGTCGGTGCTGATCGGGCACAAGGTCGACCACACCGCCGACGGCAACGTCCACGTCGGGGTCGCCTACCTGCACCATCTGCTCGGCGTGTTCGGCGGCAACGAGCGGCTCGCGCTCGCCGGCTGGTACCAGGGCGAGCGCGCCGTCAAGTCCCGGGGCGTCTACAAGGTCAGCGAGCCCTTCGTCGCCGACGTCCCCGCGCTCAGGAAGCGGATGTAGCGACCGAGCGCGGCAGCGCCGGCCTGCGGCGGAACGCCCCTGTCGCGGCGAGCGCGAAGACGAGCCCGCCCGCCGCGATCAGGACGTCTCCCACCGAGAAGACGTTCGCCCAGGGCACCCAGTCCGGCGCGGCCCAGCGATCCACGAGCCAGCCGAGGTGCGGGTGTGCAAGCGCAGCGCTGTTCCGGCTCTGCGTGAAGTGCAGGCCGGCGGCGCGAAGAGCAGAGGGGAGCGCAGGCATGTGGCCGCCGTTCGCGACGATCGCGCCGACGTTCGCCACGAGCCCGGCCGTCACGAGCGGCACGCCCGGGACACGGGCGTTGCGCAGCAGGCCGACCAGGAAGAGCGCGTACGAGACGAGCCAGAGCGCGACCGCCGTCCGGTCCGGCGTTCGCCAGGGCAGTCGCGCCGCCGGGAACGCGACGACCTGGAGCGCGATCGCCGCGTAGAAGACGCCGATGCCGCGAAGCTCGAGACGGCCCAGCCGGCTCCAGCGCCCGCCGACGAGCGGCGCGAGCGCGAGGCCCGCGAGCAGCGGCAGGACGAGGACCATCAGGCGAAGGCCTCGACGGTCTCCGGGGCGTGCACCTTCGCGAGGTGCCGCTCGAGGGCGTCGACGGCGTCGGGGTCGAACTGCGTGCCGGCCTTCGCCTTCAGCTCGGCGATCGCCGCCTCGCGCGACTGCGCCCTGCGGTACGGCCGGTCGGCGGTGATCGCCTCGAACGCGTCGGCGACGAGGATGATGCGCGAGCCGAGCGGGATCTCCTCGCCGGCGAGGCCGCTCGGGTAGCCGGAGCCGTCCCAGTGCTCGTGGTGGTGCAGCACCCAGTCGTCGACGGGGTCGATGCCCATGCCGTCGAGAAGCGAGTGCCCGAACTCGGGGTGCTTCTTGACGATCTCGTACTCCTCCTTCGTCAGGCTCCGCGGCGCGCGCAGGATGGCGTCCGGCAGGCCGATCTTGCCGATGTCGTGGAGGAGCCCGCCGAGGCGGAGGTCGTCGACCATGCCCGGCTCGAGGCCGAGCTCGAGGCCGATCGCCTCGGTCAGCCCGGAGACGATCTCGGAGTGCATCGCGGTCGACGGGTCGCGCGCGTCGACGAAGCGGACGAGGTTCTTCGCGGCGCGCAGGCGCGCGTTCCGCTCCGCCTCGAGCTCGATCTCGCGCGGCGTGAGGATCCGGACGACGCTCGGGCTGTACAGGCAAGAGCGATTCTTGCCGTGCGCCTTCGACCAGTAGAGCGCCCCGTCGGCGGTGCGCTGGAGCGCGTCCGCTTCGGCTGCGTGCGACGGGTAGGTGGCGATGCCGGCGCTGATCGTCAGCGGGCCCTCGGGGGAGATCTGGTCCATGCGGGCGAGCCGCTGCTGGACGCGCTCCATCTCGCGGTAGGCGCTCAACTCGTCGTGGGAGACGAGGACGGCGAACTCGTCGCCGCCGAAGCGGAATGCGTCGCCCTGGTCGACCGCGGCGAGCAGCTCGCTGACGCGCACGAGCACGTCGTCGCCGACCGGATGCCCGTACGTGTCGTTGATGTGCTTGAAGTTGTCGAGGTCGACGAGGCAGAGCGAGAACGGCTGGCCCGTGCGCCCCGATTCCGCGATCTTCGCGCGCAGCGCGGCCTGGTAGGCGCGGTGGTTGCCGAGACCCGTCAGGTTGTCGGTGCGGGCGTCGCGCGCGGCGATCCGCGAGTGGAGGGCCGTGCGCTGGTAGAGCGTGAGCGTGAAGAGCGGCCCCGCCAGCAGCACGAGCAGCCAGGCGTCGAGCACCCAGAGGTTGGCGGCGAGCGCCGAGAGGAACGACATGATCGCGAAGGCCGCACCGCTGTGGCGCAGGCCCGGGACGAGCGCCTCGCGGAAGCTGGTCTCCTCGGTCAAGGCGATCGCAGGCGAGACGATCATGGCGTTGCCGATCAGGTTGATCGTGCCGCCGACGAGAATGTAGACGGTCAGGCGCAGCGGGTGGCCGTCGCCCGCCGGGCCGAGCACGAGCACGGGCACCGCGGCGAGCAGCCCGGCGAGGGCGAACATCGAGACGTTGAAGAGGATCCGCATCACGTCGCGTCGAGCGAGCGAGATCGCGATGCCGATCGCGAGGCCGGCGAGCGGGACGGCGTACTTCCAGCCGAAGAGGATCGCGACCGTGATGATGAACACGTTCGAGATCGAGACCTGCGAGTTGCCGTCCGCGTCCATCGGCACCGGGCCGAGCTCGGCGATCAGCGTGAGCGCGAAGAAGAGACCGACCGCGAGCGCCGTGCCGAGCGTGGGCGGGTGCATGACGATCTTGGCGACGGCGAGAACGGCGACCGGAGTCGCCGCCGCAGTCACACCCCCGATGTAGAGGGCGAGGCTGGCCGGAAGGCCGAGAATCGTCTTCGGAGCCACAGAGGATTCGGTCATACGCTCGGGTGGTGGGAGGGGGAGAAACGGAAGCGGGGCCGGCACGCCTCGGCGCTACCGGCCCCGCACGAGCTGGCGATCAGTCCCAGCGCCAACCGGCGCCGGAGCCGACCACGAGTGCAGCGAAAGCCGCCAGGGCAACTGCCGCCCGCATGAACCGCGGATTCCAACGAAGCATTTACGTCACCTCCTCCTCAACGGGGAGCCGCAAGGGTGATTTCCGAACCGCAGCTTTGTCGGGAAGACGGGCTGCGTCTGTCCCCTTTTCGGGTGGGTTGCCGGCCGCCCGCCTCCCTCGATCAAGGCATCTCCGCCGCTCGCGGGTTCGTTGACTCGCGATTCAACAGCGGTGTGTAGAGTCTCGCGTCGGATGAAGATCGCCGTCTGCGTCAAGCACGTTCCGGAGGGCTCGTCCCGCATCGACAGCGGCTCGAAGCGGCTCGACCGCTCGGGCGAAGGCGCCCTCAACCACTTCGACGCCAACGCCGTCGAGGAGGCGCTCCGCCTCCGGGGCGACGGCGACGGCGAGGTGGTCGTCGTCTCGATGGGGCCGGAGAAGGCCGCCGACTCGCTTCGCAAGGCGCTCGCGATGGGCGCCGACCGGGCCGTCCTCGTCAGCGACGACGGCGCGGCGGGCTCCGACCTCGTCGCGACGAGCCGCGTGCTCGCGGCCGCGCTCGCTCGCGAGGAGGCGGATCTCGTCCTCTTCGGCCAGCAGGCCTCCGACGCGGACGGCGCCGTGCTCTGGGCGGCGGTCGCGGAGCGGCTGCAGCGGCCGGTCGTCTCGCAGGCGATGGAGCTGTCGGTCGGCGACGGCTCGCTGCGCGTGAAGCGGCAGACCGAGTTCGGCTACGACGTCATCGAGGCGCCGCTGCCGGCCGTGGTCGCCGTGTCCGACGCGATCAACGAGCCGCGCTACCCGTCGCTCAAGGGGATCATGGGCGCGAAGAAGAAGCAGCAGGACGTGCTCTCGCTCGGCGACCTCGGCGTCGACGCGACCGAGGCGGGCGAGGCCGGGTCGCGGACGACCGTGCTCGCGCTCGCCGAGCCTCCCGCCAGGGGCGGCGCGCGCAAGATCGAGGACGACGGCAACGCGGCGCAGGCGATCGTCGACTTCCTCGCGGAGAAGCGGCTGATCTGATGGGGATCCTCGTCTTCCTCGAGCACCACGGCGACGAGCTGCAGAAGGGCTCGCTCGGCGTCCTCGCGAAGGCGGCCTCCCTCGGCGACGACGTCGCTGCGGTGCTCGTCGGCGCGGGCGTGACGGCGCTCGCCGCCGAGGCCGGCAGGTTCGGCGCGGGCAAGGTCTGGCTGTGCGAGGACGACTCGCTCGACCCGCCGACGCCGCAGCCGCGTGTCGACGTGCTCGCCCAGGTGGTCGCCGACGGCGGCTACGACACCGTGCTGTTCGCGAACTCGGTGCTCGCCGCCGACGTCGCCGCCGGTCTGTCGGCGCGGCTCGACGCGGGCCTCAACTGGGATCTCGCCGACGTCGAGAGCCGCGACGGCGATCTCGTCGGCAAGCGGCCGGCGCTGCAGGACTCGGTCTACGTCGACGTCGGCTGGACGTCGGCGCCGCGGCTCGCCCTCTTCCGCGCCGGCTCCTTCGACGCGGTGCCCGGCGGAGGCGGCGCGCCCGAGGTCGCCGAGGTGTCGCCGTCGTTCGCGGAGCACTCGCGCGGGGCGAGGGTCGTGGACCAGCAGCTCGAGGAGTCGAGTGGCCCGTCGATCGAGGACGCCGACATCGTCGTCGCCGGCGGCCGCGGTCTCGGCCAGGCGGAGAGCTTCACGCTCGCCGAGGAGCTCGCAAAGGCGCTCGGCGGCGCGGTCGGCGCCACGCGCGCGGTCGTCGACGCCGGCTGGTACCCGTACGCGGCGCAGATCGGACAGACGGGCAAGACCGTCTCGCCGAAGCTGTACGTCGCGCTCGGCATCTCGGGCGCGATCCAGCACAAAGTGGGGATGCAGAGCTCGAACGCGATCGTCTCGATCAACAAGGACGCGAACGCACCGATCTTCGAGTTCAGCGACCTCGGCGTCGTCGGCGACGTGCACGAGATCGTGCCGAAGCTGACCGAGCTGATCCGCGCCCGCAAGTCGTGACGCGCCCCTCCAACTTCCCGCCCCCGTTCCGGGCGTCGGATCACGTCTCGGAGCCGGCCGATCCCGAGGACGAGCGGATCGAGGTCGGCATCCTGATCGTCGGCGCCGGTCCGGCCGGGCTCGCGTGCGCGATCCGGCTCGGCCAGCTGCTCGAGGAGAGCCCGGACGTCGCGGAGCGGCTCGGCGAGGTGCCCGTCGCGCTCGTCGAGAAGGGCAAGCAGCCCGGCTCGCACCTGCTCTCGGGGGCGGTCGTCGACCCGCGCGCGCTGCGGCGGCTGTTCGGCGATCGTGTCCGGCTCGAGGACATCCCCTCGTACGGGCCGGTGCACGGCGAGGCGGTCTATCTCCTGACGAAGCGGGCGGCGCTGCGGATCCCGCCGCCGCCGCCGATGCGCAACCACGGCAACTGGATCTTCTCGCTCTCGCAGCTCGGCCGCTTCCTCGCCGAGAAGGCGGAGGAGGGCGGCGCGATGATCCTCCCCGAGACGGCCGCCGAGACGCTGCTCGTCTCGCACGGGCGCGTCGTCGGCATCCGCACGGGCGAGAAGGGCCGCGGCCGAGACGGCGAGCACCTCGGCAACTACGAGCCGGGCGCCGACCTCGTCGCCAGGGTGACCGTGCTCGCCGAGGGGACGCAGGGGCATCTGAGCGGCGTCGCGATCGACCGCTTCGGGCTGGCGGGCGACGACCCGCAGGTGTGGGAGCTCGGCGTCAAGGAGGTGTGGAAGGTCGCGAAGCCGCTGCGGCACGTCGTCCACACGATGGGTTGGCCGCTGCGCCTCGGCACGAAGTATCGCGAGTTCGGCGGCTCGTTCGTCTACCCGATGGGCGACGACATGGTCACGATCGGGATGGTCGTCGGCCTCGACTACCGCGACGCCGAGCTGTCGGTGCACGACCTGCTCCAGGAGCTGAAGACGCATCCGAAGATCCGCAAGATCCTCGAGGGCGGCGAGCGGGTCGGCTGGGGCGCGAAGACGATCCCGAGCGGCGGCCTGCACTCGCTGCCGTCACGGCTGCACGCGCCGGGGCTGCTGCTCTGCGGCGACGGCGCCGGGATGGTGAACATCCCGCGGCTGAAGGGCGTCCACTACGCGATCGAGTCGGGGCGCCTCGCGGCGGAGGCGGCGTTCCGGGCGGTGCAGCGCGGCGAGACGCCGGCGACCGCGCTCGGTTCCTACGACGAGGCGGTGCGCGAGAGCTTCATCTGGGACGACCTCCACGAGGTGCGGAACATGCGCCAGGTGTTCGGGCGCGGCTTCTTCGTCGGCGGCGCGCTCGCGAGCGCGATGACGGTCTCGAAAGGGCGGATCGAGCTCGGCAAGATGCGGGCGGAGCCGGACGCCGATCAGCCGTTGCTGCGCACCGATCGGGCGGCGAGCTATCCCGCGGCGGACGGGAAGCTCACGTTCGACAAGCTCTCCTCGGTCTTCGCGTCGGGGAACAGGACGCGCGACGACCAGCCGAACCACATCCGCATCGAGGAGCGCGTGCCGCGCGACGTGGCCGAGCTGTGGGCGCGCATGTGCCCCGCGCAGGTGTACGAGGTCGGCGCCGACGCCGGCGACGGTACCGTCGAGGTGCGCGTCGCGCCGTCGAACTGCGTCCAGTGCGGGGCCATCACCGCCAAGGGCGGCCGCCTCACGCCGCCCGAGGGCGGCTCGGGCCCCGAGTACACGCTTACCTGATCCTGTCCCGCCCGTACCGGCCGTGACCGGAACGGCCACGTCCTGGGACCTGGTCCCGAGCCGTGGCCGGAAGAGACGGTGCTCGGCCGCGCGCGAGCCCGCATCGCTCCACGGCTTCGCCGAGGAGGGCCGGCCGCTACCGCGGACATGGCCAGGCGGGCCACGTCCCCGGACCTGGTCCCGGGACGTGGCCCCCCGGGACGTGTCCGTCCTCGAGACCGGCTTACGGCGCTTTTACGCGCGCCAGACCGCCCGCTGACGACGGGCCACCACGCTGCGGGACAGACAACCCGTTCCGGAGGTCACACCGATGCGCACGAAACTCTTCCTCGTCACGGTCCTCGTCGCCCTCGCGGCGGCGGGCGCCGCCTTCGCCGGCAACGGCAACGGCAACGGCAACGGCAAGCGCCACGCCCACACCATCCACTACGCGTTCGTCGGCAAGCTGACCGCCGTACCGGGGAACGGCGGCGTCTCGATCACCGTCGAGGGCGGAAACCACGCCGCACTTCGGGCGATGCTCGGCCAGCCGGTGACGCAGACGTTCGCGTACGGCGACGGCACCGAGTTTCTGCAGTGGTCGCACGGCGCCCCGACCGTCGTCCAGCCCGGCAACCTCGCCGCCGGCGACTACGTCCGCGTCAACGTGCGTGCCGCGCGCGGCTCCTCGCTCTCGGACGTCGAGCAGCAGGACGCCACGATCGTCGGCGACCACGGGACCGAGCTCTACACGGCGGCCCAGCCGCTCTACCTCTTCCGCGGCAGGCTCGCCTCGGTCGGATCCGCCGGCGTCACCGTCGACGTCCGCGGCGGCAACCGCCACGCGCTGCGCCTGCTCGTCGGCCAGAGCTCGACGCAGACGTTCGCGACCGGCGACCAGACGATCTTCCTGCTCTGGCAGGGAAGGGTGCCGAGCGTGATCGCCCTCTCGCAGCTGAAGGTCGGCGACCGGATCGTCGTCCGCGTCCGCGCCGCCAGGGGCTCGACGCTCGCGCAGGTCGAGTCGACCCCGGCCGTCCACGTCGGCGACCGCGAGCCCGCGAACGCCTCCTCCTGAGCCGCATCGCCCCATGCTGCAGGGTCGTCTCCACCCGGAGCGGCCCTGCAGCCGTTTTACAGTCGTTTTACGGCGCGGGCCGGCAGGAGGGTGATGATACGAGCATGCGTGGCAGACGTCTCATCGCCGTGGTGGTCGGGCTCGTGGCCCTCAACGTCGCGCTCTGGCTCGTGCCCGCCGGCGTCGCGGTCCGCCAGGCCGTGATCAACCAGCTCGTCGGCGCCCGCATGATCCGCGCCGAGGTCGTCGTCCAGGGCGCCGGCGGCACGACGCAGGACTATCTGATCGACCGCGGCGTGATCACGGCGACGACCCCCGACTCGCTCACCCTGCGCGAGGCGGACGGCAAGCTGCAGACCGTTCCCGTCTCGGTCACCACCCAGGTCGACGGGCCGAAGCGCATAAACAGTGTCGCGGCGCTGCGCAAGAACCTGCGCGTGCTCGTGATCCGGCCGGCGAACGGAGCCGCGACCTCCGTCACGGTCGAGGGCCGCGCCGGCGTGAAGGCCGCGCTGCGCGGCGGCGCACTACCCTAGAGCCCGACCGTGGCCAGCAACCCGACCGGGGGCGTGCTCCTTCTCGTCGAGGACGACGACTCGATCGGCCGTCTCGTCAAGCAGTACCTCGAGCAGCACGACGGCTGGCGCGTCGTCTGGCTCCGCTCCGGCGAGGAGGCGATCGCCGAGCTGCGCCGCCACCCGGTGCGCCTCGTCGTCCTCGACATCGGCCTGCCCGGGATCGACGGCTTCGAGGTGTGCCGGCAGATGCGCGCCGGCTCGAAGGTGCCGATCGTGATGCTGACCGCGCGCGACGAGGAGCCCGACCGGATCGCCGGCTTCGAGCTCGGCGCCGACGACTACGTCTCGAAGCCCTTCTCGCCACGCGAGCTCGCCGCCCGGATCAAGGCGATCCTCCGCCGTGTCGAGCAGCGCTCCGACGACGAGGTGCTCTCCTCCCGCGACATCGTCCTCCGCCGCGACTCGCGCGAGGTCACCGTCGCCGACGAGCCGGTGGAGCTGACGAGCAAGGAGTTCGACCTGCTCGCCTGCTTCCTCGAGCACCCGGGGATCGTGCTCTCGCGCGAGCGGCTGCTCGACCTCGTCTGGGGCATGACCTACCCCGGGGGCACGCGCACCGTCGACGTCCACGTCGCCCAGCTGCGGCGGAAGCTCGGCGACGCGGAGGGGATCCGCACCATCCGCGGGGCCGGCTACAAGCTCGTCGCCGCCTGAGATGACGCCGCGCGCGAGCCTCCGTTCGCGCCTCTTCCGGGCGATCGCCGTGATCGTCCTCCTCTGCGTCGCGCTCACGATCGGAGTCGGCCTCGTCCTCACACGGCGCGCCGTGGAGAAGGGGGCGCTCCAGGACCTCGCGCACCAGGCCGACCTGATCGCCGGCAGCCAGCGCACCGCGCTCTCGCCGCTCACGCACCTGCCCGACCTGAAGCCGTACTTCGCTCGCCAGCAGGAGCGCGCCCTGACGAGCTCGGCGCGCCTGCCCGGCTGGGCACAGGAGAAGCTCGCGGCCGGCGAGCCCGCCCAGGGCTCCGTGACGATCGACGGCGTCGCGAGCTACTTCGCGGCGCAGCCGGTGCAGCCGGGCGTGCTCGTGCTGCTGCGGCCGAAGAGCCAGACCCGCTCCCGCTGGTCGCCCTTCGTGTGGGGCCTGCTGATCGCGGCCGCCGCCGGTGGGCTGCTCGCCGCCCTCGCCGCCTTCCTCCTCGCCCGCCGCATCTCCCGCCCGGTCGGCCGCGTCGCCGCCGCCGCCCGCAGCCTCGCCCGCGGCACCCATCCCGAGGCGGTGCCGGTCGAGGGCGCGGCCGAGCTCGCGACGCTCGCCAGCTCGTTCAACGCGCTCGCCGCGCAGCTTCGTCGCGCGCAGGAGGCGGAGCGGAGCTTCCTGCTCTCGGTCAGCCACGAGCTGAAGACGCCGCTGACCGCGATCCGCGGCTACGCCGAAGCGGTCGAGGACGGCGCCGTCGATCCGCGCGAGGCGGCCGGGATCGTCGGGCAGGAGGCAGCTCGGCTGGAGCGGCTCGTCCGCGACCTGCTCGACCTCGCGCGCATGAACCGCACCGACTTCAGCGTCCACAACGCGGAGATCGACCTCGCCGAGGTGGCCGAGGACGCCGTCCGGCGCTACCGGCAGCAGGCGGACGCGTTCGGGGTCGAGCTCGTCCTCGCCGCCGCCGGGCCCGCACCGGCCGTCGCGGACGCCGACCGGGTGCTCCAGGTCGTGTCCAACCTCGTCGAGAACGCGCTCCGCCTGACGCCCGCGGGCGGCGAGGTGCGCGTCGTCGCAGAGCCGGGGTTGCTCCGCGTCGAGGACACGGGGCCCGGCCTCGAGGACCAGGACCGCGAGCGCGCCTTCGAGCGCTTCTACCTGCACGAGCGCTACGGCCGCGAGCGTCCGGTCGGCACCGGCCTCGGGCTGGCGATCGTCAAGGAGCTGACGCAGGCGATGGGCGGCAGCGTCGACGTCTCGAGCCGGCCGGACGAGCTGACCTCGTTCACGGTCCGCCTCGGCGTCCCCGCGGGCCATCGTACGCCGGCCTCCGCATAGGCTTTCTGCGTGGTCGGACTCGAGGACGTCGAGCGCGCCCGCGCCGCCGCGGCCGGGCGCCTGCACCGCACGCCGCTGCTGCGCTCCGGCACGCTCTCGGAGCAGCTCGGCGCCGAGGCGCTCTTCAAGGCGGAGCTGTTCCAGCGCACCGGCTCGTTCAAGGTGCGCGGCG
>Ga0075275_1000078_pt1 | contig 11274 bp, 8 predicted proteins | sample SF_Rice_5C_80N_3_FD_69769 | JGI IMG/M metagenome (GOLD analysis project Ga0075275, IMG submission 69769) | Rice paddy soil microbial communities from Twitchell Island, California, USA - SF_Rice_5C_80N_305 | ecosystem: Environmental > Terrestrial > Soil > Paddy field/soil | place: USA: Twitchell... | reverse complement strand
CGGCTGCCGAACCTGAAGCACGGCATCGACATCAACGCCGGGTCGTCGTACAACGTGATCGGAGGCACCGGGACGAACCAGCGGAACGTCATCTCGGGGAACGGCTTCCAGAACGACCCCGACGGACCGGCGGGCGTCGAGATCTCGCACGCCACGACGACGACCGGGAACCAGGTGATCGGCAACTACTTCGGCACCGACGTCACCGGCGCGACCGCCGCGAGCTGGACGTGGAACGGGCTCTGGGGCGTGCACATCGAGGACGGCGTCAACCACAGCGTCGTCAGCGACAACGTGATCGTCAACAGCAAGGGCGGCGGCGTGAAGATCCAGGACCCGGGGACGACCGCCAACCAGATCACGAACAACCGGATCGGCGTGACGGCGACCGGCCAGGCCGGACCGAACAGCGTCTACGGCGTCCTCGTCGCGCACGGTGCGACCGGGAACACGATCGGGCCGAACAACGTGATCGCGAACAACCCGGTCGGAGTCTGGGTCCTGGACGACGCGACCGACGGCAACACGATCACGCGCAACTCGATCTACGGCAACAGCGGCCTCGGGATCGACCTCGACCCGTTCTACCAGGTGAACCTGAACGACCCCGGAGACGTCGACACCGGCCCCAACGAGCAGTTGAACTTCCCCGTGATCTCCGACGCCTCGCCGACGGCCGTCAGCGGCAGCGCGTGCGCCTCGTGCACCATCGAGGCGTTCCTCGCAGACTCGACGGGACCCGGCTCGCAGCCGGGACCGGGCTCGGGGGCCTACGGCGAGGGGAAGACCTATCTCGGCTCGACGACCGCCGACTCGAGCGGTCATTTCTCGCTCCCGATCTCAGGCGTCAGCAGCGGCCAGTGGCTGACGACGACCGCGACCGACGGCGCCGGCAACACCTCGGAGTTCTCGGAGAACGTGCAGGTCCGGAGCGGGGCCGCAACGGCGCCCGGCGCACCGTCGCTGACCTCGGCGACCGCCGGCAGCTCCGACATCACCCTGTCGTGGTCGGAGCCGACCGACAACGGCGGCTCCGCGGTCTCCGCCTATCAGATCTACCGGGGAACGGCCTCGGGCGGAGAGACGCTTCTGACCACCGTCGGCGACGTCACGAGCTATGACGACGTCAGCGTCGCTCTCGGGACGACGTACTACTACAAGGTGGCGGCGGTCAACTCCGTCGGCCCCGGCCCGCTCTCGAACGAGCGCTCGGCCACGGCCCAGGGCAGCGGTCTCGTCGTCAGCGACAAGTTCGAGCGCAGCGTCTCCGCCGGCTTCGGCGCCGCCGACATCGGCGGCAACTGGAACGTCAGCCTCACCTCCCGGACGAAGGTGGCCGGCGGCAAGGGCGTCGTCTACGGCTGGACGGGCGGCAACCAGGACACGCAGGCGTCGATGCCGGTCACGCGCGCCGACACGGAGACGCTCGCCGAGATCACGCTCGACGCGAATCCGAGCGGCAGCGGCTACCAGCCGCGGATCGTCGCGCGGGCGCAGGCCGACCCGCGAAACGGCTACGCGGCCCGGGTCATCCACTCGCCGAGCGGCGCCGTCAACTGGGGGCTCCAGCGCGTGGTCAACGCCGGAGGCGCCAACACGGTTGCGCTCGGCTACGGCACCCTGCTCACCTCCGGCGGCGCCAACACCTCCTGGTGGATCCGGCTCCGCGTCCAGGGCACCAGCGTCAAGGCGAAGTTCTGGCGCGACGGCACCGCCGAGCCCTCGGCCTGGACCGTCAGCGCCACCGACGGCTTCTGGACGACCGGAACGCCGGCACTCGGCGTCTACGCCGGCTCCGGGATCACCTCGCCGTACCCGAGCATCGGCTTCGACAACTTCGACGTGGTCGATCTCAACTCGAGCACGACGGCGCCGGGAGCTCCGACGCTGAGCTCCGCTACGGGCTCCAGCTCGAGCGTGGCGCTCACGTGGTCGGCGCCGGCCGGTGACGGCGGCTCGCCGATCACCGGCTACACGATCTCGCGCGGCACCAGCTCCGGCGGCGAGACGACGCTCACCACCGTCGGCAACCAGACCAGCTACACCGACACCACCGCCGTCAACGGCACGACCTACTACTACACCGTCGCCGCCGTCAACGCCGTCGGCACCGGACCGCAGTCGAACGAGCAGTCCGCCACCCCGCAAAGCAGCGGCGGCTCGGGCACCGCCCTGATCAGCGACACCTTCGAGCGCAGCGTCTCCGCCGGCTTCGGCACCGCCGACACCGGCGGCAACTGGAGCGTCAGCGCCCTCTCGCGCACCAAGGTCACCGGCGGCCAGGGCGACATCTACGGCTGGACGAACGGCAACCAGGACATCCAGACCTGGATCCCGCTCGGCAAGGCCGACACCGACACCCTCGTCGAGATCAACCTCGACGGCAACCCGAGCGGCGCCAACGTCCAACCGCGCGTCGTCGCCCGCGCCCAGTCCGACCCCCGCGACGGCTACGCCGCCCGCATCGTCCAACAGACCGACGGCTCGATCAACTGGGGCCTCTCCCGCCGCGTCAACGCCGGCGGCACCAACACCATCTCGCTCGGCTACGGCACCCTGCTCAACTCCGGCGGCGCCAACACCTCCTGGTGGATCCGCCTCCGCGTCCAGGGCACCACCATCCAGGCCAAGTTCTGGCAGGCAGGCAGCAGCGAGCCCAGCGCCTGGACCGTCACCACCAGCGACAGCTACTGGGCCAGCGGCGGCACCTCCCTCGCCGTCTACGTCGCCTCCGGCCTCACCAGCCCCTACCCCACCACCGGCTTCGACAACCTCACCGTCACCGACCTGGCGCCGTGACGCACCGGCCGGCCGGCTACGGCGCCGGCAGGATGCTGTAGAGCGCGCTCAGGCCCGCCGGCTCGAGGTCGATCTCGACGAGGCACTCGCGACGGCGTAGGTCGTAGCAGGCCACGTGTGTCGGCTTGCTCGGGCGGAAGCCGCGCGCCGCCCAGGCGACATTCGCCCGGAAGCGCGTCGGGCGAATCCGGGAGAAGCCGACCCAGAGGCGGTCGCCGTCCACGAGCACGCCGCGGCACCAGCCGAGGAGCGCGCGCTCGTCGTGGAAGGTCGCCAGGTCGATGGTGTCGAGCCGCTCGAGCGACTCGGCGTCGACGACGACGATCTTGCCGTCGACGGTCGTGAAGTAGATGTGCCCGTCGTGGAGGAGGCCGTCGTGAATCCGCTCGTCGCTGACCTCGACGGTGCGCCCTGCCGGGTCCAGCGAGACGGCGTCGCCCTGCTCGAAACGCGTCGCCCACACCTCGTCGCCGAGGTAGAAGACGTAGTTCGGGTGCGCCCGGTGCGGCTTCGTGCTGATCTTCCGGTAGTCCAGGCTGCGGTCGAAGCCGGCCCACGGATCCTCGCCGAGCGTGTTGAAGGCCTCGACGACCTCGCCCTGCGGTGTCACCTCCACCACCATCTCGAGGCCCGCGTTCGCGACGAGGAGATTCCCACGGAGGCTCCGGCGCACGTGGTGGACGTCGTTGAAGAAGGGCAGCGACACGTACTCCAGTCGTTCGAAGCCCGGCAGCGAGAAGACCATCACCTCGGTCTCCGTGCAGGTGTAGAGGCGCCCGTCGTGGAGCGTCGACGCCTGCAGGGACACGGCCCCGTCCTCGGCGACGACCTCCGGCGGCGACGTGTAGGTGAAGACGGTCGAGACGACGCCGGTCGCGGGCTCGACGAGGAGCACCAGCCCCTGGTCGTAGCCCTGCCACGCCTCCTCCTGCTCGAAGACCGTCCGCGGCGCGCGCTGCCGCCCGCCGACGACGTAGACCGGGTCGAGCGAGGTCACCGCGTCGTCCGTGTCGGCGGCCCGAGCCGCTCGAGCCCCTCGCGGAACTCTCGCTCCATCCGGTCCACCTCTTCTTCGAGGGCCTCGATCCGCGCCGTCCGCCGGACGCGACGACTGCGCGGGGGCTTCAGCACCGGGCGCAGCTCCCGGCGCGACAGAAGGATCGCCGCCAGGGTCTGTGCGAGCAGCCAGCTGAGCCCGAAGCCCTCGATCCCGATCGCCCGGACGAGGACGAGGCCGAGGCCGAGCACGACGACGGCGATCCCGAGCTGCACCGCGATGATGACGCCGACGCGGTTCTGGACGCGCGCGACTCCGATCGCGATGATCGAGACCGACGCCGGGACGAGCCCGAGGGCCAGCAGGCGAAGCAGGCCCGATCCGTGCGCCGAGTAGCCCTTGCCGAAGATTCGCAGAGCGTACGGCGCAGCGACGAGGAGGAGGGCGCTGATCGGCAGCACGAGGCGGATGAACTGCCGGAGCGCGCGTCTCGTCTGCAGCGCGAGCTCCCGCGGATCAAGGCTTCCCTCGACGACGAGGGAGACGCTGAGGCTGTTCGTCAGCAGCACGAGCGAGGTCGAGATCAGCCACGGGACGTAGAAGTACGCGCTGGCCGTGGCGCCGAGCTCGTGGATGACGAGCAGCGGCGGCAGCGTCCGGTAGGCGAGGTTGCACAGGAACGCGACGTAGTTGCCCGCCGAGTACCGGGCGACCGCGGCCGCGCGGATCTCCTCGGAGTTCCCGCGGCTCGCCGTCCCGTGGGAGGGCACGAAGCGGCTCCCCAGGAGCCAGGCGCTGCCGGCGAGGACGAAGAGGCTCGGCGCGACCCATGCGACGAGGATCCCGTAGCTCGGCACGAGCGAAACACAGACCACGAGGACGACGATCTTGGCGACGCCGTAGACGCTCCCCTTGACCGGCACCCAGCCGGCGCGGCGAATGCCGACCAGGGCGCCGTCCGCGAGCACGAGCAGGCATGAGCCGACGACGCTCAGGACGGCCGCGACCACGACCCAGGGACGCGACGTCAGGAAGACGAGATCGGGCGCCCAGACGTGCACGCCGGCGACGAAGACGACGCCCGCAACCGCCGCGGCAACGGCGGTCGCGGCCGTCGCCGCGGCGACGAGCCGCAGGGCCGAGTCACCCGCCCGCGGCAGGAAGCGGTTGAGCGACCCGTCGAGGGCGAGGACGCCGACGCCCGTCAGGAACAGCAGCGCTGCGATCGCCGCGCTGCTGACGCCGACGGCGTGCGTCGAGTACATCCGGCTGGCGATCGCCCAGAAGAGGAAGCCGAGCGCCGAGTTCGCGGCAACGCCCATCATGAGCGCGTAGGAGCTCCGGTACAGGGGAACGGCCGCGTGGGCGCGGAGCCGTGCTTGGAGGGAGCTCACCCTCGAACGGTAGACCACGGAAACCGCACCGGCCAGGTCGAATATCGTGCGGAGAGTGCGGCAGACGGCGAAGGAGCTCCGGGAGCACTACGAGGTGGAGCGCGAGCTCGCCGACCGGCTCCGGCAGGCGTCGAGAGAGGAACGCCGCGAGCTGTACGGCGTCGTCTACGCGGAGCGGTCGGCGCGGATCCCGCACCATCCGCTCGTTCGGGCGGCGGCCGACCCCGAGGCGCGCGGCCGCGCGGTCGAGCCGCAGGCCCGACTGATCCGTCGCTTCGTCGGCCGCGCAGATGCGTTCCTCGAAGTCGGGGCCGGCGATGCGGCCGTCGCGGTTGCGGTCGCCCCACACGTCGCGCGCGCGACGGCGGTCGACGTGACGGATGCGCTCGCACCCGCCCGGGGCCCCGGGAACTTCGAGTTCCTCGCCTTCGACGGCTTCGAGCTCCCGCTCCCGGCGGCGAGCGTCGACTTCGTCTACAGCAACGACGTCGTCGAGCACCTCCATCCGGACGACCTCGACGACCACCTGCACGCGATCCTCCGCGTCCTTCGTCCGGGCGGACGCTACCTCTGTGTGACGCCGAACCGGCTCTCGGGGCCGCACGACGTCTCGCGACACTTCGGGGACACCCCGCAGGGCTTCCATCTCCGCGAGTACACGCTGGGAGAGCTCGCGGACGCACTCACGGCTGCCGGCTTTCGCTCCGTCGGAACCGTGACGAGCGTGTCCGGCCGTGCCGTCCGCCGCATTCCCGGCCTCCGTCTTGCGCGCGGCCTGGAACGCGCGCTCGAGCCGCTCCCGCACCGCCTCCGCCGATCCGCGGCGCGGCCACTCGCCGCCGTCAAGCTCGTGGCTGTGGCCTGACGTCGAGGCGCAGGCGCCGGTTGCCCAGCCGGAGGAGGAGCCGGCCGGCGGGCCCACGACGTTCGCGGAAGAGGAACACGAGCGCGAGGCGGGCGAGCGCACGTCGCGGGGCGACCGCGGCGACGGCGAACCAGAGGGTGAAGACGAGCTTCATCGCGGGCGGCGAGTCCCAGCGGCGGCGCGACGCGCGCACCGCGTCACGGAGCAGTCGCGGCACCGTGTCGTCGCGGCGCGGATGGAGCTCCGGGCCCAACCGCAGGGAGATCAGCCGGTTGGCGAGATCGGAGACCGACAGGATCTCCTCGAAGGGCGGCACCATGCCGAGCTCCGCGGCCGCACGCTGCAGCTCCTGCGTCGTCGCGGCCGCGTAGCGGACCGTCGCGCGGACGTGCTCGAGGTCGAGCCGCGGCTCCTGCGGCTCGTACGCGTTCTCACCGTGGACGCGGTAGCCGCCGCAGATCTCGTCGACCGGCGTGACACGCCCCAGCAACGGCACGAGATGGACGAAGAACCAGTCCGCGCACGCCGCGAAATCCTCCTCCGGGATCGCCCCGAGCCTGCGAAGCGCATCGACGAGAAACGCGTTGCCGCTCGTGCCGACGCTGACGACGTCGAACGGGAACGCGAGCTTCGCCGCGGCGATGTGGCCGGCGGGCAGGTCCATCTCGGCGGGCGGCTTCAACTGCGCGTGGCGGCGGCCGTCGGCGTCGATCACCTGCAGGCGGTAGGGCACCTGGACCGTCCCGGGCACGCGCGCAACGGCCTCGGCGACGGCGGCGGCCGCATGCGGGAAGAGCACGTCGTCCGCGTCGAGAAAGATGACGACGTCTCCCCGGCACCGCGCCAGGCCCGCGTTGAGCGCCGACGCCTGGCCGCCGTTCTCCTTCAGGACGAGCTCGACCCGGTCGGCATAGCGGGCGAGCAGGCTGCGCGACTCGTCGGTCGAGCCGTCGTCGACCGCGATGACGCGCACGTGGGGATGCGTCTGCGCGAGCGCGCTGTCGATTGCGTCGCCGAGGAACCGCCCGTAGTTGAAGTTGTCGACGACGACGTCGACCCGGATGTCGCGGGCGTCCGCGGGCAGCGGGCGCCCCCCGTCGGCGCTCATCGCAGGTGCACGCGCCGGTATGTGCGGGCCTGCTTGCCGCGATACAGGTCTGCGGCGACCGGGCGCGTCCGGCTGCCGACCGCGACCCTCACCGAACGCCGCGACCCGGGCTCGAGCTCGAACGTCTCCTTCCGGTAGACGGTCTTGCCCGCCGTGACGACGAGGCGGTAGCGCGTCGGCGCCAGCTCGCCGCTCCGCACGTCCACCACGACGGTCGATCCGGGCCCGCGCGCGAGTGCGAGGATCGTGTAGCCCTGCGCGCGCTTGGCGGCCAGCGGCGTCCTCGCCAGGACGGCGGCGCCCGCGATCACCGCGAGCGCGACCGCGAGCGCGACGACGTCGGCCCAGCGGACAGGACGCCCGGCGCCCCGGCCCGCTCTGTGCCCGCGCCGCGCAGCGCGGCGCCGACGCAGGCGGCCAGGACGACGGCGGCGAGCGCGATCGCCCAGGAGCGAGCGGTGAGCCCCGACGGCAGGAAGTTGACGAGAAGTGCGACGACGACGTCGAGGGCGATGCTGAGCGCCGGCACGAGCACGACCCGCTGCTCGCGGCCGAGCGCCTCTCCTCCGATCGCCTCGAGCAGCGCGTACCCCGGCAGGACGAGCACGAGCGGCACGGCGAGGACGACCGAGACGGCCACCGGCAGGGACGCGGCCGCCCCGGCGGCACAGACCGCCGCGGTCGCGGCGACGACCAGCGCTCGCCGGCGGCTCACCGGCGTCCCAGATCGAAGATGACGATGTTCCCGGAGTCGAACACGCGGTCGAACCGGTTGAACTTCGAGACGGCCTGCGGCGGCTCCTGCTCGTCCCGACGGCTGCCGCTTCTGAAGCCGAAGAAGTAGCCCGCGGTGTTGTTGAACGATCGTGCGCGCCGGTCGGAGACGACGAAGCGGAGGTGGTTGTGGCGGAGCACCGGCAGCTCCCACGGATCGAGGCGGGGGCTCTTGAGGATGTCGGCCACATCGGGGTTCCTGCCCGCCACGGCGAATCCGGCCGCGTACATGTCGAGCAGGCGAGCGTCCGCGTCGGAAGCGGCATAGCGGCGGCCGGGGCCGAGCCGCCGGAGCGCCCAGGAGGCCATCGCGCGGCCCTCGGCCGGGATGACGTGCCCGGCGGCGCTGATCTCGTACGGCTGCGAGAGCCGGAGTGACGGCGTCCAGCCGGCGACGACGCCGCCGGCGAACGCGATCGTCAGCACGGCCGCCGTCGCGGCGGCGAAGCCTCTGCGCGCGGCGAAGCGCCCGCCGAGGTGGACGAGCGCGAGCGGGACGACCAGGGCGAGCCCCAGGAAGAGGAACTCGGACGACCGGTTCGCCGTCTCCCAGGCCTGCGGGGCGAAGCGAAGCCCGTAGGTCGCGAAGACGACCCCGCCGGCGATCGTGAGCACGACGGCGTATGGATCGCCGCGATGCCTGCGCCAGACCTGCCGCACACCCACGAGGTACAGGACGCCGAGGATGCCGACCGCGCCGAGCGCCACGCTCCGGCCGACCGGACCCGAACCGCCCGAGGAACCTCCGCCGCCGCCGCCCGGGGCGAAGAGCTGACGCGGTGCGCTCTCACCGGAGATCGTGTTCACGACGGACCTGACCGCACCCACGACGACAGGCGAGAGGTAGCCGACGGTCGCGCTCGCCACCACCAGCAGCCACGCCGCCACCGCCGCGATCCCGAACGCCGCGAACCGCGCCGGCGACTCCCGGGACGAGCCGAAGAACGCGTAGCCGATCGCCGTCACGGCGAACGTCCCGGCGAGCGCGTACGACGTCAGGTGGTGCGTGGCCACGATGGCCACGGTCAGCAGGATGATCGCGCTCGCCCAGAGGAGCCCGTGCGACGTCCTGCGCCACTCCACGTAGGCGAACAGCGCGACGACGAGCAGCGGCAGCGCGAGCGACTCGTAGGAGAACTGGGCGCTGAAGAAGACGAAGTTCGAGTTCGCGGCATAGACCGCGACGGCGATCCCGCCCGCGCGCGGCGAGTCGAGCAGACGCTCGACGAGCAGGAAGATCGCGAGCACGATCAGCAGCCGGGCGACGCCGATCACGATCAGGCCCGCGCCGTACACCGAGAGCCCGCTGAGCGAGGCGAGCGCTGCCGTGACGGACTCGAGGCCCGGGTAGGAGGCCGTGGCCGACAGGATCGAGTTCGCGTGGAAGAGGTGATGCGTCCGGAGGATCGCCTCCGCGTTCGGGGCATGCACGAGCTCGTCGGCGAAGGTGAACCCGAACGGGTCGCGAAAGACCTTGACCACGTAGAGCGCAAGACCGAGCAGCGCGACGAGCGAGAGGCGCTCCAGGCGCCGCGGCTCCGAGGCGGCGAGCCGCGCGGCGATCGGGGCGTAGACGACGACGAGACCGACCCAGAAGAGCGTCTGCGACGCGCTGGTCATGGAGCGCGACTGCGCGTCGGCGATCGACACGAGCAGCAGCCCGACGGCCGCAGTCGCGGCGAGGATCGGCGCCCACCCGAACGTGCCCGGCGCGGAGCTCTCCTCGTCGCGCTCCGGCGCGGACTCCACGGACGGCGCCAACGGTTCAGTCGGTTCGAGGCTCTCGGTCACGCCGCCGGTGCACGCACTGTTGCCCCAGTTTCGGCGCACATCGAGTGCAGAGCCTAGCCGACACGTCCCGGCGTCATCTGCTATTCGTATCCTTCAAGAAGGAGAAATATTCCTTAGAACTAAGGTTACTACCGAGTAGAAATGTCTAGCCTACGACTCGACCTCCGCATGAGCTCCGCGTCGAAGAGGCTGGGGCCGATGGCCGTCTCGGCCGCCCTCCTCTTCGCGCTCGCCGCCGGCGCGATCGCGGCTCCGGCCGGCGCCGCGAAGCACCGGAAGAAGAGCGCCCGGCACTCGATCTACTGGGGCGCCTACATGGAGGGGCCGTCGACCTACGGTTCCTCGCACCAGGACGCGCCGTGGGACGTCGGCACCTGGGAGGAGTTCCAGCAGGCGGCGCGCAAGCGCGTGTCGATCATCCACTGGGGCGTCCCCCCGCCGTGGGAGGCGTCGTTCGACAGGCAGCTGAGCCAGCACAGGAAGATCTTGCGCGGGGGCGCGCTGGAGCTCCTCGACGTCAACTCCGGCAGCATCCCGCTCAGCGAGATCGCCGACGGCAAGTACGACTCGTGGATCCTCGACTGGGCCAGGCAGGCTCGGGCGTTCGGGCATCCCCTGTTCCTCCGCTGGGACTGGGAGATGAACGGACGCTGGTTCCACTGGGCGACGATGCCCGGCCAGGCGACGACCGCCGACGACTACGTCCGGGCCTGGCGCCACATGCACGATCTCTTCATGAGCGTCGGAGCGAGGAACGTGTCGTGGGTCTGGTGCCCGAATGTCGCGTTCGCCGGCTCGACGCCGTTCGCGTCGGTGTACCCCGGCGCGGCGTACGTCGACTGGACGTGCCTCGACGGCTACAACAAGGGCGGCCGGTACTCGATCAGCTTCGCCCACCTCTTCCGTCCGAGCTACCGGGCGTTGCTCCGGCTCGCGCCGAACAAGCCGATGATGATCGGCGAGACGGCGTCGGTCGACGACTCGGGCAGGAAGCCCGCTTGGATCACCGCCGCGCTGGCGGCGCTGCCGCGCACGTTCCCGCGGATCAAGGCATTCCTCTGGTTCAACTGGAACATCAGCGAGGACGGGACGACGTGGGCGTGGCAGATCGAGTCGTCGCCGGCCGCGGCGGCCGCGTTCGCGCGCGGGATCGCATCGCCCTACTTCGCTTCCGGGAGCCGGAGCCGGCTGCCGAAGCGGATGACGGCGATCAGCCCGCCCTGAGCGCGCGCGCGGCGGCGGCCTCGACGATCCGCCGGAACGGCGCGGGAGCCGAGCCGCGCTGCAGCTCGTTGCGGGCGTGGTGGAGCCAGCACGCGTGGAAGCAGAGCTCGCGGGCGGGGTCGGAGACGCCGAGGGCCCGTGCGAGACGCCGCTCGTGCACGGCCACGAGCCGGTCGTACGCGCCGCCGAGGAAGGCACTCGCGCGATCGCCGGCGGGGTCGGCGGCGGCCGCGGCGTCGGCGGCGGCGTAGAGGAGGTCGACGAGGGGCAGGCAGCCGCTGCGGGCCTCGGCCCAGTCGACGATCGAGAGCCGCCCGCCGTC
>Ga0075275_1000077_pt1 | contig 11293 bp, 10 predicted proteins | sample SF_Rice_5C_80N_3_FD_69769 | JGI IMG/M metagenome (GOLD analysis project Ga0075275, IMG submission 69769) | Rice paddy soil microbial communities from Twitchell Island, California, USA - SF_Rice_5C_80N_305 | ecosystem: Environmental > Terrestrial > Soil > Paddy field/soil | place: USA: Twitchell... | reverse complement strand
TTGAACCGGCTGCGCAACCCTTCTTTTTCCAACTCTTCGATCACTTCTCTTTGCCGAATCATGGTCGTTGTTAATAATGCGCTCATGGCGATAATATCGGCGTTGACTTCCAGTGCCTTTCCAATAATTTTATCGGATGATGCATCCACTCCCAGGTCATATACTTCGAACCCTGATGCGCCTAACATGGTGGCGACCAGCGTTTTTCCGATCTCATGAATATCACCTTCGACGGTTGCGATCACTACTCTGCCGAGCATTCTTCGCTCCGTGCCGAGTTTTCTCAGTTCAGGGTCAAGGACTGCCACCGCGGCTTTCATAGCTTCACCTGACATGACGAGTTCGGGTAGGAACGCCTCGCCGCGTCCGAAGGCATCGCCGACGGTGTTAACGCCAACTACAAATCCCTTCGTGATGGCTTCCAATGGGTGAATCCCCATGGCGATGGCTTCCTTCGCTAAAGCTGTAGATGCATCCGAGTCGCCGTCAATAATACTTTGGGCCATCTTCTTGAAAAGTTCTTCACTCATGAAAACTCCTCTAATGATTTTGATTTTTATGATCTTGTGAAATTTGTAAGCATAGGCAATATCTGGGATTCTTTAGCGGTAATTGTCTCTATTGGAACTCCAAGATAAGTCTCCAATTCATTGCTGCGATTTGTAATATGTTCAATGGCCCTTTGTATTGATAGAACCGGCTCGTGGGCGGCAAGCGCATCGACTATTGCACGGTGTTCCTTGTATTCGTTTTGGATGCTTTCGTCAAGGAGTTCGGGGTGACGAAACATATATTCATAAAGCATCCAATCTGGAAATGTATTAAGTACTGTAATGTATATCTTGTTAAGCAGTGTGTTCCCGGATGCTGCAACTATTGCCGTATGCAATTCACGATTCAAAGCCCGAGAACGAGACATATCTTTTAGCTCCACCAGCGATTTGCTTTCATCGAGCAATGCGCCCAATTTTGCCAGTTGCTCCGGCGAGATGTTTATTGCCGACGCGTATGCGGCTGCACCTTCGAGGAGCAGACGCGTTCCATAGGAATCTACAATCTCTTCAGCAGTAAGCTGTAAGACGCGCACTCCTCGATAGGGGACTCGTTCTGCAAGACCTGCTGAGACAAGCAAGTCCAGGGCTTCGCGGACGGGGGTCATACTTACGCCCAATTGCGAAGATATCACATCCTGGCGCAGCCACTCGCCCGGCGCGTATTGTCCCGCGATGATGCGTTCATGGACAAATTCATAAATGTCCTGTTTCATTGGTTTGCGGTGAATGGAAGATATATTTTTTGTAGGCATTGGCTTTGAAGTTCTGTGCTCAATTGTCGACGATTATATATTATATATAATCGTCGACAAAGGTGGTTTTTATATCTTTTCCTTTTTGAAAGGTCAAAACAGGTGCGTAACTTTTTGACATTGTCTGCGACTTGATAACTATATAAAAGGTTTCAGTATAGAAATCTTAGTCAAAGGAGACTCTTATGCGAAAAAATACCATGTTCATTTCAGCGGCAATAACAGCATTTGTGCTGGCAATGCTGGCTGGGGTAGTCTCGGCTTACAATGGGATTTCCAGTTTAAAGTTGCAATCTCAGCCAGGTGCTACTTCTCAGCCTGTTGCGATGTCAATTGCGATCACGCCTACTGCCAGCGTTGTTAATGTTCAGGATGCCGAAACAATCGCGTCCCAGTATATAAATCGTACCGACTTATATTCGATTGAACTGGCTGACGTGAATGGCACACAAGCTTATAAAGTCACTTTTAGCTCAGGCGATATAGTTTACGTTGGTTTGGACGGTCAAGTACTTAAGGCGACGCCTCCTCCTGCTCCTGTTACTATCTACGCCAACGGTGGCGGAGGTGGTCATCGTGGCGATGGTGGCAATGCTGCACCTGCTCCTGCCAATAATGGCGGTGGTGACCACGAAGGTGGCGGCGGCGACGATTAGTCGTTGGAGGCTGATATGCAAAATAAATCAGGATCCAAGAGTTGGTCCGATATCCAAATGATCATTTCCTCGATAGCCATCGCTATCACATTGGGTCTTTGGAGTTTGTTTTCAGGACCACAAAAAAAGAGTGCGAGTGTTACTGGAGAGGTAATCGTTCCTCCCCAGCCCGACAATAATACAACTGTTGTTACACAGCCTCAGCTGGCGCCCGGACAAAAATTATTGTTAGGCGGAACTGCGCCTCAACAAAAAGTTGTTGTGATTGGTGGGGGCGGCGGCCATAATGGCGGGGGCGGTGGAGGTGGAGGCGTAGCTGCCAGCAGTGGAGGGGGTGGGGGCGGTGCTAGTGGCGGAGGAACTGGTTCTTCCTAAAACTATGATGCATCGTGTTGCGTTTCGCGCAATGGGATGTCGTATGCTGGCCGTGGCGGATGTTGACCCTCCGCCACCGGCCCTGCAAGATGTCCCTCTTTGGTTCGAAGATTGGGAACAGACATTGAGTCGTTTTCGATCTGATAGTGAGTTATGCCAACTTAATATTAATGATGGCCGTATGATTCCGGTCAGTCAAACATTATGGGATGTTTATCAAGCTTCATTGGATGCAGATCGCATTACAGCTGGGTTAGTCAACCCCTTGGTATATGATGCGCTTCTCCATGCTGGATATGATCGAAGCTTTGACAGTATTTTGAATGGCTCTCACTTAATTTTGGATAACGATGTAGATGCGCCAGTTTCATTGGACGACGTAACAGTTGACGCAGCGACTCGCTCGATTTGTCTGCCGCGCGGAACACATCTTGATTTTGGCGGTGTGGCAAAAGGGTGGGCGGCGCATCAGGCGATGGAAAGGCTAAAGGTCAGCGGGCCGGCCCTGGTCAACGCAGGAGGCGATATAGCTGTCAGCGGTTTGCAGGCAGATGGCGAGCGTTGGTCTGTCGATATTGTCGATCCGTTTCGGCCTGGCGAATATAATGGCATGTTGTATGTTGGGGAAGGCGGCGTTGCCACATCTGGCAAGGATTACCGTCGCTGGACGCGTGGCGGTCTGCCTCAGCATCATATCATTGACCCTCGCACTGGCCTACCTGCCGAGACCGATGTTTTGACTGCCACTGTTATCGCCTCGACGGTTATGCAAGCGGAGGCGATCGCCAAGATGGTTGTGATTTTAGGAAGTCAGGCTGGATTGAATCGTTTGAATAGCGATCCTTCCTTGTCTGGCTTGCTTATTCTTGAAAATGGGGAACGACTCTATACTTCGAATTATAAGGATTATTTTTCGTAGACATTATTGGAAAGGAAATATTATGGCTGCAAATCAAACAAACGAAATGGATTATAGTGAGTCGACACTTAGCACGGCTTCGCTGTTAGGTTTCTTGTTGGCAGTTGGAGTAGGCACTTTGGGTGCGTTGTTGCTTCTACCAAGTTGGGTGCCAAACTTGGCACAGACATTGGTCGGCCCGGACCCAAAAGCATACTGGTACCTTTCTCGTGGCGCAGCATTTGTCTCGCTTGGCTTGCTTTGGATTTCCATGGTACTGGGCCTGCTGATCACAAATAAGATGGCGCGTTCATGGCCGGGTGCGCCTGCAGCTTTTGCGATTCATGAGTATGTTAGTTTACTTGGCTTGGCGTTTGCGGTTTTCCATGCCTTGATCCTGATGGGCGACCATTACATTAACTTTAAATTGGCGCAAATCCTGGTTCCGTTTGCGACCACGAATTATCACCCGGTTTGGGTGGGGTTTGGTCAGATTGGATTTTATGTTTGGCTGATTCTCTCTGCCAGTTTTTACGTGCGTCAGTTTATCGGAGCAAAGCTTTGGAGATTTCTTCACTTTGCAAGTTTTTTTACATTCATGATCGCCCTTTTCCATGGCTTAGCCAGCGGCACTGATACATCATTGCCTTGGGCACAGACAGTGTATTGGTTCCTTGGAGGAAGTTTAGTCTTCCTTACCTTTTATAGAATTATCGCGAGTCTTTTCCCGGAGAAGAAGCCGGCCCCTCGACCGCGCGCTGTCGCCCCACAGCCACAACCGCAGCATTCAATGCAGGCTGTGGCCTCATCCAATAATGTACCGACTCGTCCGATAGAGTCACAGAGTAAAGTTTAAAGATAGCAAGCTGAATCGATTTTGTTTTAAGCAAAGACCTCCCATTGGGAGGTCTTTTTCTTTTTTATCCCGCGACACTTAAAAGCTTTTCTAAACATCTAATTATTAGAGCTTAGCAAATTTGATTTTGTTAAGTGTAAGTGCATCCTAAGTTTTTTTATTACCAATTTATTATTGATTTTAATGAAAATGTAAGGTAATATTAACCTAACAAAAGTGCAAAGTCGCGGATTAACAATTTTTTTCATTGATTCGAACAATGTTGAGAGGAGTGTTGGATTATGGAAATACGGCTGTACTTTCAAATGCTAAGGCGAGGTTGGTGGATTGTTTTGCTTACCACTTTGACTGCTTTGGCCGTTGCACTGGCAATTTCCTATCTGGCTATTCCTCAATACACAGCATTGGCTCGCTTTATCGTTAATCCGAGCGGTATGTTAACTACTGGCAATGAAGTAATAAGTAGCTTGGATACGCTTAACAACCAGTCGATTATGGCCACTTATGCTGCGATCATGAACAGCAGCCGTGTTTACAATGAAACACTGGCTTTTATGAAATTTCAGCCTGATGCTTTGAAAGATTATACTTATAAAGCCGAAGTGCTTACTAATTCCAATATCATTGAGTTGAGTGTAACAGGGCCTAATCCTGAAATGGCAGCCAAGATTGCCAATGCGCTTGGCAATCAGACCATTAATTTTACCAATCGTTTGAATCAAGTCTTTTCAGTTGAGTTTCTGGATATAGCGATGCCTCCTGTTCTTCCAACTAGCCCAAAGCCGATTTTGAATGTGAGTTTGGCGCTAATGCTTGGATTGGTTGTTGGCATAATGTTAGCTATTATGAATGAGCAGCTTCGTCTTCCGCTAGAGGTTTTCAGGCAGCGACTTCATTTGGATGAGATTACAGGCGTCTATAATCGTAAGTATTTCTCCCGCTTTGTGGAAGAAGAGCTTGCGCAGAAACCCGATGACGTGCTCTCGATTGGAATACTAGAGCTAAATGGTTTGCGGGATCTTGTTGAAACATTGCCGGTTGTTAGCCTGCAAAAGGTCTTCAATCGTGTAACCGATATTCTGCATAAAGAATTACGAGGCAATGATGTTATTGGTCGTTGGGATGATATAAGTTTTATTGTAATGCTCCCAAGTACAACGGGATTGGCTGCAAAAGGGATTTTTGAACGCATATACCAGATGCTTTTGCAGCCAGTTAGTCTTGGCCAGCTAGATACAAGTGTGGAGCTTGATCCTCATATAGGTGGAGCTGAATACAGTAACAACATTTCTACGCAAGAATTGTTTGAAAAAGCCAATGGCACATTGGAGCAAGCTCGCCGAGACCGAGATAATCCAATATACGTTTGGGAAATCAAAAATCCATTTTGGTCGCAGAAGACCTTGGATCAAGAGTAGATGGAGAGATTCTCGGTACCCATGAAGGAAAAAACCATGTTCAAACACTTCCCTAAATTATTGACGATTTTGGTTCTTTGTATAGGTGTTTTCGTTGGGTTGGTTGTCCCTGTTCGAGCACAGGGTATTGTTCCTCCTCCCACAGCTACACAGACTCCTGTGTCAACCCCAGTTGTGTCACAACAGACGCTTACAGCCGTTAACTCCAATATCGTTACACTTGCGCAACTTCGAAAAAGTGACATACAACTTATTGGCCCCTACGATGCCGTTTCTTTTGCGTTTGCATTGCCTGCTGATTGGAGTTTGAATGGGGTTCCTCAGCTTTCTTTGTCCATGGGGGTGTCTTTCAATACGATTACCACTTTAGTGCAGGGGCAATCGTATGCTGTTGCTGGAGGCGGAACGCTTACCGTGCGTTTAAATAGTGTGATCGTAGCGACCATACCACTTAATCAAGTTGGTGATATTGAGAATAACATCCCACTGCGCCTCTCAGATTTTGATTCCATTCGCAGTGACGGCCGTATGCTGTTACAATTTACGCTAGATAGTGGGGCATATTGTCTTGCTGATCAGCATATGCAAGTGAATATCCATTTGGCTTCTTATTTCAATCTGCCGCATGGATTGATTCCACCGGTAACCGATTTAGTCAATTTCCCTCGACCCATTTACCAGAATTCGTTTGTCCCTGATTCGGCGTTGTTAGTTATCCCAGATCAGCCATCTGCTGAGGAATTGCAGTCAGCACTGACTATCGCTGCGACATTAGGCAGTATCAGCGGCAATACTATGGCTTTGGAAATGACAACTGTAGGCAAGTTTGATCCTTACCAACAATCAGTTAGTCAGAAAAATACAAATCATGTGATCCTTGTAGGCAAAGCTTCTTCTCTGCCTATATTGTCACAGTTGCAGTTGCCTTTGCCTGTTGCTGGAAGTAAATTCCAAATTGATGATGGCAGTGTAGATGATGGTGTAGTGGAGATGATCAACTCCCCTTGGAATGCGGCGCGCGTGGTGCTCGTTGTTTCTGGCAACACTGACCAGGGAATCATTAAGGCTGCCCAGGCTGTTAGTACAGGAGTTTTGCGTCCTTATCGTTTTCCGAATCTTGCCATTGTGCAGCAGGTACAAACTGGGTCGGTTTCGGTACCACGAGCAGTAGATCAGACATTGGCCGATCTTGGGTATGCGGGAAATTTGTTCAGTGATCGAGGCGCCGATAGCGTTTCATATATTTTCAACGTACCACAGGGTATGGCTGTTGGCCCAGATGCGTATTTCAATCTGGTTTTTGGTCATTCCGCATTGCTTAATTACAACCGCTCTGAGATTGTTGTTATGCTCAATAATAAGCCGGTCGGCAGTGTTCGTATGAGTGATACCACGGCCAATCAACCAAAGAATGACTATCGGATTTTGATTCCAGCTTCAGAAGTGGTGCCTGGCAACAACCGCATCGATGTAACCGTCAATATCGTACCTGTTGACGATTGTACGCCTCCGACATTGCAGGGGCTGTGGATCAATATCTGGTCGGACTCATTGCTGCACTTGCCGCTTACCCCTGCATCGGTTAATCCAGTGTCAATTCAAGATTTAGCGTCTTACCCTGCTCCGTTTACCCACAATCCTTTGCTGGGAGATACTGCATTCGTTCTCGAAAAGAATGACTTATTAGGTTGGAATGCAGCATTGCACATTGTTTCATTTTTAGGACAGCAAGTGAATGGCTCTATGACCCAGCTATCCGTATTCTATGGTGACAATGTGCCTGAAGCAGAACGTTCTAAATATAACTTTTTAATTATTGGGCATCCCAGCCAACTACCCATTGTTCGTGAAATCAACAACAAATTGCCGGCGCCCTTTTCAGCCAATAGTGACTTGGCCACTGAGACAAGTTTCCAGGTTAACTATCAAATTCCACCCGATTCCCCAATGGGCTATGTGGAGATGTTGCCTTCTCCTTGGAATTCAAGTAATGTGATATTGGCGATTTTGGGAAATACACCCCAGGGTCTTGGCTGGGCAACATCATCTCTGGTAGATCCAACTCTGCGTTCGCGTTTGGCAGGTAACTTTGCAGCAATAAATGATCGTCAGATCATAACGACTAATACATACTTGCCATCTATTGCAACAGGAGATTCCTCCATTCAGGCGGCGAACGTACCGGTTACCCAAACTGCGAACGCAGAGTCGGGTTCAGTACTGTTACCTCGTCCGGTCTGGGTTTTGCCGGCCTTGCTTATTTCTGTTATCCTGATTATCCTGATATTAGCGATTGTAGTTATTGGGTCTTGGTTGCGTAATCGCACTCGATTGAAATGATTGATAAGAGCAGGTGATGGCTGTGATGTAGAGGAGCGTTTCAGGTGATTGAATATTTTCTCCTCCCATTAAACTGACAGCCTCGCATGGATACGCCAACTTGTAATAGCGACTTAAGAATTGCATTGTTGCTAAATTTGAGAGGGTATATCTTTGGAAAACGAAGTTAGCTTGAATTCTTTTCGTGACAATGATCCAGATGTATTAAAGCTGGTTGAGGGTCGTAATTTTTATTACCTAACCAAGCGTATCTTGGATATTAGCTTGGCACTTTTATTGTTGTTGCTGGTGTCACCTATTTTGTTTGTGATTTCGATCTTAATAGTTCTATATTCACCGGGCCCAGTATTCTTTATTCAAGAAAGAGTAGGTTCCAAAAGACTATCTTGCGGCAAGCGGTCTTATTGGAAAAAGGTTACATTCTCTTGTTATAAATTTCGGACAATGCATGTAAATGCGGATACGTCGATTCATCAGGCTTATGTTCGGGCTTTGATTGAAAATGATAAAGAAAAGATGGATGTATTGCAGGGTCAGGCCACCCAAACACGTAAGCTGGTTCGCGATTCTCGTATAACTCGTCCTGGCAAATTCCTTCGCAAGCTAAGTTTGGATGAACTGCCTCAGTTGTTGAATGTATTATGCGGTGATATGAGTCTAGTTGGACCCAGGCCAGCCATTCCATACGAAGTGGAAATGTACGAACCCTGGCATATGCGTCGCCTTGAGGCCCAGCCGGGTATTACGGGATTGCAGCAAGTCACAGCTCGTGCTACAGCTGACTTCGATCAACAAATGAAGTTGGATGTTGAATATGTTGACCACCAGTCTTTGTGGCTGGACATAAAGATCATTTTAAAAACTCCTTTTGCGGTGATTTCTGCAAAGGGAGCAGAATAATTCAAGGAGGAAGGTTGATATGAGCGTAATAAACATAGGGATGATAGGCTATGGGTATTGGGGGCCGAATTCAACTCGCAATTTTTACGAACTCCCATCTTCAAATCTGGTTGCCATAGCGGATTTGAAGATGGAACAACTCGAACGCGCTAGAACAAAATATCCCGAGGTTAACTTGACTCAGGATTACCATGATCTTTTTAAGATGGGGTTGGATGCTGTTGTCATCTCCACCCCTCCAAAGACACATTTCTCAATTGCCAAGGAGTGCTTATTACAAGGCTTGAATGTGTTTGTTGAAAAGCCCTTAACTTTAAATAGTCGGGATGCCGAAGAATTGATTGAATTAGCGGATACACGTGGACTGACCTTGATGGTTGGACATACCTTTGAATACAACTCGGCGGTTCATGCAATGAAGAAATATATCCAGAGTCAGGAATTGGGAGATTTGTATTACATTGATACTGCTCGGCTAAATCTTGGTCTGTTTCAACGGGACTCTAATGTACTTTGGGATTTAGGTCCCCATGATATTTCGATTTTGCTTTATCTTCTTGATAAAACTCCGATTTCAGTGAGCGCCCAAGGTATGCCTTGTGTTATCCCTGGCGTCTTTGATGTAGCATACTTAAACCTGATTTTTCCGGACAATCTTACTGCGTACGTTCATGTGAGTTGGCTCGATCCGTGTAAAGTCCGCCGTGTTACGGTGGTTGGTAGTAAGAAGATGGCTGTCTTTAATGACATGGAAGCCGAAGGAAAGATTAAGATTTATGATAAAGGCATTGATGCCCCTGACTATACCAACGGTTTCGGTGAGTTTCAATATAACTATCGCTCAGGCGATATTACTATCCCAAATATTCGCTTTGTGGAGCCCCTGCGAGAAGAGTGCCAGCACTTCATTGACAGTATCGTGAACCATACGGAGCCAAGAAGTTCTGGGCGGAGTGGCCTGCGCGTGATCAAAGTTTTGGAAGCAGCTCAACGGTCAATCACAAATGGCTCTACTCATGAGGTGATTTCATGGTAAATGCAGAGTTTGTTCGAATTGCGCCAGATGTGAAATTAGGACATAATGTAAAAATTTATGCCTTTGTCAATCTGTACGGTTGCGAGATTGGCGACGAGTCTAAAATTGGTACTTTCGTGGAAATTCAAAAAGGTGCTTTTATTGGGAAGCGTGTCAAAGTTTCGAGTCACTCCTTCATTTGTGAAGGAGTGACGATTGAGGATGAGGTTTTTATCGGGCACGGTGTTATGTTTATCAACGATAAATATCCTCATGCAACTACAGATGAAGGTCAACTTCAGACAGAAGCGGATTGGATATGTACGCCAACTTTCATCAAGCGTGGAGCATCGATAGGAAGTAATGCCACTATTTTGTGTGGTGTTACTGTTGGAGAATATGCCAGTGTCGGTGCCGGAAGTGTCGTCACTCATGATGTTCCGCCCGGAGCAATAGTTGCAGGGAATCCTGCTCGGGTAATCCGGACTAATAAAGAATCAGCATAGGAGAATATTTATGAACATCCAGTTTGTAGATCTGCGCAAGCAATACGAGCCACTAAAAGATGAAATTCTTTCGGGAATCTCACATGTATTGGATGGAATGCACTTGTTTCTGGGAGAAAATGTCCAGTGTCTAGAGAGGGATTTTGCTCAGTTTTGTGGTGCGGCACATGGGATTGGCGTGAGCGATGGGACAACTGCGCTTAACATAATCTTGCGCGCTATGGATGTTGGCGCTGGAGATGAAGTTATTACTGTTTCACATACTTTTATAGCTACGGTTGAAGCGATTATTTTGACTGGAGCAAAACCGGTTCTAGTAGATATCGATCCTTCCACTTATTTAATGGATGTCTCGCAGGTTGAGGCGAAAATTACGCCTCACACAAAAGCTATTCTGCCGGTTCATCTTTATGGTCAAACTGTAGATATGGACCCGTTGTTGGATATTGCCAAGCGACATGGCTTAAAGGTTGTCGAAGATGCATGCCAGGCCCACGGCGCGGAATACAAAGGCAAGAAAGCGGGTACACTGGGAGATGCGGCTGGTTTCAGCTTCTATTATTCCAAAAATTTAGGTGCTTATGGGGAAGGCGGTTTTATCAGCACTAATGACGATGCATTGGCAGAAAAGATGCGTAAAATCCGCGATCATGGATCTGGCATTCGTTATCACCATGATTTAGTTGGCATAAACGGTCGTCTGGATGAGATCCAAGCTGTCGTGTTACGGGCCAAGCTTCCACATCTCGCGAATTGGAATCGGAAACGCCGTGAGCATGCGCACCTATATAGCGAATTATTGAAAGGCATGCCGGTTAAGATTCCTGTGGAAGCGACTGGCAATATACCCGTTTATCATCTTTATGTTATTAGTACTCCGAAGCGTGATGAACTGCAGGCTTTCTTGAAAGAGCATGGCATCTTTACCGGTATTCATTATCCTATTCCTGTGCATTTGCAAAAGGCAATGGAGTTCTTGGGTTATAAGCATGGCGATTTCCCTGTGACCGAAAATGTTGTCTC
>Ga0075275_1000076_pt1 | contig 11299 bp, 10 predicted proteins | sample SF_Rice_5C_80N_3_FD_69769 | JGI IMG/M metagenome (GOLD analysis project Ga0075275, IMG submission 69769) | Rice paddy soil microbial communities from Twitchell Island, California, USA - SF_Rice_5C_80N_305 | ecosystem: Environmental > Terrestrial > Soil > Paddy field/soil | place: USA: Twitchell... | reverse complement strand
AACCGGTGGTGGAGTTATGGGGCTTCGGCGTGAAGGGCGCGACCAATTCCACGCCCGAACAGGCTCAGCAGACGATCGACATTTTCCATCGTCCCACAGCGACTCAATACCAAGCCACCTTGATCGGCGGCGTGCCGTCCTATTGGCGCACTTTGGATCGAGACTCAGAATCCGACCCCGCCTGGACGAAGGTATATCATTCGTACGATGTGCTCAATCCCTGGGCGGTTGGACGTTACGCCAATCAAAACCAAGCCAATACTTATTTGCAAAACGTCACCATCCCCGATCTCAAAGACACGCAGGCACGCGGACAGGAATACATGCCGGTCATCTTCCCTGGCTTCTCGTGGACCAACCTCTATCCAAATTCCAAGTTGAACGAGATCCCTCGCGCATGCGGGAGGTTCTACTGGCGTCAGGCCTACAATGTAGTCTCGGCTGACACGCGCATGATCTTTGTAGCCATGTTCGATGAAGTGGACGAAGGTACAGCCATGTTCAAACTCGCGCCCACCAACGATCAATTACCGGTCGATGCCAAATTGCTCCCGCTCGATGCCGATGGCTGCGCCTTACCCAGCGATTGGTATCTACGTCTCGGCGCCGCAACAGGCCAGATGTTGCGCGGCAAAATTCCATTGACTGCACAGATTCCCATTCAGCCATAATGAGATAAACAAAAAGAGACGGACTAACAGTCCGTCTCTTTTTATATTCACCATTCTTACAACTTCGCCGGTGTCGCATGGGCAAGTTATGAATCGCTGGAGGGCAGGGAGTCTGCAAGTAGTTTCAACTGCTTGCGGTAAGTCTCAAAAGCTGACCTGCCCTGCGGCGTAATGCTCAACAGGGTTTGGGGTACTTTCCCCCGAAACGATTTCTCGACTTGAATGTAATTGCCCTGCTCGAGACGAGAGATGTGGTTGGAGAGGTTCCCCTTGGTCAATCCGGTCTCGTTCAGTAAGTATAGGAAGCCGACCTGCTCACCAGCGTACAGGATTGACATGATCAGCATCCGGGAAGGCTCGTGGATCAGCCGATCGATTGCGGCGACGCGTTGGGTTTCACGGTTCATGACTGTATTACAGGTCCGCTTCAGCGGGCGGCTGGGCGCCATGCAGGTACTGTACGAGTGTCACCCCGCCAGAGATGATGAAACAGGCCCCATTGGCAACAGAGGATAGTGCCATGGCAAGTGTCTGGCCAGGATTTATAAACGACACCAAGGCACCGATCAATACCAATGCACAAGCCAGGAAAACAAAACGCATCAACCGGGAGCGATAGCTCAGGACAAGGATGGTCAGACCAATTACTGCCCCGGTCAGAAGCGGCACCCAGGATGGACTGGTCTGCGAGTGTAATGCCAGAATAACCAGTGAGATGCATACCAAAGCCAACCAGGCGGTTATCCCATAGCGCTGCCAGCGCAAACTCTTCTGCATGTGGGGGGCGGCAACATATCCTGTGCGCGGATAGGTCAGGCGGGCCTTGATGGCTTGCAAAGCCTGACGTAAGACCCAGAGAACGAGCAGGATGGCAACAAGCAGGCTGAAGTTGGTTAATATGGGGTTGATGGAAAGAGTCTTGATCCTTGCCTGGGCGAGGAAATATAGACTTATCACTACAAAGAGCAGTCCGACAGTGATTTCAGCGAGGCCATCTACATACCAATACGCCTGCGTGCGGCGGATGGCAGTATCAACGGTATTTTTCATGTAAATGTAGTCCTTTATAGAGATAAGTTAGTAATACAAACTAGTCTGTATTTTATCCTAATGTTCAAAACTGTCAAGAGGTGATTTAACAAAAACAGGATGGCGCCCCCTTCTGCCATCCTGTCTACTTACCATGCGCTATTTACTTACAACTTCGCGAACCTGCTTACTACCTTTGCCGGTGTAGCGGGACGATCCATCACGCCACCTTGATAGATCTGAATCGGCGTGCCTTCGACCGCATATTTCAAATCAATGTATGCCTGACCCGTTAGGAAGCGATCCACGTCAATGGCGCAGGAAGTGACATAGCCAATGGTCTTGCCGTCTTTATCCGCAACTGGGTCGCTGTTGTGTGCCATGCGCACGCGCTGGTCAGCGAAGCGGAAACGCACGACCACGCTCTTGCGTTCTTTCTCGCGCGCCACATATGCGTCGCGCCCGATGAACCACGGCTTGTAGGTTTTGACGTAGGAACCGAATCCGCCTTCGGCAACACCGAGATCACGCTCGCCATGTTTGCCAGAGCCGAGTCCCATTTCGTCGCCGTACAATGGCAAGCCCGCTTCAGTGCGAAGTGAATCGCGCGCGCCCAAACCAATGGGCTTGACTCCGAACGGCGCGCCGACTTTCAGAATCGTGTTCCAAAATTCAACGGCGCGGTCGGGATGCGGGAACAATTCAAACGCCATCTTCTCGCCTGTGTAACCTGTGCGCGAGATGATCAGATCAAAACCACCGACAACACCATCGCATAATTCTGTCCGCTTCAATTTCATGATGCGTGCTTTTGTTTTATCGTCCACGCCCATCGCCAATAAAATGTCGCGGCTCTTCGGTCCTTGAAGGGCGATATCGATCCGCATATCGGAACCCGCTTTCGGGTCCCGTAAGTTGCGGATGACCGCCTCGTAGCCATACGTCCGTGCAAACGGTCGTGCGTTATCAATTTTCACTTTTCCATCGCGCACCGATTCGAACCACGTCCGATCCTTGTCATCGTTCGAGGCGTTGACCACCACCAAATATTTATCCCACGCGCGGCGATAGACGAGCGTATCGTCGATCACGTCCGCATCGGGCGTGAGAAACTGGCTGTATAAACTTTCGCCGGGCATCAGACCGCCGCAATCGTTGGCGCAGATCGTGTCGAGGAACGACGCCGCGTCGGGACCCTTGACTTCATACACGCCCATGTGAGAGACATCGAAGAGACCCGCGGCTTGGCGCGTGGCGAGATGTTCTTCATAGATGCTGGTGTATACGACGGGCATTTCCCACCCCGCGAACGGGACCATTCTGCCGCCCAAATCTCGATGAGTTTGATTCATGCGAGTCTTTTTCAACTCGCCTTCAACTTCATTCCATCCAAACGATGGAAGCGCTTCTTGCTTGACCTCCGAACTGATCCCGATATAGAAAGGCTTGTCCACGTTGACGGCTTTTCCCGTGACCAGCACGCTCGGTCGGATGTCTTTCTTTTTTACATCCGTCACGACGAAGGGCCCCGGCATTCGCTTCGCATCGAAATCTTTTTTGCCGTCCAGGTTGAACGACATGTATCCATCCGAAAGGTCACGCAGCCACGTACTGACGATTCCTGCCTTGGCGGGCGGCACTTCGATCTGATACGTGTTCGCATCCACGCAAGTCACTACACATCGGAAAGCGTTCTTCGGCGTGGTGATCGTGCCGACCAATGACTTGCCCTTCTTCAATAACGACATATCGCAGGAGACAGCGTAATCCAAAACCTGCCGCACGCGTTGACCCGATAATTCAAATACGCCCGTCGTGGATTTATCATCAACAAAATAAAAATGTGGATAGCCGCTCTTCTTGAATTTGAAATCAATACCTGCCGCGCTTGCAAGTTTGCGGACGCGCAGCTTGGCATCATTCAACACATTGAAATCCAACTTTGCGCGCTTGACTCTGCCTTTATGCGGCGTATCTACTGCGTGAGGCGCGCAGGCTAACAAGACATCGGCCATGATGTCTGCCAACTCACGCGATGTCTTTTCAGTGAAGCCGCGTTGCGTGATCCACGGCGTGCCCATACGGATGCCGGATGGATCAGCCGAATTCTTATCGCCTGGAATGGTGTTGCGATTGACGACAATGCCGACGATGTCCAAAATACGCGCGGCCTGATCGCCCGTCAGCGAAACGCCGTCAGGCGATTTGACGCTGGTCACATCCACGTTGAGCATGTGGCAGTCCGTGCCGCCAAACGGGACGCGCAGTCCGCGCTTAGTGAATTGATCGGCCATGGCTTGCGCGTTCTTGATGGTCTGTGCTTGAAGTTTCTTGAACTCTTTGGTCTGCGCGAGTTTGAAAGTTAACGACAGCGCGGCGAATACATTGACGTGAGGGCCGCCTTGCTCACCGGGGAACACAGCTTTATCAAGTTTCTTCGCAATTGCTGAATCAGTTGTCAGCAACACTGCGCCGCGCGGCCCATCCAACGACTTGTGAGTTGTAGACATGACCACATGCGCGTGTCCAATCGGTGAAGGCACAACGCCTGCCGCGACGAGTCCGCCGATGTGTGAAATGTCCGCCAGGAAATACGCGCCGACTTCATCCGCGATAGCACGGAACTTTTTCCAATCGGGAACCCACGAATAAGATGAATAACCAGCGATGATGAGTTTTGGTTTATTCTCCAAAGCCATGGCGCGAATTGCGTCGTAATCCAAGCGTTCGTTTGAATCTACTGTGTAGTGAATCGCCTTGAACCATTTGCCGCTGCGATTGACCGATGAGCCGTGTGAGAGATGTCCGCCATGCAAAAGGTTAAGTCCCATCACGGTATCGCCGATGTTGAGCAATGCTTGATACACCGCGTTGTTGGCGGGTCCGCCCGAAAGCGCCTGCACATTGACGAAAATTTTGTCAGCAGGATACTCTTTTGTGGCGAAGGCTTTCGCCGCGCGTCTGCGCGCCAGCGACTCGACCACGTCGGCATATTCCACGCCTTTGTAATAGCGTGGGTCGCCGTTGCGGCGATAATCACCTAAACGCGCCGGATAATCCAAAATTTCTTCTTCGGACATCCAGCGCGTCTCTTCTTCGGGGTAGCCTTCGGCGTAAATATTTTGGAAGGCAGACATCAACGCTTCACGAACCGCCAGCGGAGCGGTCGATTCGGACGGGATCAAAATCAATTTGCGGGCCTGACGTTCGGCCTCGAGTTGAGTCAATTCAAAGACATCGGGGTCAAGTTTGGCGAGGTTGCCGCGGACAAGAAAGTCAGCCATGGGGATTCTCCTTGAGAGAGTTAGGTTTTTGATTTGTCTGGCAATTGAATTGTAGAACGTTAGATAGGCTGGGTCAAGTGAATAATGGCATATTTGAAAAAGTCCGCTCACTGGTAAAGAAAAAAGCCACACGAAACTCGTGTGGCTTGGGAAAGACATTCCAATTTTTGTTTATTGAGGAGCAGAACCTTCAAAAGGCAATTTGTCGGCGTACCACTGAAGTAGCCCGCCCGTGACGCTGACCGCCTGGAAACCGTTCGATGCCAAAATCTGCTGGCCTTGTTTGCTGCGATTGCCGGAATGACAGATGACGACGATTTGTTTATTCTTTGGCAATTCATTGAGACGATTCGGAAGTTCGTCCAACGGAATCAACGTTGCGCCGGGAGCACGATATTGATCCCATTCAGCCTGTGTGCGGACATCCAACAGGAACGCACCTTTTTGGACCATTTGATACGCATCGGTGGGGCTGACGCTGGATGCCTGTGCGGTGCCTGTATTGCCAAAGATGAAAATTGAAACGATGATCACCACTACAACGACCAGGATGCCAACCTGCGTCAGCGGGTTCCGTAAAAAGGCGAATTGTCCCTTTTGTTTTGCATTATTTTTCTTTTGAGATTTTCGAGCCATGCTTCCTCGCTTGTGTTTTTTATTTAGATGAAAAGCAGGAGAAATAGTTGCACAAATAAAAAGTGTGGCGAACTTATTGTTCGCCGCACTGGAAGGCCTATGGTCTATGCCCGCCGCCGCCGATACCGCCTCCACCACCAAGGCCGCCTCCACTCCCGGGCAACCCACCCGCAGTTGGACGTTGTCCGAGCGCACCTTCGAAACTGGTTAGATTATTGCGCGCTTGTGGCATTTGTCCGCGAGCAAGCTGGGTGGTGATCTCGCTGAATTTTCCGGCCAAATTGCTGGCCTCGGGTCCGCCAAAAGCCTGCAATCCGGCACTGGCGTTTGCGCCAAGCTGAGCAAGGTTGGTCAGCTCGTCTTTTGAAAGTTTATTATCGCCCAAGGCAAGTTTAGCGGCATCCACGAATTGGAATGCAGATTGAAAAGCACTGAGTTTATCGGTTGGAATATTATTGGCCTTGATCTGCGAAAGTTGACTTACCCGTTCCTGCTGGTCCTTCTGCAATGTGCTGGATAGATTCTGAGCCTGTGACTGCAAGTTACTGGCATGATCCTGTGCCTGCTGTGCGGCTGCATTCAACTGATTGATTGTATCCTGCGCTAACGTCAACCCTTGCGAGAGCGTGTTGCTGATTTGCTGCAGGGATGTGTCGATCGAACTGAGCGTGGAGTTCATCTGATCAAGCTCGGATTGAATGCCGTTCATGGCCGTGATCATTTCGTTGGCGAGTGCAGCGTATTCATCGGCATATGCTGTCATTTCACTTTCGAGTTGTGTGATCTGGGTTTCGGCGGCATAGTAATAAGTGTAAATGTAAGTCACTTCATCCTGCGTGACCGTGCCGTCGCTGGTGGCCTGTGTAACTGCGGCAGTGGTTTGGTCGGTGGCGGCGACGGCTGAATTAACCGATTGATCGATCAGTGCGGTCAATTGTTCTTCAGTCATCGTGACATATTCGACGGGCGCGCCGGGCGTAGCCGTCGGCGGCATGGATGTCAGCGAGTTGGCGTTGACGGTGGCCTGGGCCAGAGCCTGGGATTGCTGCGTCCCGGCCACGGCCGTGCTGACGGCATTGCCGGAGGCAGGCGCCCCACAGGCGATGATGCTGGCGGCCAATACCAACACGGTCAAGATGATTCGATAAGTTGAGTTCATTTTTCATTCTCCTTTGGTAAGATGATTGTGAGTTCATCAAAACATATGAAGATGGATTGAATATGAATTTCTGACGGACAAATTATGATTATTTTTTGGCTTCAACTGTAAATTTCCCGGTAATTTGCAAGCCAGATTAATCAACACATCGGCCAGTTATCCCCGTCATAGGAACAATAAAATTTGTTGCAGGTTGATAAAGACGATTTAGTTTTACCCCCAAAGAAATATTTTCAACTTTAGAATTTGCTTACTTAATGTTTTGTAAGGTGATGCTGCCGCGAAGGCCGACTGAAAACGATCAATAGCCTCTTTCAAAATCAACCCGGTATTTCAACTCTTCGCCGCGTGAGTATCGCTTGTAATTTTCAATGAACAGTTCGGAAATATCTTTTGGAAAACTTGGCGCAGCGGTGTGAGATGTGATTAATAGATTTGGCGTGCGCCAGAAAATATGATTCGGCGGAAGTGGCTCCTGTTGGAAGACATCCAGAATCGCTCCGGACATTTGGCCGGACGCGAGCGATTCTGCCAGCGCAGTTTCATCGACAGCGTTGCCGCGACCAACGTTGATGAATAAGGCGTGTGACGGTAAGGATTTCAGGACAGAAGAATCAATGATATGCCGTGTCGCATTTGTGTTTGGCAAAACACAAATTAGATAATCGAGATTTTTTGCAAAATCAGAAACATTGGCATGAAAATAAACATCCACATCAGGACAAGATTCGCTGGTGCGTGTAAATCCGTGAACGGTCATGCCGAAATGTTTGGCAGTGTTTGCGAGATACGCGCCAATCGAGCCGACGCCCAGCAGGCCGAGAGTTTTTTCGCGCAAGGTTCCGGGGACGGTTTTATCCCAAAGATTTTTTTGCTGTGAAAAATATCGCTGTAAAATTTTTCGCTCATGCAAAAGCAGATATCCGAAAACGTATTCAGACATCAGCGGGCCGAAGACGCCGCGGGCGTTGGTCAAAATGTAATCGCGGCGCAGAGCGGGATCAAGCAAAGGCTCAACCCCAGCCCACATGGCCTGGACCCACTTCAAGCGCGGAAGGAGCGGCAGCGCGTCGCGGATAAGATTCGGTTCGCCGAAGACAAGTTCAATATTTAAGTCCGGCGTGGTAACGATATCCAATTCAGGCAAACGTGCGGTTTCGAGTTGATGAAGATAATCGTCGGATTTTCTGGCAAGCAGTAAAAGTTTTGGCATGGCGTCCTTTCAAAAAAGCCCGACGGAAACCGTCAGGCTTTTTTTTCATTTGTGGGTACTAAGGAGAGCGAAGTCCTCGTAGAGGAAACTCCTGACCTTTGCAATTAAATCAAAAGTGGGTGCTAACAAGGCTATCTTCTTCGGAAGGAATAACTAAAGGATAGACGTAGTTGATAATAGCAGCATCGCGGCCCAAGTCTATTTTACTCACAAATTGAGCGATCAGCTTTTTAGCTGTGAGCATATCACCACCTTGATATGCTTTTTGAATTTGCGTGCGCCAAGTTTCAAATACCAGCGCAAGCGCATCAGGCGTGATCTGTGGTGTCTCTGTTTCGCGTTCGGTCTTCAATATTTTTATGCGCGCAAGGTGTTCTGCTTTTTCCTGTTTAAGATTTTTCAAACGCTCTGCTATTTCTTCAATATCACCCGTGCTCTCTGCCAGTTGTAGCAAACGGTTTATAGATCGCTCTGTAAGTATAAGCAGGTTATTTACATCTCCTATCTCACGGTCTATCTTGCTCATGTCTACTAATTGATTTTGAATTTCTTCTATCAAATCCTCCACGAAAGATGGCGAGAGAATCTGATTCAATACCGCATCAAGAATAACTCTGTCAGCTCTGCGGGCATTTACACTGTGTGCGTTCGGGCAATCTGTATAACCCTTTTTGCGGTCCCTCTTTCCGCATAGATAACTGCGATAATCTCTAGCAGTGTGTAGGACCATCGCAGATCCGCAATGGATACAAAAAGCCAAACCTGAAAGCAACGATGGATGCGACATTCGGCGGGGGTGAGTTAGGCCCGTCGTTCTCCCTTGCTCTCGATAGTGAGGCATCGTTTTTTCAATTTTCCTTACAGCTTCCCATGTTTCCCAAGTTATCAAGGGCTCATGGTGGTCTTGGACTTCGAGGTCTCCCGCTTTCCCGATGCCTAAATAACTTTTATTTCTGAAATGAGTAGGCCACGAATTTTTATTAGTGTAAATTTTTCCTCCAGTCGCTTCGGTAATTTCCCTATAGCTTTTTCCCTTGGCGCGCATTTCCCATGCAAGCTGCACAAGCGGTGCTAATTCGGGATCCGGTTCCCATTTGACGCCCACGCGCGGCGCACCATTACGCCGCAACCCGTGTGAGTCTTTTACTACACGGTAGCCTTTCGGCGCCTGACCCCCGTTGCTATAACCTGCTTTTACTCTGTCAGCTATACCGCGCTTGATCTGTTTTCCAAGCTGAATGGAAAAATCAGCATTTGTATATGCCTTGAGGGATAAAAAGATTTGACCAGTCAAACCCTCGGGTATTTGTTCTGTCAGCGAATGAACAATTAAACCCTTAGTTAGCAGTCCATAAAAATAATAGTTGAAGTCTGCAATGTCACGTGAAAAACGCGAATAAGCCCAAAGGATTAAGCCATGTGGGCGCAATTCATCGGGACAAGTCATAACACTATTGACCATCTCTAAAAATTGATTTCTGTTTTTTGTCTTTCGACCGCTCGCAGTCTCAGAATAAATCTTACTTAAAGCAAACCCGTATTTATTGCAGTAATCAATAATTGCCCGTTTCTGCTGGCCTATGCTTTCTTCTTGATTCGGCCCACCGCTATCCCTCAAGTAAGCGATAACATCACTACCGGCTGGAAGAGTCGGGGGTGGGGGATAAATATAATCATTCATCGCATAGATCCTTTTGGTGAGATTTTGCCATCTTTGATTTCCAGTATGCCCTGTTCAATCATGCATTTGATAATTTGTGCCATGTCAAAAGCCATCACCGCGCGCGCGGATCTCTGCGCTGCGGCCAAGTCTTGAAATTGATTACCGCCAATTTCTCGTAGTGTGATTGTTGGTGATGTCCTGGACATTTCTATACAGCCTTTAAATCTTCGTTATTGCATGACTTCCAAGCAACGATTTAATTCATCAGGAAAATAATGGGCCGCAATCCTATTATCTGAGGTGACTTCATATTTGCCATCTACTGTTACCGGCTTTATGTCCGCAGGCCATGTAATAAGGATCTGCTTTTCAGGATGTAGGGCATTTTCGATTAAGCTGCACAGGTTCCCGCCGCTTTTGTGAAAATCAGTTAGATCCTTGTCACCTGGTCTCAGCTGAGGCACGGTTAAGCGTTGTGCATTGTGTAACCAGGTTAATTTGTTTGCGCCTCCGTTGCCCGCGTGATCAATGTCGTAAGCCAGGATGAAAGCAGACGGGCGTAAAAGATAGATGCCCCAAGTTGCAAGGTTTAGATTGTTTCCCGCCGCACCTAGTGTGATAACACTTGCCAGGTCTTTAATTTCCTGTTTGAGCAAAAGTGCATCAAATTCACCCTCGCAAAATATCGTGGGCTGGTCCTTCGCTATGAAGTCTGCAAGGTAAAGCGCGGATGATTTACTACCTCGGATGTTTATATACTTTGGCATATGGCCGCGTGGATGTGCCGGCCTCATTTTCAAGTACCAAACTTTTCTTAAAATAATTCCAGGCACTAATACACCCTCAAAGAAATACAGCGGGCGCGAATCATCATTTGGATTACCCCAAGCTTTGGCCTTTTCTGTGTAATCCTTGGGAATATATCCAAGCCGTGCTACGCGGATCGTTTCATCTTGCAGGCCACGCGCCCGTAACCATGCAAGCGTTGCTGTGCCGCGTTCATCCCACAAAGCGGTCTGAGCGCGTTCTATCAATTGCATAGCGCGAGCCCGCCACGTTTCACATGGTGGGGTGTCTGGTTGTTGTATTGGTGGTTCTTGCCTCGTGCGATTCGGATCTGGCTTGAGTTGCAAAGCTTTCAAAGCGTCAGCGTAACTCATGCCGCGATATTCCATCAGCCATTTGACCGCCCCGCCTTGTTTATCACATGACCAGCATTTCCAGAACGGAGGCCGCGTTGAATCGCCATTCGTCACAGTAAGTGACGGCTTTTTATCGCCGTGCTTATGCCTAGGAAAAGGGCAGTGGTAGAGCATCCAGCGCCCTGATTTTTTACCTTGCCCAAGATCGCTTTCAATCAAGGCTATCAAGTCAATATTTGCGTTTTTGTCCATTTTTTCCTTTTATTAGCTGTTTTTTGCATAAGAGTCCAGGTAGTCCAGCACTTCTGACCTACTAAAAAAGGCATGGAAGTGTAGGACTCTCTGGACTCGTCCAATTCGATAATCATCAAATTAGTTTTCCTTGTTGATTGCGTGGCGTGAATTTGGCTAATTCAAAATAGGCTGTTTGCCCAAAATATGTTTTGATTACTTTGCCGCTATTCATCAGATCGTTAAGTCTTTCTCTCACATGGTTGACTGC
>Ga0075275_1000075_pt1 | contig 11326 bp, 14 predicted proteins | sample SF_Rice_5C_80N_3_FD_69769 | JGI IMG/M metagenome (GOLD analysis project Ga0075275, IMG submission 69769) | Rice paddy soil microbial communities from Twitchell Island, California, USA - SF_Rice_5C_80N_305 | ecosystem: Environmental > Terrestrial > Soil > Paddy field/soil | place: USA: Twitchell... | reverse complement strand
AGAATGCAAAAGTTAAGACAAATACTTTTACCGATACTCATATTGGGACTTGTGTCTTGCGGTGTCACAAAACCGATAATGCCTGATGCTTCGTCATCACCCACCCCATTCACTCAAATAAGTTCAACTCCGACTATAGAAACACCGACAGCATTTCCGTCCGCAACTGCAACAGAAACAGCATCACCTTCCCCAACGCCCAGCCTTGGAATCCTGAATAACGATGATCTCAAATCAAAGATAGACAGGCTTGTGACGTCGTTCTTCGAGCAAACACAAACTCCGGGACTTGGAATCGCTGTCGTGATCCGCAACCCGCAAACAGGTCGGTTGGAAGCGATGTTGTTGAACTATGGCACAACCGCCAAAGATGGCAGTGAATCCATGACATCTGATACTGTCTACGAGATCGGGTCTATCACAAAAGTTTTCACTGGCATCCTGCTTGCCGAGGCAGTCAACGCGGGCAAAGTCAAGTTCGATGATCCGATTCAAAAATATCTTCCGGCTGGCATTCAAGCGCCAACTTATAACGATACACCGATCACACTGGTTAATCTTGCAACACATCACGCGGCCCTGCCGCGCGATCTTGAATCCGATAACATCTCCGATATGTATGCCTGGCTGAATACATTTCATCTTACTCAGGCACCCGGTACGAAATACAATTATTCCAATCTGGGTTATTCCTTGCTTGGAGATATTCTGGCACGACTTTCAGGAAATGATTTTGGCGCACTTGAATATCAAGCTGTCAGCAAACCCCTGGGTTTGCTGGATACCAGTGAAACTTTATCAAGTGATCAAGAAAACAGATTAGCTCAAGGCTACACAGGCGACGGTGCACTTGCAACTTATTTTCCCGATTCAGGCGCGATGAGCAGCGCTGGATATTTGCATTCCACCCTCAATGATATGACCCAGTTCCTTGTTGAAAATATGCAGCCCGACACAACTTCCCTGGCTTCTTCAATTAGACTCGCACAGATGAATATCACCGACGGACAAGAACCAGGCTCAGGCACAGGTCTGGGCTGGGAAATCGAACGACCGAACACACCCACCGAAAGAATCTATAAGGGCGGCGGAACTCCCGGCTTCACAACCTATATTTCATTTGCAAACAACGGTAGTTCAGGTTTTGTATTGCTGACAAATGGGCAGTATGTGAATTATCTTGTCCCCACCATGCTTCACTTATTGGGTGAAGACGGCAATTAAGGTCAGTGAATCATTTGCAATAACGCGCCAACCCCTCACGATCTTTTATAGTGACCCGCCCGAAATCATCCGCTGCGATCAAATCCTGCTGCTTGAACGCCACCATCACCTGATTAACACGTTTGCGCGATGCACCGACAAGTTCCGCGATATCTCCTTGCGTGAGCGTGATCGGGATGCAAACCTCGTTGCTGGTTTTATCAGCCCCATATCTTTCTGCAAAAGCCAAAAGTTGACGCGCCACGCGTCCATCGACATCCAATGTTGCGAAAGCCTTGATCAATTGGTCAGATAAACGGATACGTGCTGAAAGAATCTTTACAAGGTTAAGCGCCACTGGCGGGAATTCATTGAGCATTTGTTGAAAGGACGCGTTATCCACCCAAAGCATGAGCGTATCTTCCAATGTCAGTGCGCTGGCCGAACGCCCCACACTATCGATCAGACTCATTTCACCCAACGTGTCTCCGCCTCCCAGGATCGAAAGTACAACATCGCGGCCATCTGCCTGCTCGACATGCACTTTCACCGTTCCAAATAAAATAATGTAAACAGCTTCAGCGGGTTGTTCGAAAGTGAAAATATTTGTCCCCGAGGGAAATAAACGACGATGCGCGCGTTGCGCGACCCAGTCCAATTGTTTTGGGGTCAAGCCGCGCAAAAGAGGAATATCACTCAATAAATTGCGGGTATCGTCCGTTTTTATTTCAGCCATCGTCAACATGATTTTACCTCGCCTTTACAGCGGCAGACATTATCAGCGCAGAAGATTCATTGACTCGCACGCGTTCACTTCCAACTTTCATAATTAATCCTTCATACGCAGCGCGGACGTTTGGAAATGACGTTCGTGCCTTGACCTCGAGGCGGGCTACCGTTTCATCGTCATAATTCGGGTCATGATGGAATAACACCAACTCATCCACTTGTGCGGCTGCTGCCAGTTCGCAAGCCATCTGCACCGTGGAATGCCCGTAACCTTGAGTGGATGGAAATCCTGTTAATTGTCCGCGGTAATGTTCTTCGCTATATTGCGCATCATGGATGAGTACATCTGCGCCTCGCGCGAAGTTTGCCAATTTTTTGTCTCCGCCCACATAACCTTCCGTGTCTGTGGCGTAGACCAGTGCATGGCCGCGATATTCGATTCGGTAAACGTAGACTCCTCCGGGATGGGCGTAGGAGCGATAAATTTTAACGGTAACCGTTTTGGAGCGCTGCCCTGAACCGGTCGAAGGGTCAGAAGAAGAAGCGGAATTAACTCTCATGCCGGTTGAATCAAGAGTCAATACATCCGTCTCTTTCAGCGAACGAATATCCTTTGATGCGTTCATGTCATGCAAGCTAACTGGAAAAGTCTGTGCAGATTGATTCGAATCCAAAATGTTTTCCAATGTTTCAGTCGCTGTACCCGGACCAAAGATACGCAACCGCGCGCCCGGAATATAAGCTGGAAGAAAGAACGGAAAACCTTGTGTGTGATCGTGATGCAAATGGCTCAATAAAAGCGTGACATCCAATTGATGCGTGCGTGCCAACTCCTGTCCAAGTGCGATGATGCCCGTACCCGCATCCAGAATAATGATGTAGCCGCCCACACGCACTTCGACGCAGGCAGTGTTGCCGCCAAACCTGATTGTGTTTTTGCCCGGCGTTGGATAACTGCCGCGTACTCCCCAGAAACGAATTTTGAAATCACTCATAGCTACCTCTACATCTTGAATACACTCGCATTATCTTCGCGGATGAGCCCATTCGCAAGGAAAGTTTTCCCAGCAGGGATGGGAAATGTTTCTCACACTTTAGATATGCCTTTTGTGGTCAGTGCTGCCCATCCGCCAAAACTTGAAAGAAAACCCCATACGATGGGCGACTCATTATTGACTGCTATAGCAATGCCAGCAAGAATTAATATCCCCAAAAGAATATAGAATCTCAAAATAGAGACATTGATATCTTTACGTTTCAAAGAAGGTTTGATGTTTCTCAAATTTCTCTTTTTCTTTTTCATGGCATTCACCTTGTTTATAAACTTGTAGTTCCAGTTCCTACAAACGGATCAAGAACAATTTTGTTTACTTACATGTTTTTTTGTACAATTAGTTTACTATTCTTATAGAGTATTTTTTTTACAACATCGAAGATAGCATAAGTTGCAGCAACAACCTAGTAGGAAAATTTTTTTTATATCAATTCAGGAGAGATAATAATTTTCTGCTAGATTCATCTTTTGATATTTAGTTCGCTAGCCAGCCGTCTAGAATATTTGTGCTATACTTTGGACATGCCCCCCGTTGTCCGCGCTTCCGAAATTGGTTCGTATCTTTATTGCCGCCGCGCCTGGTGGTATCGCAAACAAGGCGTGGAATCAGAAAACAAAGCCGAGCTTGCAACCGGGACTGAGCTCCATCGCCAGCACGGACGCAAGGTTATCGCGGCGGGGCTTCTGCGGACTTTGGGCGTTATCCTTTTACTCGCGGCTTTTATTTTGCTGGTAGCTTATCTCACTTTCAAATTCATCTAATGCAATATATTGCCCTTCTCCTTTTCATTCTTGCCATCGTTTTCTTCTGGCAGTCAAATCGCCAGCAGAAGCAGGCCGGTCTGCCGGGCGGACGCGTCATCTACACTGACACGCGCGCCTGGGGTGAAGTGGAGAAGCCGCTCTTTTCCCAAGAGTTGGGGTTGACCGGCAAACCGGATTATCTCGTCGAGCAGAACGGACGCATCATTCCGGTCGAAGTTAAAACGGGACGCACACCTGAAGCGCCGTACGACTCGCACATCTTCCAGGTCGCGGCTTATTGTCTGCTGGTTGAAAAAACCTACGGCAAACGTCCGCCTTACGGGATCATTCATTATCCAAACCGAGACTTTGCCGTGGATTACACCCCCGTGCTTGAATCATCTTTGCTCGATCTGTTGGCAGAATTAAAACGCGACGAAACGCGCACCAATGTTCCGCGTTCACATGACGACGCAGCGCGTTGCCGCAAATGTGGGTTCAAGAAAGTATGTGACCAGAGTTTGGCTTGATGGGATGGGAGTGTATAATATTTCAATATGTCCGAGCCGTTCAGCCCAAAACGCCCCGTAGTTGTTTCATATCCGAAGATGCCGGATGCCGTTGCCGAAGCCGATTTGATCGTTAAGTTTTTGAAGGAAAAAGGTTTCAACGCACCACAAGGCTCCTTGTATGATGAAGATTTGCGGCGGCGTGTTAAGAGCGGCGAGTTTGATATGCTGATCGCAGTTGGCGGCGACGGGACCATGTTGCGTGCCGGGCATTTATGTGCGCCATGTGGTGTCCCGATTTTGGGGATCAACCTCGGACGTTTGGGTTTTCTCATCCAAATTCAGCGCGACGAATGGCAGCCAATGCTGGAACGACTTTTCAACGGCGAGGCCTGGATCGAGAATCGCATGATGATCCACGCCGAACATGTTCGAGCCGGTGAAGTGATCGGACACTGGCACGCGCTTAACGAGACCGTTGTCAGCCGCGGACAAAACCTTCGCCCGGTGCGGCTGGCTGCCAGCGTGGATGGACGCGTGCTGACAACTTATGTTTGCGACGGCCTGATCGCATCCACACCCACCGGTTCAACTGCTTACGCTTTGGCCGCCGGTGGCCCGATCCTTCCGCCTGATTTGCGAAATATTCTGATCGTGCCGATCGCGCCTCACCTGTCTGTGGACCGCGCCGTTGTTTTAGCGGAAGGCTCATCAGTCAGCATTATTGTGAAGAGCGATAATGCAGTTGTCAGTGTGGACGGACAACCACCTTTGCCGCTCGCCGAAGACGACCACGTGGATATACGTGCGGCATCGTATGTGGCGCAATTCGTCCGCTTTGGGGACCCGGGTTATTTTTATCGCAACTTGAATGCTCACATGAATCAACCTCACCTGTAGGATAGACATAATGACTAACTCCGACAATTTATTTTGCTATGTTCACCCGAATCGCCCGACCACTTTGCGCTGTAATCGTTGTGAGCGTCCGATCTGCGCGCAATGCGCCATCCTAACCCCCACCGGTTATCGCTGCAAGGAATGTGTGAAATCGCAACAAAAAGTTTTCGATACCGCCGTCTGGACAGACTATATTGTGGCCTTCATCGTTGCCGTGATTGCGTCAGGGATTGCCAGCGTGCTGGTGATGGTGGTCAGCTCATTTTTCTTTGGCATATTTGTTTTGTTTATTGCCCCCGGCGCAGGCGCTGTGATCGGCAATGTTATTTTACGTTTTATCAAAAACAGGCGTTCACGTTTGTTGTTCACCACTGCTGCGGTGGGCATCGTAGTCGGCGGAATCCCTGCGCTACTTATATATACCCTGCCCGCCATCCTTATGATTTTTTCAGGCAGCCTTCAGGGTCTGGGTGTTCTCCTGCCCGCCATCTGGCAGGTCGTTTATCTCGTGATGGCAGTGCCTGCCGCGTACACACAAATTTCCGGAATTCGCATTGGTGGCTAAATGCTGACCGAACTCCACATCCAGAACTTCGCCATCATCGACAAGCTCAATCTCAAACTTGGTCCCGGTCTCATCATCCTGACCGGTGAAACGGGCGCGGGCAAATCCATCATCCTGGACGCAGTGGATGTGTTGGTCGGCGGCCGCGCTGATGCGACCATGGTCAGGGCTGAGGCGGATAATGCATTCGTCGAAGGCGTGTTCCAGCTCAAGGGTCCGGAAAAAGAAGCGGTGAACGAAATCCTGAAACGCGAAAACCTTTTGGATGATCCCAACTATGTGACGCTGACTCGCGAGATCCGCCGCGAAGGACGCAGCACAGCCCGCGTCAATGGCCGGACTGCGGGCGTAGGCCTGCTCAAGGAAATTGGTGCGGCGCTGATAGATATCCACGGCCAATCTGAACATCTATCTTTGCTCGATCCACGCGCGCATCTCGGTTTGTTGGATCGTTACGCGGATATTTCAAAACCGCTCAGTGAATATCGTCAGTCATATCAAAAGTTATTGACCGTCCGCCGCGAGTTGAACGAACTGCGCGCCGCACAAGCGGACGCCGACCGCCGTCTCGAAATGTTAACTTTTCAAGCCGAAGAAATTGAATCAGCCAAGCTCAAACCCGGCGAAGAAGATGAACTGCGCAAGGAACGTGATCGTTTGGCAAATGCCGAATCTTTGGCGCAATACGCCCAACATGCCCTCGAAGTTTTGGACGAGGGCTCGCAGGAATCCGTGGCGGCCAGCGATTTGATCGGTCAGGCCGCGCAGGCGTTGGCCGCGCTTGCAAAAATCGACAAGGGGCAGGAAGAACTTGCGAATCAGGCCGCGGTGTTGGAAGATACGGTCGCGGATGTTGTCCGCAGTCTGCGAGATTATCTGGATGAGATCGAATTCAACCCGAAACGTTTGGATGAAGTTGAAGAACGATTGAATCTGATCCATCACCTGACGCGCAAATATGGCGGAAGTATTCCGGCGGTCATCGCCTTCGGCGTGGATGCGCGCAAACAGTTGGAAAATATTTCCAACGCCGGCGAACGCATCGGCGTGTTGGAAGCCGAAGAAAATAAATTACTTCAAACTTTATCGAAGCAGGGACAAGCGCTTTCAGACAAACGCAAATCGTCCGCGGAAAAATTGGGCAAAGGCATCGAGATCGAACTCGATGATCTCAAGATGGCTGCCGCCCGCTTTGGCGTGGACTTCCAGACCAAGCCCGATCCAAATGGAATTCCATTAGCTGATGGTTCACGCGTGGCCTTCGACCAGAACGGACTCGACCGCGTGGAATTTTTGGTCGCACCGAATCCCGGCGAAGGACTCAAGCCGCTGGCAAAGATCGCATCCGGCGGCGAGACTTCACGCTTGATGCTGGCACTGAAAAATATTTTAGCAAGCGCCGATGAAATCCCGTCGCTGATCTTCGATGAGATCGATCAAGGCATTGGCGGACGCGTCGGCTTGATCGTTGGATTCAAACTCTGGCATCTGGGACGCACCCATCAGGTTTTCTGCGTGACGCATCTTCCACAATTGGCCGCCTTCGGCGATCAGCATTATCAGGTGCAGAAATTAATTCAAGCCAACCGCACACTGACGCGCGTCGAACGTCTGGACGGCGAACCGCAATTGCTTGAACTCGCGCAAATGCTCGGCGGAGTCGGTGAAGGTACGCTCCGTTCCGCGCATGAGTTGATGCAGACCGCCCGGCAGATGACGAGGAACGGAAGTAAATATGAATACTAATGATTATCAGTTCTATATAGCAGTGGCAAGTATAGTCATCGCTTTTTTAGCCTTTTTGATTTCTATTTGGAATGGTTGGGAGACTCGGCGGCATAATAGATTGTCTGTATTTCCCCATTTATGGTTTGAGTTTACTTCTGGCTGGGCCGATGAATTCGTGGGTATTTGTTTAGTAAATAATGGAGTTGGGCCCGCGATAATAAAAAGCATTAAGTATTACATTGACGATGTTGAAATTAATCCCTCTCACTCTCTGTCAGATGTACTCGAAAATGCAATAAACAAATTAGACTTCAATCATGAATGGGTAATTTGGAGTACCAAAGCAGCGGGCACAACGATACCTTCAGGTACTAAATCATGGCTTATTGCCGCTCAAAGCGAGCTCACTCCTATAGAATACAGAAATTCTTTCATGACCCAACTGTTGAGGCTAAAGATATTGGTTGCGTATGAATCAATTTACAAAGAGTCAAGAAAATCATCGATATCGGTTAGATCGTTACTTGGAACAAAACAAGAAACCTTCGTTAAATAGACAACTTTATAAAGTTCTAGAAATACAGATGCAATTTACTTTATACATGGTGTACAAATTATAGTAAGTCGCGATTTTCGCAATCGTTTTTTCCTTTTTTGGAACCAAATCGCCTCACGATGATCGTGATGGACGAAACGTTGTAAAAAATTCGTACCACTTCGTGCAATTCGTGGACGCATTTGCCTCGCAAAGCACAACAAATTATCATGGAGAAAAAATGGCTTTGAAAAGGTGGATGTATCGCGGGGGACGTCCAAACCAATTAACCAAAATAATAAATAAAGGTTGGGCAATGCTTCACTTATCAGGAATACTTCCTGAATCCTTCGTCACTTTGGAAGTGGCCGGGAGAAAATCTGGGAAAACGATAAGTTTTCCATTGGCGATGACAATGATGAACGGAGAGAGATATCTCGTGTCCATGTTGGGAGAGGAAGTGAACTGGGTGCAAAATATCAAAGTAACAGGCGGAAAAGCAACACTGGTGCACGGGAACACTGAGCAAGTTCTTCTGACAGAAGTCGATGTCAAACAGAGGGCGCCGATCCTGAAGGCATATCTACAATTTGCGCGCGGAGCGCGTCCGCATATACCAATCAGCAAAGATGCGCCAGTTTCAGAGTTTGAAACAATAGCATCGAAGTATCCAGTATTTAGGGTGGAAACAATAAAATAAGAAACCCGCCGGTTGTGACAATCACAACCGGCTTTTTTGTAATCACAAAGTTCATATTACTCTCATCCTCCCCTTGTAAAATCTACATAAATCTACATTGACGCTTCTGCCTCGAAAAGTACAATTCAGCGTCAGAGTCGAGGGCGCAAACGCCCTTGTCATGTTTAAGAGCAAAGGAATTATGCAACAATTTATTTTTCGATCAAAAAATAAAATCATTGGGTGGGACGCATGAGCGAAGACTGGCTCTCATTAAGTGGCGCGGCAGAATTACTTGGCGTTCATCCAAGCACAGTGCGCTTGTGGTCGAACAAAGGCCTGTTGCCAGTGCAGGTCACCAAAGGCGGGCATCGCCGCTATAAACGTGTCGATGTGGAACTGTGGGCCGAACACGCCCGCAAGCGCAGCGATGTCGCGCCCGAAGCCATGATGCAGTCTGCAGTCAAGAATGTCCGTTTGCGAATCACAGAAGGAAAACTTGAGGCCGAGGCTTGGTATCAAAAACTGGACCAAGAGGCGCGCATGCAATATCGTCGCAGCGCTCACATGATGTTCCAGGGATTGATGTCCTACATCGCGGCCAGCGGACAGGATGCCTCTTTCGAAGTCCACGCCATCGGCTACGAATACGCTGCCCGCGCCCACCGCTTTGGCTTGAGCAGTCTCGAGGCGGTGCGCGCATTTTTATTTTTCCGCGACGTCCTGCTCGAATCCATCATCAACGTTTATCAGGATGCCAACATTCCCTCCGGTCAGGCCTGGGGCGAGATGCTGCATCAGGTGCATACATTTACAGATCTGATTCTTTTGAACCTGCTTGAAACTTTTCAATCTTTGGAGAAGGCTCAATGACAAAACCGACTCGATCAAAACGATTCGATCCGAGCTTTTGGACGGAAAAACTTGTCCCCGTTTTGCTTGGCATACTTTTGTTTATCTTGCTGGCTGTGATCGTTCTCATCGGCATGTCGCTGGTGGGACTCACGCCCGGCGCATAAATTTTCTTCTGGAGAAAATATGAATTACATTCCCTATCTTTCCACCATCGTCACCTTTGTTTTCGTTGTTGCCGTTTTCACCCGCTATCGTCAGCGCGGCGGGATTCATCTTTTGCTGTGGTCCATCGGTTTGCTTTTTTACGGCATCGGGACTCTCACCGAAGTTATTCTCGGCTTGACCTTTAACAGTCTGTTCGTCAAGATCTGGTATCTGACCGGCGCCATGCTGACCGCCGCCTGGCTGGGAATGGGTTCCGTCCATTTGCTGATTCGAAAAGGTAACGCGGCTCAAATCCTGACCTGGGTGCTGGCCGCCGTTTCGGCGCTTGCGATCATCCTTGTGTTGGTTGCACCAACCTTATCTGCGAACTTTGATGTGACCAAAACAGTTTCCGAACAATATAAAAATGTTTTTGAACGCAGTGGCCTCATTATTTTGTTGACCATCCTCTTGAACATCTACGGCACACTGACCTTGGTCGGCGGCGCGATCTATTCCGCATTTCTTTTCTGGCGCAAAAAAGTTCTTGCCAATCGCATGTTCGGCAACATTCTCATCGCAGCCGGTGCGCTGGCTCCGGCCTCTGGTGGAACATTTCTCAAAGCCGGTCTGACTGACCTGCTTTATCTCAGCGAATTTGTCGGCGCGATCCTGATGTTCATCGGCTTCATGTTGGCAACATCCGGTAAATCCGAATCGGCTGAATAAAAATTTTATTTTTTAAAATATAGCACGTCATTGCGAGCCCGAAGGTCGAAGCAATCTCAAACAATTAAAGATTGCTTCGACGGAAAATCTCCGCCTCGCAATGACGTGTACTATTTTAGATTTATAATCATCACATGAACAACATTCTCGATCTCCCCTTTGTTCTCGAAACCCGCCGCAATCACGCGCTCGAACATGCCACGCTTCACGTTCTCGCCGCGAAATATCCAGCCCAGCACATGGCCGGACATTCCAACCCGACCGGCTTCTTCATCCTCGGTGACCTTTCGCTCGAGGATGTGACCAACGCAGTGACTCAGGCATTGACGCGTCTGCGCGCCGGTGAAAGCAATCTCGCCATCCACGCCGGGTGCGGAACCAACATTGCCACCACTTTGCTTCTTTCCGGGACTTTTGCCTGGTTCGCGCTTCGAGGAGCTAAATCCACCTTCGGGCGGATTCTGCGCCTGCCGTTCGCAGTTGCATTTGCCGTGGCAGGCTTCGCCCTCAGCCAGCCGCTCGGACCTGTCCTCCAACAAAAGATCACCACAGATGCTGAGATGGGTAATCTGCAAGTTGTTGAAGTCCGCCCAGCCATGCAGGGACGCGTCACTGCACATCGCGTGATCACACACATGTAGAAGTACAGCGACGCTGTGCCTCTACACAATTTATGCCCAACATCACCTTTCTCTACGGCAACGACGAATTCGCCATCTCGCGTAAACTCGCTGAGTTCACAGCGGACTTTCCCGATCCCACCAGCGCGGACATGAACACAGCGCGCCTCGAAGCGCGCACCGTCAGCGAGAACGATCTGAATAACGCGCTAAATGCCATGCCGTTTCTATCAAAGTACCGGTTGGTGTTGTTGGCAAATCCATCGGGCAAATATAACAATCCAGCTACTAGAAAAAAATTTCTTGAGATGCTTGAAAATATTTCCGAGACA
>Ga0075275_1000074_pt1 | contig 11376 bp, 17 predicted proteins | sample SF_Rice_5C_80N_3_FD_69769 | JGI IMG/M metagenome (GOLD analysis project Ga0075275, IMG submission 69769) | Rice paddy soil microbial communities from Twitchell Island, California, USA - SF_Rice_5C_80N_305 | ecosystem: Environmental > Terrestrial > Soil > Paddy field/soil | place: USA: Twitchell... | reverse complement strand
CCCTGCTACCGCTGCCTCTTCCCGCAGCCGCCGCCGCCCGAGCTGGCTCCGAGCTGCGCCGAGGGCGGCGTCCTCGGCGTCCTGCCCGGGATCGTCGGCTCGCTCCAGGCCGCCGAGGCGCTGAAGCTCTGCCTCGGCGCCGGCGACTCGCTCTCCGGCCGGTTGCTGCTGTTCGACGCGCTCTCGACCGAGTTCAGCGAGGTGACGCTCCGCCGCGACCCGAACTGCCCGGTGTGCGGCGAGCACCCGACGATCACCGAGTACGTCGACTACGTGGAGTTCTGCTCCGGGAGGCCCGCGCACGCATGAGCGCGACAGTGAGAATCCCGCCGACGCTGCGGCCGGAGGTGGGCGGCGAGCGCCAGGTGACCGCCGTCGGCGGCACGGTGCGCGAGCTGCTGGACGACCTGACCCAGCGCTTCCCGGGGCTGCGCGAGCAGCTCGTCGAGGACGGCGACCTCGCCCCGTTCGTCAACGTCTACGTCGAGGGCGAGGACGTGCGCACGCTCGACGGCATCGAGACGCCGGTGCGCGAGGGCTCGACCGTGATCCTGCTCCCGGCGATGGCCGGCGGTGTCTAGGGTCGCCGTCACAGGGTCGCTCCTCGACCTCGTCGGCTCGACGCCGCTCGTCGAGCTTCCGCGCCTCGCGCCGAAGCCGTCGGTGCGGTTGTACGCGAAGCTCGAGGGGCAGAACCCGACCGGCTCGATCAAGGACCGGGTCGCGAAGGCGATGATCGAGGCGGCCGAGGCCTCCGGCGAGCTCGAGCCGGGGCGCGAGCTGCTCGAGCCGACGAGCGGCAACACGGGCATCTCGCTCGCCCTGATCGCGAAGCTGAAGGGCTATCCGCTCACGTGCGTGCTGCCGGCGAACGCGACCGAGGAGCGCCGCCGCCTGCTGAGGCTCTACGGCGCGAGGATCGTCGACTCTCCCGCCGACCAGGGCTCGAACGGCGCCGTACGGCTCGCGCTCGAGCTGGCCGAGAAGGAGCCGCGCTACTTCATGCCGTTCCAGTACGCGAACGAGGCGAACCCGCGCGCCCACTACGAGGGCACCGGCGCGGAGATCGCGGAGGCGCTCGACCGCGTCGACGTCCTCGTCGCGGGCCTCGGCACCGGCGGGACGCTGATGGGCACGGGCGAGCGGCTGCGCGAGAGCTTCCCCGACCTCGTCGTCGCGGCCGCCGAGCCGCTGCCGGGCGACCCCGTGATGGGCCTGCGCTCGCTCGACGACGGCTACGTGCCGCCGATCCTCGACGTCTCGAAGCTCGACCGGAAGGTGCTCGTCTCGAACGAGGAGGCGGTCGCCTCGGTGCGCGACCTGCTCGACCGCGAGGGCCTGTTCGCCGGGGTCTCCGCGGGAGCCGTCGTCCACGTCGCGCGCAGGCTCGCGGCGGAGCTGGACGAGGGCGTCGTCGTCTGCGTGCTCGCGGACGGCGGCTGGAAGTACCTCTCCGCCGACTTCTGGGGCGCCGACGACGTCACCGGGTCGATGGAGAGCACCCTGTGGTGGTAGTCGTCCCGGCGGCGGTCCGGGCGGAGCTCGTGGCGCACGCCCGCGACGAGGAGCCGAACGAGAGCTGCGGCCTGCTCGTGCTCCGCGACGGCGTCGCCGAGCGGTACGAGCGCGGCCGCAACGCCGCCGCCTCCCCGTACCGCTTCGAGCTCGAGGTCGACCCGGAGCTGTGGTTCCTCGAGGACGACGGCTTCGACCTGGCGGTCGTCCACTCGCACCTCTCCTCGCCGCCGCGACCGTCGCGCACCGACGTCGAGAACGTCGGCCTCTGGCAGGGCAAGCCGTACCTGATCTACTGCGTCGCCCGCGACGAGCTCGCGGCGTGGACGATCACCGGCCGCGAGATCGCCCCGCTCGAGCTCGCCTCGTAGGTCCCGCTCACACCGGGGCGCGGCGGCTGCGCACGAGCCAGACCGCGACGGCGAGCGCGAGCGCGAGGAACCCGAGCAGGCCGAGCTCCAGCAGCAGGTTCGTCAGCGCGCGCCCACCGGAGGGCAGGCGCTCGAACTGCGCGGTCACGATCAGGATCCGCCGCACGACCGCGATCATCCCGATGAAGAGGAACGGCTCGACCGCGATCTCGTGCGTCCGCAGCACGAAGCGGAGCGTGTAGACGAGCTCCGCGATGATCAGCGTGAGCAGGATCCGGTCGAGCACGACGACGGCGGTGTCGACGGCGCCCTTGCCGCCCGAGATCGCGTCGGCGAGCTCGTGGACGGTGCCGCTGAGGACGAGCACCGCCGCGGCGGCGAGCAGCACCGCGACCGCGCCGTAGAGGAAGAGCTCGAAGCCGACGAGACCGGCGAGGAGCGGCGACTCGCGCGTCGCGGGCTCTGGCGTGAAGGCGGGCGTCTGCTCGTTCGCCATCGACCGACCCTACGGCTGCGGGACCCGGCGCGCCACTCGGTCGACCGGAGCCCCGCCTATTCCAGGTCGTCCTCATCGACGAACTCGTCGATGGCACGGGGCCGCGGCCGCTCGACGAACGTGACGACGATCCGCTCGATCCGGTTGCCCTCGACCTCGAGCACGTCGAAGCGCAGGCCGTTGTAGCCGACGTCGTCGCCCGGCTCGGGCGCGCGGCCGAGCTGGCCGAAGACGAAGCCCGCGACCGTGTGGAAGTCCTCGTCCGGGAGGTCGGTGCCGAAGCGCGAGTTGAACTCGTCGATCGGGAACATCCCGTCGACGCGGTAGGTCTCGTCGTCGATCTGCTCGATCGGCTCGTCCGGGACGTCGAACTCGTCCTCTATCTCGCCGACGATCTCCTCGAGCAGGTCCTCGAGCGTGACGATCCCCACGGTGGCCCCGTACTCGTCGACGACGATCGCGAAGTGGTTGTTCGTGCGCCGGAACTCCTGCAGCAGCGAGGCGAGATCCTTCGTCTCCGGGACGACGTACGCCGATCGCAGCAGACCCTCGATGTCGACGTCCGCGAGCCCGCGGTCGTGGATCGCCGTGAACAGGTCGCGCACGTGCAGGACGCCGACGATGTCGTCGAGCGACTCCCGGTAGACCGGGTAACGGGTGTACGGCGAGTCGAGGACCACGGCGAGCGCCTCCTCCGCCGGCAGGTCGATCGACACCGCGGCGACGTCGGGCCGGGCGACCATCACGTCGGCGACGTCCTTGTCCCCGAAGACGAAGACCTTGTCGATCATCTCGCGCTCGCCCTCCTCGATCTCGCCCTCCTGCGAGGAGCGCGAGAGGAGCATGCGCAGCTCCGCCTCCGAGTGGACGTCGCGCTCGGCGCCGGGCGGCTCGAGCCCGAAGACGCCGAGGATCAATTCGGTCGAGCGCCGCAACAGCCAGATCACGGGACGGAAGACCGTGAAGAACGCCCGCACGGGCGCCGAGACCGCGAGCGCCGTCCGCTCGGCGTGGTCGAGCGCCGCCCCCTTCGGCACGAGCTCGCCGACGACGACGTGGAAGAAGGTGAGGATCGCGTACGCGAGCACGATCGCAAGCGCGGCCGCCATCCAGTTGTCGAACTCCTGCGAGAGCGCGTGCTCGCCGAGGGCGCCGATGCCCAGCGAGGTGAGCGTGACGCCGAGCTGCATCGCCGCGATGAAGCGGCCCGGGTCGGCCGTGATCCGCATCACGTCGCGGGCGCGCCGGTTCCCCTGGTGGTGCAGCTCGAGGATGCGCGTCCGGCGCGCGGTGACCAGTCCGTACTCGGCGGCGACGAAGAAGCCGTTGAGCAGGATCAGGACGCCGACGCCGACGAGCTCGAGGAGAAGTCTCACGCCCCGTTCTCCGGGGCGCAGGTACTGGGCGGCAGTTCGTCCACCGGCTAGACGCCAGTATAGGAGACGCCGCGGTCGTCCTCGTGCCGGACCGCGCGCGCAAGGGCGACGAGCCGCTCGAGATGGGAGAGCGTCTCGGCGACGGCGAAGCGCCGCTGGATCGGTGGCAGCTCGCGGCCGAAGAGCGCGTGCGAGAGCTCGTAGCCGCTGCGCGGCTCGCGGTCGAGGGCGGCCCGGGCCTCGTCGAGACGGCGGTCGTGGTGCGCGACGATCTCGCGCGCCCTCTCCGCCGGCGCGAGCACCGGCTCGCCGTGACCGCCGTAGGCGACGCGGGGGGCGAGCTTCTCGACGAGGGCGAGCGTCCCGACGTAGTCGCCGAGCGGGTCGGGGCGACTCTCCGGGTAGAGGCCGACCGCGGGAGTGATCGGCGTCAAGATGCTGTCGCCGGCGACGAGGACGCCGTCGTCGCGGAGCAGCGCGAGATGGCCGTCGGCGTGCCCGGGCGTCGCCAGTACCCGCCACTCCCCCACCCGCTCGCCCGGCTCGACCGGCTGCGGGTTCCAGGCGAAGCGGACGAAGTCGGCGAAGACGTGCCCCGACTCGATCAGCTCCTCGGCCGCGTCGCGCGGGACGCCGTGGTGGATGAACCAGTCGGCGATACGGCGCGGCCAGTCTGCGGAGCCCCAGACGCGCTCGCACTGCTCGTAGTCGAGACGCCCCTGGAGCACGGGAGCGCCCGTCGCCGCGGCGGCCGCCTCCGCGCCGCCGACGTGATCCGGGTGCATGTGCGTGACGAAGATCCGCACGATCGGCGCGTCGAGACCGGCGGCGATCTCGGCCCACGGCGGCAGCGGCATCCCGAGGCCGGTGTCGACGAGCGTCCAGCCCTCCTCGCCGCGGAGCAGGTACGAGTGGACGTGCCGCGGGCCGGTGGGAAGCGGCAGCGTCAGCCGAAGGATTCCCGGCTCGAGCTCGACCGGTACGAACGTCTGTTCGGTAAGGTTCGCCACGGGGATGCGCACCGAGTATCGCGAAGAGCCGTGCCGCTCCGCGCTCAACCGTGTGCGCGGGATGCCGTTCGAGTGGTCGCTCAACCCGTACATGGGCTGCGCGCACCAGTGCACGTTCTGTTACGTCCGCGCCTTCGAGGCGCGCGCCGACCGGCCCTTCGACGACCGCTACGGCGCCAGCATCCGGGTGAAGACGAACGTCGCCGAGGTGCTGCGGCGCGAGCTCGCGCGGCCCTCGTGGCAGCGTGCGCCGGTCGCGATCGGGGCCGCCACCGACCCCTACCAGCCGGCGGAGGGTCGCTACCGGCTGACGCGCGCGTGCGTCGAGGCACTCGCCGGCGCGGCGAACCCGTTCTCGATCATCACGCGAGGCCCGCTCGTCGTCCGCGACGTCGACGCCCTCGCGGCCGCGGCGGCGCGCACGCAGGTCTCGGTCACGTTCTCGGTGCCGACCCTCGACGTCGAGATCTGGCGCCGCACCGAGCCGGGGACGGCGCCGCCGCACCAGCGGCTGCGCGCGCTCCGCACGCTCGTCGAGGCGGGGATCGACGCGAGCGTCGGCATGGCGCCGATCCTGCCCGGGCTGAGCGACCGGCCGGAGCTGCTCGCCGACGTCGTGCGCGCGGCCCGCGAGGCCGGCGCAACGCGCATCTGGGCGAACCTGCTCTACCTGCGGCCGGGCACGCGCGAGCACTTCCTCACGGCGCTCGAGCGGGACTGGCCCGAGCTCGTCCCCGACTACGAGCGCCGCTACGCGCGCGGCGCCTACCTCCCCGCCGCGGAGACGGCACCGGTGCGGCAGCAGGTGCGCGAGCTGGCCCGCCGGGCGGCAATCCGCGACCGCCGGCGGGCGCGCCCGGAGCCGCCGCCGGAGGCCGAGCAGCTGCGACTCGCTGTGTGACTTCCGGCAAAGCAGCATATGATCCCCGAACCGGGTTGGGCACCTCGGAGATCACCTGCTTGATCGTCGATGACCACGAGGTCGTCCGCGAAGGCCTGCGCCTGTCCTTGAGCCGGGCGCCGCACATCCGCGTCATCGGCGAGGCGGCCGACGGCGAGAGCGCGGTGGCGCTCGCGGAGCGGCGCCGTCCCGACGTCGTGATCATGGACGTGCGCATGCCCGGGATGGACGGGCTCGAGGCAACGCGCGAGCTGACGGAGAAGGTGCCGGACAGCGCCGTCCTGATCTTCACCGCCTACAGCGAGCGCAGCCTGCTCAGCCGCGGCCTCGAGTCCGGGGCCAAGGGCTACGTGCTCAAGGAGGCACCGCACGAGACGCTGCTGCGCGCGATCGAGAAGGTCGCGTCGGGCGAGGGCTACGTCGATCCGGCCCTGATGCCGGCGTTCCTCACCGGTAGGGACAAGGACGACATGCTGACGGCCCGCGAGCGCGAGATCCTGCAGCTGCTCGCGGACGGGATGTCGAACGCGGACGCCGCCTCGAAGCTGTTCATCAGCCAGGAGACGGTCAAGAGCCACGTGCGGCACATCCTCGCGAAGCTCGAGGCCGACACGCGCACGCACGCGGTCGCGATCGCGCTGCGCGAGGCGATCATCGATTGAGCGAGGACGCGCGGCGCGAGCTGACGGAGCAGGTTCTCGCCGCCGAGCAGGACGAGCGGCGGCGGATCGCGCTCTTCCTCCACGACGGCCCGGTGCAGTCGCTCTCCGGGGTCGCCCTGATGCTCGACGCGGCGCTCGACTTCAGCGGCAGGGGCGAGGCGGAGCAGGCGCGCGAGGTGCTCGGGAAGGCGCTCGCGCGGACGCGGACGACGATCGGCGAGCTCCGCGACCTCTCCTTCAACCTCGAGCCCGTCGTGCTGCGCGACCACGGGTTCGGGATGGCGGTGCACGCGCTCACGCAGTCGCGCGGGATCGAGCACGGCATCCAGATCTCGGTCGACGCCGGGCCGGCGGAGGCGCTCGGCGAGCGGACGCAGGCGGCGCTCTACCAGATCGTCCGGGAGGCGCTCGAGGGCGCGATCCGGCGCGGGCCGCCGAGCACGTTCGACGTCACCATCGCGGGCACCGGCGCCGATCCGGCCGGAACCGAGATGGTGATCCGCGACGACGCGCCCGGCGAGAGGCGGAAGCGCTCGATCGAGGTGCTCGAGGAGCGCGCCCGGACGCTCGGCGCCTCGCTCTCGGTGGAGCAGGACGCGGCGGGCACGACGATGACGCTGGTGCTGCCCGGCTACGCGCAGAGCGAGTAACCTCCGGTCGCGATGAGCGAGGGACACGTCCTCTTCGTCTGGAAGACGTCCGGGTACGAGCTGGTCGAGCGCGAGGGTGCCGCGCCCGCAGTCGGCAGCGAGGTCGAGCTCGACGGCGCCGAGCTGCGCGTGACGAAGGTCGCGCCGTCGCCGCTGCCTGGCGACCGGCGCGCCTGCGCGTACCTCGAAGGCTAGACCGCGCCGGCGACCGACTCCGCGGCCGCGAGGCCGAGCACGAGCGCCTGCGCGAGGCCGCTCGCGTAGCCGCCGGTCGCGATGCCGCCCGCGTCGACGCCGGCTGCCCAGAGCCCGTCGAGCGGGCTGCCGTCCTCGGCGAGCACGCGCGCCTGCCCGTCGACGCGGAGGCCGCCGATGGTGTGGGTGACGGCGGCCGCGACGTGGACGGCGAGGGTGCCGCCGTCCCGCTCGAGCACGGTGGCGCCCGCGGCCCGCGCCGCCTCGATGCGCTCGTTCGTGTGCTCGACGACGAACCAGGCGGTCCGCCCGATCGACTGCGCGAGCTCGCTCTCGTGCCAGGAGACGGACGGCGGCGTCACGTCGTTGCCGGCCTCGTCGAGGACGCGCGCCTCCCGCCCGTAGAGCTGCGCGAGCGGCACGAAGTCCTCCTCGCGGATCCGCGCCGGGGGCGCGGGCATGATCCGGCCGTAGAACTCGTCCATCCCCTGGGTCAGCGCGGCGCCGCGGGCGCACGCGAGGTCGAGGCCCGCTCCGTCGCTCCAGGGGTTGGCGCGGAGGAGCAGCCCACGCTCGCGGGCGAGGCGTCCCGGGAAGCCGCCGGTCGCGAGCACGAGCGGCGGCTCGGCGTCGGGCGGCAGCGACGTCTCGAGCTCGACGTCGCGCGCGAGCAGCGCGGTGAGGGCGCGCGGGTCGTAGCGGCGGCCGGTCGTGAGGGGATTGCGAGTGTCACGCCAGACGGGCTCCGCACCGAGCGACTCGAGCCAGGCGAGCGCGTCGTCGAGCCGTTCCCACACGAGGCGCTGCAGCCGCTCGTCGCCGTCCGGGCACTCGGCGCGGAAGGCGTCCCAGTCGCGGTGACGCCACGGCACGCAGCTCGAGAGCAGCATCGACCCGCCGGGGCGTGTCCCCTTGTCGAGCACGCGCGGCCGGTGCCCGAGCTCGCGCAGCCGCGCGGCGGCGACGAGCCCCGCCATCCCCGCCCCTGCGACAGTCACGCACGTGTCCCTACAGCCCATGTCCGGTAACTGATACCGGACATGGGCCAATCGGTCGTGTCCCCAAGAGCGTCTTGCCGGGAGCGACCCGGGGGCGCGACGCTGTCTCGACGTGCCCTCTCCACCGCGCAACCGCACGCCCGGCATCCACCACGCCTGGGTGAACGCGACCGGCAACTGGCCGTACTTCGCCGACGACGTCGACCGGATGGCGTGGATCGGGCTGCTCGTCAGGACGCTCGACCGCTTCGACTGGACCTGCATCGCCTTCTGCCAGATGACCACGCACGTCCACATGCTGGTGCTCGTGGCCGACCTGTCTCTCCCGGAGGGCATGCGCTACCTCAACCGCGAGTACAGCAAGGACTTCAACGCGCGCCACGGCCGCGCCGGCCAGTTCGTTCGACAGCGATATGGGAGCCGGCGGATCGAGAACGGCCCCGATCTCCTCGGCGCGTACGCCTATGTCGTGCTCAACCCGGTGACGGCGGGTCTCTGTCCGCGAGCAGAAGACTGGCGCTGGAGCAGCCTCGCTACGACGCTCGGACTCACTCGTGACTTCCCCTTCGCGGACGCATCGCTCGTCCTCGGAGAGCTCGGCGGCGCCACGGACGAGCTTCGCGACCTCGTCGCCGCGAGGCAGGACGCTCTGACCGTCCCAACCGGCCATGTCCGGTAACTGATACCGGACATGGCGCCATTGGCCACGTCCCGCCGCTCTCGCGGGGTCTAGGTGAGCGAGAAGGTCGGCTTGTGCTCGACGTATTCGACACGCACGGCCTCGGGGCCGCGGAGGAACACCGCGAGCGTGTTCGGCGCGTCGACGACGTCGTCGATCTCGATGCCGAGGTCGCGGGCCGCTGCGATGTGCTCCTCGGCCGAGTCGACGAGGACGGCGACGTGGTTGAGCAGCGGTGCCTGCGGCGCGCCGGGCTCGCCCGGCTGGAACTCGACCCACGCCCCTCCGACCTCGACGCGCGGGCAGCCGGACCGCCCGGGCGCAGCCGCCGAGAACCCGAGCGAGCCGTACTCCGAGGCCGTCGCCTGCGGATCGGCGGAGCGAAGCGCCACGTGGTCGAGGTCGTAGTCGAGGTCCGTCTCCGCCTCGACGAGCCCGAGCGCCACGCCCTCGCCGAGCTCGAAGTACGCCTCACCGTCGCGCCTCCGCTCGACCTCGAGCCCGTCCGGGAGCGCCGCGAGCGCCGCCTCGAGATCGGAGACGCGGAGCGCGACGTGCTCGAGCGCTCCCCGCTCGCGCGGCCCCGGCGCCGCGAACAGCGTCAGCTTGCCGCGGCGGGCGTCCGCGCCGACGAGCGTGAACGCGTCCGTCCGGTCGATCACGTGCATCCCGAGATGCGCGACGGCGAACTCCGCCGCCGCGTCCCGGTCGGCCAGCCAGTAGGCGACGTGGTCCAGGGTCTTGGGCCTCACGGGCAGGAGCCTACCCAGGGGGCTGCGACCTACGCGCCGCTATTCGATCGGCTCGTTGTGGACGTCGTTCTCGTCCGCGTAGGTCTGCGTGAGCTGGTTCACCGTGTCCATGCCCTTGCCGTACGCGTAGTTGATCTCGACGAACGCGTTCCACTTGTCGGGGAGCGCGTCCTCCGGGAAGATCGCCTCGACCGGGCACTCGGGTTCGCACGCGCCGCAGTCGATGCACTCCTCCGGGTCGATGACGAGGATCCGATCCGCCTCGTGGATGCAGTCCACGGGGCAGACGTCGACGCAGGAGCGATCTTTGATGTCGATGCAGGGTTCGGCGATGATGTAGGTCATTGGCGCCTACTCTACCGTCGGCGCCAGATCCCGAACGACGCCATCGATGCGCTCCACGAGCGCCGATTTCGCGAGCACCTGGTCGAAGCCGGCGGCGTTCGCGGCGCGCAACCCTGCCGTGTCCGTGTGGTTCGTGAAGCCGACGATCGGGATGTCCGGATACGCGTCCGCGACCTCCTCCGGATCGATCCGGGAGATGTCCGCGAGCACGAGCTCGGGGTCCTCGGTGTGGTCGACCGTGATCAGCTTGTGCCCGGGGAGGAGCCCCTCGAGCTTCCCTCGCATGAACAGGTCGACCCCACAGAGCAGGATCGTTGCCACGTGGGAAGGTTAGAACGCGGTGGCCGACTCGTTCAAGCTCGGACTCGAGCATCTTCGCGCCGGGCGCTTCTTCGAGGCGCACGAGGAGCTCGAGCTCGCGTGGCGGGCAGCGCCCGCCGGGGAGCGCGACTTCTACCAGGGGCTCGTCCACGCCGCCGTCGCCTGGTATCAGGCAGGCCGCGGCAGGCCGGTCGCGACCGAGAGCCAGCTGCGGAAGGCGCTGCGCCGGCTCGAGGCGTACGAGCCCGAGTACCGGGGGGTCGACGTCGCCGGGCTGCGCGAGCGCCTGCTCGAGGCGTACGCGACGGTGCTCGGCGGCTCGCTCGAGCTCGGGCCGCCGCCGCTCTAGGGCTTCGCGAGCCCGACGTCCTCGAGGGCGCGGTTCAGCCCGACGTGGAGCCACCAGTCACGATGGAAGAAGAGCAGGAGCCCGAGCGCGACGAGGGTCACTCCGCTCGCGACCTGGATCAGCGTGTACCGGTCGCGCAGCCACCGGAACGTGCCCATCGCGCGCGCGAACGCGATCCCGGCGAGCAGGAACGCGAAGCCGAGGCCGAGCGCGTACGCGGCGAGCAGCACGGCGCCCTTGAGCACCGTTCCCGTGTCGCTCGCGAGCACGAGCACCGCGGCGAGGACGGTGCCGATGCACGGCGCGGCGCAGACCGCGAAGGCGCCGCCGAGGAGCGCGCCGGAGCCGCGGCGGCGCGCGCCCTGCAGCAGCCCGGGCGCCAGCACCCGCTCCGGCACCGGCAGCAGCCCGACGAAGGCGAGGCCGATGACGACGAGGACGAAGCCGGCGACGTCGGTCTGCGCCTGGCCCGACAGGACGCCTCCGATCGCCGCCGCGCCGGCCCCGAGGACGACGAAGACGAGCGTGAAACCGAGGATGAACGGGACGCTCGAGACGAGGACGCGGCGCGTGTTCCCGCGCTCGGCGAGCCGGCCCGCGTCGACGCTCGAGAGCGCCGACAGGTAGCCCGGCACGAGCGGCAGCACGCACGGCGTGATCACGGACGCGAAGCCCGCGGCGAACGAGACGGCGAGACGGGCGCCCATCAGTCGAGCCGCGCGAGCAGGTCGTCGAGCCGCCGCTCCTCGTCGGGAT
>Ga0075275_1000073_pt1 | contig 11413 bp, 10 predicted proteins | sample SF_Rice_5C_80N_3_FD_69769 | JGI IMG/M metagenome (GOLD analysis project Ga0075275, IMG submission 69769) | Rice paddy soil microbial communities from Twitchell Island, California, USA - SF_Rice_5C_80N_305 | ecosystem: Environmental > Terrestrial > Soil > Paddy field/soil | place: USA: Twitchell... | reverse complement strand
CCAACGTTTGACTGATTTTCTCCATCAACAGGAAATTTGATGAACCGGTCAAAATGAATTGAATTTTCCGGTTCTCATCCACCAGTTTTTGAATGTAAGAAAACAAATCTGGAGTATTTTGGACCTCATCCAAAATTGCCCCGTTTGGATAATTTGCGAGAAAGCCACGCGCATCGGTCAGCGCAATCTGGCGGATGTCGGGCTCTTCCAAAGATACATAAGGCAGGGTGGGAAAGGTAGCCCGAACGAGGGTGGTCTTGCCTGACTGGCGAGGACCAGTGAGGGTAATGACTTGGAATTTCTTTGCAAGAGAGATTAGTTTGGTCGCCAAAGTTCTTTCGATCATAAGAATACCTCCACCGAGCGGATAATGTTTATCGATGTTTCTATTTTAGTATGAATTGTACAAAAGCGCAACTAGATTGCGCATTTGTACAAACTAGAACTCTGCGATAAAAATATCGAACGGTACTGCTGGAGCATAGAATAAAACGCATTAGAGATTTCCATGGAGTCCAAAATGCCTCGCAGAGCAGCGATCTACATTCGAACCTCGTCCGAAGCCCAGGGTGAAAAATCCAGCCCGCTTGAGCAGGAAACAGATTGTCGGCGTCTTGCCCACGAAAAGGGATTACAGGTAGTCCGCGTCTATTCCGATGTAGAAAAATATCGGGTGGGTAACAGGCCGATCGAACCATCGGGCAGTCGCTCAGATCGTCCCGGTTTGTTAGCCATGCTCAAAGATGCATCTAGGGATGAATTCGATGCCATCCTCGCCTGGCGAGAAGACAGACTGTATCGCGAGATACGAGCGATGTTGACCGTCTTTGAAACTGTACAGGACTATAAGATCGACATCCTGTTGGTAAAAGAAACCTTTGATTCCAAGACTGCTCCCATCCGCGCCTGGGTAGCCCAAATGGAATTGGATGGGATGAAAGAACGAATGGAAATGGGCGTCAAAGCGCGGCTGAAAGCGGGAAAAGCAAACACGGGTCAGGATCGTTACGGCTATATTCGCATTGATGAAAATATCCACCTTGTCGAAGAAGAGGCGAAATGGGTCCGGAACATCTTTGATTGGTACATTCAAAAAACTCCCCTCAACCAAATACGAAGACACCTGATCGCTGAGGATGCTCCACAAAAGGGGAGCAGCATTCCCCGACACATCCAATGGTCCCGGTCCAGTATTCAGGCTATACTCAAATCTGCTAAAGAGTATGCCTATGGCTTCAAAACCTATTCCCGTGCAGGGCAGACCTTCCAAATCCCTGTTACACCCATCATTGATATATCCACCTATGAATTGTTTGTGAAAATGAGAGAAGAAAACAAAACCAACCCAAAACGCCGCAGGCAAAATGACTACCTGCTATCCGGGCAGCTGAAATGTGCTTGCAACCTGACCTGGCGGGCACGCACCGCAACCCATCGTAACAGTCGCAAGGGGGAGTGGGTGGAGCGCAAAACCCCGATCAGTACCTATTTCTGCCCACAACCTCATAAGGAACTCAGACCGCCGGAATGTCCCAAATCCGTGAGCGCCAAACGAGCAGAAGCACAGGTCTGGGAGAAATTATATGAGTTCGTCATGAACCCGGAATTCCTGCATGCGCAAGCCAAAGACCTGGTCAAGCAACTCCGGCAAACGTATGAACACCTACAAAAAGAACAGCAAGAGATTCTTGAAGAACTGGAAAAAGAGTCCACCAAGCGCCAGCAAGTGATCACGGAAGCCCGTAAAACATTGAGGGATGATGCGGATTTTGCTGAGCAGATGCGAGAACTGTATACAGTAGAAGAGCGATTGAAGCGTAGACTGACAACCACAGAAAAAGAAATAGATACCTATGCCAGGTTGGATTAGGAAGAAAAAGTCAATGGTTATGTGGCGGATCTTCAGGCAGGGATCCAAGAATTGAACAGTGCTATCCCCAAAACTACCGAAGAGCAACATCGTGTCTTTTTGTTGAAAAAGCAACTGGTAGACGAGCTTGTCGCCGAAGCAATGATCGATGGCAAGCGGGACATTCAGGTGGAGTTTCGAGCCAAAATCATGGATCTGGCAGTGAGTAAACAAATACTGGATTTTCCGAATGATGGTGAAATTGTAGCTCGGCTATAGTGAACAGCTTCTAATGAAAAAGATAACGCTTTGACAATCCCAGAAAAGGGGATGGATTGTCAAGGCATTTTTTCCATTAAATGCGCACTCCCAGATGTAAGGCACCCGGGAGCTGCGGCATGATCGTTTATGAGAAAAATCCCTATTCCCATACACGATCAATCAACTATATAGAGAACTTTATGCTGTTCTTAGCATCCTGTCTCCATATATGGGAGCAGGGTGTGGTATGTATTAAGTGTGGTTCAATGTGGGTCGAAATTTATACCCGTATACGATCACGCCTCGTTCGTCTCCATCGTTCTTCATTTTGCGTGTGACCATTTCGACGGGCATTCCGATCTCGACGGCGGAATTGTCCACATCTGTCAATTGGGCGGTGATCATTGGGCCTTCTTCGAGTTTCACGAGCGCCACAGTGTATGGGGCGTTGGTGTCAAATCCGGTCGGAGCCTCGTAAACGGTTGTGTATGAATAAACTTCACCTTTGCCGCTGAAGCTATAAAGTTCCTTGGCTTCGTCGCCGCAATTCGGGCAGACGTCGCGTGGGGGGAAAATCTTATAATCACAATGCGGGCAGACTTCGCCCACCAAAGAATATCGTTGTTGTTTCAAGCGCCAGTGTCGTGGAATTTCCATTTTAGATCCTTTCTATGGGCCTGATTCTATCCAGCCGGGCTATCAGGAACTATCAAAGTTCCTTTCAGCCTTGAAAGCCTAATCCAGGCGCTGCAGGATATGACTCACAGCCGTGGACGCAGGCCCGCCGAGAGATTGGATCAACCCAAATTTTGCATTCGCAATTTGGTTCGTGTCGGCCTGACCTCGAAGCTGGGTCACTGCTTCGACAGCCTGATATACGCCCGCGGCTCCTCCGGGGAATCCGCGCGCTTTCATGCCACCCATCGTCGCACATGGAATTTTTCCATTTAATTTAATTTGTCCATCGGCGGCGAGTTTCCAGCCTTGACCTTTGATCGCAAAGCCGACTGCTTCAAGTTGAAGTGCGGCATAAATGCTGAACATGTCGTGATATTCAAAGAAGTTAATTTGATCCAGAACAATTCCAGCTTGCTTCATGGCCTTGCCCGCGGAAAGTTGTGCGGTGTCAAAATACAACATGTCTTTTCTATCGTGCAGTGCCAACGTGTCAGATGCCGAGGCGGAGCCGGAAATCTTGACGAGTGGATTCACAAAATTTGGCGGAAGCAGTTCGCGGCGAGTCAGAACGAGCGCGGCAGCGCCGTCCGCATTCGGAGCCATATCAAAAATGTTGAGCGGGTCGCTGACCATTTCAGCCTTGGAATAAGCTTCCGGCTTGATAGCTTTGCGGAACATGGCATTGGGATTGGTCGCGCCATTAGCATGTGCGGTTAATGCAAAACCTGCAAATCCATCTTTCGGGACTTGATACTCGTGCATGTAACGGCGCATAAGCAACGCGGCTTGTGCGCTGGGCGTTATGCCTTGCACGGATTCGAAATCGGAGTCGCCGGTGGTGGCAAGCGCGGAGTCAACATCCGCGCCGATCTTATCTGTGAATTTTTCAACGCCGACCACCAATGCCACATCCACCATGCCGCTTGCGACAGCCAGATAACCCTGACGCAAGGCCGCGCCACCGGAAGCTCCCGCTGCTTCAACAGTCACGGCTTCGATGCCGGTCAGACCGGCATAATCCGCGAGCAGAACGCCGAGATGCGCCTGGTTGGAAAGATTCGGTGCGAGCATGTTGCCGACGAATAACGCTTGCGGTTTCAATCCGCCCGAGTCTTTGACTGCGGCTTGAATGGCGTCGAAGGCGAGCTCGCGCAGACTAATATCCCAATGTTCGCCGACTTCAGTTTGTCCAATACCTGCAATAACGATGTCTGTCATGTTCACCTTTGTTCGTCATTGCGAGCCCGATAGGGCAAAGCAATCTCCTGATTATCTTCGGGATTGCTTCGTAGGGCTACGCCCTCCTCGCAATGACGATAATTTTTTATTTCATCTGTAATTTCCCGCGATAGCGGACATAAGTTGCGTAATCGATCTCGGTTCGGCGCGCGATATATTCCTGAGTCTTGGTTGCCAGTCCGGCGCGCGCGGTGACTTTGTCAGTGACGGTAATGTCGAATGCGTCGGAACCTGCTCCGGACCCGAATGAGACGACCAGGATTCTGTCACCGGGTTGAGCGATGTCGAGAGTCGCGGTCAGACCGATCATGGCCGCACCCGCGTACGTGTTCCCGATCACCGGAACCAAAAGCCCGGGTTGAATCTGCTCCATTGAAAATCCAAGTTGAGACGCGACACGCTGCGGGAATTTCGTGTTGGGTTGGTGGAAGATTGCCCATTTGTAATCTTTTGCAGTTGTGCCGCTGGCTTCCATCAAATGTGTGGCGGCTTCGCTGACGTGTTTGAAATAAGCGGGTTCGCCGGTGAAGCGCATTCCGTGTTCGGGATATTTGGCTTCGGGACGCCGCCAAAAATCGGGTGTGTCGGTGACAAAAGAATACGAGGCGTTGATGATCGCCAGCGACTCTTCAGCGGGGCCAAGAATGTATGCGCCCCCGCCCGCGCCCGCGGTGTATTCGAGCGCGTCACCGGGCTTGCCTTGCGCGGTGTCCATGCCGATGGCCATCGCATAATGTCCCATGCCCGAGCCGACCAAACCCATCGCGGCGACGAGGGCTTCGGTGCCGGCCTTGCAGGCGAATTCCCAATCGGCGGCCTGCGTGTTGGGGACTGCGCCAATCGCTTCAGCGACCAAGGTGGAAGTGGGTTTCACCGCATAAGGGTGGGACTCAGACCCGACCCACACCGCGCGGATTTCTGTCGGGTCAATTTGTGCGCGCTTCATGGCGTTGCGCGCCGCTTCGATGGACATGGTGATGACGTCTTCATCGAGTCCGGGGACGGCTTTCTCTTTAATGGGAAGTCCGCCTTTGCCGCCGGTCCATACGCGCGCGACCTCCTTGGCAGGCAGACGATAACGAGGCACGTATGCGCCGTAGCCGACAATGCCAACCGGCTTGGCGGGTTTGAGGAGTGTAGGGGAGTGTTGATGGTGAGGAGTTGTCATTTATTTTTTCCTTGCTATGCGACCACTAGGAGTCCATAATCGCAATAAATCATCTGCTTGTGTTGTGCCTCTAATAGCCATTGTCGGAGGTCTTTTCTTTTCAGTTGAAAGAATAGTATTCATCTCTTTACAAAATACTTTCCAATCCATTTTCTGTCCATTCTTAGGCGACTCCAAATGAAAAATATATCTTTCTTTTCCAGTCTTTTTATCACGTATATATTGGTCAATTACAATTAATTGGGCAGGAGGATGCACAGAGATTGACTTGTTTTTGTGTTCAATACACTGAATAACCCAATCTCCTTGTTCAAGTTCATCTGCCATCTTGGGTTTATTTGACCAACGAAAACTTTCGAGAATGGATTGTTCTTTATGCTTTATAAGTTTCTTTGCTTTCTTCTCGCTATTTTCATAAGCTTCTTCTTCATTCTCAGGAAAGTTGGCATAGTCAATGAGACTTACAATCCGTAATTTTGCATGCGAAGCGCGTTTTGGGATTTTTTTTGACTTTGATCCATTGCCAGTAGAGATTCTTGGTGGCCTATAAACTTTTTTGCATTCATTCAAATATTTTGGACGTATAGGTTCAACACCAATTTGATCTAGAAAATCTTTCGATCTTTCAATAACAAGAGCGTCTGTTGAAAAAATGGCAGCCTCGTCCAGAGTGTCACGAGAATTTTTCGATACATTGGCTGAACCAACCAACACTGACTCATCCGTAAGAATTACTTTTGCATGTAAATTACGCCGTGTAAAAACCCTGACGCCACGTTTAATAAATTTTTCAATTTCAAATGGGTTTGTTGCACCTGCCTTTACAGTCGCAGGACTCATATCTACAATCAATCTGTCGCCTTTTTTGAGTGGCAATAATTTTGAACCATCGTTTCCCAAATATGCAACGGCAACATCCGTGTGCTTTGATGTTTTGATAATTTTAGGAATAGTTTTCCAAATATCATCATTTGTAAGGAAACTTATTTTGCTCATATTTTATATATACCAAAGCTTTGAAATTGATCTGTATAGGAGCGACCTTTTGCGAAGCACCCTGCGGGTATGGTCGCCTTTTTTGTGTCACATAATTGGGCGAGATAACCCTGCCCCTACAAGTTTTTCAAAATCTCTTCCGCTCGATCAATTCTCACGATCTTCTCCGACACCATTTGCGCGGCGACTTTCTCGATCATATCACCTGTTGCACCGGCGGCAATGGCAACCTGCCGCGCATGCAGGGACATGTGTCCGCGCTGGATGCCTTCGGTGGCAAGGGCGCGCAAAGCCGCCATGTTTTGCGCGAGTCCAACCGAGACGATAATTTCCGCAAGTTCGCTGGCGGTTTTCACGCCCATTAATTTCACCGCGGCTTGCGCCGCCGGGTGGACTTTGGTCGCACCGCCGATGATTCCAACCGCCATCGGCATTTCGAGCGTGCCGACTAAATTTCCATCTTTATCTTTATTCCATGTCGATAATGAAGTGTATTTGCCTGAACGCGCCGCATAAGCATGTGCGCCTGCTTCGATGGCGCGCCAGTCGTTGCCGGTGGCGATGACCACCGCATCCACGCCGTTCATGATGCCTTTGTTGTGTGTTGCCGCGCGGTATGGGTCAACGGCGGCAAAAGCATACGCGGCAATGATCCCATCGCGGACTTCTTCGCCTTTGTAATTATCGAATGCCAACTCTTTCACGGGAATCGTACAACGTGCACGGGCAATCCGTCTATCCGCCAAATTTGAAAGGATTCGTAGATGAACGTGTCCGCCTGTGATTGTTTCAACTCTTGGTGCGAGCTTTTCACAAGCTGTATTAACAGCATTTGCTCCCATCGCGTCGCGCACATCATAAATTAAATGGACAACTAAAAATCCGCCGATGGGGGAGTCGTCAATGATGCGGACTTCCAAATCACGAGCACCGCCCCCGAATTTTTTCAGCACCGGATCAATCGAGTCCGCTTCGGCTAACAGTTCGGCTTTATGTTCATAAATTTTGAATTTGGCTTCTTCGAGATTGGTGACGTTGATGACTTGCATTTGTCCGATCATGAGCGGATCGGTGGTTGTGGCCGTGAATCCGCCCCCGGCGCGGGCCAGCTTAGCCATAAATGAAGCGCCAGCCACCACCGAAGGCTCTTCAATTGCCATTGGCACCAAAACATCCCTGCCGTTGATTTGAAAGTTCAAGCCGATTCCAAGCGGTAGGGCGTGCGTACCGATGGCGTTTTCCACCATGTGGTCGGCGGCTTCGGCGCTGAGTCCGCCATTCGTGGCGTAGACCGCTAACAGGTCCGCAGGAAGCGAAGCAGATTCAGCCAATTTTGCGCGGCGTTCATCCAAAGTCAGGTTGTAAAATCCAGAAATCCGGGAGTTTGTCATCCAGTCACCTTTGCAGGCTACATTGTATGGGCATCTTCTGCCAAAATCTATCAATTTTCATGAAACTGTTATAATCATGGCGAGGTGTCTTTATTATGCTCCTGACGCGTGAACAGTTACAGGATCGTCTTATTGCGTTACATCGTGCCAGTTTGGAATTGGTGAAAGATGTTTCTCTCGATCATCTTTTGGAACGGATTGCAACACTGGCATGTGAGCAGGCTGATGCACGTTATGCGGCCTTGGGAGTGCTCGATGACACGGGGAAACTTGTAAACTTTATCTCAGTCGGCATGACGGAAGAACAAATTAAACGAATTGCTCACCCGCCTACAGGACGCGGCTTGATCGGCGAATTGATGAATACGGAAGCGCCTCTGCGTGTACCCGTGATCCAGGATCACCCACGTTCGGTAGGTTTCCCGGCGCATCACCCCACCATGACTTCATTTTTGGGAGTGCCTATTCGAGCTGGAGATTTGCAGTTGGGTCAAATTTATCTGACCGAAAAACTCGATGCACCCGAATTCACTGCCGACGATGAAATGATCATCCAAATGTTGGCAGCTTATGCTGCAGCTGCTATTCAAAATGCCCGGCTGGTGGAGCAGATGCGTGAGCGTGATGCCGCCCTGACCCGTCGCAGTGAAGATTTGGTCATGTTGAACGATATTGCCTCGGCTTTGACATCTTCTCTTGAACTTGATGAGATTTTGAACAAGACTCTGGCCGTTGTGATGAATTATATGAAAGTCGAGGCTGGTGAGATTTTCCTGCTTGAAGAGGATAAACAGACACTTCGCATGGTTTTGCATCGTGGAGCGGCTGCCGAGGCCTTCTGGAATCGTAACCGCTTCAAGTTGGGCGAGGGCATTATCGGGATCGTTGCCCAAAAAGTTGAATCGTTTCTTAGCACGGACCTGAAAGCTGATGACCGTTTCGCAAGAGAAGCCGTTGTTAAAGCTGGATTCCGTCAAATGGCCTTTCTACCGTTGCGTTCAGTCGATGATGTGATGGGCGTGATGACGGTTGCAACTCGTTCTGCACAACCGCTCGAACAACGAAGTGTCCAAATGCTGGATGCGGTAGCTAATTGGGCGGGACTTGCAATCGAAAATGCCCGCCTTCATCAAAATGCGCGGCGTTTTGCCATCCTCGAGGAACGTGATCGCATCGGTATGGACTTGCATGACGGTATTATTCAGTCCATTTATGGCGTTGGACTTTCCCTTGAGAATGCTTTGCACACGGTAGATGAAGATAAAGACCTTGCCAAGGCGCGTATCAAGCAATCCATCGAGGGTTTGAATCAGTCGATACGCGATATTCGCACTTATATCCTTGATTTGAGACCTCGTCAGCTTGGCAACGATGGCTTAATGAACGGGTTGAAACGTCTTGCCACCGAATATCGTGCCAATACTTTTGCCGAAGTTACGTTGAAAGGTCCGCAAAAAGGCCTGGATGATCTGTTGCAAGCTCGTTCATTGGCGCTTTTCCACATTTGTCAGGAGTCTTTGGCGAATGCAGCCAAGCATGCAGGCGCAAAACGAGTGGATATCAATGTGTGGACTACTGATGATCGAGTCATCATGGAGGTTCGCGATAATGGAAAGGGTTTCGATATAGATAAAATGAGCATGACCATTGGTCATGGACTGTCCAATGTACAGACTCGCGCACGTTCAGTGGGTGGAGAAGTGGATATAACATCGATGATCGGTGAGGGCACGACCATTCTTGCATGGGTTCCGCGTGGTGTTTAACAATAACAGATGATTCGCATGATTCATTATCATTTGAATCACTGGAATATGTTGTTCGCCTATTGCGAATCCAAAATTATTCACGGTGCAATTTTTTAACATGTATTAACTTGTATTTGCATGGATGGGGTTGCGATGGTGCTTAATGCCTATATATGGGGGTATAAGGCTTTTCAGGCGTGCGCTTGGCTGAAACAGGTGTTCTGACAAAAACTTTTATTGATGTTATTTGCATATTGATTCTTTAACGTTGGTCAACCTTAAAAAAACGGATGTTTTTAAGTTAACGTAGGTAAAAAGTGTTGGTGTCTATGATGGTTATCTGCTAGAATGAACGCACGCTGAGAGATGGATGTGAAGAGCGTTCACATCTGAAGTCCCGAAGTAAACAAGTTACAACTCAATACTTGTCTCCTCGCTAAGCCGCGGATTATTGGCGGGTTAGTTTCGCATACCCTTATCATCTCATTCGAGGAAGCAACTTATGAACGCAGAACAAGCGTGGCACTCGGTGCTCGGACAACTTCAAATGGAAATGCCTAAGGCATCTTTTGATACCTGGGTACGTGATACGCGGCCTTTAGCTTACGAAAACAGCACGCTAACAGTGGCTGTTCGTAACGCTTATGCGCGTGATTGGCTTGAAAGCCGCCTGGCAAGTACTGTCAGCCGCTTATTGGTTGGCATTCTCAATTCGAATGTTGCCATTAATTTCGTGGTTTCGCAGCCAGATGAGCCTCAGGCTGTCGAAACGGAGACCGCCGCACCTGTTGAAGGCGAGACGTATGAGCCGCGTCCGCGCAGCGTATCGCTGAATCCCCGTTATACATTTGAAACTTATGTGGTTGGGTCAGGCAATCGTCTGGCCCACGCAGCTTGTCAGGCGGTTGCCGAGAAACCCGCGCGTGCCTATAATCCGCTTTTTCTGTATGGGGGAGTTGGGCTTGGTAAAACCCATTTGCTTCATGCAATCGGTAATGCTTGTTATGCGCGTGGCTTGAACGTTCTTTATGTTTCTTCCGAAGAGTTTACGAATGACATGGTCAATGCCATTCGTACGCATACCACGCAGGCTTTCCGTGAAAAATATCGCTCGGCCGATGTTTTGTTGGTTGATGACATTCAGTTTATTGCCGGTAAGGAAGGAACGCAGGAAGAGTTTTTCCACACGTTCAATACTTTACACGGACAGGACAAACAGATCATTGTTTCTTCGGACCGACCTCCCAAGGCGTTGGCTACGTTAGAAGAACGTTTGCGTTCCCGCTTCGAATGGGGACTGGCGGCGGACATCCAGCCGCCAGACCTTGAGACTCGTCTGGCTATTTTGCACGCCAAAGCCGAACGCACTGGTCGTTTCATTTCAGATGAGATTTTGAACACCATTGCCCAGCGTGTTCAATCCAATATTCGCGAATTGGAAGGCGCGTTGAATCGCATCATCGCTTTTGCCGATTTAAGTGGCACATCATTGACGCCCAGTTTGGTGGATGTTGCTCTGGCCGATCTTTTGCCCCAGCGCCAGAACATTGCCCCGTTGAAAATTGTGGAATTGGTGGCGCGCGAATGGCAGATTAGCGTGGATGCCTTAATGGGACGCGACCGTTCGCAGAAGGTTGCCGAGCCGCGCCAGGTGGCAATGTACCTCCTTCGCAAGGAAACTGATGCATCCCTGCCGCAAATCGGTGAAGTGCTGGGTGGACGTGACCACACTACAGTGATGTATGCAATCGATAAGATCACAAATGAGATGACCACCAAGCGTGATCTTGAAAAACGTATTAGAAATGTGAGAGAGCAGTTATACGGACAGATGGCCGTCGTTTAGATGCTGTAATTTTTAGAAATTATCGACCCTGATGAATTCATCAGGGTCGATTTGTTAGCATGTCTCCACTATGGTATGAAGGTTTTCTGCTTTGACTTTCAATGGTATAATCCCGCCGCTTCATAACAGAAGCACATCTTGCCTGGGACGGGCATAAAGCGTCCCTGAGCGGGTCATCATTCCCGCTAAACTCACTCCGTTCAACGCCAGCAATCTTGACTGCGCGCTCGCGAACGG
>Ga0075275_1000071_pt1 | contig 11552 bp, 4 predicted proteins | sample SF_Rice_5C_80N_3_FD_69769 | JGI IMG/M metagenome (GOLD analysis project Ga0075275, IMG submission 69769) | Rice paddy soil microbial communities from Twitchell Island, California, USA - SF_Rice_5C_80N_305 | ecosystem: Environmental > Terrestrial > Soil > Paddy field/soil | place: USA: Twitchell... | reverse complement strand
CACAAATGTGCATTTCCGTTTGCATCTGCACGTTGAACATGGACAATGGCAACATCTGGATTCAATGCTGGCACGACGATCACTTCTTTACCGCCGAACGGGTCAGGGATGCGCTTGATGTTCGGGTTGGCTTTTTCAAGATCGGTTACCGCAGTCTGTTTCATTGGTAAAAACGGCAAGCCCGATGCGCCTGCCTGTAAACGCGTGATCATCCCGAAATGGGAATATTCCTCCCATTCGATTTTGCCTTGCTCAAGCGCCGCGCGGACGAGTCGCAGCGAACCTACGCCGGGATTGCCCATGTATGAGAAGATGACTTTGCGAGCACAGTTTGCGGCGACCATCTGGTCGTAGATCAAATCTGGGGTAGCGCGCGCCAGCACGAGGTCCCGTTTTTTGAGGCGCATGATCTCGTGTCCAGCCGCAAAGGGAATTAAGTGAGTAAATCCCGCGGCATAGACCGTATCGCCGTCATTCACGTATTTTGAAATTGCATTTGAGAGTGTGGTTAATTTTGACATAATCTCATTTCTTCGGTTCTTCTTTTTTCTTGCCTTCTCGCATTTTCTTTAAGTACGAAAAACGTCCGCTGGGCGGTGGAGGTGGCTTGCGCCTGCGAATCAGCAAACCAACAGCAACGAATAACACGGACCAAAAAAGGTAATCAAAGTCCGGCTGGTTGGCAAAATCGGTCGAGATGAACAGGATAAAAATCCCTACGCCGACCACTAGAAAATATGTACCGATGCGAAGAATAAAATCTTCCATGATGCCTGAGATAAAAGCCCCTTCCCGTCAACGGGGAAGGGGCGGTTGAACCTTATTTGCGGCGGGCGGTTTTCTTTTTTGAAGCAGTCTTCTTTACAACTTTTTTCGCGGCTGTCTTCTTTGGCGTGGCTTTCTTTGCAACGACCTTCTTCACGGCTGCTTTCTTCACCTTTGATGAAGATTTTGCGGCCGCCTTAACTGCCGCGGCAGGTTTGATCAACGTGCGGATCTGTTCGTGCATGTAAAGCTGAACATAATATAAACCACCGCCGTTCTTGCCGCTTGCACCGGAGCCTTTCCAGCCGCCGAACGGCTGGAAGCCGGGCCACGCGCCAGTGGTCGCGCCTTGCGGGCGGTTGGCATAGGTCACGCCTGCTTCGATCTGGTCGAAGAACCAATCGGTTTCTTTCAGTGAGCCATAGAAACCTGCGGTCAAACCATAATTAACATTGTTGGCGATCTTCATGGCTTCGTCAAGGTTGTTGACTTTGCCGATTGTGGTGATGGGAAGGAACATTTCATATTGCCACAAGCGATGACTGAAAGGCAGATCGGTGACGAAGGTCGGCTCGCAGAAATAACCTTTATCGAACATTCCGCCGGTCTTGACGTGACCGCCGGTCAGGAATTTGCCGCCACCTTGATTGATCTCTTCGGCAAAGTTCTTGAAATCATTGTAGGCGCTGTGGTTGATCACTGGACCAAGATACGTAGCGCGTTCGGTCGGGTCGCCAATGGTGAGCTTATTGGTCATATCTTTCAGGCGGCCAAGTAATTCATCGTAAACTGGTTCTTCGACGATTACGCGGGATGCCGCTGAGCATTTCTGTCCCTGCAGGCCAAAAGCGCTTCGGATGATGCCGGTAGCGGCATCCGATAAATCGGCATTGCGCGACACGATAACCGGATTCTTTCCGCCGAGTTCCAGCACAATGGGGCGGACGTAATTGCGGTTCGCAAAATCGCGGTACATCTTCATGCCGACATCGAAAGAACCAGTGAAGGTTGCCCCATCCACATCTTGATTGTCAACCAAAGCTTGTCCAAGTGTGGAGCCGGGTCCGCTGACGAAATTGACCACACCATCCGGGAAGCCAGCATCGCGCAATGCTTCTGTATACAAGCGGACGATCCAGGCTGTATCGGTAGCGGGTTTGATCACAACAGTATTACCTGCAACGAGTGCTGCGCCGGTCGGTCCACCAGTCAGAGCGAAGGGGAAGTTGAACGGGCTGACAATGAGCCACACGCCGTAGGGTCGAAGTACCGATACGTTGGTAGCATCGTATCCAGCCAGCGGATCCTTGCCCATTGGCTTGATGAAACCCTTATTCTGCTCCATCATCAGCGCGGAATAATACATTAAGTCAGCAGTCTCTTGTACATCGCCGAGCGATTCCATGCGGTTCTTGCCAACTTCGAGCGCCATGGCTGCGCCAAGTTCAAATATGCGGGCTTCGAGAATGGAGGCAGCCTTGCGAACGAGGCGGACGCGTTCCTGCCAGGGTGTGCGGCTCCATTTTGGAAAGGCTCTACGGGCCGCAGCAATCGCCTGATTGGCGTGACTGGCGTTGCCCTTTTGCATCTTTGCCAGCACCCAGTCGGTGTTGACCGGGGAATGATCGTCAAATTTTTCGTCGGCAAATACATCCTTGCCGTCGATGATCATGCTGTATTCTTTTCCGAGATTCTGTTTGAGCTTTGAGACTGCCGCATCGAAGCCTTTATGCAATTCTTCGGGCGGGTTGAACATGGTTGCATACGTGAGTTTGAAAGCCATACAAAAGCCTCCTGAGAGTAGTCGGATGGTCAGTAATCCTCGGCTTTGTGAATTGTTTACCGAAAGACTAAGTGACTAAATAGACTAATATAGTATAGCGTAGGAATTCACAACCGTCAAAGCGAGGCGTCTGTGTTTTGGTGTGACGATGTTCCCGATTTCGCAACAAAGTGTCTCTGGAAAGAAATTTACCTGTTGTTGTTTTAGCTATCCGCGTTACTTTGCTCTTGCCAAAACGGAAATCCTATTTTCGGCCTTTGTTTTCAAATATCCCTGATTCAAAACAAATATCGACAACATGCGGGTCAAAGTGCATCCCGGCCTGTGTTCTTATATATTCGAGCGCTTTTTCATTTGACCATGCCTTGCGGTAGACACGATCAGATGTAAGTGCGTCCCAAACATCTATCACGGCAAATATGCGCGCCGAGAGCGGAATCTGTTCGCCTTTTAGTCCGCGTGGATAGCCGGTGCCGTCCCACTTTTCGTGGTGACAGTATGGAATGTCCACCGCAGAACGCAGGAAGCCGATGGGTGACAATAGTTTGTAGGCGATGACAGGATGATTTTTCATTGCTTCCCATTCCTGTTCTGTGAGTGTTCCCGGTTTGAGCAGAATGCTATCGGGCAGGCCCATTTTTCCAATGTCATGTAAAAGCGCTCCCCAGCGGGTTTGTACCAGCTCGGAATCCCTGAAACCAAATCTACCGGCAAGGGAAACCACCAGGTCTGTGACCCGTAAGCTGTGTCCCTCGGTCTCTTTATCGCGCAGGTCAAGAGCGCGTGACCAGCCCTCAATGGTGGCATCATAGGCGAGGGAAAGCTCAGTATTAGTGCGTTGAAGATTGCCGAACAGGGTTGCGTTGTCGATGGCAATGGCTGCCTGCCCCGCCAGAGTATTCAAAAAATCGAGCCATTCGAAGTCTGGGTTGAGCGGGCTGCGATGGAAAATTTCCAGCACACCTTTTACTTTACCTTTTGCGATCAAAGGAACAGCATAGTAACTGACAAAGTTATCGTTTGCCATCGCTTTTTTGATGACAGGGTTGTCAGTTTGTAACCTTAGGTCCGCGATGTGAATTGTTTGCCGTTCCAATGCGGCCCGTCCGGCGTAACCTTCGCCCAATGAAAGATGGCCTTTTTCAATCCCCAGAGTTTGAAAACCGTATCCTGCGCCGAACTCCAGAATGTTCAATTCCGGATTCATAAGCAAAATATCGGCGGCATCCACTTTTTGTTGCGAGACTATACGGTCAACGATGGATGTCAGACTTAGGTGTAAGTTAAAGCTGGATGTGATGATTCTGTCAATTTCGGTCAGTGCAGTCAGTTGTTCAATGTGGTGTTTGATCTTTTTTTCTGAGCGTTTGCGTTCGGTGATATCCTCAATAAGGATCTGTGTGAGCTTTGTTTTTTCATCCATTTCTACGAGAGGAGTCAACTGTATATTTAAATCGATGGACTTGCCCCATTTGGAAGTGTAAAGATGTTCTGCGGAAATCGATATAGCAGATCGTACGCATTCGTGAAAATCGGCGGAAATACCGGCATCGATCAAGGGTTGGAAAGTCAGGATATTGATCTCGCGTGTAGCATCGATGGATGGTGAACCCAGTATTTTCAGCGCGGCCGGGTTGACCTCCAGGATGTTCCCCTGCGCATCGGCCAACAGAACTCCCACCGGCGCATTTTCAAATAAGCCACGGAAACGAGCCTCGCTTGCCTGTAGAGCCTGTTCAGCCCGTTTGCGGTCGGATATGTCGCGCGAGACACCGAGGAATTCAACAAGCTGTCCGCGTTCATCAATTATGAATGTTGTTACCGCCTCGGTCGGAACTGTCGAGCCATCCTTGCATGGTTGAGTAATTTCAAATGTGTCAATAAGAGCCGATTTATCGCCCTCCAAAAAGGATGAAATGCGGTCATGCATTTTCCTGGCAACGAAATCATAGGATTCTGGCGTTAATGCTGCCTGCAGCGTTTGGGACATTACCTCCTTGGGTGTATAGCCGCGCAATTGATATACCGAAGGACTTACGTATTTAAATCTTCCTGTTGCGGGGTCAACGATCCAGATTACATCTGCGCTGTTTTCAGAAATCAAGCGATATAACTTTTCGCTTTCACGCAACTTTTCTTCTGCCTGCTTGCGCTCGAGTTCCTCTTCAATGGAGTTTAAGCCAAAGGCCAGGTCGCCTGCCAGTTCCATCAATAAATCAACTTCATCTTCGTCGAATATATTTGCTCGTTCAGAATAAACAGACAATACCCCAAAGAATTTTTTACCACTTTTCATGGGAATCGCAGCCCGGCTCGAAAGATTCCTCCGTAGGACCTCCTCGCGCCAGGGAGCATATCGTTCATCGTTGGCGATGTTATGGCAGATTACCGGTTGTGCGGTGCGTGCAGATTCGGCGCCCGGGAGTTTCTGTGCTTGGTCCATATCTGCGGTGGAATATATCAAGTCCACAAAATCGCGCCCCTCCCCGGAAGATATGATTGGTTTAAGGCGGCCATCTACAAGTTGACCGATCCACACAAACTTATAGCCCCGTGTATGAACCAGAATATTACAGGTTTCCTCCATAAGATTTTGCGGATTGCGTTCGCGGGTGATTAACTTATTGACATCGCGCACCGCACCCAGAACCCGGTTGAGATGTTCAAGATGCAGCTCGGTTTTATGTTTGTAAAGTGCCATCTCCAGACTGGCGCGCAGCTCATGGTCACGCACTGGTTTAGCTAGATACGCATAGGCTGATGTGAGTTTGGCTTGCTGTAAAAGCATCTCGTCTGTGTAAGCCGTCAAATACACGATTGGAATGTTGACCTGTTTGCGAATTTCCTCGGCAGCTTGAATTCCGGTCATTTCGCCGCGCAGGCGGATATCCATCAGGATGGCATCTGGTATTTGCTCGACGGCGGACTTTATGGCCGATACGCCGGTTGCGGTCAGACCTATAACCTGGTATCCCAACTGAATCAACTTCTCTTCAAGATGAGCCGCCAGAATGGCATTATCTTCAACGATTAAAATGCGGGCAGAGTCCATTTTTATCTCTCGCTTTGAATCTCAAAGTTGATTGTAAAGGTAGTGCCTGGTGCGCCGCTGACATCCAGCGTGCCGCCCATCTGATGAGTCGCCCACAGATTAACTAGGCGCAGGCCGAAGGTCCGAGATGAGCGCCAATCCAATCCGGGTGGAAGACCGACACCATTGTCGCTGACGGTTAGGCGGCAGACTATCCCATCCTGTTGTAGATCGATATTAATAGCGGGTATTCCTTTGAAGTCAGATGGGAATGCGTGCTTGATGCTGTTGGTAAATAATTCGTTGATGATCAATCCGCAGGGCATGGCTTCGCTAACATCCAACGAAACAGTTGTGTTGAGATTTAGATCGATCTCACGCGAAACGCCGAAAGCCTGCAGAATGTTGGATGTAAGCTGCTGGATGTACGGCATCATTTCCACGCGCGAAAGGTTTTCAGATTGATATAGCTGTTCATAAACTAGTGACATGGTGCGAGCCTGGCCTTCAAGCTCTTTCAGGAATTGTCGTGTGTTGGTATCGTGGATTTCTTTGCCTCGCATATTCACCAATGCGATGATGGCTTGCAGGTTGTTTTTTACGCGGTGGTGGATCTCGCGCAGCAAAGTCTCTTTTTCGTTCAGCGCAGAACGAAGTTTTTCTTCCGCCTGTTTATTGTTTGTAATGTCGGTGCAAACTCCCTGAATGTAAAGTGGCTGACCTGTTTCGTCTCGCACTGTCCAGTAATCTTCGTGGACCCAGATCATTCGTCCATCGCGAGCGAAGAAACGATATTCGTCGCTGATTGCTTCATCGCTAACTTGGTGATGATCAAATGATGCGACGCGCGAACGATCCTTAGGATGAATCATTTTTCTCCACATGTTGAGATCTGCCAGCATTTCTTCTGGTGTATAGCCGATCTGTTTGATCTGTGGACTAAGGTAATACTCTTGGTCTTTATTCTTTAATGGGATCAGGTACACTACCGATGGCATCTGTTCAACTAGGGATCGGTATTTGGCCTCACTCTTGAGAAGTTTTTGTTCGGCCAATTTGCGCTCTGTGATGTCGCGTGCGGCCGCGAATACACCGACCGCATTGCCTTTTCCGTCCCTGTAGACGGTGGCATTGTAAAGGACTGATGTGACATAACCGTTCCTGTGCCGGATTTCGAGCGGATAATCGCGAACCAAGCCATCCTGGAAAACTTTTTTGTATCCATTGCGGGCCTTATCGGGCTCAGTAAAATAGTCAGAGAAATCGGTGCCGATCAAATCCTCGCGCTTGAGTCCTGTAATATTTTCTGTAGATGTGTTGACATCGGTAATTTTTCCGTTGGGTCCAATTGTCACAAGCGGATCGATGCTGGCTTCAATCAAGCTGCGATTGTATAAGTTGGCGTTGCGAATTTCCTCCTCTGCCAATTTTCGTTCAGTGATGTCTTGCAGAAATCCAATTGAGCCAGTTACCTTGCCTGTCTCGTCAAAAATGGGAACGGCTGCATCGGCAACCCAGCGTTTGGTTCCATCCCTTGCAATGACGAGGCCATCATAACTCCAATTTGACAATTGACCGGCCCGCATGAGCGCAGAAGCATCCCTGACGGACAGTTGTGCTGCTTCACCCGTCATACGTGCATCGCGTTCCAATGAACCATATAGTGCCGGAGTTATTTCTTGAGCCGAATAACCGGTTAGAGAAAGAATGCCGTTGCCGATGAAGGAGTATGTGTTCGTTTTGTAGTCATGTAAATAGGGTACTGCGCCGGCAGCTTCAATCGCTTTGCGGAAACGTGCCTCGCTTTGCTGCAATGCTCTCTCGGCGCGTTTGCGTTCGGTGATATCGTGAGCGGCGGCAAAAACACCTTGGATTTCTCCCGCCTTATTTTCGTAAACTGTCGCGTTGTAAAGCACTTCAGTTGTTTTTCCAGAAATATGCTGAATTGTGAGTGGATAGTCCCTTACCAGACCATCTATCAGTACTTTCTGATATACCTCATTGGCTTTTGCGGGCTCGGTAAAATAGTTTGAGAAATCATCACCAATGAGATGTTCGCGTGAGACCCCGGTTACTATCTCGGTGGCCTTGTTTACATCCATGATTTTCCCGTTTGGCCCGATGGTTACCAGGGGATCAATGCTGGCTTCGATCAAACTGCGATTGTATAAATTAGCCTGACGCATTCCTTCTTCTGCTTGTTTACGTTCAGCCAATAAACGGATTCGGTCGATCGCGACCGCCAGATGGCTGGCTGATGCCGCCAAATATTCCTGTTCTAATTTGGCGGGCGGGCGGACGCCTTCATCTCCGAACGTGCCCATCCCAACAGAACCGAGATGTTTGTCATGAAGAAAGATCGGTACGTTTATGATGGTGCGATTTCCCAGCTTCGCCACAATTTCTTTGTTAGTGCGTTCGTCTGTACGTGCATCCTCGACAACAACAATATTATTTGCTCGGGCAATCTCCTCGAGCATTCTATTTCCCTCAATGGTAAGCGTTGCGATTCCTTCTCCGGTTGTTTTCTCTTCCGACATGTCCTCGGTTGAAGATAGCACTTTGAAATATTTTTTGTCTTCTGAAAGCAGATAGACCCAAATATTTTTGTACCCAAGGATAAGGCTTACTTCGCCGGCAGCTGCCTTCAAAATATCAGCATATGTTTGTGAGCGTTCCAGTTCTCTTGAGAGCCGCAACAGCGATTGCGAATATTTCTCCTGTTCGCGTAACGTATCCTCGGCAAGTTTGCGCTCGGTAATATCGTGAGTTAAAGATGTAATACGGTAGCCAGTTTCTGTTTTGACAGGAAAGATAGTCTGATGAAAAAATCGTTTTCCCTTTACCGGCTGTGTATAAAGCATTCCTTCGATCGGACGCTCAAAAAGTGCGGATCTTCCAGTTTGCAAAGCATCCAAAACCATGGATTTGATACGTTCTCGATTCTGGGGTGTGCGCCGTTCCGGCACCGTCATTTTCATGGCAACATCCCAATAAGAGAATCCAAGAACTTCGCTGCGCTTTAGCCCCGTAATTTCTTCGTTAGCCTGATTCCATTCGATAACATAGCCTTTTTCATCTATCAGTGCGATACCTTCTGAAGATTGTTCGATAATGCTTTGAAAAAAATTTTCATCTGTTATGGGTGCGGTTGCAATGCGTGGCTGCTTTGTTGCGGATTTCCCCGAAGTGAGCGGCGGCTTCGTTCCCTTTGACTTTGAGCGGCTCTGACTTTTTGTATCTGTTTTTGGCCGAGACGATTTTATGTTAATTGGGCTGTTCTTTGGGGGAGATGCTTTCATTCGGTGCTCCATTTTGCTTTGCCGAGCAAGTGTGCCATCATTGCGATGAATGGCAAGTTTCACTTATCAAATTGCCCGAGACTGAATTCCTGTATCAAGGCATGAATACACCAGTGCGTTATGAGTACTTTATAAGCACATTGTAAGTATATATCCGTTTACCTCCGCTGCAAGCTGATAAATGTCACGCAGCTTGCTCGTCAGATATGCTGTTTGTCAAAGCTTTATGGTTTGGTCTTTATGTTGCGCCCAATCTCCCACTTGACATTCCCTTTTATTATCTTGATAATAAGACTATCCTGGTTGAGATTTGAGATCACAATATGACAGATGCTCCCCTCATTGTAGAAAACCTTTCCTTCCGTTATCGTGACCGGCAGGGAGCGGCCATCCAAGGTATTTCTTTTGAAGCCAACCCCGGAGAAATTTTGCTCATCGCCGGCGCGAGTGGATGTGGCAAGACTACGCTCATCCGCACGATCAATGGCCTGATCCCGCGTTCGTACAAAGGTGAACTCTCCGGCAGAATTCTGGTCTTTGGCGAAGAAACTTTAAAGTGGAAACTCTCGCAGGTCTCGCAAAAGATCGGGACAGTTTTGCAGGACCCTGAGCGCCAGATCCTTGGCACAAAAGTTTTACATGAAGTTGCCTTCGGTTTGGAAAATCTCGGCATGTCACGCGATGAGATTTTTCAACGCGTGGACGAAGCTCTGGCTTTTCTGAAAATTTCCCATTTACGCGAACGCGAAACATTTTTGCTTTCAGGCGGTGAAAAACAAAAAGTGGCACTGGCAGGTGTGCTGGCCATGCGCCCAAGTATTTTGTTGCTCGATGAACCGCTTGCCAGTCTTGATCCGGCCAGTGCACAGGATACGCTGGATGCCGTTCGCAGATTGGCGGATGAAGGCATGAGTGTGTTGATGGTCGAGCATCGCGTGGAAGATGTTTTGCGAATCAGACCAGAGCGCGTGATGTTCATGTCAGAGGGGCAGGTGCGTTACCTTGGCGGCCTCGATGGGTTATCTAAAGTAGTGAATTACCGCGAAGTGAAATTGCCTGCCGAACAAGTCGTCGAACGCGCGAAAGCGGACCCGGCTCCAGCCGAGATAAAAATCCTTCCGGGCGTGTCCGCTTCAGCGTCCGGACCCGACGCGCTCGTCCGCTTCGAGGATGTCGGCTTTGGCTATGATGTCGGCACTGATATTCTGCACAATATAAATCTTGAAATTAATCGCGGCGACGTGATCGCGGTGTTAGGTCCGAATGGCGCAGGTAAGACTACATTCGTCAAACATGCCATTGGATTGCTTAAACCAAAATCCGGCCGCGTGTTGGTTGACGGAAATGATACGCGTGAAGCGAGCGTGGCACAAATTGCGGGTACGCTGGGTTATGTTTTTCAAAGTCCCAGTCATATGCTTTTTGCACCGACAGTGCATGATGAGTTGGCGTTTGGCCCAACAAATTTGAAGCACCCGAAAGATCAAATTGAACAGGAGGTGAAAGAGGCGCTAAAAATCGTAAACCTTTCTGAGAAAGAGCAAGACCCGCCGCTGGCTTTGTCTTTCGGCCAGCAGAAGCGCGTCAGCATCGCGGCCATCCTTGCCATGCGTTCCCGCATTTTGGTGATGGACGAACCGACCGCCGGACAGGATTATCAGAATTACATGAACTTCATGGATTCGATTTTGCAATTGCCCGGCTTCGAAGCAATCTTGTTCATCACACACGACGTAGACCTGGCGGTCATTTACGCCAACCGTGTTTTGATGATCGCCGATGGCCGCCTCGTTGCTGACGGGAAGCCGCAGGATGTTTTGCGCGACTTCGACCGACTCAATGCCTGCCGCCTTGTACCCACCTCGCTTCTCGACCTGAACCTGAAGCGGCTCCCGCAAACCGGACGGTTTATGCGGGCCGAGGCGCTGGCACATATTTGACAATGTCACTGCGAGCGCAACGAGTGCAATTTGCGAAGCAGTCTCAAGTAATGGGAGATTGCTTCTCGAAGACTTGCACTGACATGAAAAAGAGGAGAGTTGAAAATGGATAAGAAACTTACCAACGTTCTAATTTCGCTGGTAGTGGTCCTTGCAATCTTCGGGATCATTATGTTCGTATTGGGTACGCAGACCATTGGTCCACTTAATTTCCAGGTAGATCAAGCTACTCTGGTGCTTCGTTTTGTGTTTGTTGTTCTTGGCCTTTTGATTGCTTTTGCTGTGTACTGGTTCACACGCGAGAATGCCGCCTGGGAAGTTGGAACACGTGAAGTGGTGTGGATGGCGATTGGCGCGGCATTGTACGCCGTGTTCTCCTGGCTGTTCAATGGAACTGTTTTTGTTGTGCCTTCCTTGAGTCAGGTCTCTCTGCGGCCTGCCATCGCAATCCCGATGTTTTTTGGTTATGCATTCGGCCCGGTGGTCGGATTCTTCTCCGGCGCAGTCGGCAACATCTTTGGCGATGCCCTGACCGGCTTCGGCCTCTCTCCACAATGGAGCATTGGCAACGGTCTGGTTGGTTTTATCGCAGGCATGGCTCTGCTGTTCAAAGATAAGAAGAAGAGCATGGACACCGTCTTGTGGATCAGCGGCGTCTTGGCTGTGTTGACTGTTGTGCTGTTCTTTATGAATCGCGATACAACCAATGGTATGTATTTTGCCGCGACTGA
>Ga0075275_1000070_pt1 | contig 11640 bp, 10 predicted proteins | sample SF_Rice_5C_80N_3_FD_69769 | JGI IMG/M metagenome (GOLD analysis project Ga0075275, IMG submission 69769) | Rice paddy soil microbial communities from Twitchell Island, California, USA - SF_Rice_5C_80N_305 | ecosystem: Environmental > Terrestrial > Soil > Paddy field/soil | place: USA: Twitchell... | reverse complement strand
TGACGCGGCCTGTTTACTCACTACTTTCCAATTACTCTTTTCTTAAGCTGTTTACGGTGTTGGCGTGGAAACAGGCAGAGAGCCAAGATCGCCGCTGGAAAATTTGACCAACGTGGTATAGACCCAGACAGTTTGTATAGTCTGCCCCGGAACCTGCATCAAAATCCATTCGTCGGTTACAGACTTACCAATGGCAACTGCTGATTGTCCCACATCCAGCGTGCCAACCATCTGAGATGTAAGCGATGCAGAAACGTGCAAGTTGATCGGGTTTGGGTCGGGGTTGACAATCGCAACAGGTGTATCAGTTGTCGCGGTAGTCCCGCCATCTGCACGCGCAACGCCTGGGTAAACAGCATTAAACAATAAAGCAAACAGAATTGCACTACTAAATAAAATGGAGCGATATTCTTTTTTTCATAATGTTCTCCCGCAGAATAGATGACAATATTTGGAGCGTTATACTCCCATTTGAAAAGAGTGTCAATAAGAAGAATGATAAAAAAGAGTCGAGGCTATTGGGCCTCGACTCTTTCGCTTTCTTTTACTTTTCCCAGCGGAATCATCCGCCACATTTAGATGCTAACTGACTTTCCCAGTGATTGTTGCCATCTTCAACTCACCGATGGCCTTCGTGATCTGAATCTCACGCGGACAAGCCATCGTGCAGTTGAAAGCAGTGTGACAACGGGCAAGTCCGCTGGTCTCGCTGATGATCTGCATGCGCTGGGCAGCGGCTTCATCGCGGCTGTCAAAAATGAAGCGGTGCGCCGTGACCAACGCAGCGGGGCCAAGATAATCGTCACTGCCCCAGAAGGATGGACAGGAGGTGGTGCAGGCCGCGCACAGGATGCACTTGGTCGTTTCGTCGAAGCGTGCCCGCTGTTCGGGCGATTGGAGGCGCTCTTTTCCATCCGCAGGCAAAGGCGATTCGTTGATGAAGTAGGGCAAAACTTTTTTATAGTTATCGAAGAACGGTTCCATGTCCACGATCAAATCCTTGACAACCTTCAAGCCGAGCAATGGCTCGACGGTAATTTTGTCGCCGACATCGCGTACCAAAGTTTTGCAAGCCAGATGATTGCGTCCGTTGATGCGCATCGCGTCCGATCCGCACACGCCGTGCGCACATGAACGTCGGAAAGATAGAGTGCCATCGTGATGGCCCTTCACCAACTCAAGTAGATCGAGTATGCGTTCCTTCTCATCGACATCAAGATTGTACGTCTCGTAATGCCATTTCTTATCTACTTCAGGATTGTAGCGAAAGATTTTAAGTGTGACTTCCATCGTTGCCTCTACTAATAAACACGTTTCTTGGGTTGATATTTCGTGATGACAACCGGCTTATAACCAATGCTGACCTTACCGTCTTTCTTCCAGACCAGCGTATGTTTCAACCAGTTCTGATCATCGCGTTCAGGATAGTCTTCGCGTGAATGTCCGCCGCGCGATTCCTCACGGTTCAGCGCGCAACTAGCCACCACTTCGGCCACATCAAGCATGTTACCCAATTCCCACGTGTTCAACAATTCAGTGTTGAAGACCTTGCCCGTATCGGTCACGCGCACATGCTTAAAACGTTCCTTCAAAGAACGGACTTTTTCAAGTGCTTCAGTCATTCCTTTTTCGTTGCGATAGATGCCAACATCGTCGAACATGACCTTTTTCATTTCAGTGGAAATATCGAAGGCATTTTCTTTGCCAGATGCAGACCTGATCGCATCGAACTGGGACCTGGCGCCGGACTCCGCATCATCGGGCAGTTTCTGGAAGTCGGCCTTGTTCGCATACTCCGCAGCTTTGAGACCCGCGTGCTTTCCAAACACAACCAAATCGAGCAGACTATTCGTGCCGAGGCGGTTGCCTCCATGGACGGAGACACAGGCGCATTCACCCGCCGCAAAGAGTCCGGGAAAGGCCGTGTTCTTATCATCGATTACGACTTCGCCAAACTTGTTGGTCGGGATACCGCCCATTGTGTAATGCGCAGTCGGTTGAATGGGCATCATCTGTGTGACCGGGTCGACGCCGAGGTACACGCGGCAGAAATCAATAATGTCCGGCAGTTTCGCTAGTACCTGTTCACCGGTGATGGTATACGGTGTCCCATCTGGATTGGTGCGTCCATCCAACGCCGCATATTTATTCACAGACTCAGGGCGCACATCAAGATAAACATAATTCTTGCCATTTGCGCCATTGCCAGCACGAATTTCAGTATAAATAGCGCGCGAGACAACATCGCGTGACGCCAAATCTTTTACACTCGGTGCATATTTCGGCATGAAGCGTTCACCCTTGCCATTGATCAATACGCCACCTTCGCCGCGCACAGCCTCTGTGATGAGAATGCCAAGTTTATAAATGCCGGTGGGATGGAATTGGAAGAATTCCATATCTTCCAACGGCAGTCCTTTGCGCAAAAGGATGGCTGCGCCGTCACCGGTGTAGGCGTACGCATTGGATGTTACTTCAAAGATACGGCCGTGCCCACCGGTAGCAAAGATGACGGCCTTCGCGTGGAAGGTATGTAGTTCGCCAGTAGCCAGTTCAACGGCCACCACGCCCGCCGCTTTACCATCAACGATCAGAAAGTCAAGCACCTGATATTCGTCAAAGAAATTGACCTTATTCTTGAGACACTGCTGATACAGAGTTTGCAGGATCATGTGACCAGTTCGATCGGCAGCATGAGCCGCGCGTCGGACAGGTTTGCCGGTTTCGTTGTTGGTGTGTCCGCCGAATGGACGTTGTGAAATCTTACCTTCAGGCGTGCGATCGAAAGGCAGCCCCATGTGTTCGAGTTCGAGTACCGCATCAATCGCTTCGTTGGTCATGAACTCGATGGCATCCTGGTCGCCCAAATAATCAGAGCCTTTGACGGTGTCGTAGGTATGCCATTCCGGTTTGTCTTCTTCATAGTTGCCGAGCGCTGCGCTGATTCCACCTTGCGCCGCGCCAGTGTGTGAACGTGTGGGATAGAGTTTGCTGATGACAGCCGTCTTAGCGCCGCGTGAAGCATAGAGCCCCGCCATGAGTCCTGCGCCACCCGCGCCAACGACGACTACATCAAATTGATGAACATTCATTTTACTTACCATCCTAGGAGGTCCAGAGAATGTAGAGACCGATGCCGCACATCGCCAGCATGAAAATAATGCTCAGGTTGCGGACGATCCGGCGGCCGCGTTCGCTGACAATGTAGTCATCTGCAATGACAACCAGGCCATGCACGCCATGCCCCACAGCGACCAGCAGAAGTGCGCTACCCAGTAGTCTCCAAAAGGGAGTCGACCAGGGAGCAACATCCGGCACATTTGTGTTTTGCACATGGGTTACGTTGGGCATGAAGCCCCAGCGCATGACATCCGCAAAATTCATCTGGGTACGTGCGCCCATGATCAATGCACCGATGATGGCGATCAGGATCAATCCATACATGGCCAGCGCGGTGAGGCGCGTGATGATCCACATGAACATTTCAAAGTTAAATCCGCGTTTGGAAAGCGGGAGAGTCTTGGGTTTTGTTTCCATATCTACACTCCCAATCCGGTACGGACGATCACATAAACAGCAAACCCATACAGCGGAATAAAGACCGCCCATTCCAGCCAGATGGCTTCGCGCGAATGATCGAGCAGTTTCGGGAAAAGATCAAGAATGGTGATCCGCAAACCATTGATGGCGTGGAACATCACGAAAAAGAAGATCAAAAGTTGAAATATCCAATTCTCGTAAATACTATTAACGAACACTCCGCCCTTTCCACCCAGGAACGACGCCAGGATATGCGTCGTTACGAAAATTGCCATGCCCAGCCCTCCAATGCGATGCAGGACATAGGTCAGCATTGGACCCTGCCCTTTATATCGCAGGGCCGTGGCCAGGCTGACATTTCTTTTCAGTCCCATCGATGCCTCCTTGAAAAATAAGTTTTGTAACACGAGTTCATATTTTACCTCTTTCAGTGTCATCTTTTGTAATGTTTTATTAAAAAGTTTTCAGGTTGATCTTATGCCATTTGAACAAAAACAAAGATAACAACTTCGGTTGGGCCTCCTGAAAACTAATCCTTTCAGAACAGAAAGTGACAATCGTCCTCGTTATTTCAGTCCACACTTCCTCTAATAAAGGGCAGACAGACCTTTATAATCCAGATACAAATTTAAGAGTTAGCTCGTTCTAACCAGATTATATTGCCGTTGCAAGGAAACCACTTCACTTTCAAAGTGTCGCTCGCAGCGGAGTTCCAAAGGTTGGAGGTGTGTATGTCGAATAGTGAGTTGAGCCGCCGCGACTTTATCAAAGTCACGACCGGCATCGTTGGGGGGGTAATCGGAGTCGCAGTTGGGTTACCGGCAGTGGCCTATTTACTCGACCCCGCTTTCAAGTCCGGTGGAAAAGAAGCGTGGATTCCAATCGGCAAAATCGCGGATATGCAAGTCGGCAAGCCGTATCCATTTTCGTTCACGCGCGTGCAAGTCAACGGGTGGGAACGAACATCGACCAGCCATGGCGGATTTGCCATCCGCAAATCTGAAGACCCCAAAGATATTGTCATCCTGAACAGCCGCTGCACACACCTGGGCTGCACCGTCAACTGGAAGGAAGACGCGCAGGCTTTTATTTGCCCGTGCCATGACGCCAAGTTCAGCAAAGACGGCGTTGTACTGGACGGGCCACCGCCGCGTCCCCTCGACCGATATGCGGACTTCCGTTTAAGTGATGATGGCAGCACGCTCGAAATCTTTTACAAGGAAAGCTAGCCATGTGGAAAAAAGTATTTGATTGGTTGGATGAACGCCTTGGCTTGAATGACTTATATAAAAATTTACTTGACCGCCCTGAACCGATGGGCAATTGGTGGAACACTCTTGGCTCTGCCAGTTTATTCCTTTTTATCTTGCAGGGTGTCACCGGGATTTTCCTGACAGTCTATTACACGCCTTCGCCTGATCACGCCTACGATAGCATCAACTACATCATGAATGGTGTGGCAATGGGCTGGTTGATCCGCGGCATCCATCACTGGGGAGCGACCTTGATGGTCATTGTGGTTTTCGTCCACATGTTACGCGTATTTGTGACGGCTTCCTTTAAGTATCCGCGTGAGCTGACCTGGTTGATCGGTATCGGTTTGTTCCTTTTGACACTGGGCATGGGTTTCACCGGTTACCTGCTTCCATTCGATGAAAAATCTTTTTGGGCGACAACGGTTGGAACACAGATCGCGGGAAGCGTGCCATTCATTGGCGACTTCATCCTGAAAGCTTTGCGCGGCGGCTCAAACATCAGTGCGTTGACGCTTCAACGCTTTTTCTCCGCCCACATCTGGATGTTACCCGCCGGTCTGGCTGGCTTGATCGGTGTGCATCTTTATCTCATCATCAAGCACGGTGAGTCCAACTGGCCGAAGAAGGAAGATTAAAATATCGCGCTGAGCGGAACGAAGTAAAGTCGAAGCGTCATTTCAAATCACCCTTCGACTCCGGGCTTCACCCTCCGCTCAGGGAGGCAGTCATACATGAACGACGAAACAAAAAAGAAAATCAAAGAACGCTACGAACGCGAAGCAAATAACGGTGAACGTTTCTGGCCTGATAGTATTTACAAAGATGTCATCGTCTCGCTCGGGATTTTGGTTCTGCTGATCCTGTTGGCAACTTTTCTCGGCGTGGCGGCTGAACCCAAAGCGGACCCAACCGATACAGCTTACATCCCACGACCTGAATGGTATTTCCTGTTCCTGTTCAAGTTCCTGGCCTTATACGGACAAATCCCTCTGCTCGGCAAAATCGAATGGATCGCCACAGTTGCCATTCCGGGCATTGCCATTTTGGTTTTGACTCTTATGCCGTTTATCGAACGCAGTCCAAACCGCTATTATGGCAAACGCGCCTTGCCCATTTCTATCATGTCCATCGTGGTGGTTGGCATCGTGCTGTTGACTTTAATGTCTGACGTGCCGACTGTTTCAGAGACAGGTTCGAAACTGCTCGGCATTCTTCAAGCGGTCGCGGGACTCGTCATTCCCGGACTGGCGATGATCGTGTTATTCGTGCTGGCTTTTGTGCTCAAGAACACATCACCCAAGCCAATGATCTGGATCACTTCCATTACGGCCATCCTGATGATCGGCGTGACCGGAACCGTGCTGGCATTGGCTCCCAAGCCCGCGCCACAGGAAACAACTGTTGCAAACACACTCACTGAACAAATCCTGGCAGGGCAGGATCTATATTCCATCAACTGTGTGGAATGTCACGGTGACGATGGTAAAGTCACGAAAATCGAAGGTGTAAAAGGATTGGAAGGCAAAGAGATTTCGCCCATCAATGGTAGCGATGTTCTGCACACACTTGACGATCCTTCAATCGCTGAAGTCATCGCGACCGGCAGACCGAACGCGGGCATGAATCCATTCAGCAAGGCCTACAATCCCGAAGGATTATCCAAGAGCGAGATCGATTACATCGTCACGTTCATGCGCTACTCGTGGGATGATCGTTTCGAGATGCCCGCCGACGCGCTCAAGCCGCTCTTCCCCGCACTGGCCGATGGCGAAGTGCCTTCGTATGATGTTCACATCCAACCCATCGTCAAGCGTTATTGTCTCTCCTGTCATCGTGCGGGCAAGACGAATAACAACTTCCTAATGGACACTTATCAGAACATGCTCTCAACCGGTGATAACAAGGATAAGGACATCATTGCTGGCAATCCAGACAGTTACTTCTTGCAGGTCATTCAGGGACATGCCATTCCCGACCCGAAAGACCCGAACAAGACTCTGATCCGCACCATGCCGCCAAACGTCAAACTCAAAGCGAACATTGTGGACGCGCTCACGCGTTGGATCATGGCCGGGATGCCGCAAACCGCCGCGGATGCCGCCAAACTTTCGGTCACACCCACGCCGGGAGCGGCTCCCGCTGGGACGCCTGCTGTTACACCGACACCTTAATCTCAAAACGCAAGAAACAAAACGCAAAAGACGCTCTCTAAACGAGAGCGTCTTTTTTGATTCTCGATTTTCGACCTGCATTAAAAAGATGCTGCATCGAAAATCGATGCAGCATCTTACGTTTTTTCTTTTGTGTTTTGTTTTCTACATGTGCTTGATGATTGCGTCACCAAACTCAGAGCATTTGACTTCAGTGGCGTGGTCCATCAGGCGAGCAAAGTCATAGGTCACGGTCTTGGCGTTGATGGCGCCTTCCATGCCCTTGACGATCAAGTCGGCAACTTCGGTCCAGCCCATGTAGCGGAACATCATCTCGCCGGAAAGAATCACCGAACCGGGATTGACCTTGTCGAGGTCGGCATATTTGGGTGCGGTACCGTGAGTCGCTTCGAAGATGGCATGACCGGTCTCGTAGTTGATGTTGGCGCCCGGAGCGATTCCGATACCGCCAACCTGCGCGGCTAACGCGTCGGACAAATAATCGCCGTTCAGGTTCAATGTGGCGATCACATCGTAATCCTTCGGGCGGATGATCGTAAATTGCAGGCTTACATCTGCGATGGAATCTTTGATGAGCAGCATCTTCTTCCACTTGCCATCGCCATGTGTGGGCCACAACTTCAAAGCTTCTTCAATTTCCTGCTTGATATCATTCTGTTGAGCAGGCGACATCATGTCAAAGCCGGGGTCGATCATCTTGGCGTTTTCTTCGACGCTCAAATTCGGCTTGGATTCCTTATTGCCCAGAATCCATGTCTCACGCTCAGTGACAATCTGATTGCGGAACTCGCGCTTGGCAAGTTTGTAACCCCAATCCTTGAACGCGCCTTCGGTGAACTTCATGATATTGCCCTTATGAACGAAGTTCACGCTCTTGCGATGATTATCCAGCGACCACTGGATGGCGGCACGTACGAGTCTCTCAGTACCTTCCACAGAAACAGGTTTGATGCCGATGGCCGCCGTATCGGGGAAGCGCATCTTGGCATATTCCTTCGGGAAGTTTTCCTTGAACAACTTCAAAAACTTGTTATTGTCCTCCGTGCCATATTGGAATTCGATACCGGTATAAATATCTTCGGTGTTCTCACGGAAGATGACCATATCTACATATTCTGGATGTTTAACGGGAGAAGGCACACCGTTGTACCAACGCACCGGGCGCTGGCAAACATACAGGTCCAGCAGTTTGCGGAGCGCAACATTCAATGAACGGATGCCGCCTCCGATCGGGGTCGTGAGCGGACCCTTGATCCCCACCAAAAATTCTTTGAAAGCCTCGGTGGTTTCTTCGGGCAGCCAGGTCTGCCAAAGTTTGAATGGCTTCTCGCCCGCATAAACTTCCATCCAATGGATTTTGCGTTTGCCGCCGTAAGCTTTTTCAACCGCCGCATCGAACACGCGCACTGAGGCGCGCCAAATGTCACGGCCCGTGCCATCGCCTTCGACAAACGGAATGATCGGATTATCGGGAACCTGTAACTTGCCATTCTTGATCGTGATCTTCGCCCCGCCCGCGGGGACCTTAACATTTACGTATGCCATATTTTTTTCTCCTTGCGAAATTTGTCGGGCGGATTATAACATCCGCACTTTTGACGCTCATAGTGACGATTATCCTTATTCGCAGTGCAAAATTTTCGCCCTTGACAGAATGACCTGCCCGCATAGAATTAGGCGGAAATGAGAAACCGCTTCTTTCTAGATCATCAACCTGTTCCCACCAAATCAACTTTTTCTTTTGTTTTTTAGAGAGCCGTCATCGGCTCTCTTTTTTTGTCTATTGACTGGATGCAACCATGCTTAAACTGCCCGGCTTGATCGACCCGCACGTACACGTCCGCGAACCCGGACAAACTCACAAGGAAGATTGGGATAGCGCGACTCAAGCGGCGCTGGCTGGCGGCGTGACGATGATCCTCGCCATGCCGAATACCAAGCCGCCGATCTTTGATGCTTCCACCCTCGACCTGGCGCTGGATTCCGCCAAACAAAAAGCGCGCTGCGACTACGCCCAATTCGTCGGTGCAGGCCCGGACAATTCTGACATCGCCGCCTCGCTCGCTGATAAAACCGCCGGTCTGAAAATGTATCTCGACTCGACCTTCGGTGAATTGCGCCTCGACGACATGACTCTGTGGATGCCGCACTTCGCAAAATTCCCTAAGACCGCGCCCATCGTTCTGCATTCCGAATCACGCACGATGGCCGCCGGGATTTTATTCGCCGCAATTTATGATCGTCCCGTTCACATTGCACATATTTCATTGAAGGAAGAAGTTTTATTAATCAAAGCCGCCAAAGAACGCGGCATCAAAGTGACGTGTGAAGTTTGTCCGCATCATTTGTTTTTGTCCTCACCCAATCATCCCCCAAATTCTGCGAATTTGGGGGAGGGCAAGGGAGGGGGCTGGGGTAGGACCGAAGTCCGCCCACGCCTTGCCACGCGAGAAGATGTCGACGCCCTTTGGCAAAATCTCGATATCATCGATTGCTTCGCCACCGACCATGCGCCACATACGTTGGCAGAAAAAGATTCGGACAATCCGCCGCCAGGCTTTCCCGGCTTGGAAACTTTATTACCGTTGTTATTAACTGCTGTCAGCCAAAAACGTTTGACCATTGACGATATTATTCAGCGATCAGTAATTAATCCAAGAAAGATTTTCAATCTCCCCGAACAAGCGGAAACTTTTATCGAAGTGGACGAGAACGCCGAATACGAAATCCATGCCAGCGAAATGTTTTCTCGCTGTGGCTGGACTCCGTTCGAAGGCTGGAAGGTCAAGGGGCGAGTCACGCGTGTTGTTTTGCGCGGACGCGAAGCATTCAAAGACGACAAAGTGTTGGCGGAAAAAGGTTTTGGTAAGAATGTTAAAGAATAGATGAATAGAAAGCTGGAACACAAAAAAAGAACATGGAGGAAGATATGTATAAAACATCTTTTTCTATTTTGATCTTTGTGCTGCTATTGAGTGCGTGCGTGCCAAACGCACAAATTTTTACGCCGAGTCCATTATCAACTAATACATCTACAGCCACTTTCACTCCAACTGCGGGACCAAGCGCAACGCCTACTGCCGTTCCAATACCACCCGTTCCAAACTTTGTGGGGACTGCCGCCCCATCACTTCCAACAACTATTTACCAAAACAAGGTGTATCAAAAAGGCAATACATATTATTTTGAGTATATAGACAACGCTACAACTATACAATATATGTATCTTCCAGCAACTGGTTCGCTACACGACTTGCGTGTCAAGATCAATGATGAAGCACCGTTTTATCCCAGCAATTTTGGCGGCCCCACTTTTGTTGACAATGATAAAGAGATACAGATTTGGGATGCCGGTTCGAGGTTCAAGATAACTTACTCAGAGCCTGTACTGGACGCCAACAGTTTGACGATTACCTGGACTGCAACATCTGGCAAACATGTGATTACCTACAGTTATCATTTTTTGATCAACGGGAAAACGCTTCACTTGAATGTTGCTTCGGATAGCTCAGACATCAGTGCGTTCACATTCGACCGCTCAGAGGAGACGCCCGGATCACGCGTCCTTGTAATCCCTTATCTAAGCACATTTAATGTTCTTCTATATAAGACGCATTTCGTCTCCGCGTATTTCGACTGGACGCAGTCCCAATCGTCGAGTTATGACGGTCAAAATTATCGGTACTCCGATAAGTCAGATTACTTTGGTCAGACTGTTTACTATAGATCTAATACAAATGGCGTTCGGCGGTCTGTGCATGAAGCGGCGTACATCACTGTATCGGATACTCTGCATGAAGTGTTTCCTAACATTCCCAATCCGCCATCGCCGTACCGTCAGGTTCTGGCTGGGCGCGTTGTGTTGGACATGTGGGGCAATCCCTTTTCACAAGATGCAAGTTTGTTGAGCCAACTGAAACAAATGGGTATCACCGATGACTTGTTGGTGATAAAACATGTCTGGCAGAAATGTGGCTACGACAATTGCTATCCAAGCGTGATCCCTGCAAATGATGATATGGGAGGAGATGCCGGATTGATGCAACTCAGTAACGCCGCAAGCGATGCTGGCTATTTATTTGCCCTGCATGAAAACTATGTGGATGTGTATCCAAACTCCAGTGTGTGGACTCCTCAATTGGCCGCTCTTAATCCGGACGGTAGTCAGGTACTCGCATGGTATAACCCTGAAACTCAAATACAATCCTATTTGCTGAGTCCTGCATATGTGCTCAACTTAGCTGTACGATTTTCACCTTGGATTCACAAACAGTACGGGACAACTGCATCCTTCCTCGATGTTCATACGGCCATCAGTCCCGGGGATAAAGTTGACTACAATGCCACTGTAAATGGCAACGCGGAAGCATTAACGACTTTCAATACGTATTCCCAATTGCTTTCCTACGAACGTCTGGCCCATAATGGACCCGTTCTGGGAGAAGGCGCGAACCATTTTATGTGGGCCGGGTTGGTGGATGGAGCAGAGGCGCAATTCACAGATCTTGATTACACCACTACTCAGCCAGTTGTTGATTTCGATCTTTTGCGGATTCATCCTTTGGCAGTAAATCATGGCATGGGATATTACGAGCGTTTTTTTGGTAAAGCAGGCGATGGTTATCAACAGAGGTTTGATTTTAGCGATTTTCCTCTGGAGGGTTTTTACCAAT
>Ga0075275_1000067_pt1 | contig 11884 bp, 12 predicted proteins | sample SF_Rice_5C_80N_3_FD_69769 | JGI IMG/M metagenome (GOLD analysis project Ga0075275, IMG submission 69769) | Rice paddy soil microbial communities from Twitchell Island, California, USA - SF_Rice_5C_80N_305 | ecosystem: Environmental > Terrestrial > Soil > Paddy field/soil | place: USA: Twitchell... | reverse complement strand
CGCGCCGTACGAGCTCGTCTCCTACGTCCACGAGGCGAACGAGACGGGCGACCGCCTGAGCGCGCAGCTGCTCGCGGACGGCGAGCCGCTCGAGCTCTCCGGCGAGGGGAACGGCCCGATCGCGGCGCTCGTGCACGGGCTCGCGCAGGCGACGGGACACGCGGTCGGCGTCCTCGACTACCACGAGCACGCGACGAGCCGCGGTGAGGACGCGGTCGCCGCCGCCTACGTCGAGGCAGACGTCGACGGCGAGCCCGTCTGGGGCGTCGCGGTCCATCCGAGCATCGTCACCGCGTCGCTCAGAGCGGTCGTGAACGCGCTCGACCGGGCGCAGCTCCTGCGGGCCGGCCACGAGGCGGCGCTGCGCGCGTTCGAGGGCGCGTAAGCGCGCGGGCCGGCTACGGCCGGGTCGCCGCCAGGTAGGCAAGCGCGTCGTCGCGGTCGGTGCAGTCCTGGAGGAGCACGGCGTCCTGGCCCTCGAAGCCGAACACCTTGAACACGTCCCTCGCCACCTCGCCGTGCCACCTCGGGTTGCTCACCGTCATGCCGACGGCGACGCGCGGCCCTTCCTCGACGAGCTCGGTCGGCTCGAAGCGCACGCCTTGCCGATGACGCTGCCGGAGGAGGTCGACCACCTCCCGGCGGCCGCGTCAGGTCGGCGTCGAGCCGTCGACGCCGCTGCCGGGAACACCGAGCCACTGCGCCTCCGCCGCGAAGAGCTCACGGAACGCGCTCGCGTCGCCGCTGTCGAGAGCGGCGAACGCCTGCTCCAGACGGTCGGTTCGCTCGCTCACCCCCGGAAGGGTACGCCACGAGCCGCGCGTCGCGGGCTTGTGCGGCTTCGGCGAGTCCCCTAGGGTCACCCGCACAGCGATCCTCCAGGAGGGCGGCGTGACCGGCATCGAGACGCCTGCGGCGGATTCGAGCGCTGCAACGGCTGCATCGATCGGCGGCGTCCCCGCGCGCTCCGGCGACGACGGAGCGGCTGCGCGGTCGGTGGATGCCCGTCGCGACATGCGCCGCCTGGTGGGCTCGCTGGCGGCCGTCGTCGGGCCGCTGACGCTCCTCACCGCGCTCGCCTACTACTTCGGCTGGCGGCGCGAGCGGGCGTTCGCGGGCTACTTCGGAATCGACCCGAGCATGCTCGTTCTCTCCACGAACGACTACGTGCTGCGCAGTGTCGATTCCCTGTTCGCTCCCTGCGCCGCCCTGCTCCTGCTCGGCCTGGCCTTCGTCTGCGCACGCGTCCTCCTGGCGGGCCGGACGCCGTCTCGCCGGCTGACGGTGGCGGCCGGGATCGCCGGAGTCGCGGTGCTCGCGGTCGGCGTGGCGCTCGCCGCCGGCCACGGAGTCTCCGCCCGGCTCGTCTACCTGCAAGCGCTCGCACCCGCCGTCGCGGCGGTGCTGATCGCGTACGCGCTCGAGCGGACAGGCCGTGGCAGGCCTGCCGATCTGCGCGGGCTGCACTACCTGACGATCTCGGTCGTGCTCGTGAGCCTGTTCTGGGCGACGGCGGAGTACGCCAACAGCCGGGGCACGCACGAGGCGCAGTCGCTCGCCGCGGACCTGAGCGTCGACCCTTCGGTGACGATCTTCAGCAAGCAGAACCTGAACATCGACCCGCGCTCGTACGGCACCGACACGACCTGCCCGGCCGTCCGGACGCTCACCCGCCCGCACACCGACTATCCGTTCGTCTACCGGGGCTTCACGCTGCTGCTGCGAAACGGCGGCGACTACTTCCTCACGCCGACTCCGGCCGGTGGAACGTGGGGGCCGCTGCGCGAGCCGATCCTGATCGTGCCCGACGACGACACGATCCGTGTCGAGCTCGAACGAGGCGACGACTACCCCGTGCAGCCGCTCGAGCAGACGATCTCCGGTGCGCTGCCCGTGTTCACCTGCTGACCGCCTCGCGGCGCGTGCACGGGCGGGCGACGCTGCTCGAGGTCGCCCGCGCCCTCACCCGGCCGCGACCTCGACACACGTTCTCGCGTGGGCGAGCGTTCGGGTATGCCACCCGACGCGGCGGCTCGCCGATGCGAGAGTCGGCCGGATGCCGAGCCTCTAGCCGAGCTGCCAGACGTCGTCGCGGAGGATCGGCACGGCCGAACCGTCTGCCGTGATCCCGTCGGCGTCGACCTCGGGCCCCCCGATCATCAGGTCGGTATGGACGGCGGACGTGTTCACTCCGCGTGCGCGCAGCTCGTCGGGTGAGAGGCTCTCGAATTCGTCAATGCCGAACACGACGCCGGCGCCGTAGGCGATGTGACAGCTTGCGTTCTCGTCGAAGAGCGTGTTGAAGAAGATGAGTCCCGTCTTGCCGACGGCCGACCCGCCATCGACGAGGGCGACCTCGCCGAGGCGCTTCGCGAACTCGTCGACTTCGAGCTGGCTCCGGACCACCTCGCCGGCGGACGAGGCGGAGACCTCGACGATCTCGCCGGCCGCGAAGCGCAGCTCGAGATCGTGCACGATCGCCCCGCCGACGGCCAGTGGGCGCGTCGCGCGGACGGTGCCTTCCGTGCGACGCCAGTCGGGGCAGGCGAAGACCTCCTCGGTCGGCATGTTCCCGACATACCGGATGCCGTCTCGCGTCTCGACCTCGCCGCACATCCACGGCGCCTCTGGCAGGAGCCCCACGGTGAGGTCGGTGCCTGGACCGCTGAACCGAACGGCGTCGAGGGCGAGCGCGTTCAGGCGCTCGGCACGCCGGCGTAGCTGGTCGAGGTGCGCGCGCCACGCCTTGACCGGATCGGCAGCCTCGAGCCTGACGGCGCGCGCGATTGCGTCCCAGAGCCGGTCGACGTCCGGCTCGCCGAACATCTGCCGCGCCTGCCCTTCGGTGGGGTAGGCGGCGATCGTCCAGTTGAGCAGCCGCTCGGTCACCGCCTGGACGTAGAGCTTCGTGCCCTCGAGCGGCTGGGCGCGACCGAGGCGGCCCGGATCCACATCGGCGAGCAACTCCGGCTCGGGGTCGCCGGTGATCGCGATGAGCGCCGCGCCCTCGTGCAACGCTCGATAGCGCGGCAGGTCCCACGGCCAGGTCATCGAGAGATCGTCGTCCGCAGCATGGGTGATGAAGGCTTTCCGGATGTGCTGGTCGCCGTAGGCGACGTCGACGTAGCGGGCTCCCGCCGCGTACGCGTTCTCGGTGATACAGCGGATCAAGGGCGCGTGCTCCACGAGCCCGCGGATGAACACGATCTGGCCCGGCTGCACGTTGGCCCCTACGCGCACGATCAGGTCGGCGTAGCGGGCGAGTTGCTCCGAGGTCATGTCTGCTCCAGGACAGATGCGTCGCCGAAGGCGCGAGCCGCACAGTCTCGCATCTGCCACTCCCTCCTTGCCGGCTGCCCCGGCGGCGAGACCGGCTCGCGGATTCGTTCGCGCATCGCGGCGACCGGAAGCGCAAGCGACGACGCGCAGGGTGACGAACCCCCGGCCGTGCGCCGCCTCTCGCCTACGCCGCCTCCCCGCCCTGCTGGGCCAGCACCTCTCGCTTCATCAGGTCGAGGAGCCCGTGGTAGAGCTCTCCGAGCCCCCGCTCCGAGAGCGGGCCGCCGTTCGCGCGCTGGAGGTAGCGCAGCATCCACTCCTCGCGGGCGAGGTCGACGAAGCCGATGCCGCGCTCGTCCTTGTAGCGCTTCAACCCGGCGACGAGCTTCAGCCGCTTGTTCACGAGCTCGACGAGCGCCCGGTCGATGTCGGAGATCTCGCGGCGGATCCGGACGACGGTCGCGTCCTCGGCCGAGGAGATCGCGGTCATGCTCCCACCTCCTTGTGTCCTTCGTAGACGCCGACGACGCGCAGCGCGGCGGCCTGGTCGACGAGCTCCCGCAACGCGAGCCGCACGGCGGGGTCGAGCGGATGCCCGGCGACCACGGCGTCGAAGCGGTAGCTCCACGGCGTCGCCGGCAGCGGGCGCGAGACGAGCCGGACGAGATCGAGCCCCGCCCGCGCGAACGGCTCGATCGCCGCGAAGAGGGCGCCCGGACGGTGGTCGGTGACGAACGTGAACGCCGTGCGCGGGTCCTCGAGGCCGCCCGCGACGCGCGTGAACGGCGCGATCGAGACGAAGCGCGTGAACGCGACGCCGTCCCCGGCGTCGGCGACGAGGACGTGCAAGCCGTACATCCGTACCGCCTCGCCGCTCGCGATCGCGGCCACCGCCGGCTCGCCGTCCTCGGCGACCGTGCGCGCAGCCTCCGCGGTGGTCGCGACCGGCACGACCCGCGCCTGCGGCATGCGCGCCAGCAGAACCCGGCACTGCTCGAGCGCCTGCGGGTGCGAGCGGACGACACGGATCTCGTCGAGCGGCGTCTCGGCGACGCCCGCGAGCTGGTGGTGGATCGGCAGGATCGTCTCACCGACGATCGACAGGGACCTCTCGTAGAGGAGGTCGTGCGTCTCCGCGACCGCGCCGGCAAGGGAGCTCTCGATCGGCAGCACGCCGAAGGCGACGTCCGCGGCGACGACCGCCTCGGCCACCGCACGGAAGCCCGACACCGGCAGGTGCGGCCCCTCCGGGAACAGTGCTGCCGCGGCGGCGGCGGTGTGCGAGCCGGGCGGTCCCGGGTACGCGACCGGCGGCGTCATCGCAGGCGCACCCGGACGCGGCGGCCGCAGCGCGCACACAGGGTGACGGCGGCGCCCTTGCGGAGCGCCCGCGCGACCGGCACGGGGTCGGGGCAGCTGCACGGCTCCACCGCGGCGGCGGGAGAGATCGTGATCTCGGGAGTAGTGGTCATGCGGCGAATCGCCTCCAGGACGGAGTGACGGAAGTCCCGCGGGGGATGTCTGCTAGCCGGCGGCGGCGGGGTGCGAGAGCGCCGGCTAGCGAATAAAGGCGTACGCCGAGAAGCCGCTGCGGAAGGCAACCAGGTGCTGCACGGCTCCGGCGCGAGACGCCATGACGACCCAGGGTAGGCGGCGGTCGACCCCACGTCAACGGCGGGTTGTCCGGTTGGCCGGCGCGCGAGATAGTTGGCGGCACCCCCGTGCGAGCATCCGTCCTCGAACTCGTCGGCGACCACGCGCTCCGCCGTGTGGTGCTCCCGCTCGTGGTGTGCCGCCGCGCCGACCTCGGGCCGTGGGTGAGCCCGACCCCTGCCCACGAGGGCACCAGGGCGCCGCGTCCCGTCTCGCTCGGCATCCCGCCGGGGATCCGCACCCCGACGGGCCACGGCGGCGGCCGGGGCTACGCCGAGGAGATCGGGGTCGAGCGCCTGCCGGTGGCCACGTGACCGTCCAGCCGACCGGGACGGTGACCTTGCTGTTCAGCGACGTGGAAGGCTCCACGCGGCTGCTCGAGCGGCTGGGCGCCCGGCAGTATGCCGAGGTGCTGGGCCGGCATCGACTCCTGCTGCGGAAGGCGTTTGCGCAGCACGACGGTTACGAGGCCGGCACGGAGGGCGATTCGTTCTTCGTCACCTTCGCGCGCGCCGAGGACGCGGTCGCCGCGGCGGGCGACGCGCAACAGGCGCTCGCCGCGGCCGCGCCGGAGCTGCGCGTACGCATGGGCCTCCACACGGGGGAGCCGCTGACCTCCGGCGCCGACTACGTCGGCATGGACGTGCACCGCGCGGCGCGGATCATGGCCGCCGCCCACGGCGGCCAGGTGCTCGTCTCCGAGACGACCGCCGCGCTCCTCGACGGCGTGCCGCTGCGCGATCTCGGCCCGCACCGGCTCAAGGACCTGCTCGAACCGATCCGCCTCCACCAGCTCGAGCTCGACGGCCTGCCGGGCGAGTTCCCGCCCCTGCGCTCGCTGCAGCGGACGAACCTGCCCGTCGCCGCCTGGCCGTTACTGGGGCGCGAGCCGGAGCTCGAGGAGATCCGCCGCCTGATCGCTGACGGTGTGCGGCTGGTGACCCTGACCGGACCGGGCGGATCGGGGAAGACCAGGCTCGCCCTGCAGGCCGCGGCGGAGCTCTCCGACGACTTCGTCGACGGCGCTTTCTTCGTCGCGCTGGCGCCGCTTCGCGAGACGGCCGCCGTCCGACGCGCCGTTGCCGAGGCGGTGGGCCTGCAACCGGACGACGACGTCGCCTCATGGCTCGCCACGAAGCGGGTGCTGCTCTTGCCGGACAATCTGGAGCACCTCCCCGGGGCGCCCGGTGCCGTCGCCGAACTGATGGTCGGTCAGGTCGTGGTGCTCGCGACCTCGCGTGCGCCGCTCCACCTCTCCGCCGAGCACGAGCTGCCCGTCGAGCCGCTGCCGACCGGCGCCGCCGTCGAGCTGTTCACGACCCGCGCAGCCGCGGCCGGCCGCCGAGTCGAGGCGGACGCGACCGTGGCGGAGGTCTGCCGCCGCCTCGACAACCTCCCGCTCGCGCTCGAGCTCGCCGCCGCCAGGGCGAAGCTTCTCTCCCCCGCCGCCCTCCTGCAGCGCCTCGATGCCGCACTGCCTCTGCTCACCGGCGGCGCCAGTGACCGGCCCGAACGGCAGCGGACGCTCCGCGCGACGATCGAATGGAGTCACGGCCTCCTCGACCCCGACGCGCAGACCGCTTTCCGGCGGCTGTCGGTCTTCCGTGGCTCCTTCACCCTCGAGGCGGCCGAGGCGGTCGCCGGCGCCGACCTCGACCAGGTGGCCGCCCTGCTCGACCAGAGCCTTCTCAAGCCGCTCGGAGACGAGCGCTTCTTCCTCCTCGAGACGCTGCGCGAATACGCCCGCGAGCGGCTCGACGAGGCGGGCGAGACGGACGAGTACGCGCTTCGGCATGCCCGCTGGTATCTCGCCCGGCTCGAGCAGAACCATCCGGAGGTGAGGGGGCGGCGTCACGGCGAGCTCGTATCCTGGTTCGTCGCCGAGGAGGACAACCTCCGCGCGATGCTCGACCGCCTCAGCGAGAACGCCGTCGTGGAGGCCGCGCAGGCCGCGGCTCTGCTGCACCGATGGTGGGTGTCGGAGAACGCGTACACCGAGCCGCTCAGGCGATTCGCCGAGTTGCTCGCGCGCGACGACATCCCGGATCAGCCGCGTGCCAGACTGCTTGTCTGCCGCGGCGCCGTCCAGTCGCGGGCCGGATCCCCTCACGCGATGGAGGACGCCGCACGCGAGATCCTCGGGCTCGCCGAGCCCGGCAGCCTCAACCGGGCGTGGGCGCTCAACATGCTGGCCGGCGCCGCGATGGAACGGGGCGAGATCGACCAGGCCCTCGAGCGCGGCCTGCAAGCTCTGGAAGCCGCGAAGCCGCTCCCTGCGCTGGAGCAGGCCCACGTCCGCAGCGACGTCGGCGAGGTCCTCGCGGAGAGCGGGCGAACCGAGGAAGCGCGCGCGATCGCACGCGAGACCCGCAGGGTGTTCCTCCAGAACCAGGACGAGGTGCTTGCCGCCGTCAGCGAATTCGTCCTCGGGCGCTACGACCTCTACGAACAGAAGTATGCGGACGCGCGCACGACGCTCGTGGCGGCGTTGGACACGCTGCGCCTTCTCGGTCACCGCGCCTACGAGGGCGAGACGCTCGGATATCTGGGCCTCGCGGATCTCGGTCTCGGGCACCGGGCCGAGGCATACGTGTGCTTCGAAGAGGCACTCGACATCGCGGTGCGCGAAGGCCCGAATCCGACCACCGAGCTCCTCGCTGCTCTCGGTGGGCTGGCGCTTGCGGCTCGCCTCGAGCAGCGCGAACGCGCTGCCCGCGTCCGGGGTGCGGTCGCCGGCCTGCGGCGGACCGTCGGCGTCTCGCAACTTCCCAGACTCGCCGCTCTCGAACGCGGCTTCGAGCAGCGCCTGATCGACGCGCTCGGCCCCGAGGCGTGGGAACGGGAACACGCGGCCGGTGCGTTGCTGACGCTCGAGCAGACGATCGAGCTCGCGCGCTCGCTCGCCGCCTACGACGAGGCCGCGTCGCCGACCGGCTGAAGCCGCGCCCGTACGGCCGCGCCGAGCTCCGCCGTCGTCGCGGTGCCGCCGAGGTCCGGCGTCGGTGCGAGGGCGAGCCCCTCGTCGACCGCGCGCGCCAGCGCCTGCGCCTCGCCGATCCGGCCGAGCCCGTGCTCGAGCAGGAGCGCCGTCGAGCGGAGCATCGCCGCCGGGTTCGCGATCCCCTTGCCGGCGATGTCGGGAGCCGAGCCGTGCACCGGCTCGAAGATGCCGGGGCCGGAGTCCGACAGCGAGGCCGAGGGCGCGAGCCCGAGCCCCCCGGTGACCGCGGCGGCGAGGTCGCTGAGGATGTCGCCGAACATGTTCTCGGTCACGAGCACGTCGAAGCGCTCGGGGCTCGTGGCGAGCTGCATGGCGCAGTTGTCGACGAGCATGTGCTCGACCGCGACGTCCGGATACTCGGGCGCGAGCTCGTTCACGATCCGCCGCCAGAGGCGCGACGTGTCGAGGACGTTCGCCTTGTCGACGGAGAGGAGCCGGCCGCTGCGGGAGCGCGCGAGCTCGAAGCCGCGGCGCGCGATCCGCTCGACCTGGCGCGGGTGGTACTCGCACGTGTCGAAGACGGTGCCGTCGTCGCGCACGCCGCGCGCACCGAAGTAGAGGCCGCCGACGAGCTCGCGCACGATCAGCAGGTCGACGTCGCCCTGGACGGCGGGGCGCAGGTTCGCGTAGGCGTCCAGCTCGGCGCGCAGGCGCAGCATGCCCTGCTCCGGGCGGACGTCGGCCGCGTCGAACTCGGGGTCGCCGATCGGCGCCTTCAGGACCGCGGCCGCGCCGCGGCACGCCTCGAGCGTCTCGTCGGGAAGCGGGTTGCCGGTGGCTCGGATCGCGGCGGCGCCGAGCAGCCGCTCCTCGACCGCGACGTCGGGCGCGAGCAGCCCGAGGACGAGCCTCGCCTCGGCTGCGACCTCTGGCCCGACGCCGTCGCCGGGCAGGAGGATGACGGTTGTCGCGGGCACTTACGCGGCCGCCTCCTCGGTCAGCGAGCGCCGCGGGCGGCCGCGCGGGCGCGGGTCGAAACCGGCGGCGACCATCGCCTGGTTCCAGCTGCCGAACACGCGGGCCACGGTCTGACGGGACGGATGGTTCTCGCCTGCCTGATCCCACTCGCTCGTGAACGGGGGCCTGCTGTGCTTGCGCGTCCAGAGCGTGATCGCGTAGACGATCGTCTCCGGAGTCCAGCGGAAGCCCGTCCGCGGGCCGGTTCTCATGTCGCACCTCCCTGGTTCGTGGTGTGGTCAGACCTGGACACCGAGCAGCTCCAGGATCGAGTCGGCGTCCGGCTCGACGCGGATCGGGTCGAGCCGGTCGGCCACGAGCCCCGGCGTCTTCAGCCCGTCGCCGGTGACGAGCAGGACGACGCGGTCGGTCTCGCCGACCTCGCCGCGACGCACCGCCTCGCGCAGCGCGCCGAGCGTGACGCCGGGCGCGGTCTCACCGAAGACGCCTGCGGTCTCCGCGAGGAGCGCGACGTTGTCGGCGATCTCGTCCTCGGGCACGGCGTGGATCGCGCCGCCCGACGCCCGCGCGGTCGCGAGGGCGAGCTCACCGTCGGCGGGGCTGCCGATCGCGAGCGAGCGCGCGATCGTCGCGGGCCGCACCGGCCGGACGCGGCCGCCGTCGTGGAACGCGGTCGCGACGGGCGAGCAGCCCTCCGCCTGCCCGCCGACGAGCCGCGGCGCGGCACCGTCGACGAGCCCGAGCTCCCGCAGCTCCGCGAAGCCCTGGTGCACCTTCGAGAACATCGCGCCCGACGCGATCGGGGCGGCGACGACGTCGGGCTGCTCCCAGCCGAGCTGCTCTGCGACCTCGAAGGCGAGCGTCTTCGAGCCCTCGGCGTAGTAGGAGCGGAGGCCGACGTTGACGAACGCCCAGTCGAGCTCGAACGAGAGCTCGACGCTGAGGCGCGAGCAGTCGTCGTAGCTTCCGTCGACGGCAATGATCCGCGCGCCGTGGACGGCGGTGGCGACGAGCTTCTCCGGCTCGAGGTCGGCCGGGCAGAGCACGACCGCCTCGAGGCCCTCGGCGGCGGCGCGCGCGGCGACCGCGTTCGCGAGGTTCCCCGTCGAGGAGCAGGCGAGCGTCGTCCGCCCCAGCTCGACCGCCTTCGCGGCGGCGACGGCGACGACCCGGTCCTTGAACGAGTGCGTCGGGTTGGCGGTGTCGAGCTTCAGCCAGAGCTCGCCCACACCGAGCTCCCCGGCGAGCCGCGGCGCCGCGGCGAGCGGTGTGAGCCCGGGCGCGAGGCGCGGCTCCGCGGGCGCGTCGACCGGCAGCAGCGCCGCGTAGCGCCAGATCGAGGGTGGGCCGGCGGCGATCGACTCGCGGCTGACCGTGCGCCGCTGCTCGTCCCGGTCGTACACCGGGTCGAGCGGCCCGAAGCAGCGCGCGCAGACGCCGACGGGATCCAGCGGGAACCGCGTCTCGCAGACGCGGCAGCGAAGTGCGGTGGCGGGCATTACACGAACTCCTTTCGTCCAGCGCTCGGCATCCGACCGGGATTGGCACCACGCGCGGATCGCGCAGGTTGCCGAGGCGTCACAGGGCCGGTTCCCTCAGCCTCTCTCGATGCGGAGCGGGACGAGCCCGCGTCCGTGGTGCTGCCACTATACAAATCGAAGTCGCTCAAACCGGACATTCCAGGACGGCCCCCTCGGAGGCGGACGAGACGAGCGCCGCGTAGCGGGCGAGGACGCCGGTCGTGTAGCGGGGCTGCGGGTGGACGACCTCGGCGAGCCGCGCCGCGAGCTCCTCGTCGGAGAGCAGGACGCGCAGCTCGCGCGCCTCGACGTCGAGCTCGACCTCGTCCCCGTCGCGCAGCGCCGCGATCGGGCCACCCCGCGCCGCCTCCGGCGCGATGTGGCCGACCATCAGGCCGTGCGTCGCCCCCGAGAAGCGCCCGTCGGTGATCAGCGCCACGTCGTCGCCGAGCCCCTCGCCGACGAGCGCCGCCGTGACGTGGAGCATCTCGCGCATGCCCGGCCCCCCGGCGGGGCCCTCGTAGCGGATGACGACGACGTCGCCGGGCAGGATCGCCTTCGCCTTGACCGCGGCGAAGCACTCCTCCTCGGAATCGAAGACGCGCGCCGGGCCGCGGTGGAAGAGGCGCTCGTGGCCGGCGAGCTTGACGACGCAGCCCTCGGGGGCGAGATTGCCGCGCAGGATCGCGAGGCCGCCCGTCTCCTTCAGCGGCGCCTCGATCGGGACGACGACCTCCTGGCCCGGGGTCTCGACGACGGCGTTCGCGACCTCGGCGAGGGTGCGGCCGTCGACCGTCGGCGCGTCGCCGTGGACGAGCCCGGCCTTCAGCAGCTCCCGCGCGACGAGGGCGACGCCGCCGGCGGCGTGGAGGTCGGTCGCGACGAAGCGGCCACCGGGCTTGATGTCGGCGATGACCGGTGTGCGCGAGGCGATCTCGTCGAACTCGTCGATCGTCAGCGGGATGTCGAGCTCGCGCGCGATCGCGAGCAGGTGGAGGACGCCGTTCGTGGAGCCGCCGGTCGCGGCGACGGCGGCGACGGCGTTCTCGAGCGCCCGGCGGGTGATCAGCTGCGAGGGGCGCACGTCGTCGCGGACGAGCCGCATCGCGATCGTGCCGGCTTCGTAGGCGGCGTCCTTCTTCGCCGGATCGCTCGCCGGAACGTCGTTGAGCCCGGCGGGGCTGATCCCGAGGAACTCGAGCACGGTCGCCATCGTGTTGGCCGTGAACTGGCCGCCGCAGGCCCCCGCGCCCGGGCAGGCGACGCCCTCGAGCTCGTGCACGTCGGCGGGGCTCATCGTGCCGGCCGCGGCGGCGCCGACCGCCTCGAACACGTCCTGGATCGTCACGTCGCGGCCGTGGAAGCGCCCCGGCGCGATCGAGCCGTTGTAGAGGACGAGCCCGGGCACGTCGAGGCGCGCGAGCGCCATCACCGCGGCCGGGATCGTCTTGTCGCAGCCGACGAGGCAGACGAGCCCGTCGAGCAGGTGGCCGCGGACGACGAGCTCGATCGA
>Ga0075275_1000066_pt1 | contig 11995 bp, 10 predicted proteins | sample SF_Rice_5C_80N_3_FD_69769 | JGI IMG/M metagenome (GOLD analysis project Ga0075275, IMG submission 69769) | Rice paddy soil microbial communities from Twitchell Island, California, USA - SF_Rice_5C_80N_305 | ecosystem: Environmental > Terrestrial > Soil > Paddy field/soil | place: USA: Twitchell... | reverse complement strand
GTCATGCGGCTGAGGCTCAAGCGGGTCCCAGAAGAAGATCAGGAAGTCCACCTTGTTCTCCACGATCAAGGCGCCAAGCTGTTGGTCGCCGCCTAGAGGTCCGCTCTTCAGTTTGGTGATTTTAAAGCCAAGTTCCTTCTCAAGGATTTCGCCAGTCGTGCCAGTCGCAAATATCTGATGATGAGCCAACAGAATGCGATTGTACTTTGCCCACTCCACCAAATCGCGTTTTTTATTGTCATGCGCTACAAGGGCTATCTTCTTATCATGTTCCATTGGGATTTTTTTCTGAGTCATATTTCCGTCTCCTTCCTCTTCACAAATCCTAGAATGATTGAAAAATGATTTTTGTCGCTTGATTTGATTCTCAATTCAATTTACGAATGTCTGCTCTCCCTTACGCTTCTTCGATCTCTGCCGCCACGCGATTGATCTCATCCAACGATGCACCTTTGGCTTTCTCCAGCCGTTCGAATCGTTTGGTGAATTGCGCCATCGCATAATTAACAAAGTCATCTTCAACCAGCCCAAAGGGGACAACTTTATAGGCCGCGAACGCGTCACCGATAACGCCAATGGCGGACGGCAGAAGCGCATTCATCTGAGTTTCAAGCGCATCCCATCCGGACCCGTTAGCGGCCACCAGACGAGAGAGCAGATACACGCCGTAAGCAATGTGCCGCGACTCGTCCAGCTTGAGATATGAAATCCCTTTGCGCAGCCCCGGCATCAGGTCATTACGTTCAAGCATCGTAAAGAAAGCATGATAACCGGTCTCGGCCAGCACACCTTCGACGATCATGTTGTACGTGGCCGATGCGCGGATCTGATGGATAGGCGAAGCGTCATCACGTAAAGCATTCAGCGCAGATGGTAATACATCATAAAAGACATAACGATAATTATCCGTGTGATACGCAGAAAGGTCCATTCGGCCTTCAGCAACCTCGTCCAAAAAACGGCGAAAAAAATCGGTGTGTTTGGCTTCCTCGAACAAAAAAGTTGTCAGGAACATTTCTTCTTCGATGCGGCCTTCGCGTGCCACTGCTTCCATCAACGGAAGCAAGTCAAGTGTGACGGCTTCTTCACCCGCTGCAAACATCGCCGTCAGCCGCCAGATCAAATCCTTCTCATCATCCCTGAGCGTGGACCAATCCAGCTTGTCTTTTGAAAAATCAATGTCAGACGGATTCCAGTTGCCGAGCTTCTTGGCCTTTTCATATAAGTGCATTGGCGGAAGAGTTCGGTCGAGTCCGCGTGTGGTGGTGGCAAAGGAGATATGAGACATAAGATTTGCTCCGATTATTGAAAGGCGGCTGGGAATATTTCTACCGACAATTATCACACACTTTCAGGCATCACAAAATTACGAGCCAAAAGGGTTGCCAAAAAGTGATTCTTGATATAACATGGATAAAATTTATCCGATTTACGAGAGGAGAGAGTTATGAAGTTATCACAGTTCATCAAAAAGTTAGTGCTCGTTTCTTTGGTCGGCATTTCCATGCTGGCCCTAACCGCCTGCGCGGATACAAAATATGTGGACGCGCTGAACTCAAATATGGATGCTCTCAATAGCGCCATACCGCCCATAAACCAACAGATTGACAAACTCAGTCAGGACAATACTTTGCTTGGCGATAAAAATTGGCAGGATGCAACATCCACTGCCGTGAACAATTTGGATGCGGCCGGCAAAGCCTTCGCGAACCTGCCCCCCGCGCCTGATAGATTGAAAGATGTAGATGCCTTGGTAAAGGAATTGGCTTTTGAAATCAACTCGTTCTCCGATACCTTTCGCACCATGATCGCCAATCAGGATATAAACCAGCTGGACACCGCCAACTCGCACATGACCAAAATCAATGACCTGATGACAAAGATGAACGCGGCCATTGACGCGGCCAATAAGTAAACCAAATTTGCAACGAAAAAGGACTGGGCAACCCAGTCCTTTTTCGTTTTCATAAATCTTATAACAGTTGGCGGGAAATTAAATTTCCACAGATTCATTTTTCCTCAGTGACACCATCGCCGCAAACGTGGACTTGGTCACGCCGATCAACTGCTCGTAGGAAATCGGTGGCTCGCCGCCTTCGAGAATGGCTTTGGTGAAAACCTGCATTTCATTTTTCTGACCTTTGTCCTGTGCGGCCAATTTCACTTCTTTCCTATTCCCATCTTTTGTCATTTGCAAAGATCGGAAATCGTCCAAGACAGCTACGCTGCCACCGCAAAAAACTTCGATGCGTTCCTTCGGGAAGGATTTATCGCCGTTGGCAAGATAATCCACCACGCCGATAGAGCCATCAGGGAATGTGAATGTCATCGAAACATTGTCTTCGCGGTATTTGCCATTATCAGATAACGCGTGAGCGCTGACATTGACTGGCACCACACCAATGAGGAATGTGATGAAGTCAACGAAGTGACAGCCTTCACCGATGATACGTCCACCGCCGATAGTTTCGTCCTGCGTCCAATGGTTGAGCGGAATGTATCCGGCATTGACGCGGTAATGAACGTGCATCGGCTCATTGCGATTCGACAGGAAAGAAGAAAGTGATTGTGCAAGAGGTGAGAAACGGCGATTGAAGCCAACGGTCAATAATGACTGATTGCTGGCTTTTAGCTGTTTGCTGATGGCTAAAAGCTGAACGTTATTAATTGCCAGCGGTTTCTCAACAAACACATGTTTGCCAGCCTTCAAAGTTTTGACGATCAAATCTGCGTGCGTGTCATGGCGGGTCAGAATCGCAACTGTGTTGATATTCGGATCATTGATGATTTCGTCATCCGATGAAGTGGCATATTTGAAACCGAATTTTTTACCAGAATGCTGTGCGTGCAGTCCGCCCGAGGAGGCAATGCCGACCAGTTCGATATCTTTATTATTTTTAATAACAGGCAGAAGCATGGCATTTGCATAAAGTCCGGCACCGAGAACACCAAGTTTTACCGAGCCGGTTGATTTGTAAGATGAAAGAGGAAAGACAATTTTTCTTTCTTCTTTCATCCCTTCGGGGGCCTCTGGGCGACGCTTTTCTTCTGGATAAGTCAGCAACACGCCCAGAAAAGATTCTTTTGTCTTGCCCGTGATGACTTCATAGGCCGTCGCGGCTTCATCAATTGGAAAACGATGCGTGATCAGCGGCGCGACTTTTAGTTTTCCATTCGCCATCAACTCAACGACAGATTCAAGATTGCGGCCTTCCGTCCAACGCACGTAGCCGATTGGATAATCGTGTCCGCTTTCTTCATAAGATAGATCGTAACGTCCCGGGCCGTAAGAGCGAGAGTTGATAAAAGATAATTCCTTTTCATAATAAATCTTGCGCGGAATATTTAACCCAACCGCGCCGGTGGCGACGATGCGAGCGCGATCACGCGCGATGACCGCCGCAAGCTCAACCGGGTCATTAGATGAAGTGTCAGCACAGATCAAAACCACATCGAAGCCGCGATTGGCGGTAAAAGCCTGAAAGGTTGATTCAGCGTTTTTACGGACGACCGCTTGAAGTCCAAGGGAAGAGGCGAGAGCGATTCTTTTCGGATCAATGTCAATTCCCAAAACACTGCATCCCGCCGCGGACGCGATCTGAGCCATCAACAATCCCAACAAACCCAAACCGATCACCGCAACGCGTTCACCCACTTGCGGCTCAGCGAGTCGAAATCCGTGCATGGCAATCGCGCCGAGCGTGGCGAACGCCGCCGATTCAAAATCAACATTTTTCGGAAGCGGCGTAAGCAGGTTGCGCGGCACAACGTTGTATTCGGCATGGACGGCAAAGCCGCCGCCCGCGCACGCCACATGCTGACCGACCTTGAAGCCGTGCATATTTTCGCCGAGCGCAACGATCGTGCCCGCCGAAGCATATCCAAGCGCCATCGGTTGATCGAGTCGATTGAACGCAGATTGAACCGTCGGGATGAGTCCTTCGCGTTTGGCTTTGTCGAGGGCTTGTTTTACAAGGTCGGGGCGCGAGCGTGCTTTGCCAACCAAATTCTTTTCAGCAAATTCAACGACCATGCGCTCGGTTCCCGCCGACACCAAACTGGCCGCCGTTTTAACCAGCGCCATCCCGGCCCGGGGCGTGGGCACTGGCACATCTTCGATGGTAGTCTTTCCGTTTTTCATGTTTTGCAAAAGTTGTTTCATTGTTTTCTCTCAATCGTTGGGAGTATACCCGAAATCAATGGGCGGTAATTTGGATGGCAAACTTGATGTGAGAAAAGAAAAAAACATGGGTTGCGATTAAGGAAAAACTTAAATATTGACTTGCGTTTTTCAAAGTGCTACTCTGATTTCACAGCCATCCAGACAGGTGGTTTGTTTTGTTATTCCAAAGAGAGGAGCTACACAATGACACTTGGTGGTTATGCTAACAATCTTGCATGGGTAGACCTGACGGCGGGAAAGGTTGAGTATAAACCTGTTCCAGAAGATGATGCCCGCAAATATATTGGGGGTCGCGGGTTGGGAGTCAAATTTGTTTTTGATAATGGGCCAAAAGTCGATCCGCTCTCACCCGATAACATTCTGTGCTTCATGAACGGACCTCTGACCGGTTCAGAAGCTAACATGAGCGGACGCATGGCAGTCGTGACAAAATCGCCTCTAACCGGAACGATAACTGATTCTCACCATGGAGGCTGGTCCGCCGCCCGTTTGCGTTGGGCTGGTTATGATGGCCTGATCTTCAAAGGAAAATCCCCGAAGCCCGTTTATGTTTACATCCATGATGGGAAATTTGAAATTTTGGATGCGGCAGAAGTTTGGGGAAAGTCAGTCCATGAAACCGTAAAATTTTTCAAGGATAAATATGGCGAAAAAGATCTGACAGTTATCACCATCGGCCCGGCCGGTGAAAAACTGGTCAAGTTCGCCTGCTGGATGAATGAAAACGATCGCGCCAGTGGACGCGGCGGCACCGGCTGCGTTGGCGGATCAAAAAATCTCAAAGCCATCGTGATCAAGGCTGAGAAGAAAATTGTCAAAGCTGCAGATCGCGATGCATGGAAGCCCGCTCACGAGCGTGCGTTGAAAGTCATCATGGCGCCCGAGAACATCACCAGTCCGCGCAAAGGCGGGCTCTCGGTTTATGGCACCAACGTGCTGATGAATATCACCAGCGGCATTGGCGGTCTGCCGACCAAGAACAGTACCCTGACATCTTATGGTGAACACGCTGAGAAAATCAGCGGCGAATACGTCAAGGAAAATTTGCTGGTTGATGATCCAACCTGTCATGCCTGCCCAGTAGCCTGCAAAAAGGAAGTCGAAGTTAAGGATGGCCCGTACAAAGGTCTGCACATGGAGTCGGTTGAGTACGAACCAGCCTGGTCAGTAGGTGCAAACTGCGGTAATGATGATGCCCGCCTCGTAGCCAAGATGATCGACCTGTGCAACGATTTCGGCATGGACGCCATCGAGATCGGACATCCGCTCTCGGTCTGGATGGAAGCCAGCGAGAAAGGCTACACCAACGGTGACGGCAAGCTTAATTGGGGTGATCCCGATGGTATGACCAAGGCCGCCACGATGATCGCCAAACGCGAAGGTCTCGGTGATATTATGGCTGAAGGCGCCAATGTTACAGCCAAACATTTTGGTCATCCCGAACTGGCGATGACGGTCAAAGGCCAGGGCATACCAGCTTACGATCCGCGTGGCATCAAAGGCATTGGTCTCGGTTATGCTACGAGCAACCGTGGCGCATGTCACCTGCGCGCTTACACGCCTGCGTCAGAACTTGGAGTTATGCCATTTGGTACGCTCAAAACCGATCCGCTCGAATGGAAAGGCAAAGGCGAACTGGTCAAGATATTCCAGGATATACACGCCTTCTCCGACAGCATGGACCTGTGCAAATTCAGCGCGTTTGCAATGGGCACAGATGAATATGCCGCACAATATTCCGCCATGGTCGGCGTTCCATTCACGACAGCAGACGTTCTTAAGACTGGCGAGCGCATCTACAACCTTGAGCGTTTGTACAATAATATTAACGGGTTCCGCGAAGGCAGCGACTATCTGCCCAAGCGCTTCACCGAGGAAGCCTCGACCATGCCGGGTTCATTGGGGCATGTCAGCGAACTTTCTCAGATGCTTGCAGATTATTACAAAGCCCGCGGCTGGGAAAATGGCGTTGTACCAGAAGCAAAATTAAAGGAATTGGAAATCACCTAGACTCAGTAGATAACAAAAGAGGACGCGCTACGTGGCGCGTCCTCTTTTTATTTTTCCGCTTCTCTTCTGCGCTCAATTCTGCTCTTGGTAAATTGATGTTCTCTCACCCCTCAGCCTTTTCTCATCATCCTTCATCCCTTAGTTACGCCCCTGCCCTGAGTATTTTCATATCAAATTTCCGAAGAAAATCTTTCGCAACAAGTTCATCGAGTTCTATAGTCAAACGAGTTTGTCCAACTTCGAGTGAGCCAAGACGAAACGGTTCCATGTGTTCGAGAGTCACAGTCCAGCCTGTGCCACGGACAATATTCTCACCTGCGAGAATTCCGCCCATCTCCTGCAAATATTCTTTTAACAAAAAATAGGGGATGCCACGCAACTCGCGGACAAGAGTCTGCATTAACCGCCGCCAACGGGTGGGAAGATATCCACTTTGTCATCAAGATGAACGACGGTGTTCATCTTATCCTCTAGGTAAATTGCTTCGCGGCCGTTAATAAAAAATTTCATGTGATTTTGGAAATGATGATCATGGTCCAATAATTCGGGGCGCAAAGCCGGATAGGCCTCGACCACTTTATCGATGATTTGCATGGCAGTCATGTCGGGGAGCGGCTCGATCTCGACCGTCTTTTGTCCGACGATGGCACGCAGAGTGGCGTAGAAGTTTACCTTCATAAATAGCTCTCCTTCTCTCCACATAAAAGTATATCAAAATCAAAAGATGCGCGACTTAACTCTTTTATTAAATATCACGGACACTGAATAATTCCCTGCGCCCAAAGGCATCCGCCGCAGACTGGGAAAGTGGTGTTGCCAATACAGTCTTCTTCGTTTGTTTCAGAAAGGTCACAGCCGCCACAGAAGCTGCAAGGGGCGAAGACAAAATTATGCAATCGCTCGCGATAAGCCACGTAATCGGGAGCCAGCCATAAGTCCGCGAGAGAACGCTCGGTTACATTTCCGATGACATGTTTTTTCGAGATGCGAGGCTTGCCATGCAGGTAACTGGTGTGAGTGTGCATCAGCGGCCAACACGGACTGACATCCCCGTTCCATGCGATGGACATGGTTCCGCTTTCCACAAAATTACAGGTGTCATTGGCGCCGCCCCAGTTGTTGCCCGCAAAGCTGATGTTCAACTGGCTGTTAAAGGTTTGAAAAAGAGCATCAGTGGTGAGTTCGTTAAAATCCATTTTAGGCAAACTCAAACGTGGCAAATGCGGTGCTTGTAAGTAGGCAATGTTGTGCATGGTCTGCAGATATAGACGATCGGCCTGCATATCCTCGGTGGCAGGTTGGACATTGCTGACTGAAAAATATTGAGCCTTGACCGATTTTCCCAATTGAATCACTTTGGGCAGATCGGCAATGTTGCGTTTCATGGCGACGAAGGCGATACCAATTTCAGGCGTGGGATAATGACTGGCTTTGCGCATTTTCGCAAAACGTCTCAGGTTTTTCATGATGCTCGGCAATTCCGCGCCCATGCGCACATCAGCATAAGTTTCCGGGGAAGCACCATCAATGGAGACCCACAATACATCGAGGCCGGAATCAATTAATTGGCGGGCGATCTTTTCGTTCAGAATTGTGCCGTTGGTGATGAGTTCAACTTTCACGCCCAACTGTTTAACTTGTGCGATCCAGTCTATCGTTTTGGGATGAAATAACGGTTCCCCAATCCCACCAAAGTAAACGCTCGGTAACGGAGACAGTTCCTTCAGTCCGACGAAGAAGCGCTCGAAAGTTTCCTCGCTCATGCGTCCGATCGGCTGATCCCATGCATTGCGGAAACAGGTGATGCAATCCAAGTTGCAGGCAACAGTTGGTTCGATGTAAACTTTGGTAAGTTGAGTGACCGGACGGTGCATGCGAATTAAATTATGGCCTTCATCGAGACGCACCTTTGCGCCGGGGCGCAATCCATATTGCGCCGCTACTTCGGGAGGCAAAATCAGCCGACCATTTTCATCCACTTCCGCCCATGCTGTCGTAGATTTTGTAGATATCATCTTCACCTCGAATAATCAACAATGCGCTACCAATTCAAACCAATATTATCCAATTTCGGCAGAAAATAAAGTGACAAACGTTATGGATTCTTGAGTGACAACCTTTGATGCCAAATGTTATAATTCAAGCATACTACTAAGAGGAGATTTCTGTGGCTGACCTTCGCGTTCAGAAATTTGCAAAGATATTAGTCGAACACTCGGCGCGCGTCGTACCGGGTGACCGCATATTAATTGAAGCAACAACTGCGGCTGAGCCGTTGATCCGTGAGCTTTACATCCAGATTTTGGAAAAAGGCGGACATCCGCACCCGATGATCGCCCTGCCCGGCATGATGCCGTTCAGCCAGGATGAACTTTATCTGACCTACGCCAACGATTCGCAACTGGACTTTGTGCCGACGTTCTACAAACTGGCCTACGATCAATTTGAAGGCCGCATCCGCGTCCACTCTGCAACCAACACGCACGGCCTGACGAATATCGACCCGACTCGCGTCCAGCGACGCGGTAAAGCCACCGGCGTCATCACCGAGGCGCAAATGCGTCGTGGCGGAGAAGGCAAGTTCAAGTGGGTCACCACCCTCTATCCCACCGATGGCTACGCCCAGGATGCCAGCATGAGTCTGACAGAATATGAAGACTTCGTGTTCGGCGCGGTCCACGCTCATGAAGATGATCCCATCGCTTACTGGAACAGCACCGCGGCGGGCCAGCAAAAAGCAATTGATTTTCTCGCGCCAAAGAATCAGGTTATCCTGCGCGGCCCAAATGTTGACCTGACGCTTTCGATCAAAGGCCGCAAGTTCATGAACTCAACCGGCGTTTACAACATGCCCGATGGTGAGATCTACACTGGCCCGGTCGAAGACTCGGTCAATGGTTGGGTAAAGTTCACTTATCCGGCCATCTATCAGGGTGTCTCCGTTGAAGGCGCAGAATTAACTTTTAGCAACGGACGCGTTGAAACCGCCAAGGCTGAAAAGAATCAAGATTATTTATTGAAGATGCTGGAGAGTGATGCGGGATCACGCTATCTTGGCGAATTCGCCATCGGCACGAATTTTGATATCAATAAATTCACCGGCAACATTCTCTTCGATGAAAAGATCGGCGGCTCGTTCCACATGGCGCTCGGCGCGGGCTATCCCGAGACCGGCTCCAAAAACAAATCGTCCATCCACTGGGACATGATCTGCGACATGCGCAAGGATGCGGAGATCACCGTGGACGGAGAATTGTTCTATAAGAACGGGCAATTCGTTTTCAAGAAATAGTTTGATGTAATGATAATGTAGGGGCGGATGGCCATCCGCCCCTACATTATTTAATACAATCCCACAGAACGATCTACTTTATAAGCATATTCATCGATCCCGCCCGCGACGCTGAACACATTCTTCCAACCTTGCGAGGCGAGCCAACCGGTGACTTGCGCGCTGCGACTTCCATGATGACACAACACATAGATGGTCGCCGTCTGTGACTTAGCGGACTCTGACAACACGTGAATACCCTCGCGTCCCAACCGGCTCATCGGCGCGACCTCGAGGCGGGCATCCGTTATTTTGGCATATTCCAACTCTGACAGTTCGCGCACATCCAGCAAAATAAATTGATCCTGTGATTTGAGTTTGTTAGATAATTCTTCAACAGTAATTTCGGGAATCATTTTCAACCTTTAATTAGCATATCGTTGCGAGCGAAGCAGTCTCCCTGTAAAAAAGAAAAACAGATTGCTTGGCCGCCAAAACACGGTGGCTCGCACTGACATCGATTTTTTACGCTCTCCAATACCCTCTGCGAAGCGGACGCACATCTTCCGATGTCACAAATGCCAAGGGATCTATCTCATGGACAATTTGTTCCGTGCGTGCCACATCCTTACGTAACACACTAACACTTAATAAATGTACTTTGCCTTCCATGCCGCGCGCCGGGATTTCCGTCACCGCAAAACCTCCGTCACGCAAAGCTTGTGCCAAAGCAACACCATGTTCCGTACTGATGATCCGCAGATGAATGTGACCAATGGCGAGCCGTTCTTCGATCAACATGCCAACCACGTTGCCAGTCGCGAATCCCGCGGCATAACCAAGAACGGTCAATGGATTGCTCAAGTCCGATAATACGCGAGTAATGGCGATTACATAGACAGCGGCCTCAAAGAAGCCCAGCGCCCACGAAATGCCTTTACGTCCGCGCACCACAAACAATAAGCGCAGAGTATCAAGCGACATGTCAGTGACGCGCAAGACAAAGATGGTCAGCGCCGCAAGCCAGGCAGATGGGGAAAGTAAAAAAGCAAACATTTTTGTTTTGTATAGAGGCACGACATGTCGTGCCTCCATCCATTTATTTTAGGGCCGGAACATATAACTTTTCCACATATTCCTTGAGCATGCGTCGCGTGCTGAATTGTGGAATATTCGTCTTCAAGGAATCCTTTACATGGTCAAGCCACTTGACAGGAATCTCCCTGTCATCACGGGAATAGAACAGCGGGATGATCTCGTTCTCCAACTTATTATACAAATCTTCAGCGTCGGCGGCATCTTGAGCTTCACTAGACTCGTATTCTTTTTCTTCGCCGATTGACCAGCCATTTTTGCCGTTGAAAGATTCACGCCACCAGCCGTCGAGCACGGAAAAGTTAAGCGCGCCGTTCAAAGCTGCTTTCATGCCCGATGTGCCTGAAGCTTCCATCGGACGACGCGGCGTATTCATCCACACATCCACACCTTGGACGAGATAACGCGCCAGGTTCATATCGTAATCTTCGAGGAAAACCAGCCGCCCGCCAGTCTCAGCTTTTTTGACGGTGCGATAAACCTTTTGAATCAACTGCTTGCCCGGTTCATCGGCGGGATGCGCCTTGCCTGCGAAAATAATTTGTACCGGCATATTCGGACGGTTGATAATTTCCAACAAACGATCAACATCACTCATCACAAGGCTGGCGCGTTTATAAGTTGCAAAGCGGCGTGCAAAGCCAATCGTCAGCGCGTAGGGGTTGATCAAAACTCCAGACGAGACAACCTGAACTGGGTGGTATCCGCCAACAGTCCAGCGCTCGCGGACGCGTTCGCGCATATAAAATGTCAGCTTGCGCTTAAGATGAGTCCGCACTGCCCACAAAGCCGTATCGGGAACTTGATCCAGCTTTGCCCAGATTTCAGGGTCATCGAGACGCTCGTACCAATCTGCGCCGAGATATTGAGCAAAAAGGTTTTGCAGACGGCGCGCCATCCAGTTGGCAGTGTGGACGCCGTTGGTGACATGTGTGATCGGCACCTCGTCTGCGGATTTTTCAGGCCACATGAAATTCCACATCTTGCGCGATACTTCACCGTGTAATTCAGATACCGCGTTGCGACCATCAGAAAATTTCAAAGCCAGCACCGGCATAGAAAAAGTTTCTCCGTGCGGCTGGTGATGGAGTGCAATGTTGACAAATTGCTCACGAGTTAATTTAAGCTCAGGCCACAACGCGGCCAGATATTTATCCACCAGCCAGAGCGGGAATTCATCGTTGCCAGCCGGGACGGGTGTGTGCGTGGTGAAGACATTTTGTCCACGTGTCTTTTCAACGGCAGATTCAAAAGTGTGACCCGCGGCCACTAGTTCACGCGCCCGTTCCAAGGTCAGGAATGCCGCGTGACCTTCGTTCATGTGCCAGACCGATGGGTTGTATCCAAGCGCGCGCACAACGCGCACGCCACCGACGCCCAACAAAACTTCCTGCATCACGCGCCGGTCAAGGTCTGACCAATAGAGCCGCGCCGTC
>Ga0075275_1000065_pt1 | contig 12050 bp, 9 predicted proteins | sample SF_Rice_5C_80N_3_FD_69769 | JGI IMG/M metagenome (GOLD analysis project Ga0075275, IMG submission 69769) | Rice paddy soil microbial communities from Twitchell Island, California, USA - SF_Rice_5C_80N_305 | ecosystem: Environmental > Terrestrial > Soil > Paddy field/soil | place: USA: Twitchell... | reverse complement strand
ACGCGAGCGGCGCGATCAGCGGCTGCGGCAGGCTCGAGAAGACGCTCCACCAGGCGGCGGAGCGGACGCGCGCCCCGCGTGGCACGAGCACGAGGCTGATCGCGAGCCCCTCCGGGATGTTGTGGACGGCGATCGCGATCGTGATCAGGACGCCGAGCCGCTCACCACCGCCGTAGGAGACGCCGACGCCCACCCCCTCGCTGGCGGAGTGGACGGTCATGACGGCGACGATCACGAGGGCCTTCATCGCGTCGGCGCCGGCGAGACGGCCGAGTGCGAAGCCCTCGCGCTCGCCGATCAGGCGGCGGAAGCAGACGATGAAGAGACCGCCGGCGACCGCGCCGAGCACGACCCGCACCTGGCCGAGGCCGGCGCCCTGCCAGATCAGGCCGACGCTCGCCGCGCTCATGAAGCCGGCGGCCACCGAGTTCGAGACGCCGAGCCAGCGCTTGCCCATCGTGTCGCGGACGACGAGGAAGGGCAGCGCACCGAGGCCGGTCGCGAGGGCCGTGACGGCGGCCGCAGCCGTGACGGTCCAGGCGTTGACCGGCATCGAGCCAAGCGTCCGACCGCCCGGCCGGGGGTGCATCCGCGCACCCCCGGATCCGGGCGGCGGGTTCTACGCCGCCGGTACGACGTTCTGGTTGAGGTGAAGCACGTTCGTCGGGTCGTACTCGTTCTTGAGCGCGACCAGGCGGCGGTACGTCTCCTCGCCGTAGGCGGCCTCGGCGGAAGCATCGGCGTCGCCGAGGAAGTTCACGTACGCGCGGCCCGTCTGGTCGGCCTTGGCCGAGGCGATCACGGCCCGCGCCCACTCGGTGTGCGCGCCGAGCGTCGCCGCCTCGGGCGTCCCGGTGACCGCGTTCAGGACGTACGGCATCGAGCGCTCCGGGAACGCCGTCTCGGCCTCCCCGACGCGGGCGACCGCGCCGCCCATCTGGTGCACGTGGATCTCGCACTGCGGCCCGGGCGTGTCGAGATGGAGCCGCGCGAGCGACTCGATCGTCTCGTCCGAGAGGCGGGCGAGGTTCGCCGCCTTGAAGTACGCGTTGATCCCCTTCGGCCAGAGCGGGTCGAGCAGGCCCTGGATGAACGTGTAGGGCATCGGGTGGATCAGGTCGGCGACCGGCTCCGCGACCGTGCGCAGCTCGCGGCAGAGCGCCTCGCCGTCCTCGACCGGGCCGGCGCAGACGGCGATCACGATCGCCACCTTCTTGCCGTGCCACTCCTCCGGGATCACCGGCAGCGGCGGCGCGGTCGCGAGGCTGATCGCCGTCGTGATCGCGTCCGGCGCATCCGGCGCCCACTCGCGGTAGAAGCGGAGCAGATCGACCGCCGCCTCGGCGGGCAGGAACATCGGGCCTGCGTAGACCTCGGGCCCGACGGGATGCAGCGCGAGCTCGAACGACGTGACGATGCCGAAGTTGCCGCCGCCGCCGCGCAGCCCCCAGAGGAGGTCCGCGTTCTCGTCCTCGCTCGCGTGCAGGAAGCGCCCGTCCGCGGTGACGACGTCGGCGCCGACGAGGTTGTCGCAGGCGAGCCCGTGCGCCCGCATCAGCCAGCCGATGCCGCCGCCGAGCGTGAAGCCGGCGACGCCCGTCGAGCTGACGAGCCCACCGGTCGTGGCGAGCCCGAACTGCTGCGACTCGTGGTCGACGTCGCCCCAGACGGCGCCGGGCCCGACGTGGGCGCGGCGCGCCGCCGGGTCGACGCGGACGTTCCGCATCGGGCCGAGGTCGATCACCATGCCTCCGTCGCAGGTCGAGAGCCCGGCGACGCTGTGGCCGCCGCCTCGCACCGCGACCGCGAGGTCGTGCGCACGTGCGAAGCCGAGCGCCGCGATCACGTCGGCGGTGCCGGTGCAGCGCGCGACCACCGCCGGCTCGCTGCCGTCGTGGGCGCCGTTCCAGAGGCGCTTCGCCTCCTCGTACCCGTCGTCGCCCGGCTGGTAGAGCTCGCCGCGCAGCGCGTCCCGCAACTCCTGGACGGTGGCCTCGCCGAGCACGGGTGCCATCGTTCCGCTCATTCGTTCCTCCTTGTCGTGGATCGGATGCGGGGGTTTCTAGCGGGGGCGGCTTTGCGCCCGGTTTGCGGCCGCTTTGCCGAGGCTGCGCAGGCGGCCGCGGACGTGCGCCACGCCCTGCGCGTCGCCGCAGGCCTCGAACCCGGCGAGCGCCTGCTCCAGGAGGGCCCGCCCGCGCGCGGCGTCGCCGCGGAGGAGCACGACCTCGGCGAGGCTCGCGAGCGTGACGGCCTGCCAGCGGACGCGCGGCGTCTCGGCCACGACGCGCAGCGCCTCCTCGAGCCGCTCCTCCGCCGCCTCGGCCCGGCCGCGGGCGAGCTCGAGCTCGGCCGTCCGCCACAGCGTCGAGACGAGGCCCCAGCGGTCGCCGGCGCGACGGAACATGTCGGCCGCCTCGCGCAGCAGCCGGTCGGCGCGCTCGGGATCCGCGCCGGTCGCGGCGTGGCCCAGGCCGACGAGCGCGAGCGCCTCGCCGCGGCGGTCGCCGAGCTCGCGCCGCAGGTCGAGGGCGCGCTCGAACAGCTCGGCCGCCTCGTCGGCACGCCCGAGCGCGAGCGCGAGGTTGGCCGTCCGCGCCCAGGCGTCGGCGCGCCCGCGGTCGCTGCCGATGCGCTCGAAGTGGGCGAGCGCCTCGTCGAGGAGCGACCTCGCCCGCGCCGGGTCTCCGGCCGAGCGCGCGACGTTCGCCCAGTTGAGGAGGACGTAGCCCGCCGCCGCGCGGCACGAGATCTCGGCGAAGGGCTGCAGCGTGTCCTCGAAGACGAGCCTGAGCCCCGGCGCCTCGCCGTCGCGCCTCGCGATGTCGGCGACGTTGACGAGCGCCGGCACGGTCTCCTCCGCGCGCTCGAGGGCCCGGAAGAGCTCGAGGCTCTCCGCGCACCGCGCTTCCGCCTCGTCGAGGTCGCCTGCCACCCAGGCGGCGACGCCGAGCGAGTACGCGCTCACGGCCTCGGCGGCCGCGAAGCCGTTCAGACGGGCGAGCGCGAGCCCGGCCTCGTACGCGCGCGCGGCCCGTGGGCCGTCGTCGAACACGACCGCGACGCCGCCCCGGAAGTGGACGGCACGCCACTCGAGCGCGGCATCCCCGAGCTCGCGCGCGAGAGCAGCGGCCTCGTCCGCCTTGCCGAGCCCGAGATCCTCGTCGCCGGCGCGGTACTCGACGGCGGCGTGCCCGAGCAGCGCGCGGACCCGCTCCTCCGACGGCGACGGTGCCCGGTCGAGCGCGTCCCCGAGCCACCGGCGCGCCTCCGCGAGCTCGATCCGGCGGAGCCAGAACGGCCAGACGCGGGCGCAGAGCCGCAGGGCCGCGACCGCGTCCTCGGCGAGGAGCGTCTCGAGCGCGGCACGCAGGTTGCCGCGCTCGGCGTCCAGCCCCGAGAGCTCGGCGTCCTGCGTCTCGACGAGCCCGTAGAGCCACGCGGCGTGCCGCTCAGCGAGGGCCTCGCGCTCGCCTGCCTCGGCGAGACGCGCGCCCGCGTAGGCGCGAATCGTCTCGAGCAGCCGGTACCGCCGCGGGCCCTGCCGCTCCTCCGCGGCGACGAGGGACTTCTCGACGAGCCGCGCGAGCAGGTCGGCCACCTGCGCCCGCTCGAGCCCGTCGCCGGGACAGACGTCCTCCGCCGCGTCCAGCGTGAACCCGCCCGCGAAGACGGCCAGCCGGCGCAGGAGGACGCGTTCCACAGCGGCGAGGAGCTCGTGGCTCCAGTCGAGCGCCGCCTCGAGCGTCTGCTGCCGCGTCGGCGCCGCGCGGCTCCCGGCCCGGAGGAGCCGGAAGCGGTCGCCGAGACGCTCCGCGACGGCGTCCGGTGCGAGCGCGTCCATGCGGGCTGCCGCGAGCTCGAGCGCGAGCGGCAGCCCGTCGAGGCGGTGGCAGATGCGCGCGACCGCGGGTGCGTTCGCCGCGTCGAGCTCGAAGCCGGGAGCCACGGCGGCGGCCCGCTCGACGAAGAGCCGCACGGCTTCGTACCCGGCCAGCTCCGCGGCGGTCTCCGCCCGCTCGGGGTCGGCGATCGCGAGCGACGGGACGCGGAAGACGACCTCGCCCGGCACCCGCAGCGGCTCGCGGCTCGTCGCGACGATCGTCAGCCGGGGCGCCGAGCGCAGGAGCGCGTCGGCGAGCGCGGCGCTCGCCCCGATCACGTGCTCGCAGTTGTCGAGGACGAGCAGCAGCTCGCGCGGCGCGAGCTCGGCCGCGAGCGCGTCGACGAGGGCGCGGCCCGGCAGCGCGCGCAGGTCGAGCGCCTCTGCGACCGCGCCGGGCACGTCGGCGCCGTCCGCAAGCGCCCCCAGCTCGACGAGGACGGCCCCGTCGGCGCGCCCGTCCTCGAGGCCGCGCGCCAGCTCCAGCGCGAGCCGTGTCTTGCCGGCGCCGCCGGTGCCCGCCAGCGTGAGCAGGCGCGTCCGCTCGAGCAGCGTCCCGAGCTCCGCCAGCTCGCGCTCGCGCCCGACGAACGTGCTCGCCTCGAGGGGCAGCCGCCGCCGGCCGGGCGTACCGCCGAGCCCGCCGAGAAGCCGCTCCAGCTCGCCGCGCAGGTCGGCGAGGCGGTCGCGCTCGACCTCCGCCCAGTCGTCGTAGCGGTTTTCGGGGAGCAGCTCGCCGCCGTAGAGGGCGAGCGCGCGCTCGCAGGCCGCGGCCGTCCCGTCGCGACGCGCCGCGGCGGCCGCTCGCTCGAACGACTCGACGTCGACGTCCGCCTCGAGACGGAGCAGCCCCTCCTGCACGGCGATCGCCCCCGCCCCGAGCGCCTTCCGCGCGGCGTGCACGGCCTGGTTGAGGTTGTTCGCCGCGGCGTCGGCGGCGCGGTCGGGCCAGAGCGCATCCATCGCCTGCTCGCGGTGGAGCCGGTGCCGATCGGCGAGCGCGAGCAGCTTCACGAGCTCCTTCGCCTTCCGCAGCCGCCACGCCGAGTCGGGAACGGGGACGCCGCCGGCCTCGGCGGCGAAGCCGCCCAGCAGGGTGACGCTCGCCCTCGGCGCATCCTCCACGAATGGAGCATGACGCGGAGCGGCCCGTTCGTGAAGGCCGCGGCGCAAGTACACTCGGCGTTGCCCGGCATCCACTACGGAGCTGGAGCCAGCAGTGAGCGAACGGATCAACGTCATCGGCTCGGGCCGCGTCGGCTCGGCTGTCGCCGCCCGCCTGCGCGAGCGGGGCGCCGCCGTGGGCGTCGACGACCCCGACCTCGTCCTCCTCTGCGTCCCGGACACGGCCATCCCGGCCACGGCCGGGGACCTGGTCCCGGGACGTGTCTGGGTCGGTCACGTCTCGGGGGGGACGCCGCTCGCGGCGCTCGCCCCGCACGAGCGCCGCTTCTCCGTCCACCCGCTCCAGACCTTCGACCGAAGCGGCGACCCGCGCCAGCTCGACGGCGCCTGGGCGGCGATCACCGGCGAGACGGACGAGGCGCTCACGGTCGCCCGCTCGCTCGCCGAGACGCTCGGCCTGCGCCCGTTCGAGCTCGCGGACGACAAGCGGACCCTCTACCACGCGGGCGCGGTCTTCGCGTCCAACTACCTCGTCACGCTCGAACGCGCGGCGTCGCTTCTCGCGGACGCCGCGGGCGCGCCGCGGGAGGCGCTCCTGCCGCTGATCGAGCGCACGATCGAGAACGGGTTCGAGCTGACCGGCCCGATCGCCCGCGGCGACTGGGCGACCGTCGAGGCGCACAGGGCGGCGATCCGGGCGGCGCGACCGGAGCTCGAGCACCTGTACGAGACGCTCGCCGGCGCGACGGTGATGCTCGCGTGATCGTCGCGCGCACCGTGACGGAACTGCGCGAGGCGCGCGCCGGACTGGCCGGCGAGGTCGGTCTCGTGCCGACGATGGGCGCCCTCCACGCGGGGCACCTCGCGCTGCTCGCGGCGGCGCGCGCCGAGAACGACGCGGTCGTGATGTCGCTCTTCGTCAACCCGGCGCAGTTCGACGACGACGCCGACCTCGTCGCCTACCCGCGCGACGAGGCCCAGGACCTGCGGCTCGCGGCGGAGGCGGGAGCCGTCCTCGTCTTCGCCCCCTCCGCCGAGGAGCTCTACCCGGCGGGCTACCAGACCTGGGTCGACGTCGAGGATGCGGCTCGCGGGCTCGAGGGCGAGCAGCGGCCGGGCCACTTCCGCGGCGTGGCGACCGTCTGCCTGAAGCTGTTCAACCTCGTCCGACCCACCCGCGCCTACCTCGGCCAGAAGGACGCGCAGCAGGCCGTGGTCGTGCGCGCCCTCGTCCGCGACCTCGCCGTGCCGCTCGAGATCCGCGTCGTCCCGACCGTCCGCGACGCGGACGGCCTCGCGCTCTCGTCGCGGAACGGGCGCCTCGACGCGGGGCAGCGCACGGCCGCGCTCGCCCTCCCCCGCGCCCTCGCCGCCGGTGCCGAGGCACACCGCGACGGCGGCGATCCGGTCGCCGCGGCGCGCGCCGCGCTCGACGGTCTCGAACCCGACTACGTCTCCCTGCTCGACCTCGACGGCGCGCTCCTGCTCGCCGCCGCCGCCCGCGTCGGCCCGACGCGGCTGCTCGACAACGTCCTCCTGGAAGGAGAGCTCCCGTGAGCGAGAAGCCCGCCCGTTACGCGTCCTGGACCGCCGGCAAGGTGCCGCTGACGGAGCTCGGCGAGATCAAGCGCCGCGGCGAGAAGATCGTGATGGTGACCGCCTACGACGCGCCGAGCGGCCGCCTCGCCGACGCAGCAGGCGTCGACCTGATCCTCGTCGGCGACTCCTCGGGCATGGTCGTGCACGGACGGGAGTCGACCGTGCCGGTGTCGCTCGACGAGATCGTGTTCATGACCCAGTGGGTGACACGCGGGGCGAAGCGGCCGCTCGTCGTCGCCGACCTGCCGTTCGGCTCGTACGAGGAGTCGGACGAGCAGGCGGTGCGCAGCGCGGTGCGGCTCGTCAAGGAGGGAGGCGCCGACGCGGTCAAGCTCGAGCGCGGCGGCACGACGGTTGCGCGGGCGCGTGCGATCGCCGGCGCCGGCATCCCGGTGATGGGCCACGTGGGACTGACGCCGCAGACGGCGACCGTGCTCGGCGGCTTCAAGGCGCAGGGGCGGACGGCCGAGCGGGCGCGGGAGCTGCTCGACGACGCGGTCGCGCTGCAGGAGGCGGGCTGCTTCGCGATCGTCCTCGAGGCGGTGCCGCCGGCGGTCGCGCAGGCGGCGACGAAGGCGCTCGCGGTGCCGACGATCGGCATCGGCGCGGGCGGCGGGACGGACGGGCAGGTGCTCGTGTGGCACGACATGCTCGGCTACTACGACGGCCACGCGCCGCGGTTCGTGAAGCGGTACGCCGACGTGGGCGAGACGATCGCGGCCGCGCTCGGCCGCTACGCGGAGGAGGTGCGGAGCGGCGCCTTCCCCGAGGCGCAGCACACCTACGCGATGCCGGAGGACGAGCGCACCGCGTTCGAGGAGTCGCTCAGCGGCCGGTGAGCCCGGTCTCGCGGCCGACCTCCACGAAGGCCGCGAGCGCCCGCTCGAGGTGCACCGGCTCGAGCGCGGCCGACATCTGCACCCGGATGCGCGCCGTGCCCTCGGGCACCACCGGGTGGCCGAAGCCGGTCACGAACACGCCCTTCTCCAGCAGGCGCTCGGAGAGGTCGATCGCGCGCGCCGTCTCGCCGACGATGATCGGGATGATCGCGCCCTCGCCGTCGAGCGGGGCGAAGCCGGCCTCGCGCAGCGCGCCGCGGAACCAGCGCGTGTTCTCGCGCAGCTTCGCGACGAGGTCGGGCCGCTCGAGGAGCGTCCGCACCGCGGCGCGGGCGGAGCAGGCGACCGTCGGCGGCAGCGCGTTCGAGAACAGCTGCGGCCGTGACCGCTGGGCGAGCAGGTCGCAGACCTCCTCCGAGGATGCGACGTAGCCGCCGGCGGCGCCGCCGAGCGCCTTGCCGAGCGTGCCGGTCACGACGTCGACCCGGCCGAGGACGCCGAAGTGCTCCGCGACGCCGCGTCCGGTCTTGCCGACGACTCCCACGCCGTGGGAGTCGTCGAGAAGGACTGCGGCGTCGTGGGCGTGCGCGAGCTCGAGGATGTCGGGCAGCTGCGCGAGGTCGCCCTCCATCGAGAAGACGCCGTCGGTGAGGATCAGCGCGTGCAGGCCGTTCTCGACCGAGCGGAGCGCCTCGCGCAGCTCGCCCATGTCGGAGTGCGCGTACACGAGCTTGCCGGCCGGCTTCGCGAGCCGGACGCCGTCGATGATCGAGGCGTGGTTGAGCTCGTCCGAGACGATCACGGTCCGCGCGTCGCCGAGGGTCGGGATCACCGCTTCGTTCGCGTTCCAGCAGGAGACGTACGTGAGGGCCGCCTCGGTCGCCGACAGCTCGGCGAGGTCGCGCTCGAGCTCGAGATGCGGAGCGAACGTGCCGCAGATGAAGCGCACCGAGGCGGTGCCGGCGCCGTAGCGGCGCAGCCCGTCGATCCCGGCGGCGACGACGTCCGGATGGTCGGCGAGCCCGAGGTAGTTGTTCGAGGAGAGGACGATCACCTCGCCGCGGCCGGCCATCCGTACGACCGGCCCCTGCGGCGACTCCAGCGTGTTGAAGCGCTTGTAGGTGCCTGCGTCGCGCAGGGCGTCGAGCTCGCTCCGGATCGTCTCGTCGAGGGTCATGCCGCCTGCTCTGCGACTGCCCGCTCGGGGTGGAGCACGATCTTGCACGCCTCGCCGGCGCCGAGCAGCTCGAAGGCGCGCTCGAACTCCTCGATCCCGAGCTCGGCCGTGATCAGCGGGCGCAGGTCGACGACGCCGTGCTCGAGCAGCCAGCGTGTCCGGTACCAGGTGTCCCAGACCTGGCGGCCGCTGACGGCGGAGACGTCGAGGTTCTTGAAGATGAGCGCGTCGGCGACGTCGATCTCGACCGGGCGGGCGGGGATGCCGAAGAGGATGACGCGCCCGCCGTTGCGAGCGATCCGGAACGCGTCGGCGATCGCGTCGGGGGCGCCGGACATCTCGAAGACCACGTCGGGGTGCATGCCCTCGTTCCGCTCGACGAACCAGCCGGGAACGTCGTCGCACGCCGTCACGTCGAGCGCCGCCTCCGCGCCCATCCGGCCGGCGAGGTCGAGCCGGAAGCGCCTCGTGTCGGAGGCGAGCACGCGGCCGGCGCCGTAGGCGCGGGCGACGCCGATGCTGAACAGCCCGACGGGACCGCAGCCGAGGATCGCCACCGTCTTCCCGGCGAGATCGGCGTGGCCGACGGCGAAGACGGCGTTGCCGAACGGCTCCTGCAGCGTCGCGAGCTCGGGTGGCAGCTTCGCGCGGTCGTTCGGCCAGAGCACCGACTCGGGGACGGTCAGGTACTCGGCGAAGGCCCCGTCCCGGTCGACGCCGAGGATCTGCGTCCGTTCGCACATGTGCGCGCGCCCCGTGCGGCAGTGGCTGCACGCACCGCACGTGACGTGGCTCTCGGCGGAGACGTAGTCGCCGGGCGCGGCGTGCCGGACGGCGCGGCCGGTCTCGACGACGGTGCCGGCGAACTCGTGGCCGAGCGTCAGCGGCGGCCGGATCCGCTGCTTCGCCCAGTCGTCCCAGCGGAAGATGTGCAGGTCGGTTCCGCAGACGCTCGCGGCCTCGACCCGGACGAGCACCTCGTCCTCGGCGGGCGAGGGCACGGGCACCTCGTCGAGCACGAGCCCGGGCGCGGCGGCAGGCTTGCGGACGGCCCACATCGTGTCCATGGCGAGACGATGCGCGGCGGGGCGGGCACGGGCATCCGCGCGGCGCCGGAGCCGGACTGCGGGCTTTTCCTAGAGCGCGGTCGCCGCGACGACCAGCGCCGGGAACGCCGCCGCGAGCGCGACCGCCGCGAGCGAGCGGCCCCACGTCCAGCCGTGGACGCCGCGGACGCCGACGAGGAGGAGCCAGCCGCACCAGACGAAGGCGCCGACGAGGACCGCGCCGAAGATCGTGTCGCCGCGGCCGTAGTCGTCCCCGCCCGTGCGGAAGAGGTCCTGGCCGTAGATCGCGATGCGCAGCGGCCAGAGCGTGACGAGCGCGAGAGCGAGCGGCGACGAGGCGAGCGCGAGCAGGTGGCGCGCGCGGCGGTAGCTGCCGAGGCCGCCGAGGCGCCGGGCGGCACCGTAGAGGAGGCCGCCGCCGAGCCAGTAGACGGCGAGTGCGTAGACGGCGCCGCCGATGAAGCACCAGACGGGGATCAGGGCGAGCGAGAAGGAGGCGTCGTTGAGGAGGTGGCGCGCCACCGGGGTGCCGAGGACGCCCGCGACCCCGGCCATGCCGGCGAGCGCGGTGAGCGGCTCCTGCCGCGCCTCGACCGCCTCGTCGGAGTCGTCGCGGAGCGACGCGAAGACGGCGCGGGGGGCGACGAGCACCGCCGGCGCGCGCAGCCACCAGTTCCGCTCGAGCGCGGAAGGCGAGTGGGCGAGTTCCCCGGCCACGACGGGCAGGGTAGCCTCACGACCGTGGCAGACGGCTTCGACCCGGAGCTGACCGCGCAGATCGCCGCCGCGGCGCCTTTCGTTTCGTTCCTCGGCATTGAGATCGTCTCGGCGTCGCCGCACGAGGTGCGCGGACGGCTCGCCTGGAGCGAGGACAAGTGCACGACCGGCGGTGTCCTGAACGGCGGCGCGTTGATGGGGTTCGCCGACAACCTCGGCGGCACGCTCGCCTTCCTGAACCTGCCCGAGGGCGCGAGGGGCACGGCGACGATCGAGTCGAAGACGAACTTCTTCGGCCCGGTCAGCGGCGGCCATGTCCACGCCGTCGCCCGGCCCTTGCACACCGGCAGGCGGACGATCGTCGTCGACACCGAGCTCTACGACGACGCGGGCAGGCTCGTCGCGCGCGTGACGCAGACGCAGGCGGTTCTCTAGGCCGCCGCGACGGCCGTCTCGGCCGGCAGCACCTCGCGCAGGAACGCGCCGGTGAAGCTGCTCTCGACCTGCGCGACCTCCTCGGGTGTGCCGACGGCGACGATCTCGCCGCCCGCCTCGCCGCCCTCGGGGCCGAGGTCGACGACCCAGTCGGCCTGCTTGATCACGTCGAGGTTGTGCTCGATCACGATCATCGTGTTGCCGCCGTCGACGAGCCGCTGCAGCGTCTCGAGCAGCTTCTCGATGTCGGCGAAGTGGAGGCCGGTCGTCGGCTCGTCGAGGATGTAGAGCGTCTTCCCGGTCGCGACCTTGCACAGCTCGGCGGCGAGCTTCACCCGCTGCGCCTCGCCGCCGGAGAGCGTCGTCGCCGGCTGGCCGAGCTTGATGTAGTCGAGCCCGACGTCGTGCAGCGTCTGCAGCCGCCGCCGGATCTTCGGGATCTTCGCGAAGAACTGGAGCGCCTCCTCGACCGACATCTCGAGCACGTCGGCGATCGACTTGCCCTTGAACCGCACCTCGAGCGTCTCGCGGTTGTAGCGAGCGCCCTTGCACGTCTCGCAGGGCACGTACACGTCGGGGAGGAAGTGCATCTCGATCTTGATCTGGCCGTCGCCCTTGCACGTCTCGCAGCGGCCGCCGCGCACGTTGAACGAGAACCGCCCCGGCCGGTAGCCGCGCACCTTCGCCTCGGGCGTGAGCGAGTACAGCTCGCGGATGTGCGTGAACAGGTCGGTGTAGGTCGCGGGATTCGAGCGCGGCGTCCGCCCGATCGGCTTCTGGTCGATCTCGATCACCTTGTCGAAGATCTCGATGCCGTCGACGCCGGCGTGCGCGCCGGGCTTGCTGCGCGCCCGGTTGAGCCGGTTCGCGAGCGCCTTGAAGACGATCTCGTTCACGAGCGTCGACTTGCCCGAGCCGGACACGCCGGTGACGCACACGAACTTGCCGACCGGGAACTCGACGTCGATGTCCTTGAGGTTGTGCTGCGCGGCGCCGCGCACGGTGAAGTGGCCGCGATCCTCGTCGCGCCGCTCGGGCACCGCGATCTCGCGCACCCGGGAGAGGAACTGGCCGGTCACCGACTTCTTGTTGCGCGCGACCTTGGCGGCCGGCCCTTCGGCGACGACCTCGCCGCCGTGGAGCCCCGCCCCCGGGCCCATGTCCACGAGCCAGTCGGAGCGCCGCATCATCTCCTCGTCGTGCTCGAC
>Ga0075275_1000064_pt1 | contig 12059 bp, 8 predicted proteins | sample SF_Rice_5C_80N_3_FD_69769 | JGI IMG/M metagenome (GOLD analysis project Ga0075275, IMG submission 69769) | Rice paddy soil microbial communities from Twitchell Island, California, USA - SF_Rice_5C_80N_305 | ecosystem: Environmental > Terrestrial > Soil > Paddy field/soil | place: USA: Twitchell... | reverse complement strand
CGGCGTTCGACGGGTCGCCGAGACGCGGCGGGTGGGCCTCGACACGGGCCGCGAACGTCCGCACGCCGCCCCATTGCGAGCCCTGGAACGTCTGGACCTGCGACGCGACGAAGCCGCCGCCCTGGGTCGCCTTCCGCGAGAGCGCCAGCGGCTGCCAGAACGTCGGATCGTGCACCGTCGAGCCGGCGGCCTGCACGAGCAGCGGACCGTTGGACGGCGTGTAGGTCGGATCCGCGTAGTGGAGCGCCTCGTGCGAGCCGTCGTGCCGGCCGGCCGCGATCGCGGCGGCGCCGATGCGGTTGCCGAGGGCCGCCGGCGAGCCGCCGGAGGTGCGTGTCAGGTCGGGTGAGAGGCAAAGCGCCCGAAGCTCCCCGCCGAGGAGCGCGAACGCGCGGTCCAGGTTCTTCCCGTACGACGCACGCCAGACGAGCAGCCGGTAGGCCGCGTAGCTGATCGCCGTCTCGCGCCTCTCCTGCCCGCTCGTCGCCCGCCACGCCTGCGAGATCGCCGTCGAGAGGTCGAAGAGGTCGCGGGCCTGCACGGGCTCCGACGCCCCGCCCAGCCGAAGCACCTCGACCGCCGCGTCGTTCCAGATCCGCGCGACCGAGCGGCCCTGCCGCGGCGCCGGCCGGCAGCTCACGGGCGTGGACGCCGTCGCCGCACTCGCGACGGCCCGGACGGGCGGCGGCGCTGCGATCCGCAAGACGCGGTTCGCGGCGACGTCGCGGCGAACGCTCTCGCCGCCCCAGGGGTAGCGCACCGTCAGCGACCGGACCGAGGTCGCTGCGCCGAGGCCGAAGTGGACCCGCTGGTCCTCCGACGAGAGGTAGCTGCTGCCGGCCTGCACGACGCGCGTCAGCGACCGGCCGTCGGGGAGCGCGACGGTGACGACCGCGCCCGGGGCGAACCGTGACAGCTCCACGTCGAGCCAGTGCCCGCTCGAGCCCGAAGCGCGCAGGAGCACGAGCTTGCCGCCGATCGTGTTGATCGCGACGGCCATGCGCCCGTCGTTGCCGACGTCCGCCGCAGCGACACCGCGGCCGTTCAGCTTCAGGCTGCCGCCGAGCACCGAGCCGGCGTCGCCGAAGCTCCCCGTCCCTGCGGCCGAGACCGGCCCGAGCACGCGGACGGGCTCGGCGTCGGCGGCGAGGCTCGTCACCGGGATCGCGCCCGCAGCGAGCACGAGGTCGGGCGTGCCGGAGTTGGCGAGATCGACCCAGGACGCTCCCCAGCCCGCGAAGCCGCTGCCGAGCGCCGGGTCGAACGCCGGGCGCGCGCTCGCGAATGCGGACGACGAGGCGGCGGCGGCCCGGCTGAAGGCGGCCGCCGGCTCGTTTCGCGAGTTGGTCACGAACAGGCCGACGGCCCCGGTCACGCTCGTCGAGGACGCGATGCCCATGCCGGCGTACGGGTCGGCGACGCCGGCCGCGCCGCCGCGTTCCTCGAAGCGGAAGCCGAGCCCTGCCGGGTCGGCCTTCGCGCCGCCGGGCCAGGGCACGTTCACGTAGAGCTGGTTCGGATCCTCGTCGTCGGCGACGTAGAGGTCGGGCCGCCGGTCGCCGTTGACGTCGAGGAACTGCGCGCCGAGCCCGTGCCGCGGGTCGGCGGACTCGAGCCCGGCCTGGACGCCGACCTCGCGGAAGCGCGCGCGGCCGTTCGCGCCGTTGCCCTCGTTCAGGTAGAGGAGGTCGCGGACGCCGGCGAGGTTGGTGGGGAAGCCGGCGAGCGAGTTCGGGACCGGATCGTTCGGCGCCGCGTAGCCCGCCACGAACACGTCCGGGCGTCCGTCGCCGTTCACGTCGGCGACGGCGACCCCGGTGTACCAGCCCGACGCCGTCATCCCCGCTGCCCGTCCGCCTTCGGCGAAGGTGCCGTCGCCCTTGTTCCAGAGCAGCTCGACGCCGCTCGTCGTGGTGACCACGAGGTCGGTGCGCCCGTCGCCGTCGAGATCCGCCGCCACGCAGCCGTCGCCCTGCACGGGCAGGTCGGCGTGCGCCGCGTGGCCGACGTTCCGGAAGGTGCCGTGCACGTTCTCGTAGAGCGCCGACCGCGGCAGCCCGCCGCTCGCCTCCCAGCGGGCGGTGTCGGCGCTCGAGTACGAGTTGACGGCGAAGAGGTCCTCCCAGCCGTCGTCGTTGTAGTCGAGCCAGCAGACCCCGCCGCCCATCATCGCCTGCGCTTCGTTCGAGGCGCCGTACCGGAAGGAGCCCTGCCTGAAGTCGAGGCCGAGCGAGGGCGCGACGTCGGTCAGGTGGATGCCGTCCAGGGCCGTGCTGCGCGGCCCGTCCGCCTGCGTCGGCTGCGCCACCGACCCGAGCGCCCACCGGCCGCCGCCGGCCTGATGCAGGTGGTAGGTGACGTCGGCGAGTTGCGCCGTCGCGGTCGGAGGACCTTGCCCCTGCCCTTCCTCGAGCCGGATCCGCAGCGTGTCCTGCGTGCTCGCCGGCGTGACGGCGAGCAGGTCGTGGGCGATCAGCTCGGCAGTGTGCATGTCGAGCGGCGTCTGCACGCCCCGCGACGGGAGGATCGTGATCGGAGGCAGCGTGCCCGGCGACAGCGGGCGGAAGGCCGACGCGCCCGCCGACGGGTTCGACAGGACGAGCGCCGCTGCGCCGGCTGCGACCGCGGCGAACGAGAGGGAGACCACGAGCCGCCGGTCGAGCGCGAGCGGGAAGAGCCGCAGCAGCGGCATGGCGACGCAGACGATCGCGAGCGCACCGAGCAGCGCCACCTTGGCCGCGAACTCCGTCGTCGTCGGCGCGATCAGCACCGACGCGAGCAAGCCGAGCGAGATGCCGTAGGCGAGCCGCGCCGGCGGCGAGCGCGGCGCCGTCTTCGGGTCGGTGATCATGAAGAAGAGGAAGACGAGCACCTCCGGCGAGGTGACGAGCACCCACCAGAGGTGGAAGCCCGAGATCGGGCCGAGATGCCACCGCGCCGTCATCGTGTGCCCCGAGAGGGCGAGCACGCCGATCCCGGCCCCGAAGGCGGCCCAGAAGCCGAGCGCGACCCGGAGCAGCCTCAGCCGGCGGAGGATCGCGAAGCCGCCGCTGACGATGACGACGAGCGCGAGCACGAGCCAGGCCGAGGTCGGGCCCCACCAGAAGTCGAGCGGATCGGCGCGGCTCTGACCGAGCGCGAGGAAGCAGACGACGAGGCCGATGTTCGACGGGTTGAAGAAGTGCTCGCCACGCCGGCGGAGCACGTGCTTCGAGAGGAGCGCGACGGCGGCCGTTCCGGCGAAGATCCACCAGCCGCGCAGGCTCCACCAGTCGCCGTGCGCGGTGCCGGGGACGCGCAGGACGAAGGCGACGCCGTTCCCGGTCAGCAGCGCGCTCGCCGGCCAGAGGAGCACGCGCTGCGTGCGGAAGGCGATCGCGACCTCGAGCACGGCACACACCCCGAGCGAGACGAGGATCTGCGCGATCGAGAGCTGGAAGTGGAAGCCGGCCTGCCCGATCACCTGCAGCGACGTGATCGTCGCCGCGAGATGCAGGCGCGGATCGCGGAGCTTCGGCAAGAGGACGGGGTAGCGCGCCCCCCGGATCACGACCTCGGGCATCCGTCTTGAATGTACTGCCGGAGCGGGCGAATTACTATCTGCCTATGAGACTGGCACGCGCCCGGGCGATCGTCGACGACGTGGTCGCGAACGCCTCCGCCCCGGTCTCCGTGTTCGTCGCCGACCGGCACGGCGAGCTCGTGTGCGCGGCGACGATGGACGGCGCCGCCCCCGACACGCGCCTGAACGCGCAGCGGAAGGCGTACACCGCCGCGCGCAGCGACGCCCGCTCGACGCGCGAGCTCGCCGACAAGGTGCGCGACGACCCGGTCGAGCGCGCGAGCTTCGACCCGTTCTTCACGTTCTTCCTCGGCGGCGTCGCGGTCTTCGAGGGCGCCGAGCGGATCGGCGCGGTCGGCGTCAGTGGGCTGCCCGGCGAGCACGACGAGCGGCTCGCCCTCGCCGCGATCGACGCGACCGCCTGACATGGACGACGTCGCGGGCCGCCGGGCGAGACAGGCGCTCGCCGCCGGCCCCGAGCGCGCCCCGGCGCGCGCCCACTTTCGCGCCATGGGCATCGACCCGGCCCGCCTCGGCGAGCCGATCGTCGGGATCGCGTCGACGTGGACCGGGACGATGCCGTGCAACCTCAACCAGCGCGAGCTCGCCGGCCGCGTCGCCGCCGGCGCCGAGGCGGCCGGCGGCACCGGCCTCGTCTTCAACACGATCGCCGTCTCGGACAACCAGTCGCAGGCGACCCCCGGGATGCGCGCGTCGCTCGTCTCGCGCGAGGTGATCGCCGACTCGATCGAGCTGATGGCGTTGGCGCACGACTTCGACGCGCTCGTCTGCCTCGTCGGCTGCGACAAGACGGTGCCGGCGGCGCTGATGGCGCTCGCGCGGCTCGACAGGCCCGCGGTCGTCCTCTACGGCGGCCCGATGCGGGCAGGCCGCCTGGACGGGCGAGCGGTGACGATCCAGGACGTCTGGGAGGCCGTCGCCGCGGAGGAGCGGGGCCTGCTCTCCCGGCGCGAGCTCGACGCGCTCGAGCAGGCCGCCTGCCCCGGAACGGGAACGTGCGCCGGCCACTTCACCGCGAACACGATGGCGGTCGCGCTCGACTGCCTCGGCATCGCGCCGCTCGGCGACGGTCTCGTCCCGGCGGACGAGCTCGACGCGAAGGGCGCGGCGGCGGAGCGCGCCGGAGCGCTCGCGGTCGAGCTCGCCGCGGCGGGCGCTCCGGGCTCCCGGCGGTTCCTCGACCGTCGCGCGCTCCTGAACGCCATGGCCGGCATCGCCGCCACCGGGGGCTCCACGAACGGCGTCCTGCACCTGCTCGCGATCGCGCGGGAGGCAGGCGTCGACCTGACGCTCGACGACCTCGCGGCCGTCAGCGCGCGGACGCCGGTGCTCGCGAGCCTCGTTCCGAGCGGCCGCTTCGCCGCGGACGACTTCCAGCGCGCCGGCGGAACGGCGACGCTGTTGCGGGAGCTGATCCGCGGCGGCCGGGTGGACGGGGATGCCCCGGTCGTGGACGGGGGCACGCTGGCCGGGCGCACCGAGGCCGCGACGCCGCCCGACGGCGAGGTGCTCGCTCCGTTCGAGCGGCCCTTCGCGGCCGGCGGGGCGCTGCGCGCCCTTCGCGGCAACCTCGCGCCGGACGGGAGCCTCGTCAAGGTGGCCGGGATGCGCGCCCACCGGGGCCCCGCCCGCGTCTTCGACCGCGAGGAGACGTGCACCGAGGCGATCCGCAGCGGCCGCGTGCAGCCGGGCGACGTGCTCGTCGTCCGCTACGAGGGCCCGGCGGGCGGCCCGGGGATGCGGGAGCTGCTCAGCGTCACCTCGTCGATCGTCGGTGCCGGGCTCGGCGACTCGGTGGCGCTCGTCACCGACGGCCGCTTCTCCGGCGCGACCCGCGGCCTGATGGTCGGCTACGTCTCGCCCGAGGCGGCCCGGGGCGGTCCGCTCGCCGCGCTCCGCGACGGCGACATCGTCGCGATCGACGCGGACGCGGGGACGCTCGCCGTCGAGCTCGACGACGCGCAGCTCGCCGCCCGCCTCGAGGGCTGGTCGCCGCCCCTCTCCCCCCTCACCGGCGTGCTCGCCCGCTACCGCGCCCTGGTCGGGCCGGCCTCGGAGGGAGCCGTCCTGCGTGAGACGATCGGCCCATGAGCTTCTCCGGCAAGCGCGTGCTCGTCACCGGCGGCGGCTCGGGGATCGGCGCGGCCGTCGCCAGGCGCCTCGCCGCAGCCGGTGCAGAGGTGCTCGTCGCCGATCTCGCGCCGGAGGAGGTCGCTGCCGAGCTCGGCGCTGCGGCCGTCCGGCTCGACGTCCGCGACGAGGCGCAGGTCGCCGCTGCGACGGACGGGCTCGACCTGCTCGTCAACGCGGCCGGGGTCGGCTCGACGACGACGGCGCCGGACACGCCGCTCGAGGTGTGGGAGGAGGTCTTCGCCGTGAACGCGCGCGGGACGTTCCTCTGCTGCAAGCACGCGATCCCGGGCATGGTCGCGCGCGGCGGGGGCGCGATCGTCAACGTCGCCTCGGCCGGCGCACTCGTCGGCCTGCCGAGGCGCGCCGCCTACTGCGCCTCGAAGGGCGCTGTGGTCGCCCTGACGCGTGCGCTCGCCGTCGACCACGTCCGCGACGGCGTGCGCGTGAACGCCGTCTGCCCGGGAACGGTCGAGACGCCGTGGGTGCGGCGCCTCGTCCAGGAGGCGGGCGAGTCGCTCGACGCGCTGCGGGCACGGCAGCCGATGGGCCGCCTCGGCACGGCCGCGGAGGTCGCCGCCGCGATCGCGTTCCTCGCCTCGGACGAGGCGGGATTCGTCACCGGCTCGGTCTTCTCCGTCGACGGCGGGCTCACCGCGGCCTGAGGATGCAGGCGCTCGTCGTCGAGCCGGGCGAGGCGGGCACGGCCCGCGTCGCGAACCTGCCCGCGCCGGCGATCGGCCCGGACGAGGTGCCGGTGCGGGTGCTCGAGGTCGGCGTCTGCGGCACCGACCGGGAGATCGTCCACGGCCTCTTCGGCGTCGCGCCGGACGGCGAAGGGCTGCTCGTGCTCGGGCACGAGGCGCTCGGCGTCGTCGAGCGCGACGGCCACGGGTTCGCCCGCGGCGACCTCGTCTCGGCGATCGTCCGGCGCTCGTGCGGCCGCTGCATCGCCTGCGCGGAGGGCGCGCCCGACTCCTGCCTCACCGGCGCGTACAGCGAGCGCGGGATCACCCGGCTGCACGGGTACGCCTGCGAGCTCGTCGGCGAGGATCCGACGCAGCTCGTGCCCCTGCCCCGCGCGCTCGGCCGCCTCGGCGTGCTCGCGGAGCCCATCTCGATCTGCGCGCGTGCTCTCCGCCATGCGCGCACGATCGGCGGGCGCCAGCCCTGGCGGCCCGAGCGCGCGCTCGTGCTCGGCGCGGGCGCGATCGGCACGCTCGTCACCTTCCTGCTGCGGCTGGAGGGTCTCGAGGTCGTCACCGCGGCGCTCGAGCCGGTGCGGCCGCTCGTCGAGGAGTGCGGCGCGCGCTACGTCTCGAGCCCAGCCGTGGCGCTCGAGGAGCTCGGCCGCTTCGACCTCGTCGTCGAGTGCGCGGGCAGCGCGGAGCTGATGGCGGCGAGCCTCGGGCTGCTGCGCCGCAGCGGCGTCGCCTGCCTGCTCGGGATCGACGGCCGCGCGCAGACGGTGGCCCTCGACGGGCGCACGATCGGGGTCGACGTGGTGCTGGAGAACCGCGTGCTCTTCGGCAGCGTCAACGCGCAGCGGCAGGACTGGCTCGCAGGCGTCGAGGGGCTCGACGCGATCCGGCGGCGCTGGCCGGGCGCGCTCGAGCAGCTGGTCGGGCTGCGGGCGCCGCTCGACCGCTTCGCGGACGCGCTCGCGTTCACGGGCGGCAAGGCCACGCTCGTCCTGGACGGGGAGGGCTAGAGCGAGACGGGCGCGGCGGTCGTCGCGGACCGGTGCAGCGCCTCGAGCGCACGCGCCTGCCCGAGCGCGTCCTCGCGCCCGAGCAGCAGCTCCGCCTCGCCGCGGATCGCGTCGCTCAGGTTCTCGAGCTCGAGCCGGTACGAGTCCTCACGGTCGAGCTCGATCCGCTCGACGCCGTCGTCGCGGCGCAGCTCGATCACCGGCGTGTTGCAGTGCCACGGGTCGTCCAGGAAGAGCGAGCCCTCGCTGCCGATCGCCTCGAGCTCGTCGCGGTTCGGAAGCGCGGTGCCGCAGTCGAACGCCGCGACGACGTCGCCGGGGAAGCGCATCGTCCCGGCGAAGACCCAGTCGGTGCCGGACGGCCCGTACCACGCCTCGCCCCAGACACGCTCCGGCTCCCCGCCGAGCAGGCGCGAACCCGAGACCGTGTAGCAGCCGACGTCCATCAGCGCGCCGCCCTCGACATCGGTGCGCAGGCGGATGTTGTCCGCGTCGTACAGGCCGTACGAAAAGGTCGAGCGGACGAGCCGGAGCTCCCCGATCGCGCCGCCGGCGACGAGCTCCGCGAGCCGCTTCGTCTGCGGGTTGTGGCGGTACATGAACGCCTCGCTGAGCAGCCGGCCCTCGCGCTCGGCGACGTCGAAGACGGCGGCGACCTCCTCCGGGTGGCGCGAGAGCGGCTTCTCGCAGAGCACGTGCTTGCCCGCCTCGAGCGCGCGGATCGACCACTCGCAGTGGAGCGTGTTCGGCAGCGAGACGTAGACCGCCTCGATCTCCGGGTCGGCGAGCAGCTCCTCGTAGGAGCCGTACGCCCGCGGGATCCCCCACTCGCGCGCGTACGCGTCGGCGCGCGCCCGGTTGCGGCTCGCGACGGCGACGAGGTCGACCTTCGCCGACTCCTGCGCGCCGGGGATCACCTTGCGGTTGATGTCCGCCGTCGAGACGATGCCCCACTTCACTATGGAACCGGCCATCTGCGTACTATCTCGCAGATGGCGGAGATCGGGGTCGGCATGCTCGGCTACGCGTTCATGGGCAAGGCCCACTCGAACGCCTTCCGGAAGATCCCGTACATCACCTGGCCGCCGCCGCTCGAGCCGAGGCTCGTCGGGATCGCCGGCCGCAACACCGACGCGGTGGAGGAGGCGGCGCGACGCTACGGCTGGGAGTACGCGACCGGCGACTGGCGCGACCTCGTCGCCGACGAGCGGATCGGCCTCTTCGACAACGGCGGCCCGAACTCGCTCCACGCCGAGCCGACGATCGCCGCCGCGGAGGCGGGCAAGCACGTCGTCTGCGAGAAGCCGCTCGGCCGCGACGCCGACGAGAGCTTCGAGATCTGGCGCCGCGTCGCCGCCACCGGCGTCAAGCACATGTGCGCGTTCAACTACCGCTTCGTCCCGGCGGTGCGCCTCGCGCGCCAGCTGGTGGAGGCCGGCGAGCTCGGCGAGGTGCGGCACTTCCGCGCCCGCTACCTGCAGGACTGGGGCGACGACGTCTCGCTCGACACGTGGCGCTTCCGGCCCGAGGAGGCGGGCTCCGGCGCGCTCGGCGACCTGATGACGCACGTCGTCGACCTCGCCCGCTTCCTCAACGGCGAGATCGACGAGGTTGCCGGCTTCGCCCACACCTTCCTCGAGGGCCGCAAGGTCGACGACGCGAACGAGGCCGCCGTCCGCTTCGCGAACGGCTCGGTCGGCACGCTCGAGGCGACGCGGTTCGCGCACGGCCGCCGCAACGCCCTCCAGTGGGAGCTGAACGGCACGAAGGGGTCGCTCGCCTTCGACATGGAGCGCCTGAACGAGCTGCAGGTCTTCCGCGCCGACGGCGGCCGCGCCCGCGGCTTCACGACGGTGCTCGTCTCGGAGGCCGACCACCCGTTCTGGTCCTACTGGTGGCCGCCCGGCCACATCATCGGCTGGGGCGACACGTTCGTCCACGAGCTGCACCACCTGCTGCAGGCGATCGCGGACGACGGCGACGTCGCCCCGTACGGCGCGACCTTCGAGGACGGCTACCGGGCCGCCGAGGTCTGCGACGCGATCGTCCGCTCCGGCGAGACCGGCGAGCGGCAGGCGCTCGCGTACCGCACGCTCGCCTGAGCGGCTGCTAGAGCAGCTGCCGCGTCGAGCGCTCGCTCGCGGGGTCGAAGAAGTGGAGGCGGCGCGTGTCGAGCGCGATCTCGACCCTGTCGCCGATCCGGACGCCGCTGCGCGGCTCGAGCGCGGCGCAGAAGGAGGCGCCCTCGATGCCGGTGAGCGGCACCGACTCGAGCACCTCGCCGCCGGTGGCGGCGGCAACCGCGACGGCCTTCGCGTCCCGCGCGTCGACGGCGAAGTGGACGAGCAGGCTCGCCCCGACCGACTCGACGCGGTCGACCTGCGCCTGGAGCACTCCCGGCTCCGGGCCCGAGGCGCCGTTCTCGCCCGGTCCGTGCAGGTCCTCCGGCCGGATCCCCACGATCACCTGCTCTCCGTTCAGCTCCGGAAGCCCCTGCTCGCGCGCCAGCTCGGGCGGAACCGGGATCGTCGCGGAGCCCAGACGCACGCGCACACCGGCGCCGTTCGCCTCGACCGTGGCGTGCGCGAGGTTCATCGGCGGCGAGCCGATGAAGCCGGCGACGAACAGGTTCGCCGGGCGGTCGTACACCTCGCCGGGCCGGCCGATCTGCTGGAGGACGCCTTCGCGGAGGACGGCGATCCGGTCGCCCATCGTGAGCGCCTCCACCTGGTCGTGGGTGACGTAGACCGTCGTCACGCCGAGCCGCTTCTGCAGCGCCTCGATCTCGCCCCGCATCTGCACGCGCAGCTGTGCGTCGAGGTTCGAGAGCGGCTCGTCCATCAGAAAGACCTGCGGCTTGCGGATGATCGCCCGTCCCATCGCGACGCGCTGCCGCTGACCGCCCGAGAGCTGCTTCGGCCGCCGGTCGAGCAGCGACTCGAGCCCGAGCAGCGTCGCCGTCTCCCGGACGCGCTCGCCGATCTCCCGCTTCGGCACCTTGCCGAGCCGAAGGCTGAAGGCGATGTTCTGCGCGACGGTCATGTGCGGGTAGAGCGCGTAGTTCTGGAAGACCATCGCGATGTCGCGGTCGCGTTCGAGCACGTCGTTCATGCGCACGCCGCCGATGAAGAGGTCTCCCGAGCTGATGTCCTCGAGCCCGGCGACCATCCGCAGCGCCGTCGTCTTGCCACAGCCGGACGGCCCGACGAGCACGAGCAGCTCGCCCTCGCCGATCTCGAGCGACAGGTCGGTCACGGCCTGGAAGCCGTTGGGGAAGCGCTTGGTCAGCCTCTCGAGGACGATCTCGGCCATCGGCTCAGCCTTTCAGGGCACCTGCCATCAGGCCGCGCATGAAGTAGCGGCCGAGCAGGATGTAGACGACGAGGGTGGGCAGCGACGCGAGCAGCGCGGCCGCCATCTGGACGTTGTAGGTCGTCACCATCGAGCCCGCGGTGTTGTTGAGCGCGACGGTCACGGGCCACTTCGTCGGGTCGGTGACGATGAAGACGGCGAAGAGGAAGTCGTTCCAGATCGAGGTGAACTGCCAGATCGCGGCGACGACGAACGCCGGCATCGAGATCGGCAGCACGACCGACCAGTACGACCTGAACATCCCGGCGCGGTCCATGCGGGCCGCCTCCATCAGGTCGTTCGGGATCGTCGCGTAGTAGTTGCGGAAGATCAGCGCCGTGATCGGGATCCCGTAGACGACGTGGGCGAAGACGAGCCGCGGGATCCCCTCCGGGAAGTGCACGTCCCCGAACAGCTGCGTGAGCGGGATCATGATCGCCTGGTAGGGGATGAACATCCCGAACAGGAAGAACGTGAACACGAGGTCGGAGCCCGGGAAGCGCCATTTCGAGAGCACGAACCCGTTGAGCGAGCCGAGCACCGTGGAGATCAGCGTCGCCGGGATCACGAGCTCGACGCTGTTCTTGAGGTTCGGGGAGAGCGCGTCCCAGGCGGCGCGCCAGCCGTCGAGCGTCCAGGCGTGCGGGATCGACCAGGCGTGGCTGACGTCGGTCTCGGCGACGCCCTTGAAGCTCGTCACGACGAGGATGTAGACCGGCATCAACACGATCACCGCGAGCAGCAGCAGCCCGAGATACTTCGGCACGAGCGCGGAGGCGTGGCGGCGGTGCAGCCGGCGGCGGCCTGGTGACGCGAGCGGCCGGGCGGCGGACGCGGCGCTCATACGCGCCGCTCGGAGCGCACGGTGAAGACGAGGTACGGCACCACGAGCACCGAGATCACGACGAGCAGCAGCGTCGCGATCGCCGCGCCCTTCGCGTAGTCGCGCGCGTCGTAGATGTTGATCCACATGTAGACCGCGGGCACCTGGGTGATCACCTGCTTGCCGCCGATCGCGACGATCAGGTCGAAGACCTTGATCGAGATGTGGCCGAGGATGATTAGGGCGGCGAGCGTCACCGGCCGCAGGTGCGGGAAGACGACGTGCCGGTAGACGCGGAGCTCGGAGGCGCCGTCCATGCGGGCCGCCTCGCGCAACTCCTCGGGCACGCCGCGGAAGCCGGCGAGGAAGAGCGCCATCACGTAGCCGGACAGCGCCCAGACCGCGGGCATCGCCATCGCCGCCATTCCCCAGTTCTGGCCGAGGTACCACTGGTTCGCGAG
>Ga0075275_1000063_pt1 | contig 12075 bp, 9 predicted proteins | sample SF_Rice_5C_80N_3_FD_69769 | JGI IMG/M metagenome (GOLD analysis project Ga0075275, IMG submission 69769) | Rice paddy soil microbial communities from Twitchell Island, California, USA - SF_Rice_5C_80N_305 | ecosystem: Environmental > Terrestrial > Soil > Paddy field/soil | place: USA: Twitchell... | reverse complement strand
GAGACGCACTGCCCGGTTTGGAACCAACAACTGATTCTTAACCTGATTCACGATAATGTTCACTGCCGCCGTCATGCCCGGCTTAACCTGCTTATCTGCATCTGTTAATTTAACGGTCACAGTGAAATTGACAGCACCTGACACAACATCCCCGGCCTGTGACACTTCCGTCACCTCGCCATGATAAGTTGTACCGGAGATCGCGTCGAATGTAAGTGTGACCGGCTGATTCACTGCGATATTATTGATATCGATCTCGGAAACCTGTACATCGACAAGCAGACTTGAAAGATCATCCACACGGAAGGCAACCTTACCCGCACTGACTTGATCCCCCGGCATCGGGTCAGCTTGCGTTACCGTTCCATTAAACGGCGCAGAAATATGATCCGCATTCAGCGTTGCCTGTGCCGCGTCGACGCGAGCCTGCGCCGCCGCCAGGTCATTCTGGTTCGGACCATTTTTCACCCGGTCATAAGTGCGCTGAGCATCGTCAAGTTTGGCCTTGGCCAAAGCCAGGTCATTGTCTGCCTTTGCAATCGTCGCGGCATCCGCATATCCCTTGTAGGTTCTATAATGCGGGATCTGTTGGTTGCCAATATAAGTATAGGTAACTTCCGTAATATCGATCAAACCATCCAAAGATTTACGATAGTTATTAGCCTTGTCATAAGCATCCTGAGCGCTTTTTAACGCAATGACAGCCTGTGCCCGGGACGTATCTGAATTGGTCAGGTCATTAAGAGCCTGTTGTGCGCTGACCAAATCAGCCTCGGCTAGAATAATGGATTGCGGCAGTGATGACTTGGATAGAGAAGCAAGTACATCGCCTTTTTGAATCTGATCCCCGACCTGCACATTGACTTTCTCAACTGTACCGGACGTTTGCCAGTTTAAGATTGCACTTTGGGCGGCGCGCACGCTACCTGTTGCCCCGACCACAGCTGGCAAATCACCGCGGACCGCCTTCTCGGTCTGATATAGAGTCTGAGATTTTGAGCCATTGCCCCTCACAACAAAAAACAGAACGATAAGCAGAACAATCCCAACAGGAATAGAAATTTTGCGATTCTTTTTCAAGTATTCCCAAATGTTCTTGAAAAAAGAGCCAATTGAATTTAGAAACTTCGACATCGATTTTCCTCCGCGAGGAGCTGCCTCGCCAGAAATGATTTTACTTGATACAAGTTGAATATAAAAGTTACACCTGTAACTTTTATACAATTAATTTACATTCATTTTTTTAAAATACCCCTCGAATTTAATCAAAACCAGCACAAAACCGAACGAAAGTATAAGCATCAAATATGAATTCAATGTGAATGAAACTCGGATAAGTAAAATGAGGGTAAATTCCATTATCTAAAATTGTGACGATTGTCGTCCGCATTGGTGACATTAGAGCCTGTGTCCATACAAGCGCATTGGGTATCATGAATTGAAAGATTTTAGCCCCCGCCGGAGGACGTATGCAGGCTGTTCCAAGCGAATTTCTTGATATTGATCGCAAAGCACGCGCCAATAAACCATTTTTTGATCTTGATCTGCGCCCCCCTGAGGTTCGCACCTGCGATTTCAACGATGTAGTCATCAGTTTCGATCCCGAACGCGCCATGACAGAAGCGGCGCGTTGTATACATTGTCCCGACCCAGCACCGTGCATGTTAGCCTGCCCCACCAGCAACGACATTCCCTCCGCCATGTGGCTGATCGAACAGGGAAAATTTGTCGAGGCCGCGGGCATTTATCATCAGACCAGTTCCCTGCCCGAAGTGTGCGGACGCGTCTGCCCACATGAAGCTCTTTGTCAGGGTTCGTGTGTACTCAACAAACATCAACAGCCTGTGTTGACAGGTCAACTCGAAACCTTTGCCGTTGACTATGAACGCCGCAACGCCGGATATGTAATTCCGCTCGGAACGCCGACTGGAAAACGGGTCGCCGTTATCGGGGCCGGACCAGCCGGTTTGGGCTGCGCCGATGTCCTCATCCAGAAAGGATACGAAGTTACCATCTTCGAATCAAAGCCTGCGCCCGGCGGTCTGCTCGTGTACGGTATCCCGAATTTCAAACTTCCAAAAGATGTGTGGGGTGAAAAATGGGAAGAGTTCGAACGCGCAGGCGTCAAGTTCGTTCCCAACACTTACATCGGTAAAGATAAAACAATTGACGGTCTTTTTGCCGAGGGTTTCGAGGCGGTCTTCATTGGTGTTGGTTCTGAGATCGATGCAAAAATGGAAGACGCACCCGGCACTGACCTGCCCGGCGTTTACGAAGCCACTGACTTTTTGATCCGCGGCAACGTGGAGAAAGAATTGCTTCCCGACAATATGCGTGAGCCGCTGGCTATTGGGAATCGTGTTGTAGTCATCGGCGGCGGCGATACAGCCTCTGATTGTTTACGCACCGCCTTGCGCCTCGGTTCTGAAGAAGTAACCTGTCTCTATCGCCGCACAGAAAAAGAAATGCCAGGCGGCAAGAAAGACCGCAAGATGGCGCGCGAAGAAGGCGCCAAATATCGCTTCCTAACCCAACCTGTGAAATTCATTGCCGGCGAAGACGGACGATTGGCCGCTGTCGAATGTATCGAAATGGTACTGGGCGAACCAGATGCCAAAGGCCGCCGCAAGCCAGTTCCCGTGGAAGGTTCGAACTTCAGCATCGCCTGTGACACTGCCATTTTAGCTCTCGGCTATTGGCCTGATCCGATCATCGGCAAGACCACGCCCGATCTTGAAGTTTACAACTGGGGCTTGGTCAAAGTCGTTGACAAGAACACTGGTACAACCACCCGTCCCGGGGTTTTCTCCGGCGGAGATTGCGCCACCGGCCCAGATTTGGTTGTCACAGCCATGGTCGGCGGACGTAAGGCCGCGCTCGCCATTGATGAATACCTAAAGAATAAAAAATAACCTCCTGAGGGGAGGGTATTACGGTAGAGGCACAACATAGTTGTGCCTCTACCTTTTTAAATCCGTTCTTATCAGGGGCTAAACTATTATGGTTATAATCTTCGCCATGTTAAATCGCTTGGGCATCATTCTTGAACGATTGATTATTGTTGTTATTTGTGTCCTGCTGCTGACATCCAGTTCGCCCGTTTCCATCAGCACCTTTGACAAGGTACGCGCTTATACCCGCGACATCGAATTCGATTACATCGCATGGATGCTCAACGCCACAGGCATAAAACTGGAACAAGGCGCGGCTGGCATCCCCGGCTATCTCGACAACGAGTCGAGCAAAGTAGTAGTCACCACTTATTTACAAGTCACGCAACAGATCACACAAGGCGAGGCCGCGCTCAACCGTGTTTACGCAGATGCTTCCATCAAGGATAAGGAAGCTGCATCCGCAGTAATCCGTGCTCAACTCGCAGACTTATACAAGCAACAAGCTGACCTCGCTCCATTTGCCGAAGCCGTTCTGCAAAAACAAGTTGCAACAGTTGCCGCGGATTTCGGCCTCACCACTCTCGGCCAGCCGATCCCAACCATTTTATTTCATTCATCGCCGGTGCCCAATGCGCTGATCGTCTCGCCGCGTAATCACATCGAGCAGATCGCCAACATCTCCGTCTTGCCTGACCTAAGCATCGAACAACAAGTGACGCTTGAAAACAATGTGCAAAAAGGCATGGATGTTTCCGCACTGGTCGTGCCAATCGGCGGCGTGGGAGTGTATCCCACCATGATCATGCGCACCACCGATCTTTCGTGGCTGGTTGATACCATTGCCCACGAATGGACTCACAACTACCTTGAACTTCGTCCACTTGGGTTGCTCTATGATCACACGCCTGAACTGCGAACAATGAACGAAACGACCGCTGATATTTCCGGAACCGAGATTGGTGCGGAAGTGATGAAACGTTACTATCCTGAAATAAAAGCCGCTTCTCTTCCGGACTTCAATCTGGTCAACCTTCCCCAAAGCCATCCCAACCCCGGAGATTTACCACGCCCGCCCTTTGACTTCCGCGCGGAGATGCACACCACGCGCGTCACCGTCGACGCAATGTTGGCCGCAGGCAAGATCACAGAAGCCGAAGCATACATGGAACAGCGACGTCAACTTTTTGTGAAAAACGGATATACCATTCGCAAACTGAATCAAGCTTACTTTGCATTCTATGGCGCGTACGCAGATGTACCTGGCGGCGCAGCGGGAGAAGACCCGGTCGGCCCAGCAGTACGCAAACTGCGCGCTGAAAGTAAATCGCTGGCAGATTTCATCAACCGCATTGCATGGATGACTTCGTTTGATCAATTAAAGAAAGCTGTGGGACAATGACAACAATGTCGTTGCGAGGTGTTCTTCCCGAAGTAATCTCCACTTCATCAAAGATTGCTGCGCCCAATCTCGATTGCTTGCATCCCGGCCATCGCTCGCAATGACGTAGAAAAACAAGGAATATTCATGCGCTCAAAAATACTTTTTTTCTTTTTACTTTCCATTTTTCTTCTTCTCACATCCTGTTCTTCAAAGCCCGCCACAACCCCGACAGTCGCGCCCGCAAATACATCAACCCTTATTTCCGTAACGCCAAGTGTCGATGCCGGTTGTTCCTCCATCAATACAGAACCAACACCACAAGCTTCGTCTGCACTGCCGCCCATCACTTCTGCTGACTACATACGCGGCCCAGACAACGCTTCAGCTACTTTAATCGTGTATTGCGAATTCCAATCGGGGCAGTGTCAGGTGTTGGGCGATACCATCGACAAATTACAGGCGAATCATCCCAACGATGTGCGCGTGGTCTTTCGTCCTTTACCGGCTTCCCCCAGCCTGTTGGATAAATCGCAGATCACTGTGCAGGCGTTGATTGCAGCCGGTGATCAAAATAAATTTTGGGAAATGCGTGCCATCCTGCGTTCCAAATACAATGACTGGATCAATCTAACGGCAACTACTTTTGAGCCGTGGGCTGTGAGTCAGGCATCAGAGTTGAAACTTGACGGAGTCAAATTCAAGGCCGATCTGACAAGCTCCGAAACGGTAGCCCGTGTACAGTCGATGCGTGACGCGGCTGTGAATCTGGGCATCAAATCATTGCCGGTGGTTTTTGTCAACGGCAGTTTACAGCAGTCTTATGTTCTCGATTATGCCAGCCTGGATGCGACTGTCAGCTTGATCGCGCTGGGCGCACGTGAATTCAAATCCTGCCCGCCGTTTACCATTGACCCGGCCAAACAATATATCGCAACCGTTCACACTGAGAAGGGCGACATCGTGATTCAGTTATTTCCTGATAAAGCGCCGCTGGCTGTAAACTCGTTTGTGTTCCTCGCGAAAAACAACTGGTTCAACGGCGTGACCTTTCACAGCGTCATTCCCGGATTTGTGGCGCAGGCCGGTGATCCAAGCGGAACCGGACGCGGCGGGCCGGGCTACTTTTTCAAAAATGAAATCAGCGATCTGAAATATGACAAACCCGGCGTGGTGGGCATGGCAAATTTCGGCCCCGATACAAACGGGAGTCAGTTCTTTATCACTTATGCCCCTCAGCCAAAAATTGACGGGGCTTACACAATTTTTGGACAGGTCATTCAAGGCATGAATGTTGTGGAAAGTTTGACACCGCGCGATCCTTCAAAAACAGCAGGGCTTCCGCCCGGCGATAAAATCATCAGTGTGACCATCGAGGAAAAATAGTGCAAACCCGCAGCCGTGACTGGCGAACAATCGTACTTGCAATCGTCAACATATTTGGCGCAGTGACCACATTGGGGGCGGCAGCGCTTGCCGTAATTTACAATGCACTTCAACCCGCTTTCCAATTAAGCACATCAAGCGACACCGCTCCGTTTGAAGTTAATTTGCTGGCGAGCACACTGGCATTGGTCAGCGTACTATTTATCCCTGCCGCATATTACAACATTCGGGAAATCCTTCAAAAAGATATCCCCGCCGCATCGCCAAAACCTTTGTTTGTTTGGCAGGGCGTACTGCTCGTTGCGGCATGGATTGCCTCGGCTGTGCTGGCACAGTTCTTTTTCAACACTGAAAACGTGAAGTGGTTATCCCTGCCCTTCTATTTATTGTCAATCGTTCTGCCCGCTTATTTTCTATTGCGTCTCGCTACAGGCGGATTGAGCGCTGGTTCACGCTTACGCGTGTGGAGCCTGTTATCCACCGGCATGATGCTTGGCACATCCTTCGCAGTCGTAATCGAAATCGGCCTTGTCATACTTGGACTGGCCGGGGTAGGAGTTTATCTTTTTATCCATCCGGAACAGGTCATGGCCTTTCAACAAATAGCGGACAAACTGATCAACGCATCCACTCTGGACGATATGATGGCTGCGGCTGGCCCATTACTTTCTTCCCCGCTGACAATTCTGGTCGCGTTGCTTTTCTTCTCCGGTTTTACACCTTTGATCGAAGAGACAGCCAAATCACTGACTGTCTGGCTGATGTTCAACCGGCTTGATTCGCCTGTGCAGGGATTCGTGGCGGGTGCAATAAGCGGCGCGGGCTTTGGTCTGTTCGAGAGTTTGCTGGCTTCGGCCACGCCTGATGCGAGTTGGTCAGCTACATTGCTGGTGCGCGGCATGAGCACTATGATGCACATTCTGGCCGCCAGCCTCACGGGTTGGGGTATCGCATCTTATCGCACCAACAAAAATCTATTCCGATTGATTGGCATGTATGTGCTGGCAATGACCCTGCATGGTTTGTGGAACGCTTCCGTCGTCATTATATTTTTTGGCGGAATGCGCGTTACGACCAATTCAAATTCCCTCGATCCGCTTGGATTGATAATGGTCTCATTCAGCGCGCTGACCCTGATCCTCTTATGTCTAGCTCTTCCGGTCTCGATGGGCATCTTCAATCGCATCCTAAAAGGCAAAGTTCCACTCCCCCCTTTAATTACAAATACCGAAAATCAAGAGGGAGTAAAATAACTTCATGCTTTTCAACGCCACTTCGCCTCATGCACGCGCCGGTGATATTGCCCAACTCGTCGGCTTGCGACACAAGCATTTCATCATTACGCTCAAAGAGGATGCAAAGCTCGAAACTCACCGCGGCATTCTCTTACACAATGATTTGATCGGCAAGCCGTGGGGCACGCAGGTTTTCAGTCACAACGGTTCGCCGTTCTTTTTGCTTCAACCTTCGCTGGCTAATTTATTAAATGATCTGCCGCGCGCAACACAAATCCTTTATCCAAAAGACATCGGATATATTTTGGTGACCATGGGCGTTGGGCCGGGGAAAAAAGTCATCGAAGCGGGGTCCGGTTCCGGGTCCATGACGATCGCACTATCCTATGCAGTCGGCGAAGAGGGACGCGTCATCTCATACGAACAAAAGCCGGATAATCAGAATCTGGCCCGTAAAAATCTAGAACATGTCGGGCTCGCTTCGCGCGTGGACTTCAAGCTGCGCGACGTTCGAGATGGCTTCGACGAAACTGACGCTGACGCGCTGTTCCTCGATCTGCCAAATCCATTCGATTACATTCCGCAAGTGCGCGCCGCATTGAAACCCGGCGCGTATTTTTGCAGTTTGCTGCCGACGTTCAATCAGGTTGAAAAATTATTGATCGCTTTGCGTCTTAATCATTTTGCTTTCGTGGACGTGTGTGAACTTCTTCTGCGGCATTATCAGTCCGACCCCGCACGCATCCGTCCCACCGATCGCATGGTGGCGCATACCGGCTTTTTGATTTTCGGTCGGCGCATTGAACCGAGCGAAGATCCGCGCGGCAAAAAATTAGTTGAAGAACTTGGCATGGAAAATACCGAAGAAGTTGATCACGGATAATTTATTTTTTCTGGAATGCGGACTTTAGTCCGCTTAAAAAATAGTGCGGATTGAAATCCGCATTCCAAGAAATAATTTATCAAACAGGAGAGAATTTTATGCGTAGAGGTTTTCGTCGTGCATTTCGTCAGGGTGCTACACCAAACGTTCCGCCATTGTTGAAGCGCGCCAATGAATTAATGGTCGCCATGGATTTTGCTGGAGCCGCGGCGGCATTTGCAGAATTGGCTGGTCGCGCTGAACAACGCAACGGGCCGCGTACTCCGTTCTTTTATTTGCAGGCTGGGCGCACCAGCATCCTCGCAGGGCAAAAAGATGCGGGCTTTCAACAAATCAAACACGGACTTTCGATCATCTCTCAGCGTGGAAATTTTCAACATCTAAACAAGGTAACGAATCGAATTATCAATGAATTGAAACAACACGGCATGAACAAAGAAGCTGATGAACTTTCAATATGGTTGAAGGCGGCTTTGCCAATTGGATTCACGCCAGCGGCTAACGCGCAGGCTCCCAAAAAGGCCGCGCTTCCAACCTATTGTTCAAGCTGCGGCGCGCCAGTCCGCCCCGATGAAGTGGACTGGCTGGACGACGTAACCGCAGAGTGTGCTTTTTGTGGAAGCCCCGTACGCGGAGAATAATAAAGATTGTAGGTCACGCTTACGAAGCGACTGCGCCTTTCAGGCGAAGCGTGACTTACAATATATTAAAAAATGATTCTCACTGAAGAATTTATCAGCAGAAAATTACACGAGGCCATCAAATCCGCTGGCCCATCTTCGGATGGCTATGCCGAAATCGATCTCACCAAGGATACGCGTCTGAAGTGCGCCGCCGTTTTGGTCCCATTGCTTTGGCAAAATGACGAATGGCATTTGTTGTTCACACGGCGCACTGAGCGAGTCGAAAGTCACAAGGGACAGGTCTCCTTTCCCGGTGGTGCGTGCGACGAGGGCGAATCCACGCCGGAGGAAACCGCTTTACGCGAGGCACACGAAGAGATCGGACTCGAACCAAAAAATGTCCGTGTGCTGGGGCGTTTGGCGAACATGATCACCATCACCAGTTTCCGCGTCACACCGGTGGTGGGCGTGATTCCGTGGCCGACAGTTTTTCGCGTCGGCGAACATGAAGTAGCGCGCATCTTTACCATCCCGCTTTTGTGGCTTACCGATCAACGCAACCGCTGGGAATTCAACATGTTCGGAAGAAATAGAACTTTGATTGCATATCATCCCTACGATGGCGAATTGCTTTGGGGCGCAACTGCCAGAATGACTTTGGATTTTTTGAAAGTGTTGGATTTATAAATTGTTTGAGATTGCCGCGCCGCAAAAAGCACAGCTCGCACAGCATCCCTTTGGAGAATGACATCATAAAACAAAAACTCCCCGCCAAAATTGACGGGGAGTTTGCTTGCAAAACTCGATCTTACTTCTTCTTGGCTTCGCCTTCGGCGGCTTCTTCTTCCTTCTTGCCGCGTTCGACAGACAGACCAGGTTCGCCAGCTTCAGCAGCCACTTCGCCTTCGGCAGGAGCAGCCGCGGTTTCGACCTCGATCTTGGCGTAGGTCGCATTGACGATCATGTTATCACCGTCATCCAAAATACGGATATTGTCACCCAGCGAAAGGTCGCGGACATGAATGCTATCGCCGACTTTAACGAGCGGTGAAATATCCACAACAATGCGGTCCGGCAAGTCTGCGGGCAAACATTCCACAGACAGGGTATGCATACCGGTAACCAGCACCGCATCGAAATCCTTGACCGCTTGCGAGACACCAGTCAACTCGATGCTGACCTCGGCGCGCAGTTTCTCGGTCAACGAGACAGCCAGGAAGTCAACGTGAGTTAGAACACCCTTGATGTAGTTGCGCTGTTTCTCGCGCACCAACGCAGGATATTCCTTGCCATCCACATCGATTGTGACCAGGCTGGACGAAGTCACTTTTGCAAGCGCAGTATTCGCGCTTTTCGCATCCAACGAAACATTGATCGGCTCCGTGTGACGGCCATAGATCACCGCGGGTAATAAACCCGCACGGCGCAGAGCCTTCACCTGTTTACCGATCACATCACGCTTGGAAGCCTTTAGAACTACTTTCTCCATCTTATCTCCTCGAGCGCCTCTCACCACATCATTCAAACATGGTTACCTTCGCTCTATAGAATGAATTTCTGCAAAGCGACAAACATCGCTGAACATTCAAAATTTTTTACCGCAAAGACGAAGATACAAAGTTTAATTTTTTTCTTCGAGTCTTTGCGACTTCGTACTTAATCTCTTCGGAGCAATGCGCGTCCCAGCAAAAAGATCAAGCCACCAAACAATCCGCCAACTAGACCAGCGATCAACGCGTTGCGTGCGTCCATCACAGTGTGGATCTCACCTTCAATGTGATTGCCAAACAAAACCAGCGTCTCGATCCGTTCACCACGGATATCGCGGGCGGCCACCACACCTGCATACGTGTTACCAAGGTTGGCTGTTCCCGCCACCACCCCACCGACCATTCCATTTACATTGACCGTTTCGGCGCGGACGGCGGCCACACCACTACTCGCCAAAGAAACATCCTGCGCATTCAACAATGCAATCGCGCTTTCATGCGAAGTAACGGTCGCAGCTTTTACATTGGCCGCCGCGCTCATGTTCAATTCTGCTTCGTCAGTATCGATCTCTGCCGCGCTGCTCTGATGCATCCGTACCAGCTCGGCCTGGATCAAGTCCGCGCTGGATTGCGACAGGTTGGTCACCTGTGGTTGGTTGGGATCAGAGTCAAACGTCGAAACAGAGTCAGGCATATTAGTCCAAAAAGAAGCGGACTGCATTTTAGTCGGGCAAAGGGCTTTCGTCAAGTGAACAGGTATAATTCGCCCATCTTTTTACAACGAGCAGACATGAAAAAATATTTGTATTTCACCGTTTTTATCTCCGGCATGACCACGCTGGCCGCCGAACTTTCAGCCTCGCGCCTGATCGGAAATGTTTTCGGGACCAGCAACCTAGTGTGGGCCAGCATCATCGGGTTGATCTTGATCTACCTCACGGTCGGATATTTTCTCGGCGGTCGCTGGGCGGACCGTTGGCCGGACTCAGCCTCGATGTTTCGGATCCTGGCCTGGGGCGCATTCACGTTGGGAGTCGTTCCTTTTATAACCAACCCGGTTTTGAAATTCGCGGCCAAAGCGTTTGAAGGTTTGAACGTGGCAGTACTGCTCGGCTCATTCGCGGCGGTACTGATTTTGTTCAGCATCCCGGTGACCTTGCTCGGCACAATTTCGCCTTACGCAATCCGCCTGATGGTGGACGACACCAAAAGCGCAGGCGTGACGTCCGGCACGATCTATGGAATCTCAACCCTCGGCTCCTTCATCGGGACATTTTTACCGGTGCTGGTGACCATCCCGACCATCGGCACACGTAATACGTTTTTGGTTTTTAGTTTGCTCCTGTTGTTTGTGGCGCTGGCCGGGCTTGGAAAATTTGGCTCGCGCAAACTTCTCGTTCAACATCTGTGGATGCCAATCGCGCTGATTCTGCTGGCTTTGTTTACCGCCGGACAATCTTTAAAAAGCGACACCGGACAGATCTACGAAACTGAGTCTGCCTATAACTATATTCAGGTGCAGCAGATTAATGGCTACACGCTCCTGCGTTTGAATGATGGCGAAGGCATTCACTCGATCTATAATCCGAATACTTTAAATTACGGCGGGCCGTGGGAACAATTTTTGGTTGGGCCATATTTCTATGCCAACATGCAGCCGTCACAAATCAAACGCATGGCGATTGTCGGGCTGGCTGCCGGGACAGCCGCGCGGCAGGCTACGGCCGTTTACGGGCCAATCCCGATTGATGGCTATGAGCTTGATCCAAAAATCATCGAAGTCGGGAAAAAGTATTTCGGTGAAGACTTGCCCAATTTAATTGTCCACATCGGCGATGGACGTTGGAATCTCAGCCAGAGCTTATACAAGTATGACATCATTGCTGTAGACGCCTATCGTCCACCGTATATTCCTCCGCATATGACGACGGTCGAGTTCTATCAAATATGTTTCGACCACCTGACCGATACCGGTGTGCTGGCGATCAATGTTGGCAGTGTGCCCGGCGATAGAAGACTCATCAATGGTCTTGCAACCACAATGGCAACAATCTTTCCATCCATTCATATCATGGATATTCCCGGCACATTGAACACGATGATTTTCGCTACCAAGCAGCCCACCACCGCTGATAATTTCGCCACCAATCTCTACCGCTTTTCCCAACGCACAGACATTCATCCGC
>Ga0075275_1000062_pt1 | contig 12125 bp, 9 predicted proteins | sample SF_Rice_5C_80N_3_FD_69769 | JGI IMG/M metagenome (GOLD analysis project Ga0075275, IMG submission 69769) | Rice paddy soil microbial communities from Twitchell Island, California, USA - SF_Rice_5C_80N_305 | ecosystem: Environmental > Terrestrial > Soil > Paddy field/soil | place: USA: Twitchell... | reverse complement strand
TCATCACCATTGGGGGTCAGGCCAGTTCCAAGCCCGATCAGCGTATCGATTTCATTATCGGCTGTGAGATTAAATTGTCGTGTAGCCACAAGAATGTTGTGCAAAGATTTACTTACCCGTTGAGTCAGAGCAGATCTTTTTGATGTTTGAGATAATAAATCTCTCGCAATCAACTCGGACCCAAAGTTTACCTGTCGGTCATTCAACAACTGCCACACAGATTGCCAGGCAGTTATAACTGTTGGATTGGCCATATCGGCATTCACAGTCAGTAGATTATCATTCCAATATTTTGCTTTTCGCAGATCCATTATCAATGAAAAGTTTTTGAGACTCAATATTCCGCCTCGGCAAATCCCTCGAATTCCGACAGGCAATTTGTCAAAAGAGAATCCTTTGGGCGTATCTAACCGTATTCCCTGCGGGAGATCGGTTGCATCCGAAGCCAGCAGAGTAAGAAGCCTGTTCTCCTCTTGCAATTTGAGATTAGCTGCGGATTGAAAAACGCTGTGCACAACAACGTCAAAATCAACGCGCGGCACAGCGTATCCAACCGATATTGCTTGCAAGTTCATGTTATCCAATTGGCTCGAACTTCAATCCATAAACATCTTCGCCGTATTGCACGCGGATCGGTTCCCAGGTTGGCTTGACCGTCATTCCAATTTTTAATTGATCCACCGAATCGGCTTTGATCTGTCCCATGGCTTTGACGTGATTTTCAAATTCAGCAACACCGATAACAAGGTATCGCTGATCGAAGCCCCACGGCAAATTGAAGATGGTCGTGAATGTTAAAAGTTTTGCGTTGCCTTCGGGTTTGATTTGTTCAAACTCGCGGCCTTTGCACGCAAGACAGCGGTCATGAAATGGATAATGAATCTTGCCGCACTTCTTGCACCTGTAAGCGGTGATGGCAATTTCTTTTTTCATTGCTCTACCCTCTTCAACACAAAAGCCAGCACATTATTTCCAAAGCCGCCAAAGTTGACAGTCAAACCGTTCTGTGCATTCTTCACTTGACGACTCTTTGGAAGTTCGTGACGCAACTGCCAGACGATGTCCACGATCTGGGCTACGCCGGTAGCGCCCACCGGATGCCCACGGGCTTTTAATCCGCCCGAAACGTTGATCGGAATCTGTCCGCCAAAACGAGTCTTGTCTGCCGCGGCAGCTTTTCCACCTTCACCTTTTTTGAAGAAGCCAACATGTTCGCTCTCAGCAATTTCAAGAATGGTGAATGCATCATGTAATTCAGCGACATGAATATCAGATGGTTTTAGTTTTGCTCTTTCAAATGCTTGTTGAGCCGCGAGAGTCACGGCCTTCAAATCAGTTGGATCATCGCGCTCTTGAAGTGTGTGCGTGTCCGTGGCTTGACCGAAGCCCGCAACCAACACTGGCGGCTTCGATAATTTCTTTGCCATCTCAAGCGGACACAAAACCAGTGCCGCCGCACCATCACTGACCGGACATAGATCATACAAATGAAGTGGGTCAGCGGACACGGGATTGTTGACGACCGCATCGGGGCTATCAAAGATTCCCACGCGGTCGAGAGTCATCTCAACATGCGCGAGTGGATTCAACGCGCCCATTTCTTGATTCTTCAAAGAGACAGCTAAAAGATGTTCGCGTGTCACACCATATTTTTCCATGTATAAACGCGTGAACATGCCACCCATGCCGGGTAATGTAATTCCGTATGGATATTCAGCTTGTGGATGAGTCATCGTGGCGACGAAATCCGTTGCGCGCCAACCGGTGACTTCGCGCATCTTTTCCCCGCCGACAACGAGCACCGTGTCATAATATCCGGAGGCGACTGCCAGCACGCCGTTCTTAACGGCGGAGGCTCCAGATGCTGGTCCGTTCTCGACGGTATCAGCAGCTGCGGGCAAAAGATTGAGGCGGTCCACCAGTGAGGATGCAATCGCAGATTGATGTTGAAGCATCCCGCCGCCCATATTGGCAACATAAACCGAGTCAACCGATTTATCACCGAGGCTCGCATCATCCAAAGCTTTGAGCGAAGCATAAGCCAGCATGTCCATCAGCGTATCTTCATCGCGCCGACCGAATGGGATCATACCAACGCCGATAATCGCAACGTCTCTCATGGTCATCTTCCTTTCAGCCCGGCGATGCGCTCGCGGATGGTGTCGTCATCAGCGAATTTAATTTCTGCTGTGGCTTCATTCATTAACTCTTGCGGAACGGGACGTTCGCCAACCACGAGTCGCGGTTTGGCTTTGAAATAAATGTCACGCGTGAGACGATACGAATCGCCGCCACCCAATTCATGCGGAATGTGAGTCAACTCAAGCGGATATTCGATCATCCAGCGACGAAAGCCGATCGGACTCTCCGCCACGATCAACACCGCGTCCTGATTCAAATATTCCATGTGATATTCCATTTTGGCGGCGAAGAGATGCGAGCCGATGCGCAAGCCGCGATCAATCGCCAGCGTGTGATAACTCATGCCGACCTTTTCATCTTCGAGGCGTCCATTCACCACGCCGACCAGATAACCGTCCACTTGTCCCATCAAGCAATATTCGCTTTTGACGCGATAGCGATACCAGGCAAGCAACTCGCCATACAGTCGCGCGCTGACAATGTCGTAGTAATCGCGCTCGATGAACAAACATGGGTGAACCGATTTGAGAATCGCCGGAACATCTTCGCGCATTGCTTGGCGTATGACCATCTTTTTGCCGTTCGCCAAAGTGATAACCTTTGGCGGATAAGGCGGCATGGGATATTGCATTGGCCGCAGGACAGCCTCGAGCTCCATATCTATTGGCATGAATAACCTCCGTTTATAGATTTCATGTCGTTGCGAGACCTGCGAAGCAGGTCGAAGCAATCTCGGATTTTGTGAGGAGATTGCTTCGTTGCTACTGCGCGGCTCCTCGCAATGACGAATGGTTGCTAACCCAAATTCACCTTGCTCAACTTGTTGATGCTGTCCACATGCGCTGGATCAAAGGCGTCGCCAAATTTTGTCTTGGACATGCCTTCTTTTTTCTTCATCAAGTCAGCATATTCTTTATCGTCCAGCATCGCGACGCAACGCGAAATACAAGATTCGCCATCCACGAAACGCCAAGGGAACATGCCTATCGTCACGCGGCGGTTGAGCAGAAGATCAATTTCACCGCCGAGACATTCGGCATGGATGATTCCATACGGGAACATCTCAAGATGCATGAGTTGATATTTGGAGTCGTCGAAGAAATCCGCAAGCGGCATTCCATATTTTTTCTTAAAAACTTTATCAGCCTGTCGTGCCTGGCGCGGCATCCAGTCACGGATGATGGTATTCATCGGATGGTCTGCACTTCCGCAATCTACGCCGATCCAGCGTAACTTCTTTTTCTTGGCCCAATCGGCGAACTCACGATCCGGGCCGGGATGCATCACCATGTAACGGATCTCGTTGGCAGTCGGCATGTCCCAGCCGAAATGATGGTAGCCGGTGTGGATGATGAGAATGTCGCCCTCGCGGACTTCGACACGCTCCTCGACCATCTTGCTGGTGTAGATGTCGTAATCGCCGCAGACATCGCTCAGGTCAACAACCGCGGCATCGTGGACGAGATAATCCATTTCGAGCGAAGCAATATCTTTACCGGGTGTATGAAAATGAATCTCGCCATCGAGGTGTGTGCCAAGATGATTCGAATGCGTGAGCACTTGTCCGTTAGCCCCGTTCGGTGCGAGGCGTTTGAAATATTTCAATTGCAACGGTTCGTAAGTTGGCCAGGGAGGTGTGGCTATTCCGAGGGGGATCGTTAAATCAATGAACTTCATAGTATTGGCTCCTTTTCAATTATGGTGTGTAGGAGTGAATGGCCATTCGCCCCTACGGTTACATTTCTTTCAAAGCATCAAACGCATCTTTAAAACATTTTTCCGGCGCGCGCAAAATCCCTGCGCCGACCATGCCCACACCGGGATTCTTGTGAGCAATACCAGTATTAATTTGCGGGAGGATTCCAGTCTCCATCACTTTGCGAACGTCAATTCCAAGCGGCGTGCCGCGGAAGTTGAGCGCGGGGATGGTCAGGTTTTCGTGTTCGCCAAACGTGATCTCATACATTTCGAGCGTGGTTTGAAGCGCCAGTTGTGGAGTCCCGCCGACGAATTGCGTGATCGCTGGCGCGGCAGCCATCGCCATACCGCCATATCCAGCAGTCTCGGTGACGGTGCTGTCGCCAATATCGGGGTTGGCATCTTTCTCTGTGTATTGCGGGAAATACAATCCCTGTACTTGACCAGCAGGAGCGGTGAACCAACGTTCCGGCATGGACGCGAGTCTGATTCCAAAATCTGTGCCGTTGCGCGCCATCACCGTGACGATGGTGCTGCCCTCGATTCCTTCCGCGGCTTCGAGCATCGCTTTTCCCGATGGCATACTCAAGTTCAAAAAGAAATGATCGTTGCGATCAATGAACTCGATCACTTTTGCCAGCACTTCATTATCTTGATTCGTGCGCGCCAATGCTGGGCCAATCGCACGCAAAAACAAAGATGTCGCCGCGCGATTGCGATTGTGGCATTCGTCGCCCATGTGCAAAGCCTGGGCGATCAAACTTTTTATATCAATGCCATTCGGCAGAGTTTGCAGAGCACGATCCAAAGCCGGGTAAAGATCAGTCGCCATCCATTTCAAACGCGCGTATACTTCCGGTCCCATGCCGCCGTAACGCAAAACTTTTCCAAGCCCCTCGTTTAGTGTGCAATACGCACGATTGCCGAAAGTTTTATTTTCGATGATCCACACTGGCATGCTTCGAGAAACAACACCCGCCATCGGCCCAACCGCGTGATGATGATGGCATGGCGAAAACTCAATCGCACCCGATGATGCCATCTTCGCGGCTTCGTCTTCATCCTTCGCCAGTCCCTCATAAATCAACGCGCCCATCACCGCGCCACGCGTCGGTCCGCACATGCGCGACCACTCGATCGGCGGCCCCGCGTGAAGGATCATGTGATCGTGCATACTGGGGATGATGTCTCGTGCGATTCCCATCCCAACCAAAACGGCTTGACCTCGTTTGATTCGATTGACCACTTCCTGATTCGCCGCTTCAATATCGACGCCGGAGCGGGTCTGCCTCAAATGCGGAATCCCATCTTTAGGCGGAGTCCAATCAAGATCAACAACCTTCACACCTTGATCTCCCACTGACTTCGCCATGCTGGCGAGTCCAACGTTTACGACGGTCAAGTCTTTTCCAAAAATATCGTTGATGTTCGTCATGGTGTTCCTCGCCTCAACCAGAAACGATCAACCCGCTCAAACGCGCCGCGGCAGAATTACTGTCGCAAACACTCGCTCCGGCATTTTGTAAGGCGGCGACTTGTGCGCTTAACTTTTGCGGGTCATCTTCCGTGCCGGTGACCGATGCCACAACGATCAATTCATGTCCAGTAATTTGTTTTGCCTGACGAATCGCTGATGCCAGTTCACTTGCCGGGTCGGGATGCGCGCCGTATCCGAGAACAACATCTAACAAGATGACCGCCGTCTCTGGATCACGCGCTTCTTGCAGCAATCGTCGGATGCGCAGGTCATTGTCAATCATCGGGTGTGGACGGCCGACTGTGAATTCTTCTTCGCCCAAGTCAACCGCGGTGTGCTGAACACTTTTTGTTGAATCGGGTAATGCCTCTTCTCCAGGCAACGGAGCATTGGAATAAACTTTGCCGTCCAACATTTCTTTCCAAATTACTTGAGCTTCATAGCATAGCGTTCCGCCAGAGAAGAGTCCGCGCAGATAATGTTGACTTGGATTTAGTTTTTTCCTGAGTTCATCGGCTTGCTCTTTGAGACTTGCGTTTTCAGCATCAAGGATATTTTTTATATGCACGCTTTCGCGCTTAACAACCTGAACCGCCAGCAACGCACATTCATATAACGTGCGGGCAGGAATCACATTGGGAATCTTCGTCAGTGTGGATTGCGATGCATCTCCGCCGAGGAAGCAGATCACGGTTGGTTTAACGGAAGCCGCTACCTGGTCAAGAATGGGGCGCACAACTTCATCCGCAGGAGGTTTGCTGATGAGAACAATCACACTGGTCGCATCATCTTGTTGAAGCGCCTTCAACGCTTCAAGCATCATGATACCGCCGACTTCTTTTTTCAAATCACGCCCGCCCGTGCCGATGCCCTGACTAATTCCCACGCCACGCCGCGCAAGCAACGTGCTGACCTCTTGCAAACCAGTTCCCGCCGCAGAGACAATGCCTACAGGTCCGCGCGGCAGAACATTTGCAAAACCAAGCGCGACGTTGTTGAGAATAGTTGTGCCCGCGCCGGGTCCCATCAAAAGCAGACCATGATCGCGGGCATATTTTTTCAGGGCAATTTCATCTTCGAGCGAGACGTTATCGCTGAAGAGCAGAACATGCAGACCGCGCGACAATGCATCCCAAGCCTCGTCTGCGGCATAACGACCCGCTACCGAAATGACCGCCACATTTGCTGCGGGGTTTGATGACAGCGCGCCGCGAATCGTTATAGGTTTAAATACGCCTGCTTCACTGGATGCGGTTTTCTGTTTCAACAGGACTTCTGCTTTTTGCAAGGCTGCATCTGCCAGAGAATCATCATCGGCGCTGACCGCGATCAGTAGGTCGTTCGGGGTGGCAGATTTGGCCTCGTCGGTCAGCAATCCGGCTTCGGCCATGATGGATTTGTTGGCTTCGGTTGCCATCATCACGGATGCGTCCCGTACCCCATTCTGTTTGGAAAGTTCACGGGCCGCCAACATCAAGCTGACCGAATCATGATATTCACTTACCTTGATCAGAGTTTTAACTGTCATTGAATCATTTCACTATTCCGGCATCCAACATGGCGAGATAAACTTTTTCAGCCGTGAAAGGTGGACCATCGAAACGGATTCCGATGGCATCATAGATCGCATTCGCAATGGCCGGGAGAGTCGGCACCATCGAATGTTCACCAATGCCGCGTGCTCCCCAAGGTCCGTCATCCTGCGGCACCTCGACAATGATGGATTTCATTTCTCTTGGAATATCCGTGGATGTAGCGATACGGTAATCAACAAGGTTTGGGTTTTGCAAAAAACCATCTTTCAACTGAAGCTGCTCGAACAGCGCCGAACTCAATCCCTGCACCATGCCTCCCTCCATCTGTGCTTTCACCATATCTGGATTGATGGCCTTACCGACATCGAATGCTGCCACACCCTTGATGATCTCGATCCGACCCGTATCCAGATCAACTTCCAATTCAATGGCCTGTGCGCCCGTGGTGTAGTGAACCACACCATGTTCACCTTGTCCGGTCTCTGCATCGAGCCCCGTGACATCATTCGGCATGAAGTTGCCACGCCCGATGATCGGACCTCCTTTCCAGCCGCGGCCATCAGGATTGGGCAAGCCATAGATCACAAGATTCTTCAGCGGAGTCTCTTTCTCGCTTTTGTATGAGATTACCACGCCGTTGACGATATCCAATTCGTCGGGCGACTCTTCCCAGTCTTCGGCCACCAAATCCAGGACTTGCCGCCGAACATCCTTGGCCGCGTTGACAATTGCATTCCCCATGCTCCAGGTCAAACGGCTGGCTACCGTCTGCCATTCGTACGGACTATAACGGGTATCGACTGGCACAGCCACACGGACCGATTCGTAAGGGACTCCCAAAGCCGCAGCAGCCATCTGTGCGGAAATTGTGAACGCGCCTTGACCAAGATCTTGCCCGCCAACCCCCACATTGACTTTCCCGTCTTCAGCCAGCTCCACCCAGGCGCTCGACCCCGCATTGGGCGGCATGGCCGGAGCCTTCCACATCGCGGCCACGCCTTTGCCGCGTCTTTTATTGGGAGCACTCGCAGGAACTTTCTTTTCCCATTCAATCTCTTCTGCTGCTTTTTCGATACATTGATCTAAACCGATTGGATGTATCCTGCCGCCTGTTGCCAAAATGCTATTGGTCTTCAAGCAATTGAGTTTGCGGAAGGCGACCGTGTCCATCCCGATTTGGATGGCAAGATCATCGATGCACTGTTCCAGTCCGGCATGCATCTCTGGCATTCCAAATCCTCGCATGGGGCCGCCCACGGGGTGATTCGTGTACACACAATAGCTATCTCCTTTTACATTGGGCACTTCATATGGTCCCGTACAACTGTAACCAGCGGCACGCGTGATATTCACGCCATATTCGGTGTAAGCACCTCCATCCCAATAAAACTTATTCTCCATTGCCAGAAGTTGACCTTTTTCATCACAGCCCATTTTGAAATAAGCCACCAATCCTTGGCGGACAAATGCCGTATAAAATTCTTCCTCGCGCGTCAAGCGTAACTTAACGGGATGTCCATTTACCTTCATGGCAATGGCAACTGCCAAAGACTCCATGCTCACACCGGCTTTGCTGCCGAAGCCGCCGCCCACAGATGGAGAAATCACTCGCATTTCACTCTGAGATAAACCCAACGATTGAGCAATAAGATTACGTTGTGCAAAAGGTGACTGTGAGCTTGCCCACAACGTGACATCCCCCTTGTCATCGACTTTGGCAATGGCTATATGTGGCTCAATTGGCACGTGTTGAATATGAGGGATTCGATATTTGCGTTCGATGATCGCCGCGCATTTCCCCCACGCACTATCCACATTGCCCTTGCGAAGTTTAAAATGATTTGAGATGTTTGTTCCTGGTTTTGGGAAAATAAAATTAACAACCTCGTACTTTCCCAGATCGGGATGGATCAATGGCGCTTCGGCGTTGACGCCAAACTCCGGATCCAGTACAGGCTCCAAGACTTCATACTCGACCTCGATCAAATCCAGGGCCTGTTCGGCCGCCGTTTCACTGACCGCGGCCACCCCGGCAACGGGATCACCCACATAGCGAACACGGTCACGACAGAAAATATAGCGATCCCGCAAATACAATCCAATGTAGCCAGGAAAATCCTGACCGGTAACAATGGCTTTTACCCCTGGAAGCGCGCGCGCCTTTGAAACGTCGATTCTCTTGATGAGTGCGTGCGGATACGGACTGCGTTTGATCCGTGCATGGAGTAATGCGCTCCCAAATTGAAGATCGTCAGTGTATACCGCGGCTCCAGTAATTTTTTCCCGTGCATCTATACGTGGCTTGCTCTCACCAACAGGGCTGGGAAAATTCGTCGCACTAGCTTTAATCATAAGCCGTCTCCTTCGACAATTCCATCACGCAAAACAAAGACTGGGCTTGAAAATCAATCGGTCGGAATTGATTGAGCTATGATCGCTTTCGTCCTTGCAGCTTTCTTCACCGCCTCAATGATTCGTGCATATCCGGTACAGCGGCATAAATTGCCGACTAGCGCCTCACCAATCTCATCTTCGGTCGGATCCGGATTTCGGTCTAGAAGCGCCCGGGATGAAATCAAAATTCCAGGTGTGCAGAAGCCGCATTGGACGGCGCCTGATTCGATGATCGCTTCTTGAATTGGGTCGAGTTGTCTATCGTGCGCCAGTCCCTCAACAGTGATGATCTCCGCACCGTCACATTCAACCGCCAGCACCATGCAACTATTCACCGGCTGACCATTCAGCAGAACAGTGCACGCGCCACATTCGCCCGCGGAGCAACCATTTTTCGTACCCGTCAATGCCAGGCTTTCGCGAAGCATTTGCATCAGGGTCATGTTAGACGGAACAACAACCTGCTCAGATTCTTTATTGATGGTGATGCTTATTTTATGGAAGGCCACAACATCCTCCGATGATTCGATAAAACCCTAGTTCTTTAGGCGTTCCCAAACTTCGGTCAGGGCTTTGATGGATAAATTCCTGACCATTTGTTTTCGATAACGAGCGCTGGCGCGCACATCGTCAATGGGATTGCATGCAGACATGGCTACTTGCGCAGCTTCAGCGATTGTTTTCTCGTCGATCCTCTTTTCAGAAAGGATGGTCTCGACTTGATCTACAACCAAAGGCACGGGAGCAACGGATGCTAATGCTAGGCGAATCCGCAGACCTGAGGGAAGATCGGCATCCGGCCATCCCACCACAGTGATTCCCACAATAGCTAAATCACTAACTTTGTTGCGGCCATGCTTGATATATTTCCCCACCATACCTTTCGGCGGAATCGGTAATTGAATCGAAGTAACGATGTCCCCTGCTTTCAATTTGCTTTTGCCCGGCCCTAGAAAGAATTTGCTCAAAGGTTCCTGGCGTGTTCCATTTATTCCGTGGACGTTGAGAATCCCACCCAATAAAATACAGGCCCCAATCGTATCCCCGGCGGGAGATGCATTACAAATATTGCCAACGATTGTTGCGCGTGTCCGCAACTGATAACTGGCGCAGGAATTCGCTGCTTCTGCAAGGATTGGATAATTCTCTTTAACGGCTTGAAATGCGATCACTCGATTCATGTTGGCGGCGGCACCTATAAATAATCCCCCCGTCGGATTGTTGGCGATCTCATTCATTCCACTCAAAGATTTTACATCCACCAAATACTTGTCGCTCCAGGCGCCATCCCGCATCCGCACAAATATATCTGTACCTCCCATTAGCGGACGCGCATCGCCTGAATGATTCGCCAGAAATTGACTTGCATCATCAATGTTTTCAAACTTGATATATTCAAATTCGGGTAGGCCTGGATGTGCATTGAGCGACATAGTCTTCTCCTTATGAATGCACCGTGAAATAAATCCACCTGCTTTAAGAAATCCCAACGCCAATTGATAAATAATGCGATCACTGGTCTTGATTTGATAACGGCGCTTGCTAAACACAGGATAAATTGGGATACCGCTAAAAGGAGAATATGAATTTGACTGCAAAGTCCCCACGGTCGTTATTCTACAATACTTATAAAGTTAACCAGCTATTGGTCATCTCAATGCCGGAAATTTTTGTGTGATTTTATTATACAACTCTCAAGGGACAGATTCAATTTCTTAACACTGATCGTTGTTGCTGCCAGATCGATAGAAGCCCAATCCGCGGAGTATAATGGGCAATTCAAAATAAACAAAAGGAATAAATGTCCCAAGATCCTTCCACACAATCGTCTCATTTCTTAAACATTGAAACCAAATGGCTGGTTCTGCTAACCATAGGCGTGGGCACTTTTATGTCTGCGCTGGATGGCAGCGTGGTCAACGCCATTCTGCCGGTCATTCAGGAATACTTTAAAACCAATGTCGCTAATGTTGAGTGGGTGGTGACCGTCTACCTGCTGGTGGTCAGCGGCTTGTTGCTCACCTTTGGTCGTCTGGGTGATCTGCGTGGTAATAAGTCAGTTTATTTATGGGGGTTCGTGATCTTTGTACTCGGCTCCGCACTTTCCGGGCTATCCCCGACACCAGCCTTCCTCATTGCATCGCGGGCGCTTCAAGCCTTAGGGGCGGCCATGCTCTTTGCCAACTCGCCAGCCATTGTAACCAAGACTTTCCCGGCCTCACAACGCGGACAGGCCCTTGGACTGCAAGGCACGATGACTTACCTAGGCTTAACCACTGGTCCGTTTTTGGGGGGCTGGCTGGCCGACCAGTTCAGTTGGCACGCAGTCTTTTTTGTCAATGTGCCCATCGGCTTGTTTGCCGCTTGGTTAAGTTGGCGCGTTATCCCGAATGATCTTCCGTCTGAGTACAAGGAAAAATTCGACCTGACCGGCTCCTTTACTTTCATGGCCGGATTGGTGCTTCTGCTGCTTGCCCTCAATCAGGGACAGGAATGGGGCTGGTTTTCACCGCTGATCCTGGGCCTGATCATAAGTTCAGTTTTCATCCTGGCCCTCTTCGTCTGGATCGAAGGACATGTCCCTGCTCCCATGCTTGACCTGAGTTTGTTCCGAAGCCGGGTCTTCAATATTGCGACTGTCAGTCCCATCCTGAACTACATCTGTGTCTACAGCGTTCTTTTTCTGATGCCCTTCTATTTGATTCAAGGACGCGGCTTGACTCCGACCCAGGCTGGTTTGATTCTGACCGCCCAACCGCTGGTGATGGCTATGATGGCACCTTTGGCCGGGACTCTCTCTGATCGCATCGGTTCGCAAATCCCGACCACACTGGGAATGGCAATCCTGGCAGGCGGGCTCTTTCTGCTTAGCCGTCTGA
>Ga0075275_1000061_pt1 | contig 12186 bp, 8 predicted proteins | sample SF_Rice_5C_80N_3_FD_69769 | JGI IMG/M metagenome (GOLD analysis project Ga0075275, IMG submission 69769) | Rice paddy soil microbial communities from Twitchell Island, California, USA - SF_Rice_5C_80N_305 | ecosystem: Environmental > Terrestrial > Soil > Paddy field/soil | place: USA: Twitchell... | reverse complement strand
CGCCTCTACGAAAAAGGACTCATCTATCGCGGACCCCGTTTAATTAACTGGTCGCCGGGACTGAAGACCGCCGTCTCGGACCTCGAAGTGGAATACAGCGAAGAAGAAGCTACGTTATATTACTTCAAATATAAACTCGCCGGTTCAGGTGACTTCATTCCGGTGGCAACGATTCGACCTGAAACGATTCTCGGCGACACGGCAGTGGCTGTGTATCCCGATGATGATCGCTACAAAAAATTCATCGGCAGGAAAGTGATCGTGCCGATCATCGGACGCGAGATTCCTGTCATCGCGGATGAATACGTCAGCATGGAATTCGGCACGGGTGCGTTGAAGATCACGCCGGGGCACGACCCGAACGATTATGCCATCGCGCAGCGCCATGATCTGCCGATCATATCGGTATTGGATCAGGCCGCGAAAATGAATGAAAACGGCGGCCCGTATCAGGGTCAGGATAGATTCGATTGTCGCAAAAATTTGTGGTCCGACATGCGCAAAGCAAGTCTGGTCATCAAGGAAGAAAAATATCTGACAACCATCCCGCGCACGCAGCGCGGCGGCGAGATCGTCGAGCCAATGATCTCGACTCAATGGTTCGTGAAAATTGATCCGCTTGCTAAGGCCGGACTCGAAGCCGTAAAAGATGGGCGCATCAAGATCGTACCGGAGCGATTCGAAAAAGTTTATTACAACTGGCTCGAGAACATCAAAGATTGGTGCATCAGCCGCCAGCTTTGGTGGGGACATCGCATCCCTGTTTGGTATTGCGAGAACAACCACATGACCGTGGCGCGCGAAGACCCAACCGAATGCGCGACATGCCATTCGAAAAATATTCATCAAGATGAAGATGTGTTGGACACATGGTTCTCTTCGGGCTTGTGGCCGTTCTCAACTTTGGGCTGGCCCGATGAAACGCCCGACTATAAATATTTTTATCCGACTTCCTACATGGAAACGGGCTACGACATTTTGTTCTTCTGGGTGGCACGCATGATCATGAGCGGACTCGAATACACCGGCGTGGCTCCGTTTCACACCGTGTATCTGCATGGCTTGATCCGCGATGAGCACGGACAAAAAATGTCGAAGACCAAAGGCAACGTGATCGATCCATTGATTGTCATGGATGAACTCGGCACGGACGCGCTTCGCTTCACACTGTTAGTGGGCGCCACACCCGGCAACGACATGAATCTGTCTGTGAAGAAAGTGGAAGCCAATCGTAACTTTGCCAATAAGATGTGGAACGCAGGAAGATTTGTGATCAGTGCAATTGATTCTTTAGCCCCCCACCAACTCCCCCCAAATTCTTTGAATTTTGGGGGAGAGAAAGAGAGGGGCTGGACTCTCACCGACTCCTGGATTTGGGCGCGTCTCGAACAACTCGTGCGTGACGTGGAACGACTCTTCCAAAATTTCCAATATGGCGAAGCCGGACGACAGATCTATGATTTCTTCTGGTCTGATTTTGCGGACTGGTATGTGGAAATTGCCAAAGAGCAAATGAAGAACGAATCCACCAAGGCGCAAACCGTGATGACTCTGGCGCGTGTTTTGGATATGTCACTGCGTTTACTTCATCCATTCACGCCATTTGTCACCGAAGAGATTTGGGGACACTTGCGAAATTCGATTCTTGAATCTCCAATCTCGAATCTTGCCAAAGACTGGCCCGAAGTTTTGATCGTCGCAAAATGGCCGGAGCCGCGCGAGGCCGAAGGCTGGGAAGAATCAAGAATCGCAGACTTCACGCTGATTCAGGAAATTGTCCGCAACATCCGCAACCTGCGTGCAGAAAAATCCGTGGCTCCCGCCAAAAGAATCGCGGCAATCATCGCGGCTGGAGATAAAACAAATTTATTGAAAGAACAATCCACAACGATCACTTCACTTGCCGGGCTCGATGCTTCACAATTCAACATTCTTGAATCGCGCAAAACAAAACCTGCGGACAGCGTCGCGCTCGTGGTTGGTTCTGTTGAAATTTACATTCCACTGGCTGGCATGGTCGATCTCGCCGATGAAAAATCCAGACTCGAAAAAGAGTTGAAAGAAGCCGAGTCGCACATTGACCGTTTGGAAAAATTACTCGGCGGAGATTTTGCCAACAAAGCCCCAGCTCAAGTCGTGGCAAAAGAGAAAGAAAAACTTGAGGCTTATAAAGAAACGGCTGAAAAGATCAAATCACAGTTGAAATAAAAAACGCCGTGACCCAAGTATGATTTACGGATAAAAATATAAGTGATAAAAGTAGTGACGATGAATTCTCATCGTCACTACTTTGTCCTCTGGAGGAAATATGCAACAACCAATTCAACAAATTGCTTCATGTCCAAAATGCGGAAGCACTGACGCAAAGGCAATCACTTACACCTGGTGGGGTGGATTTCTTGGTCCAAAGTTATTCAATCTTGTGAAATGCAATTCGTGCGGCACGGAATATAACGGTAAGACCGGCAAGTCGAACCAGCAAAATATGATCATTTATATTGTTGCTTCTTTTGTGATCGTGTTCTGTGTTTGCGGAGGCCTTTCTCTCGTAGCTACACTTCTCAACCAAAACTAAACTCGCTATTGTTTTGAAACTCATCGAAACGGGAGGCCCATGCAGGCATCCCGTTTCGATTTATGACAAAATTATCGAAACATTGGACATTCGTCATTTGACGACTTTTAGGAGATGAATTAACTTAGGCACGCAACTGAAAAGGTTGACGTTAACCAAGGAGTTCTATCCCATGACCATGAAAATCACTGAAGAATGCATCGCCTGTGGCGCATGCCTGCCCGACTGCCCGACCGAATCCATCAGCGAAGGCGACAGCACTTTATATGTAATCGACCAGTCCACTTGTGTCGAGTGCGAGGGACACTATGATTCCCCGCGCTGTGTCGCAGCCTGCCCGGTGGATTGCATCGTCAAAGCTGAGTAGTAATCAAAAATAAATAAGCTGCTGCGTCACCGCCCTTAACGCGCAGTAAGATTATTATTTCTTTTTAACAGGCCGCTTGCCATTCGACGAAATGATGGCAGGCGGTTCTTTTTTAACTGCCAGGGAAACAGGTGAAGTCAGCCAGCCCGGTTCGCGGATGCGTTCATCGTGCAGACGAAGTAAACGTGCTTCCATCACAGCGGAACGCCCGAGATATCCAACCAATTGATTGGGGTTCTTGCGATCCACAACCGGCAGGCGACCGACATCATTATGCAACATCTTGAGCACGGCATCGTGCATCAATTCATCGGGATAGGTTATAACGAGGTTATTGTTGCCCGCTTCAAGAACAGTCTTTTCGTTTGCGGTATTTTCAGCGACGGATTTTGTAATATCTCCCCACGTGATAATGCCGACTAGTAAATTCTTTTCATCCACAATGGGAAAGCCTTGATGCCGTCCAAGTTTTTTATCGCCTCGTGCAATGCGGTCGGCAAGTTCGCTTACTTTCATAGTGCTTAGAACGGCACCCGGATCGCGATCCATCACTTCGCCGACATCAATTTGCTGGAGAATATCTGCTTCATAATCCTGCGGGATGCGCACACCACGCCGGACTAATTTTTCAGTCATGATCGTGTTGCGCATCAGCAAAATCGTCATGCCGTCCGCGATCACACAGACCAGCATCAGCGGCAGGATGGCATTGTAGTCACGCGTGATCTCAAAGGCGAAGATGATCAAAGTAAAAGTCGCTCGCGCCGCGGAACCGAAAACGGCTGCCATTCCAACCAGCGCACAGGCGGCTGGAGATAGATTCGCTCCCGGAATGATCTGGTCAACGATTATCGCGAAGGCTCCGCCGAGCGCCGCCCCGGCCATGAACATTGGGGCCAGCAGCCCGCCCGAAGTCCCGGATCCGAGCGAGATAACCAAAGCCAGACTCTTAAAAATCATGATCAGCAAAAGTGTCGAGAGCGCGAGGCGCGCGTTCAAAATATCCGTGATGGTATCGTATCCAACACCGAGAACACGCGGCACAAAGAATCCGATAATGCCCAATGCTAACGCGCCGATAGCTGGAAGGAAAACTTCATCCACTGGCAGACGGTCGAACAAATCTTCGAACCAATATAACGCGTTGCTGATGAGAATTGCAGCAAGTCCACACAGGAGGCCGAGCACAACATAATAAGGCAAATTGCCGGGAATGCCAAAATCCACAGCCTGAACCGTGAACATCGGTCCCGCACCGATCAGACGAAAACGAACTGTCGTTGCAAGTGTGCTGGCAATCACCAATGGAATAAACGAACGCGACTTGAACTCGAATAGCAATAACTCGATTGCGAGGATGACCGCTGCGATGGGAGTGCTAAACGTGGCGGCCATGCCTGCCGCCGCACCGCAAGCCAACAGAACTTTTCGTTCAGCAGCAGTAGTGTGAAGCAACTGTCCGATCAAGGAGCCGAACGCGCCGCCAGTTTGGATGATCGGTCCCTCTGCACCGAACGGCCCACCCGTCCCGATTGCGATAGCGGCGGAGAGTGGTTTCAAAATTGCCACTTTCGGAGCGATGCGGCTTTTATTCACCAACACAGCTTCCATCGCTTCAGGAATCCCATGCCCTTTGATTTTAGGCGATCCATATTTCGCCATCAAACCGACTATCAACCCGCCGAGGGCAGGAACGATCAATACCCATGCGCCGAGCGGATTGCTTTTCAAACTCGGCAAAGTCAAGCCAAACCTTTGAAAATAAATCAGGTTCGTAATGATAGCAATGAGGGTTAATAACGCGTACGCGACAATACCAGCGATCAGCCCGATTGCCGCAGCCAGAAGCGAGACCATCAATACCCGGAAATCGCCAGACTGACTATTGTTGGATGTAAATTTATTATCTAAAATGTTTCTTTGCATATAATTTGCCTCTAAAAGGGATGCCGAATTATATATCGTATTACGATATAATTCAATAATTATTATCAGACGCCTTTGGGCTACAATCAGCAAACAACAGTGGAGATGGAATGGCTTCCATAAAACAATCCGAATATGAGGCCCTAGCCTCATTCCGTTATTCACTTCGTCAGTTTTTGCGGTTTAGCGAAGATGCCGCTCTTGAACTTGGCCTTACCCCCCATCAACATCAGGCTTTATTGGCGATCAAGGGTTTCCCATCGGGGCAGCGCATCACGATTGGCGAACTGGCAAAACGCCTGCAGACTCGGCACAACAGTGCAGTGGAACTTGTCAACCGCCTTGTCGCAGAGAAACTGGTCACCCGGGAAATCTCAAAACAAGATCATCGGCAGGTTTATGTTACATTGACGGAGCACGGCTCAAATCTTTTGGAACAACTCTCCGCAGTTCATAAACAGGAGTTGCAGCGCATCAGCCCGCAGCTGAATCAGCTTCTTGAAATCCTATCGAATGATAAATAATATTTAATTTTTGAATTGACTCCGGCACAAGCCCTCGTTATAATCTTTTTCAATCGAATAATAACCTTCGGGGCAGGGTGACACTGTGAGAACACAGTGCAGTGAATTCCCGATCGGTGGTATAGCCCACGAGCCTTTTTGGGTAACACGTTTTCCTCTTTGGGAAAACAGGGCATGACCCGGCGCAACTCCGGGGCCGACAGTATAGTCTGGATAGAAGAAGGATTGACTTGGCCGATTCACGCGGACTGGTCTGCTTTTACGCCCCGGAAACGATTCTGTTTCCGGGATTTGTTAAATCCTACAAATTAGGATAAGCGGCTCAGTCCGGACTTTTGGTCTGCTTCTACGCCCCGCAGTTGATTCTGGCGAGGCGTTTTTTTTATTTATAGAAAAAATATGAATCTGAAATCTTTGCACAAAGCTCAACGTGTCATCAACCGCTACCGCCGCTGGCTTGGATATATTTCCGTCGGCGTTGGACTGCTTGCATGGTGGCTGATCGCTCGTTACAGCGGCCTTCCATCTTTCATCCTACCCTCGCCATCTGAAGTATGGTCACGTTTTCTGCGCGCACTCGTCAGCGGAGAACTGGCACGTCATACCGGCGCAACCTTGCTCGAGGTTCTGCTAGGACTCTTTTTCGGCACGTTCTTTGCCATCATGCTCGGATACACGCTGGCAAAATCACGCATGTTGGAACAAATTCTTTCACCATATCTTGTTGCCAGCCAGGCTGTGCCGCTGGTTGCGATTGCGCCATTGCTCGTGTTATGGTTCGGACCGGGAATCTTTTCAAAAATCCTGATCTGCGGATTGATCGTTTTCTTCCCGGTGCTGGTCAACACCGTGGTTGGAATCCGCGCGGTACCACCCGCTTATTACGATCTGATGCACTCGCTTCACGCCACACGCAGACAAATCATTCGCCACCTTGAAATTCCTGCCGCGCTGCCGATCTTCTTCGGCGGACTTCGCATCGGTGCAACGCTGTCCGTCATCGGCGCAGTGGTCGGCGAACTGGTCGGCGCGGATACAGGTCTCGGCGTTTTGATCAATATCGGACGCGGCACATTCGATACGCCCATGGTTTTCGTAGCCGTTTTTACTTTAGTTGCGATGGCTTTATGTATTTATGGAATTGTTGCGTGGTTGGAAAGAAAATTTTTGATTTGGCAGGAACGCGTCCAACAATAATCACGGAGTCCGAAGTCACCAGACTTCGGTGCAAAATCTGGAGATTTTGCAGTCCCATAAAATATTTTTAGGAGAACATTATGTTGAAAAAAATAGTTTTGATCATGCTTGGGTTGGCGCTTGGCCTTTCGGCCTGTGGCACGCCCAAGTCCGGGAATGACGCGCTGACCAAGATCAGCCTGCCGATGGGCTACGTTGCCAACATCCAATTCGCACCGTTTTATGTTGCGGTCGAAAAAGGTTATTTCAAGGACGTCGGAATCGAAATTACTTTCGATTACAAATTCGAGACGGATGGTGTGGCATTGGTCGGTGCAAACAATATCCCATTCGCGGTTGTTTCAGGCGAGCAGGTCCCGCTGGCGCGTGCGCAGGGATTGCCGATCGTTTATGTTGCAGCCTGGTATCAAAAATATCCGGTGGCAGTGGTCTCAAAGACGTCGCAAAATATTAAGATACCTGCCGATCTGAAAGGCAAGAAGATCGGCCTGCCCGGACTCTTCGGCGCAAATTATATTGGCCTCGATGCTTTGCTTTATTCAGCAGGGCTGACCGAAAAAGATGTGACGCTCGATTCGATCGGCTTCAATCAAGTTGCGGCACTGGCCGCAGACCGCGAACAAGCCGCATCAGTTTATGCCGCCAACGAGCCGGTGCAATTAAAGGCGCAAGGTTATTCCATCAATGAAATGCAGGTAGCTGATTATGTAAAGCTTGCATCGAATGGAATCATCACCAACGAAAAAACGATTTCTGAAAATCCAAATCTCGTGCGCGGTTTTGTCAAAGCATTTTTGCACGGACTATCCGACACCATCGCCAACCCCGATGAAGCTTACACGATCAGCACGAAGTATGTGGATACGCTGGCTGGCGCAGATAAAAACGTCCAGATGGAAATTTTGATGCGCTCCATCGATGAATGGAAGACCAGCCATCTCGGCATGTCTGACCCACAAGCCTGGCAAAACATGAATGATACTTTGCTCAAGATGGGTTCGATCACAAAATCGCTGGATGTGAGCAAAATGTTCACGAATAATTTTGTGCCGTAATTATTTGTCTCGCTGAGCGAAAGTTGACCTATGCCCACATCTTCCCACGACAAAATTCTGGTCGCCAATAAATTAAGCGTTACCTTCCCTGACGGCAACGGTGGGCTCCACGCGCTGAATGAGGTTTCGTTTCACGTTCACGCGCGCGAGTTCGTCGCCGTGCTGGGACCGTCGGGTGCAGGGAAGAGCACCTTGCTACGAATTCTGGCCGGTTTAATCCGACCCACACATGGAAACTTCACTTTCGCTGATGGAAATAGTCCGCGCATTGGCATGGTCTTTCAACAGGCCAACCTCATGCCCTGGCGGACGGTCATTCAAAATATGATGTTGCCGCTCGAATTGGATGGCATGTCTCCAAACGAAGCACGCGCACATGCTCAAGATTTGATCGAATTGATCGGTTTGCAAGGTTTTGAAGATAACTGGCCGCGTGATCTTTCGGGCGGCATGGCTCAACGCGTGGCAATTGCGCGTGCGCTCATCCATGACCCGGACCTGCTTCTGCTCGATGAACCATTCGGTTCACTGGATGCCTTGACGCGCGAACGCATGTGGACAGAGTTATCCCGCATCTGGCAAGTACGCCAGAAAACCGTCATCATGGTCACACATTCCATTGAAGAGGCCTTGATTTTGGCCGACCGTGTACTGGTATTGACTCAGCGTCCCGGCAGCATCAAACTTGATTTGACAGTGGACCTATCGCGTCCGCGCAAAGAGGAGATGCGTTACACGTCTCATTTTGGGAAGCTTGCAAAGAAATTGAAAAATGCAATTGATGAAACATGATCAAATTCGATGCAGTCCTTGCTGACGCAAAACAGCCCGACGCATAACTGACGTCGGGCTGTTTTGTTGTTCTTCACGATCTCCACATCCGTCTTCCAAACTTATCGTGTTCATTCGCGGCTACATAAAGGGCCAGACATTTTTATGTCTGGCATGCATCATACTCTGCGAATTATCCTGATCGCCAACAGCAGAACTGCCGCTCCTACGAATGCAGTGATGATATTGTTGACGATACCACTACCGATAGCAATGTGCAAATAGTGGAACAGCCAGCCTCCGATGAAGGCTCCCAGGATACCGATGACAACCGTTCCAATGCAACCAGCATTCACGCCTCCGATCAACCATTCGGCCAGCAGACCAGCGATACCGCCGACAATGATCCAAACTACAATCGAATCTAGCGCCATAGCAGACTCCTTTCTTTACATTATGTAAATCGAAGAATCCAACTATATGTTAGGCCGATTCAATCATACAAAGGTACTACTAATCATAAGAAAATATTAATTTTCTTCCGAGATATTCATATGAATTTTTAAATTCTTATAGCAGTCTATACACAGTGCCTTCGCAAAACTGGCAAAAGGTTTTAAAGAAGCGATCGGATAATAAAAGTAGAGCGGACTTTGAAAGTCCGCTCTACTTTTTTATAAAGTTAACCGGCTAGTGTCCGCCACTGGTCTCGGACCCAATATTCACAAGCACTGCCCGAACAGCCACACGATGCAAATATGTATCAGTCGCAGCATCATAATCTTTGCACGTCAACAAAGTCAGCCACGGAAGTTCTTCGTGCTTGATGATAGAGACATCTTGTGGTGAGATAACTTTATCCTCGCGCACTTCATAAACATATCTCTGCCCGGCGAAATGCACGATGACCTGGTCTCCCCATTGCAGGCTGTTAAGATTTACGAACGGACCGGGCTGCCCATTGGGCATATAGACATGCGCCGTAAGCACAGAATTACCTGCATGAGTTGGGTATGCTGTGCCGTCCAGATAACCAGCCTGGTCTCCAAGCCATGTCAAATCCCAGGACCCATCTTTACCTAAAGGAATACCAACAATCGGCATCTTGACATTCAGCCGCGGAATCTCAAGCCAAATATTACCAAGGTCATTGTAAGATAGCGACTCAGGCTGAGGTGGAAGGAGTGTAATCACACCGGGCTTAAAGCCGGTTCCTGGCAAACCACCCGTTTGAGGAGAGTTGATCGTCACAGATGAGCTCACGCCATAGCCGTTGACACCAGAAGGTGCGGTCGGGTCATACCAACGTGCGGTCGCATTTGAATTATAGGATGACAGCTGCGGAGGCGTGGGGAACGGATCAATTGTCAAACTGGTCCATTCCACGTTTGCGGCATTGATCACCGGTGACGGTCCTACATAGACCGTCTGGAATGAAATATGGGCATCCTCATTCACATGGAATACATTCCAAGCCAGCCTTAATATATTTGTAGATGTATCAAAGCTGGACGACGTAAGCGTGGCCGAACCTGTGTTAACCAGACTGCCTGTTACGAATGAGAGACCAGCGGGGATCTGATCTGTTACAACAACATCAAATGCGTCTGCCGTACTTTGTGTAGCGTGAGCAACATCAATGGTAAAAGTGACAACATCACCAACTGCCACCGAGGTAGGCGTAGCATCTTTCACAATCGTCATCTTTGGTTCAACGACCTTTACAAGCGGGGCGCTGGTAGTTTCAGTTCCGCCTGTCCAGTTCCAGGTCACGTTATTGGTCAGGTTGTCACCATTTTGGTTCGCAGTAACATCCAAAACAATCAAAGAGTATTGGACTTTTACGATCTGGGCAGATCCTGTGGAATTTGTAATATCACCAAAATCGAAGGTGATACGTCCACCAGAATTCTCGATCAGCGGATTGCTTGTTCCAACTGTTGTTCCATCACTTGTATCACAGGTACCACCAGTCCCAAATTTACTACTGGTCACATTGGCTGGCATGGTAACTGAAACACAATCCACAAAAGCCAGCCCTGTTTGCGGGACATCTACAAGCTGGACATTATTCAAACCACCAGCAGGGATTTTCATGTCCACTTCATAAGTAATGACCTCGCCGATGGTCACATCAGTGCCGGTCGTATGAGCTGCGCTCGTGGACACTATTGTCTTACTCAAGGATGTCACATAACCAAAATCTACTGTTGGATTGTATGTCGTACCTGTGGAACCAGTGACTATATTATTCGACAATGAACCATGATAACCAGGAGTTAATGTAACTATGTTGCTGGATACGATACCACCAAGAATACCCACTCCATTATCGTTGTTATCTGCATTGGCGTTCGGGTTCGATGTATCCGCGGGATTAGCAGTATCCACCGTGCTGGGATAGGTGGTGGATAACACCTTTACAATATAACTTCCTTGAGGCAACCCGCTAAACAAGTAAGTGCCTGCTCCTCCAGTTGTCACCCCACCTGGCGCATCATCTGATGTACCCAGGATTCCGTCTGGGCCAACATTGATCTCGGTGGCACCGTCACTTGCAAACAATTGCACTGTTGCACCAGACAATGGCGAATCTATGCCAATATCATATGTGCCATTTATATTATTATCTGCATAGATTTGGTTACCCAATTGAAGACGATAGAATCCAAAATCGACAGTGAGATTGCTCTGGTTATCAGCAGCCTCGCCAGCCGGATTAGGACTCGGTACATCTGTCTCGCCAGTGGGTTCGCTTCCACCCGGACCCAGTGTGACAGTCTGCGCTGAAACATAGTTAACCGCCATGCCATTAAAGGTGGTTACACCATTATCATCATTATCCACATCATTATTTGGACTGGGACCAATACTGTCACTGACGGTTGTACCCGTCATGCTTGTGCCACTACTCAGATAACCCGCAAGGACGCCACCATTAAAGTTAGAATTGGGGATGACGACCACATAATCACCGGCCCCTAAATTATCGAAGCGATAGTAACCATTAGAGTCTGTGGTCTGAGTTCCAACAAATGTGTCACTTGAGTCATACACGCCGGGAGTACTTCCGTTATCGCGATAGAGATTAACGGTCACGCCACTGATGCCAGACTCACCTGCATCCAAAATGCCGTTGTTATTCGCGTCGTACCATACCCGATTTCCTAAACTATAAGGAGTAAGTGTCAGGGTATCAACTGCGGGTTGGCGGACGGTTGGATTCTCCTTTGCCGTAAGATTACTGGTGGGAATTGTATTTGTATAAACGCCGGGGTTTGCACCAGTCACGGCAACTGTCATAATACAGTTACTAAAGCCCAATGGTAAAGAACCGCCTGAAAGTTGAATGGTCGTGGCACCGGCAGGAGCAGAAAGCGTACCTCCGCAGGCATTGGTCGGGGCAGGCGCAGAACCACCCGCCACCTGTAGACCGGCAGGCAGATCATCCACCAACCCCAATTGGGTTAATGACAGGCTGGTTGTGTTGCGGATGGTAAGGGTCAAAATGGAATAGCTGCCCAGACCAGCAGATACTGGATTGGGAGAAAAACTCTTGCTCATACTTGCGCCTGCAAGGTTGGTCAACGAGGCTGATGTGGCAGTCCTGTTATATGCGCCATTGAAAGTTGTAACAGCACCGATTGGAATCGTGTTTGTGCGATTGCCATTGACAACCATTGTCACGTCTAATGTCAGGGTACACTGTGCCCCCGCAGCTAGATAACCACCGCTAAATGTAAATGTACTACTTCCGGCTGTTCCGTTAAT
>Ga0075275_1000060_pt1 | contig 12250 bp, 15 predicted proteins | sample SF_Rice_5C_80N_3_FD_69769 | JGI IMG/M metagenome (GOLD analysis project Ga0075275, IMG submission 69769) | Rice paddy soil microbial communities from Twitchell Island, California, USA - SF_Rice_5C_80N_305 | ecosystem: Environmental > Terrestrial > Soil > Paddy field/soil | place: USA: Twitchell... | reverse complement strand
CAGCGCGAAAGAGATGGTGGAATCTGTTATTGCTTTGGGCGGCGGCGCGTTGTTGCGTGATGAAAATCGCGCGGTGGCTGAACGCGCTGGAAAAGTTGTTTTGCTGACCGCAAAGTTGGAAACATTGATCGAAAGATTGAATGCAGATTCCGAGAAGCGGCCTTTGTTGGCTGGTGACTTGCATGAAAAATTGTCGGGGTTGTTGGCGAAGCGTGCTGAACATTATGCATCGTTTCCTATTCAATTCAATGTGGATGGGAAATCTGTCGAGCAAAGTGTGCAGGAGTTACAAATGATTTTGGGACGATATCATTTGTCCGCGATGGGGGAGTATGATGTGATCGTGGATAAAATTTCGCAGTTGAAAAATTTCTCGATGCAAAATCCAATCATCGTGACCGATGAAAACGTAGCGAAGTTTCATCTTGAAAAAATGAAAAACATTTTGTGCGAGGCTGGTTCTGAATCGAAATTTGTGATCGTGCCTGCCGGTGAAGATTATAAAAATCTTGAAACAATTTCGCGATTGTGGAAGGCTTTCCTCGAAAATGGACTTGACCGCAAAAGCTCGGTCATTGCGCTGGGAGGTGGTGTGATCACGGATATGGCGGGCTTTGCCGCGTCAACGTTTATGCGCGGAGTTAATTGGATAGCAGTTCCGACGACTTTGCTTTCGATGGTGGATGCATCCATTGGTGGTAAGACGGGATTTGATCTGCCGGAGGGGAAAAATTTAATCGGTGCGTTTTATCCGCCGAAGTTGGTGTTGGCGGATGTTGAATTTTTGAAAACGTTGCCGGATGCAGAATTGATTTCGGGCATGGCGGAAGTGGTGAAGCATGGAATTATTTCTGATCCCGAATTATTTTATTTATGCAGCCGTGGATTGGATTATATAAAAAATAATCTGGAAGAAATCGTCAAGCGCGCAATGGCGGTGAAGATAAAAATTATTGAAGATGATCCGTACGAAAAAGGATTCCGCGCGGCGTTGAATTTGGGGCACACGGTCGGGCACGCGGTGGAACTTGTCAGCGGATTTCAATTGCGGCACGGCGAAGCCGTAGCGATTGGTATGGTAGCCGAGGCGAAGTTTGCGGAACGTTTAACGGTGGCCGCTAAAGGGTTGTCCGAGGCGGTGGCCGAGTCACTGTCCGCATTGGGATTGCCAATCCAAATGCCAATTAATTTGCCGCGCAGTGAAATTATCCGCGCGATGCGTGTGGATAAAAAGAAAAACGCGAGATCTGTTCGTTTTGCGTTGCCAGTTGAAATTGGAAAAGTCGAGCTGGTGGACGTGACGGATTTGGAAATGGTTCTGGATGAGTGAAACCCAAGTCGATGTTGAGGGGTTATCATGATTAAACTTTTGCCAAGGAGAGAACATGTCTAAAACAGCAGTTGTCACAGATAGCACCGCATACATTCCTGATGATATTTGCAAACAATTGAATATCACCGTTGTGCCTTTGTCCGTTATCTGGGGAGAGGAAACATATTTTGATGGAGTGACGATCAAACCGGCGGAATTCTATACAAGATTGGCTACCGCCAAAGTTATGCCGTCCACATCACAAGCTACGCCTGCGGGAATGCACAAAGCGTTCGCTGACCTGCTTGAGCAGGGATATGATGTGATGGGAGTTTTTATTTCGGAAAAACTTTCTGGTACATTGGACTCTGCAAGACAGGCACGCGAAGAATTTACATCGGCAAAAGATAAGATCGCCTTGTTCGATAGTGAAAATGTTGGCATGGCATTGGGATTTCAAGCCATGGCATTGGCGCGCGCGGCGGCTGATGGCGCGTCGTTGGCGGATTGCCAAAAGCTGGCGGAAAAAATCCGACCGAACACCGGCGTATATTTTGCGGTAGAGACATTGGAGTTCCTGCATCGCGGCGGACGCATTGGAGGCGCGCAAAGATTCCTTGGCTCGGTGTTGAATGTGAAGCCGATCCTGACCATCAAAGATGGCAAGGTAGATTCTGTTGACAGCGTCCGAACAACGAAAAAGGCGCATGAAAGAGTGATCGAATTGGTTGCGGAACAGTGTGCTGGTAAATCAAAGATTCGTTTGGCAACGTTGGAAGCAAACGCCGTGGAAAATGCGAAATTAGTTCTTGAATCTGCTACGACAAAGCTGAGTGCAGTTGAGTCGATTCTGTCGGCGGTCAGCCCCGCGATTGGAACGCATACGGGTCCGGGCACGGTTGGCTTGGCATATTGCACGGATATTTAATTCACCGGAGATAAACATAGATAAACGCAGATTTTTAAAGAAGACTCCAATCCTATTTATCTGCGTTTATCTATGGTTAAACCTTTTCACGAATCAATTTTCAGTCGCGTTGGATAATAAATGAAAATATTAATTCTGCACGGCCCGAATTTAAATTTGCTTGGCACGCGTGAGCCTGAAGTTTACGGTTCGATGACGCTGGATGATATCAACGCGAAATTGATCGAGCTTGGAAAAGAATTAGGTGCGGAAATCAGATGCCTGCAATCGAATCATGAAGGCGCGTTGATCGATGCGTTGCATGATGCGCGGACATGGGCAAGCGGTGTGGTATTCAATCCCGGCGGCTACACCCACACGTCAGTGGCGTTGCGTGACGCCATCAGCGCGATTCAAATTCCGGTGGTCGAGGTGCATCTGTCGAACGTGTACGCGCGCGAAGAGTTCCGACACAAATCTTTGATCTCGGCCGTATGCAAAGGCAAGATCAGCGGCTTCGGATGGAAATCTTATGAGCTTGGTTTACGGGCATTGATCGATTCAATATAAAGTAACCAACATTCCTTTTTGCCGACATTATTGTTGTATATGTAAGGACGCGCATCAAAAGCGTTTTGGAGTCGATCATTCGCAACATGTTCATCGAAATGACTTTGCAAAACTACGCAGGAATTCCATTGCCCCATTAGGAGATTATGAATCAAAGAATATCCATGTTATGGGCCGGCGTTCGCGCAGAGGCCCCGATTTTGGTTGGAGTTTTTCCGTTCGGATTGATTTATGGTGCGCTTGCGCTCAATTCCGGACTTTCGCCGTTTTCCGCGCAAATGATGTCGTCCATCGTTTTTGCCGGATCATCCCAATTTGTGGCGGCGCAGTTGATCCACGATACCGCGCCGGGACTCATTATTGTGCTGACCATTGGCATTGTCAATTTGCGCCATATGTTATACAGCGCTTCCATGGCGGAATATATCGAGCATTTGCCAATGAAGTGGAAAGTCCTGCTTTCATATCTTTTGACGGATGAATGCTATGCGGCGACCATCATCCATTATGAAGAAGATGGATTGAAGCCTGCCAGTCACTGGTTTTTCCTTGGTGCGGGAGTTTCGCTGTGGTCCACATGGCAAGCCAGCAGTGCGTTGGGAATCTTTCTCGGAGCGGCTGTTCCTCCATCCTGGTCGTTGGACTTTGCGTTACCTTTGACGTTCATCGCAATGGTTATGCCGGTCTTGAAGGATTTTCCGGTGATCGCTGCCGCGCTTTCTGCCGGAGTGGTGGCTTTGTTGGCGTTTAATTTGCCGTTTAAACTTGGGCTTATCCTTGCCGCGCTCGCAGGTATTTTGGTTGGGACGATTTTGGAAAATCGCAAATTATCAAAGGCGGCGTTGTGAATATCTGGTTGGTGTTTTTACTTGGCGGCTTGCTTACCTTTGGAATGCGTTTTTCATTCATCTATTTATTTGGGCGATTCGAGATCCCGCATATAGTCCACCGTACTTTGCGCTTTGTTCCGCCCGCAGTTCTATCGGCCATTATTTTCCCAGGAATATTAATGCCGAATAACCAGCTTGATATTAGTTTAGGTAATCATCGCCTGCTGGCCGGATTGATCGCCGTGCTGGTTGCCCTGTGGACAAAGAATACTTTGTTTACAATCTTGGCTGGAATGGCTGCTTTGTTGATTTTTCAATTGGCGTTTTGATTATCGTCTCAATCATTCATTAAACCATTATTGCGAAAAGATTTAACGCGAAGTCGCAAAAGGCAAAGAATAAAAAGACTTGGCAGCTTTGCAACTTTATATTGAGTTCTTTAAAAGGAATTGGCCGACTTTGAAGTCGGCCAATTTGTGTGATTTGTAGGATTTGTGACAAATCTTTTAGTGATCGTGCCCGTGATCATGCACATGGCCGTGTGAGACTTCTTCTTCAGTGGCGGGGCGCAGGTCCGCGATCTTGACGTCAAAATGCAATTCCTTACCGGCCAGCGGATGATTCATGTTCAGACGGACGTTCTCTTCGGTGATCGTTTCGATGCGGGCGTATACCGGATGATCCGATTGATCGCGCAGTTCCAATTCTGTGCCGATTTCCACAGGGACTTCGGGTGGAAATGAATCGCGCGGTACATCCATGAATGCTTCCGTGTCGATTTCGCCGTAGCCATCTTTTGCCGCCACCACAACTTTTTTGCTGTCGCCGATTTTCATCTCATACAATTCGTGTTCGAGGCCGGGGATGATGTGTCCCATGCCCTGAATAAATTGCAGCGGCTCGCCGCCTTCAGACGAATCAAGTACCTGTCCGTTTACGTGCAGGGTGTAGTGCATGGATACGACCTGACCATCATCCACTTTTTTTAGTTCTGTCATTCTATCTCCTGTTCCCGGGTTTAATTATGGGTATGGTCTCCCGGAAGCCCGCTGATTGTACCATCCATCTTTTAATTGTTCATGATAAAAAACGCCCGCTTAGTTGAGTGAGCCGGCTGGTCGTTTTAGACAAAGGTGAGAAAAATCTGATTCCCACCTGCTTCCCGGGCACGTGACATGGCCTGCCGCGCCTGATCAATGAGCGGTTCAATCTCTGCTGAATGCGTGATCCGCGTTACCGAAGCGATCCCCGCGCTGACAGCGACATTCACGGTATCGTCTTTAAAAGTAATGTGCGTGGATTGAATGCCCTTGATGATGCGGTCGGTAACTTTTTCCGCGTCCGGCCCAACCACGTTTGGCAGGGCGATCACAAACTCGTCGCCTGACCAGCGGCCGATGCAATCGTACGGACGGCTCTTCTCGCGAATGGTCTGCGAGATGGCTTTGAGAACCCTGTCTCCCATTTCGATCCCATATCTGTCATTTAAAACTTTAAAGTTATCGATGTCCAGCGCAATCAAACTGAGTGAAGATGATGCGCGGCGGGCGCGTTCGAGTTCGGCTTGGGCAGTGCGGTAGAAGGCATTGCGATTCATCATGCCGGTCATCGTATCGTACATCGCCATGTTTTCGATCTGGTCACGAGCCTGGGACAAGCTGTCGCCAAGGGACAGGAAACGCTGTCCGATCATGACGCGCGCCTTCAGTTCTGAACTTGAGAGCGGTTTATGCAGGGTATCATCTGCTTCAACAGAGTCGTCCTCGCTTGAAGTCAATGCAAGAAAATAAATGGGCGGCAGATTCGAAGCACGCGTCCGCTGGATAAGTGCGGTCTTCTTAACGTCGTCCGCCTCACCGTCCAGGATAACGAAGCGGGCTTCACCAGCCTCAAGCAGACGCCAGGCCTGTTCTGCACTGTCGGACAGGATCACAAAATGTCCCGCTTTCCCCAGTGCGTTTTGGATCAAAGTACGTTCTTTGGTATCACGTTCCAAGACAAGAACCTTCATGCGTTTTCCTTTTCATAATTATACCCGCTGCAATGCCTGTGTTGACAAATGCCTTTTCCCATAGTAATATTTGCGGCGCTCTAACCACAACGCCGAGGTAGCTCAGTGGCAGAGCAGGGGACTCATAAGCCCTTGGTCGTGAGTTCAAATCTCACCCTCGGCACTCAATTTTATAGTGAACGTCTCTTCATTAAATATGGTGGTCTCTAGAAGAAGGAGAACACCATGTTTGATTTAAAAACACAAGACCAGGGGCTTATCACACTTTCCCAGCAGGATTATCTGCCCATTGTAGTTGAATCTTTTCTAATTGATCGCAAATCCCAGGGACTCTCCCCAGATACAATTGATCTCTATACCAAGAAGCTAAAGTATTTTTTGCGATATTGTGAGAAGCAAGCTTTGACACAAGTCTCGCAACTTACTTCGGATTTGATCCGAAGGTTTTTACTTGAGCTGTCCGAGACGCACAATCCAGGCGGTGTGCATGCCTGCTTTCGCCCATTGCGCACCATGTTGTATTGGATTGAGGAGGAAGAGATCATGCCTGCCGGCTGGAGAAATCCAATCCGCAGAGTCAAAGCGCCCAATCTGCCGACAGACCCTATTGAGCCTGTACACATCGAAGAAATCAGCCTGCTGCTCAAAAGCTGCCAAAGCAATTATTCCGGAGTTCGCGATAAGGCGATGATATTGGGATTGCTGGATACCGGCGCACGTGCCAAAGAATTTCTGAACATCAATCTGGAAGATATTGATCTGGCTACGGGCGCGGTGATGATACGGCAGGGAAAGGGACGTAAACCGCGCATGGTATTTTTTGGTCGCAAGACTATTCGGGCGATCCGTTCGTATTTTCGCAACCGCCATGATAATAATCCCGCTCTATGGGCTTCAATTCATGGGGACAGAATGACCTATAGTGCCCTGCGTTGTCTTTTAAGAAGAAGGGCTGAGATCGTTGGGTTAAGGGAAATTCCAACTCCTCATGATTTCAGGCGTGCGTTTGCATTGACCATGCTCCGTAATGGCGTGGATATATTTGCTTTACAAAAATTGATGGGGCATTCAGATTTGCAAATATTACGTCGATATCTGGCACAAACTGATGAGGATATCCATATCGCACACATGCGAGGTAGTCCTGTGGATAGTAATTTGTAAAGGACGAACGCATTTATGGTAACAGCGCTCATGTTTTCAACGAATCTTACTTACAATTGTACTTATTTTAAATATAATATAAGTATGAATGTAAAAACTGATTTACCTCGAATTGATAGACTCCGAAAGATCATGAATGGCCGGCAGGGACTCCTCTTAACTTCTGACCTGGCTCACTTCGATATTCCCCGAACCTACCTTTCGATCATGGAGCAAAATGGTGAAATCGAAAGGGCCTCTAGAGGAGTATATCGATCTACTACCATGTTTATCGAGGATAAAATGTTCGGTTTCCAATCAAGATATGGTTCAACGATCTTTTCACACGAAACGGCCTTATACCTTCATGACTTAACGGATAGATCTCCTCTCGCATATTCGATCACTGTCCCATCTGGTTACCATTCTCAATTTCTGAACAGCAGTGGGTACAAAATCTTTTATGTTAGTCGTGATCTATTCAATCTGGGTACTATCTTAATGAATACACCACATGGTAATAAAGTCCGAACCACAGATCTCGAAAGAACCATCTGTGATATTGTGCGGAGCCGTAATCAGATCGATGTGCAAGTACGAAACGTGGCGCTGAAGGGATATGTGAAATACAAAGGCAGAAACCTTGATCGGCTTTACCGCTATGCAAAAGATTTTCACATCCAAAACATCGTTAGGGAATATTTGGAGATTCTCCTATGAAGAAAGCCGCGATCCGGTGCAAATCCAATTATGAAAAACTACTACACAAGTTTTGGATTATGTTCATCTGTGTCTGATTTACAAATCAGATATATAGTGAATATATGAATTTATTGCTGTCCCCTAAAGCAATCCATGCTCTGCTTGAGGATGCGATAGAGCGAGATATCACAACTGCCCGTCGTGCTATCCTGGTGCAAATTCTTTGGAATGAACGATTCCTGACCCGTTCCCAATTGATTGCTCGAGTAGGGTATCAACTAGGCAGGAATTGTTTTGGGGCATTGGCTTGGGAAGACACTTTTTACCGAGACATGCGGGTGGTCAAACAGGCATTTCGGGTAGTTGGATTGGTTTTGGAATACAACCGTAAAAAAGAGAAGCGCGGCTATTATGTTCGGGGACAGGATGCTTTGTCTATTGAGTTCAAGCAAATGATAAAGGCTGGTGCCGAAGAAGTGGATCAGCGCCAAATTGATATTTATCGCAAGCTATCTCCTGCTGCTCGCTTCAAGCAGGGATGTGTCATAAGCGCACAGCTCGCAATGTTGTAGCATTTCGTATCAGACAGGAAAATCCAAATCTAACACCGCAAGAAGCGCAAAAACTGGCATTGCAAAGGGCTTATAAAGTATGAGTAAGAAGTTTCTACTTCTGGTTTCTCAGCTTAATTCTCGAAGCTTTGAAGCATCGAAGGTTGATTATATGATCGAACGGGTCATCGCAGAATGGGTGTGGGGAGAGCCGCCTAAGGTCCGGATGTAGTGGTCAACTTGCCCATCAAGTTCATTGGTGAATTTTCCAAAGAACTCGAGAAAAGGTCTTCATTAGCAATAAACATCATGGAATGAAGCAATATAACAAAAAATTCGGTTCTAAAACTATTTTTCTCGGCTATTTATTTCTACAAGGAATATCATGACCACGATACAAATCCGACGCAAAGGAATTATTACTCTTCCAGTCAGTTTGCGCAAAAAATATAAACTGAAGGAAGGTCAAACGTTGACAATCATCGATCTTGGTGATGGTATGATTTTGCTTAAGACAAAAGTCTTCCAAGTAGATAGACTGGCCGATCAAATTGCCAAGAACCTCAGGGATGAAAATGTTACACTTGATGATCTATTGCAGGTTTTGGATGAAGTGCGCAAAACGTACGATTGATATCATCGCATGAAAACACTCACATCCATAGGTGGTGGAATATTTTCTTAGCCAGTAGGGATGGACTGTGGTATAATGACCGAAAGTCTCGGTTATATAACCGAAACTTTCGGTCATTCGTTTTTTGATGGATTGAAAAATGCTAGCATCTCTGCTTGGATCAAAAGGTTCCGAAAAAGTATTGATCTTTATTGCAACCCGTGGTGAAGGGTATGCAAGGGAAATATCTCAATTCTTCGATATGGATATTTCCACCATTCAAAATCAGCTGGATAAGTTTGAGCTTGGGGGTATTATGGCGAGTGATACCAAAGGGCGAACGCGCCTGTACACACTCAACCCAAGATATCCGTTTCTAAAGGAATTGAAACAATTATTGGATAAAGCACTTTCCTTTTATCCCGAGATTGAGCGGGAAAGACTTGTCATGGAAAGGCGGCGGCCACGACGTCGAGGTAAACCAGTATGAAAAGCATTGGCAAAATGACCCAAGCGGAAGTGGCTGCATTCGTTCAATCACACTTGCGGAAACATAAGATTTATGTAACCCTGTCCGGTGGAGCAGCTGTATCTATTTACACGGTGAATAGATACGTTTCGGCTGATGTCGACCTGGTGGAGGACACATATGTTGACAGAAACAGGATTAAGATTGCAATGGAGGAGATTGGCTTTCGCGAGAAAAATCGATATTTCATTCATTTGGATACTCAACATATTGTCGAATTTCCATCCGGCCCCCTTTCTGTAGGCGGAGAACCAATAAAACATATCAAAGAAATAAAGTATGCAACCGGAATTCTACGAGTCATATCTCCTACTGACTGTGTGAAGGATAGATTGGCAGCTTATTATTTTTGGGGAGATCAACAATCCTTAGTCCAAGCCGTTTTAGTAGGCATACACAATCGCATTAACATCAGCGAAATTAAAAAATGGTCACAGGCCGAAGGGAAAATTGAAGGGTTTAAAGTATTTCTTAAAAAGTACGATGATGAAAGGCAAAATTCCCGACGTTAACTATATGCGGGCGAGTTGATTTTGTATCGTCGGTCTCTGCTTGTATTTCTCCCTGGTTTATTCCAGATACATCTTCCATTCATCCGTTTTCCCCAGCAGTTTATAAGCTTGTTTCGCACGTTTGAGCTAAGCGGTGGCAGTCGGGTTATTCTTGCTTCTGACCTCAGACGATAAGTGTTCCGCATGATTCAAGCTGATTTTGGTGACTGTAGGTGTGAGAAAAGGTTGCATCAAAATGACCCTGAAAATAGTGTCTCAATTTCAATGCAGGGACTGTAAAAGCTGCAAAGCTATTCATCTATATTTGAAATATTATTCATCACGTGAATAATCATGCAAGGATCAAAAACATCATCTGTAAAACTTTGATTCGGCTTGTAATTTGTAACAATATCGAAAGATTACCGACACCAATCCCCCACCTTTATTTCTGTTCAGTTATTCTTGTGATCGATGGAAACAAGAACTTTTCTAACTCAATATCCCAACCTGGAAATCTACCAGACCAATGATCTGCGAAAGTGGATCGGCGTCTACCTGTATGCCTGCCGCTCCCGAAATCTGGCTGCCGGCACAATTGAATTCTATGGCAAGAAACTTAATGCCTTTGCTCAGTTCTGTACGCAAAACACGATCAATAATGTTGATCAAATCCATGCCGATCTTATCCGTCAATTTCTGATCACACTCGATGAGAGCGGACATCGCCCGGCTGGCATTCATTGCTACTACCGTTCTGTCAAAACTTTTTTGAAGTGGTACGAGCGCGAAACTGAGCCTGCCGATTGGCGCAATCCGATCAACAAGGTCAAGGCGCCGATTGTTCCACTTGAACCTTTGGACCCGGTCAGCATCGAAACGATCAAGAGTATGCTGGCCACCTGCAAGTTTGGAAAATTGTCAGACGTTCGTGATAGGGCATCCCTGTTGGTTCTACTTGACACTGGAATGCGACTATCGGAATTCCTGGCATTGAACATTGAGGATGTTGACCCTTTTACCGGCACGGTCTTGATCCGTTCCGGTAAGGGCAGGAAACCACGCAACGTATACCTTGGGGATAAGTCCCGTCAGTCTCTTCGGAAATATGTGAAGGAACGCAGAGATTACAACCCTGCCTTGTGGGTGGGCCGGTTCGGGGAAAGATTGACAGAAACCGGTTTGCGCATGATGTTACGACGGCGTGCTGCACAGGCCGGCGTATCCGCTCCATCACCTCATGATTTTCGTAGAGCCTTTGCCATTGAACGATGGCGTGCTGGGACAGATATCCTGACATTGTCCAAGTTGATGGGCCATACCTCATTGCAGGTTCTGAATCGTTATCTCAAGCAAATTGGCGAGGATCTCGAACAGGCAGCCAAACAGTCATCACCAGTGGACAGGAATTTTTAATCATTTATAAAAAATATAAAACCCGCTGTTTTTGCAGCGGGCAGAATCTCTATAGGCATCATCAAACTTGTGTCTTGGGAGCAAAACTATTCTATTTGCTGGCCGGCTTTGTCTTTGATTTTCGTAATTGCTGTGTCTCTGCCGAGGCTTCATCCTCGACCAGCGCATCCAGGAGCTTTTTCGCCATTGCGCGTCGTGCAGGGTCCTTGATCTGACCAATCTTGTTATTCATCTCTTCCACCCAATCGTCACTGTCAGGTTCGAGCGGGAGAAGGCCTGATCTTCTCAACCCTGTTTCTTCTGAAATATTGAGCCATTTCGAAAGCTTAATACACGTATCGAAACTTGGCATGTTCCCATAGGTAATGATATCTGTGATGGTTGGATGGGAAACTCCAATCCTTCTAGCCAATTCTCGGATTCCAAGATTTTCCTCTTTCATCTTGGTTTTGATCATTTGCAGAAATTCTGAGCGTACCTGTTTCATAGAAAATAGAATAACCGATTTGGTAGTAATTATATATTCCAAAATGGTAAAAAAATATTGACTAGAATACGCATCTCTGTATAATTGGTGGTAAATATTTCTACCATTTTAGTAGAAGAAAATCAAAGGAGATGCGATGGACAAACATGATAAATTGCCGATTTGATGAACGCTAACGTGTGAAAAAATCTTGAATTCTCTGTTCAGACCGTTATCGAATAAATCCACAGATGTTCTTTTCGCAAGTAGTAAAGGATGCTTACATATGAAGATTTTCAAATATTTGCTCCCTCTTCTGTTTCTTTCGCTAGCCTGCTCGCTCACTTCCCTGTCGGCAAATACCACTAATGAGTCCTTAGCACCATTGTCAACACCGACTCGGATTGCAAAGGCAACAAACGCCCCCATGCTGAACCCCAATTCCTGTATTGTCACAGCGACTGTTCTACATCTGCGGGAATGCGCAGGTACAAATTGCGGAATAAAAGATTGGCTAACGCAGGGGGACAGGCTGTTAATCCAACAAGATGTAAATGGCTGGTATCAGGTAACCACCCCGACTGGAGAGAGTGGCTGGGTTAATTCAATCTATTGTGGAGGATCGTAATGAAAGCCTTGCTCAAGTTTGTGGCCATTGTGGCCTTTTTTGTCATCGGTGGCGGATTGCTGGTATATGCCGCCTCCCGCT
>Ga0075275_1000059_pt1 | contig 12280 bp, 11 predicted proteins | sample SF_Rice_5C_80N_3_FD_69769 | JGI IMG/M metagenome (GOLD analysis project Ga0075275, IMG submission 69769) | Rice paddy soil microbial communities from Twitchell Island, California, USA - SF_Rice_5C_80N_305 | ecosystem: Environmental > Terrestrial > Soil > Paddy field/soil | place: USA: Twitchell... | reverse complement strand
AATGGTCTATACTCACTTCGCCCCTATCACGATTTGGCTATTCGCAGTCGGCGCCTTCATCTTGTTGTTTTATACCTACCCATTAAAATATGTGGGGATTGGCGAATTATCCATCTTCATAATTTGGGGACCGCTGATGATTGGCGGCGTTTATTTCGTGCTGACCGGCCTTTGGGATTGGACAATCATACTTGCCAGCCTTCCAATCGGCTTGAATGTTGTCACTATCAATCTCGGCAAGCACACGGATAAACTCAAAGAGGATAAAGTCAAAAAAGTGAGAACACTGCCAGTGGTGGTCGGCGAACCAGCAGCGCGCTATATTACAATCTCAGCCATCGTCCTTTCCTATATCATCACCATTTATTTGATCTTCGTAACGCACTTCTTCACACCCATCCTCCTGCTGATCTTTGTGGCAATCAAACCTGCACAAGTCGCCATTCAGCGCATGTCCAAACCAAGACCCACCGAACCACCTGCTGGATATCCGATCTGGCCACGCTGGTTTTCAACAGTATGCTTCGTTCACAACCGCGTATTTAGCAATTACTTTGTTCTGGCTTTGGTTATCGAAACCGTTATTCGCACTTTCTTCCCAACTTTTTGGCGCTAAATTTTCACGACTCAAAAAAAGCCCGAACTTTTTGTTCGGGCTTTTACTTTATTCCGTCAAATTATTTTCCTTGACTGTACCAGATCGAACCAGGCGTATCGTAATTATAGCCCTCACCCCAAACAGCATGGGTAACGCCCTGCTCATCGACATCCATCTCGAAGTAATCGCCAAACGGGAAGCGAAAGCCATCGGAGAAAATATAAGTGTAGCCGCTGACGTAGGATGAGAGTACAGATTCAGAACTCCAGGACGAACCGCCGTTGGTAGAGGAACGATAATAAACGTTCCAACGATCCATACCGCCATTCGCGGCGCGGGCATCCATCCATGCAATGCGAACATCTCCGTTGCCTCTAGCAACAATCGCTGGAAAAGCATGGTGTGTGCCTTGCGGTGCAGATGACACATCCGCCTTGGCCGACCAGCTATTACCGCCATCTGCGGATTTGGCAAAATAGATACGCTCGGGGCCGCCAGCAGTTGAACCGCCATTCCACAAAAGATAAAGATTTCCACTTGCGTCAGACGCCATGGTCATCTGCGCTCCTAGAAATGCCCAGCCGCAGCTCATGGAAGAACAATCCGGCGGGGCTTGGGAAACATCGATCAAATTGGTATTCCAAGTGTTTCCGCCATCGCTCGACTTACTTAAATATAAATTGACAGGTCCCTTGGCACCACCATTTTGGGTATAGCCGGCCCACGAAAAATAGACCGAACCATCAGGAGTCACCGTGCCGCCTCCACCCAGCGACCAGCCGAGTTTCGCATTTTTATTGATCTTAAGTTCAGTAAATGTTGCGCCTCCATCATGCGAAACAGTGACATACGCAGTCTGTGTGTGGTTATAAGAAACATACACATCCTGGCCGCGTACTGCTAAGATCGGCTTATCTGTCCCTGCATTGGTGGAGTCGGCTATCACCACCGACCATGTCGCGCCGAAATCTGTTGACTTCCCAACAACAATATCCGACTTCCCATTTTGCAGCCATGAGACATAAACTGTTTGTCCATCCACAGGATCAACCACAAGTTGCGCATCCCATTGACCCGTTGTTTGACCAGCAGGATAAATAATGGTTGGCGATCCCCAACTTTGTCCATGGTCAGAGCTGATTTGCAATATCATGGTGGGACTATAACAAGTGGCACATCCCGGCACTCCGCCATATTGTGGATACAAAACATAAACATGGCCAAAACGGTCAGCCGCTATCGCGGGCTCCCAACCATCACCGGAATTAAATCCCAGATGCAGTTGTGGACTAAAGCCAATCCCCGCTGCAGGTTTGGACAAAAAAGCGGGTGCCGTTACCGAGGAATTAACCACCTCTGGCAACACCAACCCGCTATTTCGTAGTTTGGCCTTTCCTTCAAATCCCTGCTCGATGGATTCATTGCGCCATTCGAGGCCCAAGAAAACCAGCGCGATGACGGCCAGCCCTGAAATGAGAACCAGCCACAAACGATTGAACCGACGTGTAAGTTCCATAAACTCCTCCGTGTTCCTTTGGGTTTACAAACGGCTTGACATCCGCTTGATTTCTTTATTTTATATCCGCTTTTTGAAAAAGCAATACCATCTGTAACACTGCTGATTTTGAATCTAAAAACTACCAGCTTTATCCAACTTCTACCCTGCTCCAGACGAGCTTTCGGCCACTCATTCAATATTTATCATAATAATCTAGAATATTGACAACACCCGCCCAGATGGGTATACTTTCCGCCTATGAAGAGCACAAGAGATCGAATTTTGCAAACTCTTTTACGCCAGCCACGCCGCACAATCAACGAATTGGCTGAGGCTGTGAGCATTAACCCAATTTCTGTCCGCCATCATCTGACAAATTTGCAGATGGAAGGATTGGTGTCAGCCGAGGAAGAACGCCATGGAGTCGGGCGCCCGCGCCTAGTCTACGCGCTGACCGAAGACGGCATGGAAAAATTCCCGACGCGTTACCTGCGTCTGACCACGCGCCTGCTGGCACAAATGAAGGAATCCATGCCCGGACCAATAGTCAGCAAACTATTCAGCCAAATCGCAGATGACTTGGCAAGCGAATATTCCGAACAGATGAACGGGTTGAGCATGGAGGAACGTTTGGATTTTGTAAAAGATATGCTGGCCGAGGAAGGTTTTACGGTTGAGTGGGAAAAGAAAGGCAACGAATATCAGATCCATGAAATCTCGTGCCCATATTATCAAATCGGCGTGGCGCATCCTGAAGTCTGCACAGTTGACCAGGATTTGATCTCAAAGATGTTGGCCGTACCAGCAAATAAAATCGAATGTATCTTGAGCGGTGGCGCGCACTGCACCTACGTTGTGCAGTCCGGGCAAAGCGTAACCCGATAAAAGACGAAGGAATTTAAAAATGTCTGAAGAACAAACAACGAATCAAATTCAGTGGACAATTCATGAAACAAACCCGGAAATAGTGGAAACTGTACGGACAAAGCTATCTGAAGTGGTTGACCCGGAAATCGGCATGAATATCATCCAGCTTGGGCTTATCCGAAATGTCGAGATCGAGAACAACATTGCACGACTCAAAATGATCCTGACAACGCCGTTTTGTCCATACGGTCCAGCAATGATAGAGATGACCAAAGCCAAAGCCGTGGAGGCACTCAACATGCCTGTTACAATCGAAATGGGAATGGATATGTGGGATTTCTCAATGATGGAAGATCCGTCAGCATTGGATTGGGGACTGTACGCTTAAGAAACCATTTTAAGAATTAAAAAGAGCGACTCCTTCAGAGTCGCTCTTTTTTTTATCTATTCAGTACTACTTTTATCGCCCTTTTGCCAGTGCATAACCTGAGGCTGCTCCCCCTCCGAAAATCCGGATAGCACAATCAAAACAGTTGTGACTACGTTGCTATGATTCCGCCAGCGATGATTTAAATGAGCTGCAAACAAAAGGCTATCACCAGGCTCCAAAAGAAAGACTTGCTTTTCAACCAAATATTCCAAATGACCGCGCAGACAAAATACAAATTCGTGCCCACTATGAGCCATGTTATGTGGCCCGCTCGAAACGCCGCTCTCCAGAGTTAAGACGAAGGGCTCCACGCGTCCTGAGAATTGTTCACCGCCCAACCCTTCCCAGACACCGCGCGTAAACGGAATACGCCTGCGTTCATCAGCTTTTATAAAAACAGCATTTATCTTCTCGGTCTGTGGGCCGAAAAAAGAAGTGATGGGGACACCCAAAGCATCAGCCAGTTTATAAAGGGTACTGACAGAAGGCGACGTTTTTCCGCGTTCGATCATGCTTAAGGCATTGGCAGATAATCCGCTCTTGGTTGCAAGACTGCGCATTGAAATATTACGTTCATCACGCAATTCACGCAACCTTATACCTACATCTAATGAAACTGCATCACGCTGATAATCCATGTTGCCTCCACAGTATTCTTCAATAAAACTTCAAGTGATTTTATGGTACCCATCAAGACAGTATTTTTAACACATCGATTAAGTCAAAACTCTATCTTCTCGCTGAAAGTTTTTCACAAAATCCCAAAGCTCAAGCTGAGCACGCGTAATTGGCTGACGCCGGTTACGAACCAAATGAATCGGGCGAGCCAGTTCCATGCCTTCAACAGCAACTTCCACGATGCGCCCGAGGGCAAGGCCGCGCGCTGCTGCCAGACGCGATACAAAAGCCACTCCCAATCCTTCCTCAACCGCCATTTCGATTGCCTCGGCATTGCCTAACTCCATCGAAACGTTGAGCATATCAGCTGAAATATCATGCTGGCGCAGACCATCAATCAGAACTTCCCTAGTTCCGGCGGCCTCCTCCCGCAAAATAATCGGTTCATCGAGCAGATCATCCGGATATATTTTCCCGTACTGCGCCCAACGGTGTCCTGATGGAACAATTAAAATTACTGTGTCAGCGAAAAACTCACAATACTCCAGGTCGCTCTGTCCTTCCTGTTTACTGGAGACAGCCAGACACACTTGTCCGTTAAGAAGCTTGTTGATAACCGATTCGCGACTGCTAACCAGGACATTGATACGCACTAAAGGAAATTTGCGGCGGAAACTGGCAATCATGCCCGGCAACAAATAATTACCAGATGCGGTTGAGCAACCAATTGTCATCTCGCCTATTACTTCATCTTGAAGAGAAAACATGGTTTGCTTGACTCGTTGAGCCGAGGATAATAACTCCTGTGCCATCGGCAACAACACCTGTCCTGCCTCGGTTAGTTGGACCGTGCCCTGGCGTACAAAAAGTTGTACCCCTAGCTCTCGCTCAAGGCCCTGGATTGTTTGGCTGACAGCTGGTTGGGAAATATTTAACTTTCGCCCCGCTTCACTAAAGCTCCCATATTCTGCAACCGCCAGAAAGATCTTTAGACAATCTAAATTAAGCACAAGCATCCTCGAAAAAGCCATTTGATTTTATGCATTATATCCGATGCCACATCAAAAACAACAACCTGTGAAGAATTCTTCACAGGTTGTTGTGGTCAAAAAACCGGTTTACTTTTCCAGCGGAAGCTTATCGGCAGTCCACTTATTGAGCCCAGAGAACATGCTGTTGACATTTGTGTAACCGATCATGCGCAAAGCCATTGTGGCAACTGCGCCACGATGACCAGACTGACATACAACAATAATCGGAGTAGTCTTGTCAGCAGGAAGCTTGGTCATATCGGTCAGCAAATCATTCACTGGGATAAAGACCGAACCTTTGATAAAACCATTAGCCTTAACTTCATCAGCAGTGCGAACATCGATCACTACGGGCGGAGTTGCAGAACCGAGCACCTTGAGCACATCGGTATCCGCAATGCCGTAGAAATTATCCGGCAGGGCTGTCAGATAATTATTCAAACCATTCAAGCGGAGTGGATCAACATTTGCGGCTGTTCCCGCAACTGGGGCAACAGGTGTTCCGGTCTCAACCGGAAGTTTGGCATTTGCCCAAGCATTGAAACCACCACCCAAGCTGAGAACATTTGTGTATCCCAGTAATCGCAATGAGGCCATCGCCATTGCACCACGATGCCCAATGGCGCAATAAACCACAATGGGTTTATCCAAGCCGGGGAGCTTGTCAAGATTCTTCAAAAGGTCGCGCAACGGAATATTAACTGCGCCCTTGATATAGCCACTCTTTTCAATCTCGGCTAGTTCGCGTACGTCAATTATGAACGGGGCATTGCCAGCTTGTATCTGGCCATTCACGACATCCGATTTGACTGTGTAATAGCCAGCGGGCATATTCTTCAGGAAATCGGCCCAGGTTCCTGTCCAATCGACTACTCCATCAACTGGTAACTTTGCGGTCTTCCAAGCGCCAAAACCACCACCCAGGTTGATAACATTTTTGTAGCCCAAGAGGTAGAGGCCCGTCAAGGCAATTGAGCCGCGTTGGCCGGAGCCGCAATACACGATAATAGGCGCATCCTTGGCAGGGAGTTTATCCAGACTTGTAAAAAGGTCACCGAAGGGGATATTGATCGAACCCTTGATGTAGCCATTGTTCAGCCGCTCATCCGCAGTACGCAGATCGATTAAAGTCGGCGGAGTGACACTTGCTATTTGCGCCGCAACTTTGTCTGCTTTGAGAGCCAGGAAACCGTCTGGCAAGGTGGATAAAAAGCTGTCCACCATTGTGAACAAAGCTTTATCAGCAATGATGGGAGTGCTAATGGATTTTGCATCGGCGGGCATGGAACCAGTCTCAACTGGCAGTTTGGTGGCTTTCCAAGCTGCCAGTCCCCCACCCAAGTTAATCACATTCTTGTAGCCCAACAAACGCAGTGCGCCTAAAACCATGCCGCCACGTTGACCTGAGCCACAATAGACTACGATATTGGCATCAAGTGCGGGCAATTTATCCAGATTCTTCAAGACGGTACGTACTGGAATATTAACTGCGCCTTTGATAAAACCATCTGCTTGGAGTTCAGCCGCCTCGCGCACGTCCAACAAGAAAGGCGCGGTCGCGCTCGCCAGTTGAGTATTAAGATCAACAGGCTTGATCGATGCGTAGCCAGTTGGCAGGCTTTTAACCATGGCTGCATAAAGTGCGGCGACGTCGGGTTGTGTTTGAACAACATCTGTGGCAGGTACTTGAACAACCTGAGTGACAGGTGCTTCAACGGGCCGAGCCTGATCGACTGAAGCCGCAGGCGCACACGCCCCTAACAGCATGCTAAAAACAACTAGTAACACAATGGATAGATTTAGTTTTTTGCTCATTTTCTTCTCCTAATCAAAATTGAAACGGGGGTCATGAACTTTGAAAGACCCGGATACTGACAACCAACATCATACAAGAGGCAAGAGATAGCCATAAGTGATAAATATCACAATGCGTTATCGAGCTTTTGTATCGACAACCATAAGCATAAGCAATAGGTATTTTGTGCAAATCCCCACCGAAAACAGTTCTTTTATAAGGCGAAACATATGGATTTTCAGATCGAACTATTTATGTGACACTATCACACCATACATATGACACATGCCACTATTGTGATTTTCTTCACAGAAGTATTATTCTGTTGCACATATGTGGTTATGCACATATAGGAGAATCGATGGTTGCGCTATCACTCGCACAGGAAATCAGTCAACTTGAAGCCGATTTTTGTTCGGCTTTATCGGATCCCACCCGGATTTTGATTTTATATTCGTTAAACGAGAGACCGCTCAACGTCACAGAATTGACCGGCGAACTTGACATTACCCAGCCGACCATCTCCCGTCATCTGAAAATCCTGCGCGAACGCGGCCTGGTTCATACGATTCGCCAAGGATCAACAATTACTTATCACCTTGCAGACCAACGTTTAATTCAAGCTCTGGATTTGCTTCGCACTGTAATGCGCGAGCGGCTTGCTCGACGTGTCAGCATCATGGATGAAATCAAGGCAGAACAAAGTGCCTAGGTTTATTTCTCGAAATAAAAGAATTCTCCTGGAGGAGGAATAAATGCAACGAAAGAAACTATATATGACGTTTGTTTTCGCGGGCATCCTGGTACTGATCGTCGCCGGGATCGCATTGGCATTCACCCAACCGGCTCACGCACAATGCGGCTCGCAGGCTTCATCCTGCAAAAATTGTCATGAGGTCCAAGGACAGGATCCGGTTAACAACGATGGCAAGCCCTGGCACACTTCGCACGCCTTTGGCGATTTCTGTTACATCTGCCACGCTGGAAATCAACAAGCCACCGATAAAGTAGCTGCACACACCGGCATGGTTTCACCGCTGTCGGATATCAAGGCATCCTGTGCGCAATGCCACCCGAATGATTTACAGGCTCGCGCTCAAGTTTATGCATCGATCTTAGGCGTGGATATTAGTGCTGGCGGATCAACTTCCTCCTCACCCACAACAGCATCCACCGCAACACCTGCTCCTGCTGGACAATCATCTGCGCCCAGCGGCCCAGCAAGCGCTGCTGTCGTTGCGCCTGTTGCAACACTTGACGCCAATGACCCGAACTTGGTTGATTATGTCAAGCGCTACGATGAAAATGTTTTGGGAATCCATCCAACAAATTGGGGCAACATCATTTTGATGGTGATGATTGGTCTGCTGTTAGTTGGTGGCGGTGGCTTTGTTATTACAAGAGAAAAGCTAGTCAACGTTTCATTTGGCGATACAAAGAAAGCTGACGGCGAATATCCAATTGACGTTGTGGATATGTTACCGGAGATCGCTAGCCTAAAAACAAAAACACGCAAATCTTTAAAACGAGTTTTGGACAATCCCAAGAAGGCCGATAAAGTTCTTGGCCTAATGGATGCGGTTGTCTCTGATGATGATAACCAGGAGTGATCACAATGAAATGGATCATGAATTACTTTCATAAAGAACTATGGTCACCTTACGTTGCTGGTGCGCTCTTAGGTGTTGTCGGTGTGTTAGCAGTGGTATTGAGCAACAGCCTGTTGGGAGCATCAGGCGCATTTGAGAACCTGGCCGGGCTAGTCGGAAAGGCCATCGCCCCACAGGCATTTGACAACATGTACTTCAACTTCATCATGCCGCCAGGTATTACCTGGGGCGTCATTTTGCTAATCGGCGTTTTCTTCGGCGGAATGATCGGCGCGGCAACTAGCGGTACTCTCAAATGGGGCAAAAAAGATGCCGCAAATTCTGACCCGCAATGGAAAAAAATCTTCGGGCCACAAACCTGGAAGCGCTGGGTGTTGGCATTTGTCGGCGCGATCATTTTGGAATACGGCGCTGGCATCGCCGGTGGCTGCACCAGTGGTCTCGCCATCTCAGGCGGCATGTTGCTCGCTCCAGCCGCCTTCCTGTTCATTGCCGGGATGTTCGCTTCGGGCATCCTGACAGCTTTAGTTGTCTATCGCAAACACTATTAGGAGCAATGTTATGACTAACTATGTGATTGCTGGCATCCTGGGCCTATTCTTCGGCTTTTCGCTGAACAAGGCCGGGCTGACCAAATACAACAAAATTGTCGGTGTATTTCGCTTTACCGATCTGGCTGTATTGAAGTTCATGATGACTGCTTTGGTAGTCGCCATGATCGGACTTTACGGCTTACGCGCACTTGGATTGATTACTTTCCCAACTGTCCCATCTACCTATATTGTCGGTAACATTATTGGCGGCCTGATATTTGGGATAGGAATGGCTCTGACAGGATACTGACCGGGTACTTGCGCCGCCGGTGGCGGCGAAGGTAAGCTCGACTACATTATCCCTGGTTTCCTTGGTTTCTTTGTTGGCGCAATAATATTTGGCCTGACTTATCAATATGTTTTCCCGCCAATTGCGGCAATCGCCAAAGTTGGGAATGTCGTCATGCCAGATCTGTGGAATCTAAGTTCATTCTTGTTCATCCTGCTCTTTACGTTGATCACCCTGCTCCTATTCTATTTGATCGACCGGGTAGGCTGGCAACGCAAGGAAAGTTAATAGCCAGTTCATGTTGATGGCTGGATAAACCAGCCATCAATCACCCACACCTATAGCGGTAACTGGAGTACATCATGACAAAAATTCTAACTCGACGCGATTTTCTAAAACTTGGCGGAGCAGCATCAGCAGCTCTGGCTGTCGGACAAATGCTTCCACCGATGGTGGCACAGGCTGCACGTGATGCCGGGCAACTCAACGCCGCCGGTGATGGCTACATTCCGAGCATGTGCGAAATGTGTGTCTGGCGCTGCGGCCTGCTTGCAAAAGTCAAAGATGGTCGAGTCGTCAAACTGGAAGGTAATCCCGATCATCCACATTCCAAGGGGAAATTATGTCCGCGTGGACAGGCCGGATTAATGAACACTTACGACCCTGATCGTGTACTGACCCCACTCATCCGGGTTGGAAAACGCGGCGAGGGCAAATTCCGCAAAGCGTCCTGGGAAGAAGCGCTTGATCTCGTTGCGAAAAACATGCTCGACATCAAGCAAAAATACGGACCCGAGGCAATGGTCTTCTCGTCCACACACAATTTGTCACAGCCATTGTTTGAAAATCTGTTGCAGGCTTTCGGCTCACCCAACTACGGGACGCAACGCAGTTTGTGCTTCAACGCCATGATTGTTTCGAACTTGATGACATACGGCATGGAAGAACCGAACAGAGATTACAGCAAAGTTCAATATATCATCATGACGGGGCGCAACCTGGCCGAAGCCATCTCAAACTCAGAGACCGGCGAAATGATCCACGCTGTAGATCGTGGAGCCAAGATGGTGGTGCTCGATCCGCGTTTCACCAAGACTGCCGCTAAAGCGACCGAGTGGTTGCCCATCCGCCCTGGGACCGATTTGGCCTTCCATCTGGCGATGCTCAATGTAGTCATCTCCGAACGTTTATATAATAGCTCTTTTGTGAATCAATACACCGTTGGCTTCGATGAAGTCGCAAACAGTGTCAGGCAATACACGCCGGAATGGGCAGCGGGCATCACAGAAATCCCTGCGGATACCATTCGCCGCATCGCGCGCGAATTTGCAGCAGCTGGGCAGTACGCCCTGGCTCATAACGGATGGCGCACATCAAATTTTGTTAATTCCTTCCAAGCCGAACGCGCCATTGCTATTTTGAATGCCATCGTAGGAAACTGGAATACGACAATGTTTCCAGCAGGAGCTGAAGGCGCCGGATTGGGCGCACCCACCCAGCCAGCTTATCCACGCGTTTCAGCCCTGCGCCTGGACGGGGTCCCGTGGAAATATCCTTTTGTTCCACTGAAGATCGGAGTCTTCCAGCAAATGCGTGACTCAATTCTGGCTGCCGATCCATACGCCGCGCACGGCTGGTTCATCTCACGCCAAAATCCTGCCATGTCCATCCCCGATCGCAAGAAGACATTGGAAACATTCTCAAAGATGGATTTTATTGTGACGGTGGACATCATCATGAACGACACAGCCTGGTTCTCCGATGTGGTATTACCCGAAGCTTCATATTTGGAACGATATGATCCGCTCAATTTAGTTGGAACTCGTGCCTTCATACGCCAGCCAGTTATCGAACCGCAGGGCGAGAGCAAATCAGCATTATGGATTTACAAAGAACTTGGCAACCGTTTGGGACTCAGCGATTTCTTCCAATACAAGGATGACGAGGATTACATCACCCAACAACTCGCTCCTCTGGGCGTCACTCTTAAGGATGTCCGCGCACGCGGATATGCAGATATGCCCGAAACAGCGGAAGAAAGCGCAGAAGCCGGAGCAACCCCAGCAGAAGGTGGAGATACTCCTGGCGAGTCTCTCGTTTGGAGCACACCAACTGGAAAGATCGAGCTAAGTTCTGCAACACTCGACAAGGCCGGTTTCGACGGTGTTCCCAAATGGGAAGAGCCACCTGCTCCCAAATCCGGACAATTCTATCTACTGACCGGAAAAGACGCCCGCCAGACTCAGTTCGGCACTCAGAACAACCAATTGCTGCACAAGTACGATGATGAACCCGGGCTGTGGATGAACGCCAAAATTGCATCACATCAAGGATTGAAAGATGGCGACATGGTTGAGGTAACAAGCGATGTCGGCCAAATCCACGTCAAGCTGCAGGCCACACAAGCCATTCGCCCAGATTGCGTTTATATGACCCCAGGCTTTGGTCACCTTTCGAAAGGTCTGACCACAGCTTATGGAATTGGGTCGAGCTCATCAGACTTACACGTAACTTATACCGATCCGATCAGCGGCGGCCAGGCCCTTAGTCAAACATTTGTAACGGTAAAGAAGGCCTGAACCAGGAGCCATCATGACTGACATTCAGAATATCCAACATAAAACTTTTCTTTTCGACGCCACTCGTTGCATCGACTGCCGCGCCTGCATGATTTCCTGTAGCGTGGAAAACAACATCCCGATGAACAAGACTCGCATTTGGGTGGCAGGAGTCGGGCTTAAAGGTGAATATCCAAATCTCGACCGCGCATCCATGGTCTATCACTGCATGCACTGCGAAGATCCAGATTGTCTATCCGCGTGTCCGGTGGGTGCTTACAGTAAACGTGAGGATGGACCAGTAATTTACAATCCGGACGTTTGTATCGGCTGCCGATACTGCATGAACGCCTGTCCTTTCGGCGTACCGCACTTCGACTATGATAAGGGCCTTATTCAAGGCGCATTCATCGACAAGTGCACCATGTGTCCACAACGCATTGACAACGGGCT
>Ga0075275_1000058_pt1 | contig 12304 bp, 8 predicted proteins | sample SF_Rice_5C_80N_3_FD_69769 | JGI IMG/M metagenome (GOLD analysis project Ga0075275, IMG submission 69769) | Rice paddy soil microbial communities from Twitchell Island, California, USA - SF_Rice_5C_80N_305 | ecosystem: Environmental > Terrestrial > Soil > Paddy field/soil | place: USA: Twitchell... | reverse complement strand
ATCGACCTCCGGTAGTCCGGAATTCTACCGAATAGCCAGAAGCTGTGCATCGGCACTCCCATCTTCCTACGCATGCTCACTCCACTCTGTGAGCGTCTAATATGTTTCGTAGCTTATTCATCCCCGTTTTGGCCTTGAAAGATTTCACTTATAATATTTCAAGCGGTAAAAAATGTTTTTGCGCTTCAAGAAATGGAGGCAGCATGAAAACTCGTTTATGGCAGTTGACAGCGGGCGGCCTGATCTTGATGTTGGCAAGTCTGGCTTGCGGTATGAACGTTCCAACCAATATCTCAACGCCGGATTTATTGGGGACGGTTGTAGGGCAAACGCTGGCTTCCATGACGGCGTCCGCTTCGAGTTCTGGACTTGAAGCGGGCACAGCGACACTGTCTTCTGCTGCGTCCGTCAGCGCATCACCGGCGTCTACTTTGAATGGTGTTTTCACGCCGTCGGCCACACCCGTACTTGCATCATCTGGCCCTCAGAATTCGCTCGTGACTGGTTCGACATTATGCTGGTTAGGGCCAGGGAGTGTTTATGAGGTGTCCAGCGCCATCCAGAAAGGCACGCGTGTTGAATTGCTTGGACGAGGCGATATCAGTGGTTGGTGGGTTGTGCGTAATCCAACATATCATGATCCGTGTTGGTTGCAGTACCAATATTTGCAAATAGACCCGGGCGTCAATGTCTCAGCTTTGCCCATCTTTTATACTCCCGCGACTCCCACACCGACACCGACGCCGATCCCAACAGCGACACCGTGATGTGATGAAAATAAAACCGGATGGCATCTTGACCATCCGGTTTAGATCGCTGGTTGAAAATTTTATCCGCTTAACTCTACTGCCAGCGTATCGTAATAAGTGCCAGCGCCAAATCCATCAATCAAAATGTGATCGCCGGGCATCATTTGTGGCAGTTGTCGCAGGAAGGCAATCATATTCGATGCTGCACTGACGTTGCCAAATTCACTGACCAGCCAGGGCATCTTTAAAAAGATGCCATCGTTCTGCAGGTGTTTTTCTTTGAGCTTGTTGATCTTGTAATTGGCATGGTGAACAATTGCCACGGCCAATGTTTTGCCCTCCATGCCCTTTTGCTCAAGATACGATTGGTATGAACGATAGACATCTCTTACCACCTGCACGCCGGTCCGCACGAAGAGTTTGACCATACCCATTGGGCCAGCCATCACAACGGACGAGCCATTATTCGGTTCGTGCATCAGGCCCGCAATTCGGATATTAGTTGCATTGGTCTGGACTACATCCACATTCAAGCTGCCATCTTGCCTGAATGCTGAGTGTGGATAGTTCATTTGGACTTGCAGAACGCCTTCCTCATCGTAGGCCTCGCGCGATGCGCCTGCTAGAAATTTCATCGTCTGGCCCGGAATAACACCAATCACGCCGGCAGCGTTACCGAACAACTGCAGGGCATTGGTGTCGCTTGAGTGATCCAGAAAACGGCTGAGGCCTTCGATCCCGCCGACTAATACCTTCTTGCCGCGCAGAGACTCGGCGATGTTTTGCGAGAGCTGGGCATTTTCTGGTAAATCCGGGTTAAGCGCCAGGTGTAGGCTGGCAACGGAACCGTCACAAGCCTTGTGTACTGAAACCTTAAGTGCGCTGTCTGGAATTCCAGCAGATCGGGAAATGCGATCAAGATAATCGTTGGAAATGGGTGCGCTCATGCCAATTAGAACGGCTTCCACTTCAGATGGATTCCATCCGCAAGCGTGGGCGGCTTCACGTAAAAAGCGTGCGCCAATTTCGATTTCCAGTTCCTTGTTTTGTTCGTTGGACAAAGCTACAACGTGATGTCGATTGACGAATCCCAGTTCGGACAGGTTCAATCTTTCGTTTGGTGGGACTGGATGCCCCAAGCGTTGTTCCAGTAAACCTTGTAGAGTCTGATTGTCATAGCTTTCACCCCACGTGCCGAATACGCCGCCGATACCGAGCTGGGAATTGGTTACGTGTGTAATTCCAAACGGGATTCCATTTGCAACGCTGATTTTTCCGGTCTCTACATTTGGTTGATCAAAGAACGAATTGGATGCCTTGGTTTCAGTGTTCATTAATAAATTCCTTTCGTTTATATCCTTATTAGGGAAACACCGTCGTTGAGGAAAGTTTCTGTATACGACGATGCGTAAATCAAGGATTTTCACACCATCTACTTGCATGATTAATATATCACTTTTAAGGGTTGCTGGATGTTTTGATTAGAAGATTTCAACAGTAAAAAAGCAAAGAGAGCGATCCTAAATTAGGTCGCTCTCTTTTTGCACGTTTTATCTCGGTGTATGCGAGATTAGCTGAATACAAATCTATTGCAGGAGTTCAATAGTGGGTAATACGACATTCGAAGGTGAATAGAGATTATTGGCATTGTACATGATTTGTACATCAGCGCTGCCACTCATTTGCCACGTATAGCAGATCATTTGAAGTTCTACCTTTTGGATCTGGCCACTGCCAAGAAAGTCGCATGGGGTATTTTGTGCAAGCATGGTGCCTACAAGAGTCACATTGGCGCTGCCGTTCAATGTCATCTGGCTACTATTGGATGGTGGGGCGTAAATTACCAGACCTTTATAGTCCCCACCGATCGGTGCTTCGAGATCGAGGGTCATGTTTCCGTTCCATTTTATGCCGCCCGTCTTCATGACAATCGTGACGCCATTTCCAGAGAGGGTATCGCCGCCATTTAATGTGAAATCGCCATCAATGCAATAAGTTCCCGGTTGGAGCGTAGTAACACCTGCTGGAGGAAATGTTCCTGTGTAGTTTCCAGGACTCATGGTACTACCTGATTTTTCGGCGTTACCACTACAAGTTATGCCGAGATCGGCTGGCGGGTCAGGGAATACTACGTTGTAATGTTTGTTTCCACAACCATCCTGCGGTTTGATGCTTGAAAAATTGGCGCCGGTTCCATTCGCTGCTGCCGAATATATATCGGCGCAATTTGTACCCGACTCCGCTTTTTTTAACTGAGCTTCCCCTCCTTTAAACCACATACAATCTGGATCGGTGGATGCAGTGCCAAAGCCACCACCCCATAACTGAATTTGGCTACTCCCGCCTGTATATAGTGCTTTATCGCTGACGCCATTACCACAGGAAGATGTTCTAGTCGCATAAATAGCGCTGCCTGCATATAACGGAGCGCTGGGCGTACCAGAGATGTCGCATGCTTTAGTGGAGGCGGTTACCGTATTCGTGATCTGTGACCTCCCAAGCACCCTGACAAACGTAGTTGGCACATTTGACGTGATATCGATTTTGATGATCTTCCCTGTTTTGGGGCATTCACCGGATGCTGTAGCCGTAACGGTTACGGTGACGACATCTCGGGTACCGTCGTTATTGTAATTATTGGTCGCCGCGCGTTCCAAGGCGGCGGTGGTAGCATTCTGACCGCGAATATTCGCCAGAGCAGCTGCAATCGCCGCTGAGTCAGCTGCATTTTGAGCATTTCGTCGATCGGAGTAAGCCAAGCCGGTATCAATAGCCAGGCCAGTCAAAGCTACCAGCCCGATAATTGCAAATACAATGAGAATAATCGCCTGGCCTTTTTCTTGAATTTTTATTTTCATGGTGTACCCTCTCCTTTTTGCTGTACGTTCCACAGATGTGGACATTATAGATTAATTGTGAATATGAATGTGTTAACAATTTTGAAAGTTATGTAACCTCTGGACACAAAAGGCTTTGGAATTTATCCAAAGCCTTTTGTGTATTGTTACCGGTTTACATTATTCTACAGTTACACTTTTGGCCAAATTTCTGGGTTGGTCAACATCCAGTCCGCGGATTGCGGCGATGTGATAAGCCAGCAATTGCAGCGGCAGGACTGTAACGATGGGTGATAACATCCATGGCGCTTCAGGGACCCATAAAACATGGTCAGCCATTCCCTTGACCAGTTCGTCTCCGTCTGTTGCCACCGCGATGACCATTCCGCCGCGTGCCTTGGCTTGTTGGATTTGGCTGATCATTTTTTCGTGCCATGGATCTTTTGGTGCGAGACACAGGACCGGCATTGTCAGGTCGATCAAGGCGATAGGGCCATGCTTCATTTCGCCTGCAGGATAGCCCTCAGCGTGAATGTAGGAAATCTCCTTCAACTTCAGCGCGCCTTCGTAGGCGATGGGCATGTTGATGCCGCGTCCGAGATACAAACAGTCGCGGACATCTTTCAAAATGTGTGCGATCTTTTCAACATCAGATTCGCGTTCCAACGTGCGGCTGACGAGATCGGGGACGAGGCGCAGATCAGACACCAGCGATTTGCGAGTCTTTTCATCGATAACACCGCGCAAATCTGCGAGCAAAATCGCCAGCATGTACTGGTCAACCAACGGCGCGGTAAAAGCTTTCGTCGAAGCCACGCCGATCTCGGGTCCGGTTTGCATCGAGATGAATCCGTCTGCGACGCGCATGGCCTGCGATCCAATGGCGTTGACAATGCTCCACACCACCGCGCCTTTTCGACGCCCTTCTTCCATGGCCGCCAGAGTGTCAGCGGTTTCGCCGGACTGAGAAATTGCCAGCACAACAGTTTTGTCGTTCAAGATCGGGTCACTGTAGCGGAACTCGGACGCGATCACAACTTCAACTGGCACGCGTGCGATCTTCTCAATTAAATATTTTCCAACCATGCCCGCGTACGCGGCGGTGCCGCAGGCCGTGATATAAATTTTTTCGATTTTGTTTGCGAATTCCTTGGTGAGTTTTAAATCTGGCAGGCGGATTTCGCCTTTTGCAAAATCAATGCGGCCAGCCAGCGTATCGGTCAGTGCGCGCACCTGCTCGTGAATTTCCTTTTGCATGAAGTGGCGATACTCGCCTTTTTCGGCAGCCACCGGGTCCCATGAAATAATTTGTATCTGGGGTTTGATCGTTGCGCCTTCGATTGTTTCCAGCTTGACGCTCTCGCGTGTGATGACAGCCATCTGCCGCGATTCTAAAAAGATGACGTTGCGCGTGTGTTCCATGATGGCGGGCGTGTCGCTGGCTAAATAGTTTTCGCCTTCGCCCAGGCCAATCACTACACCGCCCGCATTGCCGATACGCGCTGTTACGATTTTATCGGGCTCGTCCGCAGATATTAACACCACTACGTTTGCGCCTTGAATTTGCTTGAACGTTTGACGCGCGGCTTCCACTAATCCAATACCGGTCGCCAGATAATGCTCGACGAGATGCACGATGGTTTCAGTGTCGGTGTCCGATTGAAATTCAACACCCTCAGCAATCAGTTCATCCTTGAGTTCAAGGAAATTCTCGACGATGCCGTTTTGCACGACGACCACGCGCCCGGTCTGCCCCAGGTGCGGATGCGCGTTGCGGGCTGATGGCGCGCCGTGTGTAGCCCAGCGCGTATGGCCGATTCCGGGTGCGCCGTTGATGGGCGACTTTTGCACAAGATCAATTAATTGGGATAACTTGCCCGCGTCTTTCCGGACCTCGAGCTGGCCACCGTTAAAGATGGCGAGTCCGGCCGAGTCGTAGCCGCGGTATTCCAGCCTTTTCAGGCCATTGAGAATAATCGGTGTCGCATCACGCGGCCCGATATATCCGACGATTCCACACATAGGGGATCCTCCAAATTAGATACTTGAATTTCGATACTCGATAATCGAATATCGTTATTGAGCCATTCCTGCGACTTTGTCCACGCGATTTCTCATGTGGCGTTGTTCGCGAAGTTGTTTACTGGAGGGAAAGGTAGATCGGGTGATGGTTCACCCGGAGGGCTTCCGCTGATCTGTCGATTTTTTCGACCGTAGTGGTCGATTGGCTCCATCCTGCGATGGAGAACCCTCATCCTCGTCACCCTTCAAAGCTTGAAGGGCCATGCGCTGTCTTTCCCGAAAAATTTTGCGTGCCACCTCCTTAAACGGAATTTTTGTGCAGGCGAAATTATAACTTATTAAACGGCAACCGGCCGGAGGTCCGGCCAGTTGCGAAGTGGATTTTGTCCTATTTTGAAAATTGAATTTCGGGCATGCTTAGCGCAAGGTAATTTTGGTCGGGGCGGTAAGCAATTATCACGTTGCTTTGACCATTTACATAAATTGTATAGCCGATGATCTGGCTGTGGAAACCGGTCTTAGAGTCATTACCATTGATGCGTATCTGCGCGCCAGGTGCCAGGATGGTACCTCGGAAGGACGATTCTTCGTTACCATTTAAGTTCATGGGGTTGGTATTTTCAGACGGCTGGTAAATAAGCAACCCAGCCAGGTCGCCTTTTCCATTTGGCGCTGACAAATTTACCTGGGCATTCCCTGAAAAGCGCAGCTTGCCATGTTCCATTTTGATGACAACATTACTACCGCTCAATGTTTGGTTTGCGGCCACGATAAAGTCATCATTGAGACAATATATACCTTGTTGCAGCATATTTACGCCGGGAGGCGGGAAAGTGCCATCCCAGTTACCGGGTGACATGGTGTGCCCATCTTCAGTTACCTCTGCCATTTTATTGGGGCATATAACCTTTGGCATAAAAAATGGCGGAGGAGACGAAATGGGTGGTGCACCGGTGACGGGCGGGTAGGGAGTGAATAATTTTGGTTTTTGAATGGTTGCGCCGCCGACAATGGCGATCTTGTGGCTGTCGTTTATGCGGATACTGCCGTTGCCATTTTCTATGAGAGCGCAGGTGGGGTTGTTGGAGTTGATGAAGACATCGCCGCCGGTGATGGATAGGGTAGCTTCGCCTTCTATCCAGAATGATCTATGGTTGTCACAATCGCTGGTGGGCGCCAGACTGACAATGGCTGCGCCAGAGACCATTGGTTCGTACACCGGCATTTTTGTGCGTGAGACGGCTTCCACGGTATTTGTGATTTGCGGCATACCGACCACCGACGCAAAATATGTTTTTGTATGAACGGTGATGATCACCTGAACATATTCGATATCGCCTTTGTAGGGTCCCGAAATGGGAGGGCTGTACACCTGGACGGCATTTGTAGTAGTGTCATTGTTGTAGCCATTTTGAGCGGCTACTGCATACGTGGTTTGCACCCAACTTTCGTTGTTGATGCGGGCCAACGCGCCTGAGAGTGCGGCAGTATCTGCCGCATTTTGGGCTTTGCGCCGTTCGGCAAAAGCATTACCCCCGTCTATCGCAAGCGCAGTAATGCCGACCAAGCCGATGATGGCAAAGACAATTAGGATTAACGCCTGGCCGCGTTCGAATGATTTCTTTTGCATACTTTTTAATCTATATTTTTGCAACTGATAATCCCATATCGATTCGTAAGCAGAATCGATATGGGATTATTCAGAATTCCGACAATGGACTTACTGAGCCAATTGAATCTCAGGAGCCGAACTATCCTTGGCTGTGTCGTTTGAACCGTAATCCAATTGGGTGTCGAGGTTTCCACATAATTCGACTGTTTTGGCGATAAATTGAAGATGTTGTTTTTGTATCTGTGCGTCACCGTTGTATGATAGCGATGCACCAGGCGTATAAAATGTTCCAGTCAGATCAACATTAGTATTTCCGTTTATAACCATTACGCTGGTATTGCTGAGCGGAGCGAAAACGGTTAAGCCCGGATTGTCGGCTGGGCTGGTAGGCCCGGTAAGTTTAATCTGTGAACTGCCGTTCCAGTGGATCGCGCCCGTCTCCATGACGATGGTAACTCCAAGTCCTGTTAAAGAGTCGCTTGCGCCTACGTTGAAATCACCATAAACACAATACGTCCCTGGCTTAAGTGTGACGTTGCCGCTGATGGGTGGGAAAGTTTGTGGGTTTGTGGCAGTTCCGTAATTGCCTGGGGTAAGCGTGCTACCTTCTACTGTACCATTGGCAGCGCAGGTTGGATTAGGAAGGTCAGTTGGTGGGTAAGGATACTGTGTTTGGTTGCCTTGAAAGCCGCCATTGGAATTTATTGTAGGATTGCCGTTTTCTGTATAACCTGGGGCTACCATCTGGAATGGACCATCATAAAGTGTAACTTGTGTATTATGTCCGCCACCGAAGTCCAAGCCGCAATTGTCAGATGAGTTGGAGAATACTCCGCCACCCCAAATTTGCAGTTGGGAGCTACCGCAAAGTTTTACTGCATCACACCCTTTGTTTAGCAATCCAACGATGGGGAGGCCTCCGTACAAAGGTAGATTGGGGTTGCCGGGTTTGGCATGTGCCACAGATTGCACGGTATTGGTTACTTCTGGGATGCCTACAACCGGTGCAAAAAATGTTTTGACATGGGATGTGACGATCACTTGTACATAGTCATTACAGGTTGCAGGAATGTGTGTGCAATCGTACTGTGAATTTTGTGGCGGGTTATTGACCACAACTGTATTTGTAGTGCCGTCATTATTGTAGCCATTGCTGGCGGCTCGAGCCTCTCCGGCGCTGACAATGGTGGCTGCAGTGCCTCCACTAAGCTTGTCGAGTGCCGAAGCGAATGCTGCTGTATCTGCTGCATTCTGAGCGTGGCGGCGGTCGGAATAGGCGTTGCCGCCATCGATGGCGAGAGCAGTCAATCCGATCAGGCCTACGATCCCAAGTACGATTAAGACTATGGCTTGTCCGTGTGGATACTTTAAATTTTTTTTCATGGTCGTTTTCCTTTTTTTATTTTCAAGGACATTTAGGTTGAAGAATTGTGTCTGTTACACTTGCACTGAGCGGGATGGTTTGTGATCCTAAAACAGTGCCTAGTAAAGGCATGACGATCGGATAATCATAAGTAAGCGTAACTTGAACGCCATTTGGCACTGGCGAGCCCCCGCTTACGGTGTTTCCTTCGCAGGCTAGTGCTCCAGACGGAACAAGATAAACGTTAATTTGTGCATCCGTGAAATTGGATAAATCCACCGGCCCGCTGTTGCCTCCGGCCGCGCGCACGCGCTCTCGAATGGCGGTTAAGGTGACGGAATCTCTAGGGGGATTCATAGATCCATATAGAGCGCCTTCCTGTGCAGCGTCACGGAGTGTGGTATACGAAAACAGAGCCATGCCAAAGTCAACTGCACCGGATAGCAACAATAAAATTACCATCAAGCTGATGGCTAATTCCACCAGGCTTTGGCCGCGTTTGCCGTGTGAATGATGTGAAATGGACATGATTGTTAATCCTTTTCTACTACGGCAATTGAGCGGAGTTGCTTGAGTCTAATATGGGACAGTAAAAAGGAGCTCCGGTTTCAACGGGAGTGATCACGATCTGTTCGCCTCCGCTAGTCAACGGCACATAGGTTGAAGAGAATTGAACCTGTAAGATCTTGTTGCTTGATGGGCTTAGTGAAACATCGCCAGAAAAAGGACTGGTAAATATTGCAGGTGAACCAGTCTTTGTACCTGACCAGATGTTGACTCCTCCGAATGACAACTGGGTAATGGAGTTGCCGGCGCTATTGTAATAAACCTGAATGCTGGCAATATGAACGATCACTGTTGTGCTTGGGTAGCTAAAGATCGTCATTGCGAATGGCGCAGTCTTTAACGAACTATGTCGCAAGTCACAAGGGCTTGGCGTAGTGACAGTAACTGTAGCACTGGCTTGATTTGAATCGATGGTTGCTGTTGCAGCCATGGCGTGTGCCGTTGCGGTGTTTGTGACGGAGCCTGCGGTAACATCGGCTAATGTGGTGGTGTAACTTGCTACGCAGGTTGTGGTTGCTCCAATATTTATTGGGCTAGGTGCTGAACAATTAAACGCCACACCACCATTAATTTTGTTGTCTGTGATTGTAAAGGGCGATGTCAACGCTGTGTTTCCGGTATTAGTCAATGTGTACGTGTAAAAGACTGTCTGTCCAGAGCCGCTGGTAGCGGTTGGGCTGACGGTTTTTGTCAGTTTCAAGCGAGGTTTGTCATAGGTAATAACTGTTGTGCTTGTTTGGTTGGATGTCGCTTTTTTCGTTCCAAATGTTGCAGTTGCGGTTGCTGTATTGATGATTGATCCGGCATCCAGATCTGCTTGTGTAGTGACATAGGTGGCGCTGCAAGTAGTTGACGCTGCGGGGGCTAATGGACTGGTCGCTCCAGTGCAGGCTACCCCGGTAATCTTGTTATCCGTTACAGTGTAGGGCGACGTCAAGGAGACATTGCCTGTATTTTTTAGAGTGTAGGTGTATGTGATCGTTATTCCTACTGTGGTGGCTGTGGTGAGATTCGCGCTTTTTGTCAATGTCAGCGCAGGAGTTTGTGTGAGCGTGACAAATGTACTTGCCTGATTGGATGTCTGGCTGCCGCCTGTCGCGGTGGCTTGGTTCACAACCGAGCCGAAATCCAGATCCGCCTGCGTAACAGCGTATGTTCCTGTGCAGGAGGTGGTGCCGCCGTTTGCTGCTATCGTACCGCTTGCTCCAGAGCAATCCACGCTTGCAACTTTATTGTCTGTTACGCTGAAGGGGCCACTCAAAGGTGCAGTGCTGTTATTGTGCAGAGTATAGGTGAAGGTAATTATCTGCCCAACTACACTGGCTGATGTTGGGGATGGAGCGATGGTAAGATAAAGGGCCTTGGTTACAACCGTCGCGCTGGCCGAGTTGGATGTTACCGTCACTGTGCCGCTTCCATCGGCCTTATTATAAGTAGTGGTGGCAGTTGCTGTATTTACAACCGAGCCTGTGCTTATATCTCCACTCGTAACTGAGTAGGTTTTTGTGCACGTAATGGATGCTCCAGGCGCAAGCGCCCCAGAACAGCTAAAACTGCCAATCTTATTGTCTGTTATAGTGTAAGGTCCGGCCAACGTTACATTGCCAATATTTTTTATCGTGTATGAATAGGTGATTGCATCTCCGACTGCGGTAGCTGCTAATGGTGATGCGCTCTTGGTAAGCGATATGCTGGGCTGCTGGTTGGCTTTAATGGTAGCAGTTGCCACATTGGAAGCCCCTGCGCCTCCCAAGGCAGTGGCTTGATTGGTCATTGAACCTAAATCCAAGTCCGCTTGAGTGATGGTATAGATTCCGGTACAGGTGGTGGTTGCTCCGCCTGCTAGTGGATTTGCTGCCCCTGAGCAGTCTACACTTGTGAGCCTATTATCTGTTATGGTAAAGGGGCCGGATATGGCTGTTGTTCCCTGATTCTGTATCGTATATGTGTAAGTGATCGTTTGTCCAACTACAGAGTAAGTGGACGGAGATGGCGTGATTGAAACTAACGCAAATCCACTTCCGGTTAACGAACCCGGTGCTGCATCTACGCCGATTGGGAGACTAACCAGCAATGTGCGTGCAGTTGTGATTGTGATCGGGAATTGGCTAAATGTGCCGACCAATATCATTGGTCTGAACATGGTTGTTACTTGGACAACGATCCGGTCGCCGTTTTGCGGCACATAGCCAGCAGGGAAGCAGGTATCCGCCCCTGGCAACGAGGAAGTGATGCCCGCGATTGCGGTGCTGCCCAGGTCGCGGTCATAGGTAATTTTTATGTCTGGATCTGTGAAGGTATTAAGAAAGCCTACGTTCTTTGCGGCTGCACGAATACCGGCACAATCTTGATAGCGTGGCACTGTTCCTGCGGCATTAAGCCCAGATGCTGACCCGTAACGGGCTGCTTCACGGCTGGCTGTGACAACGCTTGCATATATAAAAATCAACCGTCCGGTTTCGATCAAGCCGTAAACAACCAACAACAGAATCGGCAAAACAAGGGCAAATTCCACCATTGCTTGCGCTGTCGTTTTTTTGCGGGATTTGGCTGACAAATGTTTGAGCATAACTGCTACCTTATCAATAATTCAATGTACTATGATAACTTTCCGGGTTTATTTTGGTGTTACAGCAATGATCCAATTTGGAACAAACATAATAAAAAAGGCACTTGCAATGAAAAAAGGTCCGTAAGGCATAAAGACCATGAAAGCTTCCTTGCCGTATTTTTTTGTGACCAATAAATATAGAACCAATAATATTCCAACAACGCCGCCGAGTAAGATTCCAAGCAAAAGGCTAAACCAGATAAAAGGCCAACTTATAATTAAGCCCAGTATTCCGGCGAGAATTACATCTCCTGCGCCCAGTGCTTCTTCATCGTCTGCTTCCTGACCGGATGCCCGCATGCGTTTGGCTCTTAATTTCGAGAAGAGAACTCCAAAATAATAAAGGACCAGCATGATAACGAGACCGCCAAGTCCACCCAACAGGGTAGGTACAAGCCCGTGAAGCCAGGTGCCCAGCCCAAGTCCAAGAAGAGCACCGAAGATACTGGTGGGGTGCAGGATCAGGCGATGTCGGATGTCTATAAAGAAGACCACAGCATAATATGTCAACAAAACCATGCCAAGTGCGTATCCCATGCGGTG